>JADMIO011413734.1_pt1 | contig 15795 bp, 29 predicted proteins | sample 8958161 | NCBI WGS metagenome assembly JADMIO01 (sample SAMN16585339, study PRJNA669376) | soil metagenome | isolation source: Crop rotation soil | place: USA: Cullars Rotation, Alabama | collected 2011
CCCGCCGAGGCGCCGCTGATACATCGAGACGGGTGATACAGGCGCGTCGAGCACTAGACGGGAAGCGGCGGCGAGGGGCCATTTATGTAAACGGTTTCAAAGCTGACACCGGGAGTATTCGCCCCGTTCAGCGTACGCGCAGTCACAGAACGCTGCGCACTTCTTCGGTGGCCATTATCGTCTAGGGAGGCCGCCTGCAACGAACGCGCCTCCCAAACTGCTCTGCGCAATGGGTCGATCAATCTGGTGCTCAGCTTCTCCGCGCCAAGGAGTTCGCTATGGAAGCAACATGCGTGCCCGCCACGATGTGGCGCGAAATGTTCAAGCAGATGGCAAGCCGCAACGAGGTGATTGAGATCGCGCCGATAGCGCACCAGAATCGGGGACAGGGTACCACTCTTCACGGTGTGCAGATTCAGGACACGATCAAAGGTGCCAACGAGGCGATTTCGTCGCCGCCGAGCACCACCGTTCGGCTCCTTGAGGCCTCAGAGAAACGACTGGTGATTCAAGAGCCGACTCTGCCTGCGGCTTGTCGAGACGGCACACACGTTCAGCTGACAGCGTGCTGGAAGGGGAGTCGCTGGGTCGCGAGGACCACCGTACAACGATCGCTGGAGTTTCCTCTGCAGAATCAGAGGATGATGCGCGCGCTCGCGCTCGATGTACCCGCTGAATGCATCGATGCTCAGCGTCGGGAATTCTTTCGTGTGAACGTGCATGGCCTGGGCTTTGAATCCGTGATCCTGTATCCGAAGCGAGATGGGACACGCATGCCCGACGAAATGCCTCTTCCGTGCGTCATGCTCAACATCAGCGCTGGAGGTCTAGGCCTTGTGGCGGCGACGACAGAAGCACTCGGCTCGTTTCGCGATTACGAGTGCCAATTCAAAGTACCGGGGGATGCTCAGCCATTTGTCTTTGACTGCGAGATCGTCAACACAACTCAGCGGGAGGGCAACACGAGCTTCGTGGGCGTGCGTTTCATCATCGGTGATGATGCCGCCGGCTGTCGCCTGAAGGACCAGCTTCACAAGATCATCGTCGAATTGCAGCGAAGGCAGCGACAGATGTCACAGCTGCGACCGTGTAACCGGAACACCTAAGTACGGCGATCTGTTGGTCCAAGGGTGTCAGGCCAGGTGCCATTTCAGCAACGTCTTGGGCTCCACTGTACGGAAGGCATTTATGACGCGTCCCGATCCGGTCCAAATCGCTCTCGACCGACTTTATGCCCAAAAACGAGGCGTGCCGCGATTGGCACCTGAAAGCACGACGTCGAATTTGGGGCTCGTGATGGATGTGTCGCTGACGGGCGCGTGCCTGAGAGGGAAGCAGCTGTCTCAAGACACGGTGCACCCCATGTGGCTTCGAACCCACGGTGGTTTCGTGGGTTCGCTCAACGCCAAGGTCATTTGGCAACGGAAGTGTGGATTCCGCGAATGCATGATCGGACTTCAATTTCTAAACGTCGATGAAACGACTCTTGCCGAACTGAAGCGGCTTCTCGCCGTCAGTCGCAATCAGCGGACGTTTTGAAAACCCCGACGGGGCCTCAGCCCCATGCAACGGGCGGCACCCACAGGCGCGAGCGAAACGCATCCGGGGACTTATCCACACACGTTCGGGAAGTTCCTGAGCCGTGGGCACTTGTCGTATACAGCGTGCCGCACTCCTACATGGATTTAGTCGGGAAGACGAAGCGGCATGTCAGCTTCTCCCTGGTCGGGTGATTGGCGTATGCGCCTGAACATCTATCCCTTTCGGTTGAACTCCTGATAGGCCGCGACGCAAGGCGCTTCGTATTCTGACTTCGCTGCGGCGCTGTGCTCGTCCGGCGCGCAGCCATTCGATTTCAATCGCCACTTGATGCAGGAGTTCGCAGCCATGTTTATCCCATCCGCACGTTTATTCCGACCCGCCTTGGCTCTTGCGGCAGGCACGCTTCTACTAGGTGTTGCCGCAGCGGCACAGCAACAGCAGCCCCCAACGCGGGATCCTCATACCCCTTCGAATCGCGATAACACTCAACCACCGCCTGCGCAACGTCCGGGGTCTGCGAGTCCCACCCGCGGCGCGTCAGATGCCACCGCCTTACTCCAGTCACTTGAGGGCACTTGGAACGTCACCATGCAGATGCCGGGTGAAACGACCGAAGCAGGTACGGTCATCAACGGTGTGGCGACTCGACGTTGGATCCTGGATCAAAGTGTGCTGCAGGAAGATGTGCGCATGAACATGAACGGCAATGCGACGCCGGGATCGCGTGCGCCTGAACAGACGCCTACCCAGCGTGATGATCCTTCCAATCCGTCTCACCGCCCGGGCGGCCCTCATGAGGATCAGCAGCCACCTGCTGATCCATCCAGCCCTGCGCCGCGACCCCAGCAACCTGACTCTCGGGAGCCTTCAGCTCGGCAGCCTGAGACACCTCGCCATACACCAGGGGGCGATTATTATGAAGGGCTGGGACTATTCTCGGTAGATTCCAAGACTGGGCAGATCACCCATGTGTGGGCCGATTCCAAGAGCAAGGGCATGGTTTTCAGCATTGGCACCATCGATCCTGCCACGCGCACCATCACGTTCCGGCAACATTCGGGCGAGATCAAACCTGAGGCAGATTCCCCTGTCCGCGATCGAGACGCCAAGTCGAACACCGCCGAACACCCGCTCGTCACGCTCCGGATCGTGAATGAAAATGAGCACGTGGTAACGATGCGCCAAGCGGATGATGGCGGTCGCGCGACTGAATACCGAATCACCTACCAGCGCATGAGCGGCGGCAACCCCTCAACGCCCGGCATCAACAACCCCTCATCTCGCGACCCAAGCAACCCTGCTCAGCCGAACCCTCGCGACTCCAATCGCCCTGGCAACGGCCGACCTTGAGGCATGCAGTCATGCGGGTCGCTCCTGAGATCGCGGCGACGGACACGGTGTTCAATTCCGTCGCCGCGATCTGCGAGGGCGGGCAAGCCGGGCCAACCCCCGCCAGCCGTGCGAATTCATTATCGCTTCCATCGCTAGATTGCAGAAAAGGCCGCTCAACGACGCTCTTGAATCTTCTCATCCGGTGAACGCAAGACATGAAAGGAGTGGAATCATGACGGACTCTTCAGGACGTTTCTCCGGCACATCGTCAGTCACCTCGCCGCTTGATCAGGGCATTGCTGCTGATCAGCCGGACGCGTCCTCTCACAGCACTGCGGCCGTTGCGCAACATCTGAAGGAAACAGTGGTCGAGGTCAAAGAGAACGTTCAAGAGACCGGTCGCGAAGCTCTTTCGGAAGTGACCCATCGCGCTAACCGGTTGATCGACACGCAGAAACAAATGGCGTCCGAGCGCATCGACTCCTTTGCGGAAGCCATGCAAGAGGCAGCCCGATGCGTCAGCGAGCGCCAGCCGGAGATTGGTCGTTTCATGCAGCAAGCTGGGGAGCGCATCGGGTCGGTAGCGACGTACCTCAAACGGCATGACCTCCGCGACGCGGTATACGAGGTGAATCGCTTCGGTCGGCAGCATCCTGCCATCCTGCTGGGCGGACTATTTGTGGCGGGTGTTGCTGCAGCACGATTCCTCAAAGCTTCCCAGGAGCGTCACCAACGTAGCTATGCGCAATCGTCGGCCTCAACCGGTTGGGCTTCGGAGCCGACGGAAGACGTCAAGGGGAGATCGTACTCCGAGCCCATGGGAAGGATGGCTGAGAATGATGCGGATTGATGAACGACGCTCTGCATCCGACGGGGCATACAACGACCCGCAATTGGGCCCTTCGAGTCGCGACGAGCCATCCTTCGCGCAGCTGCTGAAAGACCTCGCTTCAAATTCCAGCCTCCTCCTCAAGCAGGAGGTTGAACTCGTCAAGAGCGAGTTTTCCGAGAATGTCAAGCGCCTGGGTCGCAATCTGGCGTTGCTCGCGCTAGGCGGATTAGTCGCCTTAGCTGCGTTGATGACACTGCTAGGGGCGGCGTCAAACGGTCTAGCGGAGGCGTTGAACGAAGTGGTTCCACCATCCGTGGCAGTGTGGCTCGCGCCTCTGATCGTCGGCGTTGTCGTCGCGATCATCGCCGCCATGGTGCTCACGAAAGCGATGGCAGCGCTGCGCGCCGAGTCGCTTGCGCCCCGACGCACCATCGAAACGCTCAAGGAGGATAAACAATGGTTGCAAAACCGAATGAAATGAACCCCAGCCCGGCGAGCACGCCAAGATCGTCGATCCCGCCCAGAGAACCCGCATCTCAATTGCCTACCGACCGCCTCGAAGACTGCTCGCCTGAGCACTGGCAGTCCGAAATTGATCGCACGCGCGCCAGACTCGATTCAACCGTGGATGAGCTGGAGCACCGCTTGACCTTCGATGAGATAACCACTCGGTCGATGCACGCTCTGCAACAAAGTACTATGAAAGGCGCAAGCAAGGTCGCCGATTTAGTCAAGCAGAACCCTCTGCCGGCGATGGTGATCGGGGCGGGTGTCGCCTGGTTGTTCTTGCAGAACAAGTCGAAATCATCGACTCAGCGCGCTGCCTCCTATGGTGGTGCAATCGACGCACACGCCTCCGATGAGTCGTCGGGCGACTCTTCGACCTTCTCGGACGCAGCCTCGCGTGCTGCGTCGAAGGTTAGCCAAGTAGCATCAAACGTCGGTGAAAAAGTCACGCACGCTACCCACGACGCCGCGGATGGAATGGTGCGTGCCGTATCACACGTGAAAGACGGTCTCCGCGGGGCGACTGCCGCTATCGGCCAATCGGCATCGTCTGTCGGCCATGGTGCTCAGGTCGCTGCTCAACGGTCCGTGAGGTATACGAATGAGTGCGTGCACAACTACCCTCTCGCTGCAGCAGGCGTCTGCTTCGCGTTGGGCGTTCTGGGCGGACTGGCAATACCGGCCAGTCAGTTGGAGGATGATGCTTTGGGCGCAACTCGCGATCGACTCAAGAACCAGGCGCAACAGAAGGGCGCCGAGCTTCTCGATCAAGGTCGCGATGTTGCTGAACGAGTCACTGCTCAGGCCAGCGACAAGATCAAATCGGCACTGACATCCGGAAGCGTCCAAGAGGCGCACCAGACCAGTGGTTCAAACGACCCAGCGGAAATTAGCGGCACACCGCCAAACAGTTTGTCGAGTTGATCGATCGCGCGTCTGCCAGAGCACCTGCGTGTGAGGGAGCCAGCCGGGCTGCAGCATGACAACTGCGCACACGTTCTGGGCAAGGCCAAGCGGCCCGCATCTGTTTTGGCACGCCTTGAAAAAGTGAGCGGCGATCGGCTGGTTGCCCTCGCTCAGGCATCGCCTGATCCCGGCCGCTCGATCTTCGCCGGCGGCTGGCGCGACAGCGGCAGCCCGGCCAGTTGCTCCTCGATCATCTGCATCATGTGCTCGCTGCCGGGAAGCTCGGCGAAGAGGTACTCCGCAAGCATCTGCTCGAGATGCCCTCGCCGCGCATCGTCTGCATCGTGATCGCGCGCCGGAATGTTCTGAGCGGCCGGCATCTCCCACGACACTACACCCGCAGCCGCGCCCGGCGTCTATCAATCGGCCTCCCTTTCCAAATTGCCCGTTTTCCGCCTCGTTCCGAGGATGCGTGACAGCGAATCGTGCACTAACGACGCCCATCAACGCAATTCGCCGCTGGTCGACGCGCGCCGAAGCGATTGGGTTCGATTGCCTATACCCCACCGCCGCTTCGCTCGCGAAGGTCATCGTTGTTGTCATCGCATCTCCCCTCGCACCACCCCCAATCACCACTCAATCACCACCCCGCGAGCATCACCATGGCCAAGTACAGCAAGAAGGCGTCGAAGAAAATCGAGAAAGTGATGCGCGAGCGCAAGCACGGTACGCTGCGCAGCGGCCGCTCGGGCAAGAAGGTCACCAGCCGCAAGCAGGCGATCGCCATCGGCATCTCCGAGGCCCGGCAGGCCGGATACAAGACGCCTGCACGAAGGGCCGCCCGCAAGAAGTCAGCCCGGCGGACCACCCGACGCAGCAGGCGATCACGCTAGGAACGGACCCGCAGCGCCGTGTGGTGGCATTCGCGTTCACGCCTCGCACAGCATGCGTTCGCGCACCTGCATGAGTACCGCGTCTGCTTCCGCCCGCGTGTGTGCTGAAACGTCGACTACAAACGCGTCGTCATCCGTCGCGCACGGATCGAAGATCAGCACATGCGCCAAGTACGGGCGAGTCGGCGCATTCAGGCACACATGAAGCGGCGCGTGAGGCCGACGATCGAACTCCCACCAGTCGCAACCCTCGCGCGTCCGCGAGGGCGGGCCAAAAGTCTCCCTCATCCGTTTGGACATGTAGTCACGCATGACGTGTTTCCACCGTTCGGCGCGCTGCTCAATCAGGCGTGGCGCACGCACACATCGCGCGCAGTATACGCAAAGACGCAAATCTGCTGAATACCCGATTTCTCCAGATTGATGCTCAATTTTAGCCGTCACCGCCCGCCAGCGTGCCCTTCATGCCCGTCACGGCCGTCCAAACCCGCCTTGCCGCGCGGCGGAATCAGGTAGCGCAGCTGCTCGATGATCGCCATGGCCTCAGCCTGCGATCGGGCAGATACATCCGTGATGAACTGCTCATTGGCCGGATCGGGATCGAAGATCAGGATGTGGGCGACGTCGGCATGCGGCGAGTTCAGGCAGATGTGCACATCCCGCTGGACCCCGCCCCGCTTCACGATCCACCAGTCGCAGCCTTCGCGCGAGCGAGAAGCCGGGCCGAACGTCTGCTCCAGCACCGCATACATTTGTTTGCGCATGACGCATGCTCCTTCGTAACCACCTGCGGACAGAGCGGGGCAGGGCCCGAATCCATGGTCACAAGGAAGCCGCTGATGATCTCAGCGGCCGCAAGGCAGCAGTGAATCCGCAGCCAGCATACGCCGGGGTCGTCCCCTCTGCATTGCAGCAGAATTCCAATGGCGGAATGGGCAGCCGTCACCTTCAATGCTCAGTCCGAGGCAACAGGAGAACCCGGCGAACCGAGGCGCATCATGCCTGAACCAGCTGGATTCGGGGATGGTCCTTGGTTCGAGCGCGGGGACCGCGTTCGTTTCGGCAACACCACCGGCGTGGTGCAGTCATCGTTCCCCAACGGCCTGCACCACATTTACATCGAGAGCGAACACCGCATCGTCACGCTGCCGGGGAACATGCTGACGATGGTGACTCCTGCCCATCCGCCAATGCCGCCGCCGCCGAATGGCCCGCCGGGGTGAGCTGAGCAGTCTTCTGACAGCAGTGCAGCCGTTCAGGGGCGCAACGCGCGGATGATCGAGCCGGCAATTGCCGTTCAGCACTCGATTAGTGCGGCCGACGAAACGTTTAGGGTATGACCGGCGCCGGAGGCAGTAGAACGATGGGCTTGAGCTCCATCTCGGCCGACGCGTTGCCGACGCGCACCACGTTACCAGGCTGAAGGTCGGGAACATCATCCAGCAGCGGTGCACCGTTGGTCTGGGAGGAGTTGATGAATTCTGGTGTTCTCAGAAGTACCGAAGCGTTGCCCAGCTGGTCGGGCGTAATCCTCATGAGCATGTTGTTATTGACTTTTATCAGGACTTCCTGCTGGGGCGGGGCATTGTTCACGTTCACGACCAACCTGCGATCGATGGTCTGTCCGTCGATCATGCGCATGCGGAACTCGACATTGCCGCCGATTGGCTGGTCTCCCGACCCGATCAAATCACCCCGTACCACAATCGTCTGAACGGGGGGTGGATTGGGAATTCCATTGCCGCCATGCTGATCGAACATGAATCCAACCCGCGGGGCCAACGCTCACCATTGAGCCAGTGCGCAGTGTCGGAAAGTCAGCTGGGAGCGGAATGCCGTCATTGACATCGTTGAAGAAGGGCATACTCCGCATATTCAGGCGCGCGCGGCCGGCGCAATTAGTGGTGACGAAGGCGAGCAAGCGGCCGTTGACGACGATGGGGAGTGTGACGATCGGCGGTGCGTGATCGACATCGATGCGCAGCAGGCGGAGGAGTTGGCCGTTGCGAACCTGCTCCTCGAAACGCATTCGGGCCTGGAAACTTGCGCCGAATAGGCGCCCCGACGATCGAAACTTGGTGCCGATATCGTCGGCGCGGGTTGGAGTAGCCATCCCCAGCGCCATTACCAGAGCGATACTCAGAGCCAAAGAACCACACGAGAAACGTTTGAACACGCCGCAGCGCTTGCAGCACATCATGAAACACCTCGCTTGATCTATTCGAAGGGCGTTTTCAGACGCTACGGCGCGGTGAGCACCACGCACATGAGAATTTCGCAGCAATCGAGAAGTTCCGAACTTTACCGAGGTTTGGACGGATTGAGTGACGATCCGATCCTGCATCGACAAACTGAAAGGGGTGTTCCGACTTGACGGGGAAGGCGGGGCGGCGGTGCGCGGCGATGACTCGGAGGTCATCGCCTGCGCGGGCCGCGCACTTATGCGTCACGGCGTTGAAAGAGTCTGCAGATGCTCAAGGTGCTTCTTGAGCGTCGGCAATGTGTCGTCAGCAAAGTTCATCAGTTCGACATCGCTGCCGTTATGCGCGTAGTCTTCGAACAGCGCGATAGCGTCCTGATGAGCCTGAATCTGCAAAGCCACGAACTTTTCATTCACCAATGCGCCGGTAGTTTCCGACAGCTGCTTGAGCATGTCAGATTGCGCCGGCAGCAGATCGTCTGAGAGAAGCATGCCCTTGCTTAACGCGATGCGTCGGAGTTCTTCGTTAGCCATGGTGTGATCTGTGATCAGCATCTCGGCCATCTCCTTATTCGTCGGAGAGAGGTCTTGCGTCAGTGCCCGTTGGGAGCTGCGAATCTCGAACAAGCCGCCGCTGGCCGCTTTCTCCACGAACGTGCGATCCAAGGTTCCAAGCTTGACCGGCCGGTCAACGCTGGTTGAATCGGATGAGGCCTTGAAGCTGCTGTCCGCGGCGTGCGAAGTATCTGCCGCAGAACCTGAGGCGCTGAAGCGATTCGTTTCTGAGATCGAATCATCTTTACGAGACTGGGCGGACGGGCTTGCTGCCGTTCGGTCAGGTGAGGGATTGCGCATCGCTCCGTTGTAGGTGGTCGGGGCGGCCCCGCGAGTTTGGGTGGAGGTGGTGGCAGCTCCAGGGGCGCTTCCCTCCTTCAGGAAATCACGGGTGCTGTCGCAGCCGGTGAGGCAGCCTACAAGTGCAACGATGATGAATGGACGGTAGTTCATTGGAGTTCTCCGGAATGGGCGGGGTCATGAAAAAGAGCATGCACGCAGACTGTTTCTTGACAGCCTTCGCGGGACATGACGGGTTGTTCGAAGGGCTTCCTTCGTCTCTTGAGCGCCCATCGCGCAGCGTCAAGACGTCCTGCTTCGACTCGGTGAAACTGGTCGTTCGCGCGTTGGGCCAACACTTCCAGCTGTATGCATTCGGGAGGGAGTCGTTTGCGCGGCCGCAAGGGTGCAGGACGAATCAGTCGGACCGCGATGTGCTGACTTTGTGGGAATTACAGCGACCGTTCGAAGATGTCGAGTCCGCGATCGGCGTTTCGTCGAGTGATCGTCAGAGCAGGGAAAAGCATGAGCACATCTTCTTCAGCCGAGACCAGCAGGCCGTTCTCGCGGCAGTTGTCACCGATCTCGGAGGCGTAGCCTGCATCCCTCACTTGGATGCCAATGGCTAGACCCCTGCCCCGGACGGTGGCTTTGCCTTTGAAACTCATCTGGGACAGTCGTGCGAGGAAGTGCTGGCCGAGTTCGGTGGCGTTCTTGAGAAGCTTGCTGTGGTGGCGCATCAGGTAGCGGAGGTTGGCCAAGGCAGCGGCGACTGCGCGCGGGTGCCAGCCGTAAGTGGAATAGAGGCCGAAGTCTTCCTTGATCGCCTTTGCGATCTTGGAAGTGGTGATCACCGAGCCCAGGCCGCCGTAGCCGCCGGTGATGGCCTTGGCCATGCACATGACATCGGGCTCCAGGGCGAAGTGCTCACAGGCGAAGAGTTTCCCGGTCCGGCCGAAACCCGTTGCGACCTCGTCAGCGATGAAGAGGGTGCGGTAGCGGGTGCAGAGCTTGCGAACCCCGCGGATGAATGCGGCTTCGGGCACGACCGCGCCGAGGTTGCAGATGATCGGCTCCATGATGAAGGCGGCAACGTCCCGCTTCTTCAGCAGCGTCTCCACCTTGCCAAGGGCCTTGTGATCCAGCGGGGGCTTGATCTTGTGACAGTTGGGCAGGAGGTTCTTGAACTTCTCGCGGTTGTCGGATGCGCCGATGCTCATCGTGGCGATCGAGTTGCCGTGGTAACTGTCCTCGATGGAAACGAACTTGCCGCGGCCGGTGTAGGCCATCGCGATCTGAAGCGCGCCTTCGACTGATTCGGTGCCGCCGGTGGTGCGGTACGAGACGGCGAGATTGCCGGGCGTGATGCGGTTGAGCATTACCGCGAGCTGGACCCACGGGCGGTAGAGGAAGTCAGGATGAACGTATTCGGGGCCATCGAACTTTTGCGCGGCTGGCGCGAATCTCTGTATTGCCCCATCCCAGGTTTCCGACGCACCAGCCCATCATGAAGTCGATGTACTTGCGGCCTCGGGCGTCGGTGAGGTAGCTTTCAGCGGAATCTCCGATGACAAGGACCTCCGGTTCGCCCTGTCGGCCGAAGTGCTTTTTGTCGAGTTGCAGGAGATTCATGCCGGGCTCCTCTCGCAGACCGCGAAGGTTCCCAGCGTGGCGCGCACAACGATTGGCTGGGCCCGTTCGCGAGTGTCAGCCTAGCCCGGCGAATCGTTGAAGCCAGGTATACAATGTGCCGATTGTGAGGGGAGAGTGGACGGGATGGCGTTCGCACCAGCGCGTGCATTCGCCGCCCCCCCCACAAGGCGTCCTCCTGTTCGCAAGAGCAGAGGACGCTTTTTCGTATTGGGCAGGATCCCAATGGCGATAGGTCGCGACATCGTGCGCGAGGCCGCACAATCTCGCCCGGAGGCGAAGACCAGGGACGGGTGCTTGCTTCCGACCTTGATGGCGTTCACTTCGTCCAGCCTACGCGAAAGTCGCGTCATCGCAATCGCGGGCAACCGCATTCAAGAATCTGGAAGACACCCCAGCGTTGCTGAAACAACTGTCGTCTCAACAGGCCTTGCCGCTATTCGCCCATAACCAAGGAGCCCTGCCATGCCGATTCGCCATCGATTGCATGAGGCCGCGTGAGCCGATGGTGAGCTTTCTCCTTAACCATTAGCGTTGCGCATGGAAAAATGAACGCCCTGTCAAGACGACAGGGGTGTTCATTGGAAGTATTCGGATCGCAACAAGCGGCCGATGTGGGTTGATGGGAATGATTCAAGGTCGTCGGCCGCGCGCTCTGCCGGTCATTGGCCGCGGCGGCGTCGCCCGAACCCGACACAACCTGCGACAGCCAGGAGCGCGGCACTGCCGGGCCCTGGCGCGGTGTTGAAACTCACTCGAATGACCAAGTCGTTGTAATCGGCGTCATACCACGGATGGCCAGGACGCAGATCTTCCACATGGAGCAGCCCTGCCTCGGCATCCCAAGCGAACTGCGTCGCCGTTTCAACGTCGGCGGTTCGAAGCAGATCGCTGGCGCCAACAGGTTCAAAGACTCGATACGCGAAATGCAGCACCTCGCCCGCGTCATACGTGCCTTCGAGCACGATCTGTGCGCCCGGCAGCGCAACCTGGTTGATGAATGCCTGCTGCCCCATGCCTGGCTCTCCTGTGTCGGCAACGGGCTGGTCCACCAAGAGCACTGTGCCGCTGCCAAGGAAGGAGATTTCCCCAGTGTACACCGCTTCGAACGATACGAACTGCAGTGTGACGAGCGTGTGATCGGTGGGGATGATGATGGGCGCCCCGACTACAAACTGGGCGTGAGCGGACAAAGGGAGCGCAATGGCGATAGCGGCCGCGCATGCGGTCAATGTTTGCTGGATCATGAGGGAACTCTCTCTTCTCTCGTACTCTCTACAGACGCCGAAGGCACCGCTGCGTAACGTAGATCACGCCAGCGGCGATATCGGATGTCCTGGTTTCTCTCTCTGACGAGACGACCACCTCGCACTCAGGCGACTTGGCCGACAACGAACCCGACATCTTGGTCGTTCTCACGTGCGTCTGCCATAGGAAACTGGCACGAAACCACGCCAGGCATGTTGAGTGTCCCGCGTGCCCGAATCGGGAGATCCCCTGCGAGTCCGATGGGCGAATCCGAGGAACACTTCCAGGCAGATGCGCTACCCGGATGCGGTTGCTCGCTGGACGACCCCGCTAGGTCCGATCCGACAGAGCGCGGCGATGACCCCCCAGCCGGGGATTATCGCTGCGCTCGCCGCGACCTTCCCTGATCTCACGGCGTCGAGGGAGCCTGCAGATGTTCGTGGCTTCTTGAGCGTCGGCAACGTGTCGTCTGCAAAGTTCATCAATTCAACATCGCTGCCGTTGTGCGCGTAGTCCTCGAACAGCGCAATCGCATCTTGGTGAGCCTGAATTTGCAGCGCGACAAACTACCTTGCTCACCAAGGGTCATTCCAAACGTTCGACTGCATCCGCATTGGGTCGGGTGGAGTAGATTTCGCAGTTACCAAATCCAGCCTGCTGATCACATATTTTTGCGATCCAGACGAAACGGATGCGTAGAACACCAACTGTCCATCCAAAATTTGTGCATTACGTGTAAGCGCGTGTCGAAGACGAATCGGAATTGAACCCGAATTCGTTAAGTTTGGCGATCGCGCTGGGGCGACCGCGCGTTTGGTTCCGGGCATGCGAACAAATTTCCGCTTTGGAACACGTATCAGCAGTCCCGCGTAGGCGGAAGGGGATGGCCAAGTCACTTTGCGGTGTACTGCCCTCGGCTGACACGCTTGAAGGCCTTCTTGTTCTTCAACATCGTGAGCGCGACGACGTTCCGGAAGTTCTTGCTCTTGGATTTGTAGCCAATCCTGATCGCGGCGTCGGACATCTCCGGCACGCGCATGGTCTTGCCTCGCAGGACCGATTGGAGCACTGTCGCGAGAGAATCCATTCCATCACGTCCAGCACGCCTTCCCTTACCCGAACCTTTAGGACGGCCCCGTCCGCGCCGAGGCGCCTCGCCATTGGAAGATCCGGCAATCGATCCCAGTTCAGTGATCTCGCTGTTCAGAGCGTTCAGCTGCTCCGTAAGATCCTCTCGCTGGGCAACAAGCGTGCCTATCAAGGCGCGGCGACGCTCGATCTCTCCCATCAGCTGTGCAATGGTAAGTTTTGCGATGGCGCTCGGGCGACCGCGACGACGACTCTTGGCTCTTGGCATGGGGACAGTGTAACGGATGACGGGGCGTAGCCCTTGCGACGAGCCCAATCACATGCCAAATTCCAGCGAGTTCAATAGCCATACATCCGCGATGTTTGGCCACAGGGCGCGATGTTGCCCACATGTCGCGGAATCCCTGGGAATGTGACTTGCTGATTCGGCAGCCTCTTGCCCTCATGGCGAACGTCGGAGGCCGCATCCAGCACGTGCTGCATGCCGCCCCCCCACCGCCACGTTCGCCCCATTCCCCTGTCCCCCTTCGGAGAATCGCCATGAGCAAGCGCAAGAGCAGCAGAAGCAAGACCTCGCACGCCAAATCCACCGTCCCCATGATCAGCGGCAAAGGCGCGAAGCAGAAAGCCGCCAAGGCAGGCGCACATCCATCATCCACTCCTCCCGCAGGCGACGATGCGAAGGTGAAACTCAGCAGCATGCTGAAGCCGAAGGTGTTCAAAAAGGCTGGCATGTCCGCACTCGATGCCGCCGCGCAGGTACTCGCCGACTCCGGCAGGGCGATGACCACCCAGGAGATGGTCGATGTGATGATCGCCAAGAACATCTGGAAGACCGGCGGCAAGACGCCGGCTGCGACGGTGTACGCTGCGATCATCCGGGAGATCGCCGCCAAGGCCAGCGGCAGTCGATTCCGCAAGACCGAGCGCGGCCATTTCACGCTCGCCAAGGGAGCGAAGTAGCCATGGTCGCACTGAACAAGGATCACCAATGCAGACAACCGCCTGATGATGATCTCGTGGATCTGCAGCACGCATGTCCGCTGTGCGGTGAGCGCCATCAGGATCGACTCGTGTGGATCGATGATCAGCGCGTGCGCTGGCCGATGGATTTCTGCCGGTCACTTCATCCAAATCGAATTCCCAGAGGTAAGGCGAGACGGGTCGTGCTTTGAAGGTGCCGCGATTGATCGCCGCAACAAATTTGCTGCGCCCCAAAAAGCACCACGCGGCGCCTTTTCTTAGTGAAGCAGGTCGCGTGGGAATGGTCGGCTCCTTGACCGGGCTACACGTTGAACGTCGAGCACGTTTCGCGGGCTTGACGGTGTCACAACGCGTCGTCCTGCTCTGGGGGGGGCCAGGAGCAACCAGGCCATGCTTGGTCAACAGAGCCGCGACGCCAGCGGTCCACGTGGACTCGCGGTCGTCGTATGCAGCGCGGATTCTGCTGTACTGCTCGCGGTCGTCGGGAGAAAGCTCCTCGATTAGAAGGCCCTTCCATTGCTGGGTGGCCTGGCGAAAGTATTCTCTTGCCGCGTTCCAATTGGCCTCTAGTAGCTGGAAAGCAGGGTCATCGTTGAACGCCTTGAATCTGGGGTCGCGCAGGCGCCGTTGTCGTTGGAGATCAAGCTCTCGTACCGACTCTTCCTGCATCGCCTTCAACATGGACCATGCGCGACGACGACTTCGCGGGAGGTCCTCCCTAATGCATGCCAAAGCGGATTGATCGAGCCTGTGGGTTATGGTGGAAAGCTCAAGTGCGACCGTCATTGCTGCTCCTTTGATTTCGGCGTGGAAGGGATGCGTCGAAACTAGATCACCTGCGGTGGTTGTCAACCCCGCCGAATGAGAAATCGAGAAACAGATGTAGTGTGGACAAACCGAATGGATGTGTTCGGCTGTGATGCGGACAACACGATGTTCGCGACATCCTGGCAAGCGGTTTACAATCGACTCGTGACAGTCGATCGGGCCTCCAGCCGAATCACGCCGCAAACGCCGCATGGCGGGCTCCCACTGCCGGCAAATTCGGTGACCGACTCCTCCTGCGATCCGTTGGAGGGTGTCGTGTGTCCGCGCTGCGGCTACGACCTGCGCGGCATCGCGGCGGCGTGGAAGGAGGTGTGCCCCTTGAACGGCACCTGCGCAGAATGCGGGCTGGAGTTCGGCTGGGACGTGGTCATGCGTCCGGATCGTTCCGCTCCGCGCTGGTGCATTGAGTTCATGGCCAGGCCTTCATCGCTCCTGCGATATCACCAGTTTTTCAGCGCGGCGATGAAGACGTGGCTGCGATCGCTGTGGCCGTGGTTGTTCTGGAATCGATTGAACATGGCACTCAGGGTGCGGTGGGTGCGCATCGCGGTCTACCTTCTGCTTCTCCTCACACCGCTCCTGTTCGGATGGGCTGGCATGCGAGTGGGCATGGCCGCGTGGGCGCGATGGAAATGGCAGACGGCGATTGACGCGCAGATGCAGACGCTCCCGGCGCAGATCGCCACGATGCAAGCATTGCTGCCAACGGTGGCCTTGCCGTCTGGGCAATGGCCGGTGTTTCCGCCGACTCTGGGAATTGTCGAAGTCACGACGAAGACACACGGAGTGCAGGCGCGGATCGCCTGGGCGCAGCAATTGAAGGTTACGCCGCTGACTATTCGGCATTCGTATTCCGCCGCGATCATTGAAGCGGTGTTCACGCCCTGGGCGGAACAGTCCTCTGGAGCAATTGAGTTTCCTGGTTTCAACTACGGCGGAAAGGTCTTCGA
>JADMIO011413735.1_pt1 | contig 15794 bp, 11 predicted proteins | sample 8958161 | NCBI WGS metagenome assembly JADMIO01 (sample SAMN16585339, study PRJNA669376) | soil metagenome | isolation source: Crop rotation soil | place: USA: Cullars Rotation, Alabama | collected 2011
GGCCTCGGCTCCAGCCTGCAGCGGCGCCACCTCGGCGGACGCGAGAGCAGGGTGATCCAGCGCCGGGCCATCCCTTCATCTCCATCTCCCAGCGCTTTGGGGGTCGCGCCACCGCGGTCCCTCACCCCTGACGGAGCCATGACCCTCCAGAGTCATCCTACGGCGAGTCTCGGCGACCCGAAGGTTCTGGACGGCGGCAAAATTCTCCCATCCAGATCCTTCCCGCTCGCAGAGTTCGCGCTCACGATGACCCCGGCGGGCTTGCCTCAGACAGGGGGAGGCCAGGGGAACCAGAGACTCGTGCAACGCCTGGCCGCCGCTCCGCCGTCGCCGAGATCCGGTGCTCCCGCAGCTGATCGTGCGGCCAGGCCTGCATCAGAAGCTTCAGACGAACCGGTCCGGAGCCTCCGCATGGAACCTGCGATCGTGCACCGAGCCGCCGGCCGCGGGACGGTGCAACGCATGAGCCTGGCGCAGCCCGTGGCGCCCGCTGGCGGAGCCACGGCTCCCCAAAATCATCTTGCGGGAAGCCAGGGGCTGGTGCAACGCCTGGCCGCCGCTTCGTCGACGCCGAGCGCCGCGGTTGGCAAAACGCCGCCCAGTGCAGCCAAACCTGCATCAGAAGCTTCGGCCAGGCCGGGCCGGAGCCTCCGCATGGAACCTGCGATCGTGCACCGAGCCGCCGGCCGCGGGACGGTGCAACGCATGAGCCTGGCGCAGCCCGTGGCGCCCGCTGGCGGAGCCACGGCTCCCCAAAATCATCTTGCGGGAAGCCAGGGGCTGGTGCAACGCCTGGCCGCCGCTTCGTCGACGCCGAGCGCCGCGGTTGGCGAAACGCCGCCCAGTGCAGCCAAGCCTGCCTCAGAAGCTTCGGCCGAGCCGGGCCGGAGCCTCCAGATGGCTGCGAGCGCCGAGACCACAATCGCTCGGAGCAGGATGGCTGGCGCCGTATTGCCTGCATTGCCGCTCATTCAACCGCGACGCACCTCTATCCCCGGCCGCGAGAGCATCCGATCCCAAGCAGCCGGCGCCATCGTGCAGCGCATGCGAGCGGCGAACGCCGCGCCGGCAACGGTGCTGCCGTTTGCTCTTCCCAGGGCGACTGAGCCAGGAAGCAAGCCGGCGGCTCCGCCGGGGTACGCGATGCCGCTCGCATCAGCGGGACAGCCGGCAAGGAGAAGAGAAGGCAACATCGATAGCACCGTGGTTCAGCGGCACTGCGACTCTCGTGTGGTCCTGGAAGAGCCGGAGGGAATGCCTGCGCAGCAGCCGGAAGATGACCAGGCCCCACAGAAGACCGCCACCCCCGCCGCCGGAAGCCTCGATCTCGACGACGTCGTGGAACGTGTGATGCGCCGCCTGACGCGGTCTCTGGCCGTGGAAAGCGAGCGGCAGGGAGGACGGCGATGGCTCTAGCCAAATTGAAAATGCTGGTCGAGACCGGGCCGGGAGCCTTCACGAAGGAGATCCAGGTCCTCTACAACCCCAGTCAGGTCGCATTGACCAAAACGGCGAACTGGTGCTCAGAGCCGGCCTCGGGAGGAGACACCACAGCCTCGCAGTTCACCTACGGTGAGCCCGTGACTCTCACGTTGGATCTGTTTTTCGACACCTACGAGACCGGCGAGGACGTCCAGACACACACCCGCGAGGTCTATTACCTCACCACGGTCGAAAAGCACGGCAACCTGCACCGTCCGCCACTCTGCAAGCTGGTCTGGGGGCGCTACAGCTTCGGCGACTTCCAGTGGGTGGTCACGAATCTGGTCCAGACCTTCACGCTGTTTAAAAGCGACGGGACGCCGGTACGGGCGAAGCTTTCTTGCAGCTTCCGGCAATGGCGTTCGGACGACCTGGAGCAAAGGCTCCTCAACCGACAGTCTCCGGACGTGGCAAAGACCCACGTCGTCCAACGCGGTGAAACGCTTTCGAGCATCGCTGCCGAGCACTACGACGACCCGGCGCTGTGGCGCCCGATCGCCGAGGCGAATGGAATCGACAACCCCCGGCGGTTGGTGCCAGGAGCCGTCCTGGCGATCCCGGTGCTCGCTGCGAGCAGCGTCTCGCAGAGGTAAGAGAATGCGGCCCGCAAACGCGCAGACGGCCGATTTCGACGTGGCGATCGATGGGCGCCTCTTGGACAAGGAGACGGTGGTGGGCATCACGGTCCACCGGGACGTCTCGGCGCCGGCTGTTTTCGAGTTGCGGCTGAAAAACCGGAAGAGAACCGCGCGCAGCGAGATCATCCTCTCCGAGGACAGCCGGTTCTCCGTGGAGCGTCCCGTGGAGATCAAAATGGGAACTGTGGGGCGGCTGGAGCGTGTCCTGGCGGGTGAGATCACCGGTCTCGAGCTGGAGTTCCGCACCGGCGGGGAGACGCTCACGGTGCGCGGCCATGACCGCGGTCACCGGCTGATGCGCGGTCAGAAAACCCGCTCCTTCACGCAGACCAAGGACAGCGACATCGCAAAGCAGGTGGCCCGGGATGCGGGCCTTTCCGCCAAGGTCGAAGACACCGCGGTGATGCTCGAGTATGTGCTCCAGCACAACCAGACCGACTGGGAGTTTCTCCAGCAGCGCGCTCAAAGCTTGGGGTACGAGGTTCTGATCGACAACCAAACGTTGTTGTTCCGTTCGCACAAGAACGATGGCGCGGAGGTCCTCACTCTGACGCGCGAGACTCACGGTCTCGAGTTCCGGCCGCGCCTGTCCGCGGTCGGCCTGGTCGGCGAAGTGATCGTTCAGGGCTGGAGCCCCAAAGAAAGGGCGGCGATTACCGGCAAGGCGTCCGCCGGAGACGAGAAGAACCTCATGGGCGGTCGCAACGGCGGGCTCAAGACGGCCGACACCGCCTTCGGCAAAGCCGTCGGCGCTCTCGTTGACCGGCCCGTGTTCAGCCGGGCCGAAGCCGAGCAGATCGCGCTCAGCCGATTGAAGGAGATGGCGCTCGCCTATGTCGCCGGCGAAGGAGTGATGGCGGGCCGCTCCGACCTGAAGGCGGGGACGGTGATCAAGATCGAAGGGTTCGGGACACGCTTCAGCGGCCGCTACTATCTCACCTCCGTCTGCCACACCCTCGTGCCCAAACACGGTTACCGCACCGCCTTCACCGTACGGAGGAACGCCACGTGATGAACTCGGATCTGTTCGCGGTGTTTGCCGGATCTTCCCGGGAGACGGACCGGATCTATGGCGTGGTGATCGGCGTGGTCACCAACAATCAGGATCCCGATGGCCTCGGCCGGGTGAAAGTGCACCTCCCCTGGTTGGCGATGGAGATCGAAAGCAATTGGGCGCGAGTCGTCGCGCCCATGGCGGGCAACGACCGCGGGCTGTACCTGCTCCCCGAGGTCAACGACGAGGTGCTGGTGGCGTTCGAGCACGGCCGCGCCGAGTTCCCTTACGTTCTCGGCTCGCTCTGGAACGGCAAGGACAAATCGCCTGGCACGAATGAGGACGGCAAGAACAACGTCCGCTTGTTGAAATCGCGCAGCGGCCATGTGGTCCGGCTCGACGACAGCGAAGGCGGCGAGAAGATCGAGATCGTCGACGCCAAGGGCAAACAGAGCATCGTCTTCGACACGGCCGCGGGCACGCTCACCCTCACCGCCGACCAGGACGTGGTGATCGAATCGAAGAACGGCCGGCTCAAGCTCTCCGGGCACAAAGGCGTCGAGATCACGGCACCCGCCGGAGCGGGCAAGCTGGAAACCCAGCAGAACCTGGATGTCAAGTCGTCCGGCGGCCAGGTCAACGTCAAGGGCACGGCCATCAATCTCAACTGAGGTGATCTACCCATGGGTCAACCGGCAGCCAAACAGGGGGACAAGATCGTGGCGACCGACACGCACGTCGTGATGGTTCCGGCTCCGCCAGGCTCGCCGGTACCCACACCCCTCCCCCATCCGTTCACCGGCCTCCTGAACGGCGGCCTGTCGAGCGACGTCAGGGTCATGGGCCTGCCCGCGGCCACGGTCGGCAGCACGGCCGACAATACGCCGCCGCACCTCCCGACGGCGCCCGGCAACGGGTTTCAAAAATCGCCGGCCAACAAGGGGACGATCCAGGTGGGAAGCCCGACGGTGAAGATCAACGGCAAGGCCGCGGCGCGCCACGGCGACGCGGCCGAGACCTGCAACGACCCTTCGGACCTTCCGGTTGGCACGGTGGTGGCGGCCGGCACGGTGATGATCGGCTGAGGAGAGGCAACGCGATGAGCGACAGTTTTCTCGGAGTGGGTTGGAAGCTTCCAGTTTCGCTCGACGGCGGCCAAATCGCCATGACCGCCGGCGAGGAAAGCATCCGACAGGCGGTCTGGATCATCCTGGCCACCGCCCGCGGCGAGCGGCAGATGCGGCCCGACTTCGGCTGCGGCATTCATGACCTGGTGTTTGCGGCCAACACCGCCGAGACCGCCGGGCGGGTGGCGACCGAGGTGCGGGGGGCCCTGACCCTCTGGGAGCCGCGCATCGACCTGGAGGACGTCGACGTGACGGACGATCCGGAGGAACCCAACCGGCTGCTGATCCGGATCGAGTACCTCGTCCGGTCGACGAACAGTCGTTTCAATCTGGTTTATCCATTCTATCTGGAGTAAGACGATCATGCCCCCAGCCGAGGCGCCCCTCATCGATGGGCGAACCTACAGCGACCTCGTCGTCGAGGTCGAGACGTTGATCCAGCAGTACACCAGCGGAGTGGACGGTCCAGGATGGCAGCCGGGCAAGTCCGACGTAGGCTCGGCGCTCGTCCGCATCTTCAGCCGCATGGCGGAGCTGGTCATCACCCGCCTGAACCGGTTGCCGGACCGTAACTTCCTGGCCTTCCTCGACCTGATCGGCGTGCGGCTCAACCCGCCGCAGGCGGCGCGAGTGCCTCTCACCTTCCTGCTCGCGCCCGGCAGCCCCGTCGACGCCCTAGTGCCCGCGGGCACCCAGGCCGTGGCGGCGGCCCTGGAAGGCGAAACGGAGCCGCCCCTCTTCGCGACCGAGCGCGACCTGGTGGTGACCCGCTCGCAGCTCGTAGCGGTCTACACTCGCGAACCGAAAAAAGACAAGTGGGCTGACCAAACGGCCGTCGCCACGGGTCGGACCGACAAAACCTTCAACCCCTTCGTCGGCGATCAGTCGATCGTCCATAGGCTCTATGTGTCTCACCCTCTGTTCGGGCTTCCGGAGGCGAAGACCATCACGCTGGGGCTAGGGCTGGCGGACGGAAGCCCGTCCTGGCCCAACATCGTGGATTGGACCTTCTGGAACGGCGCGGTCTGGAAAGACCTCTCGCCCACCTCTGAGCTCTCGGACGGAATCCTCCATGTGAGCTTCTCCGATGCCACCGGGTTTGCCGCAAGCCCGGTGAACGGAATCGACGGGTTCTGGCTGCGCGGGCAAGCTGAGAAGTCCTTCGCTCCCGCCGACCCCAAGCCATCGGTCAAACTCTTGCAAGTGCAGGTCACGATTGATAAACAGGACAGCTGGACGGTGCCGGAGCGGAGCTTCGCCAATCAGGCTCCGCTCGACCTGAGCAAGGACGCCCTTCCCTTTGGGGAAAAGCCGAAGATCGGCGATACCTTCTACCTGGCCGACGAGGAAGCCCTCCCGAAGCCGGATGCGGTCGTCGAGCTCCAGATCATGCTGACCGATCCGGACAGCACGTCCCAGGCCGCGAGTCCCGATCTGATGCTCACCTGGGAATTCTGGGACGGCACTGCGCGGCAGTGGCAAATCCTCGGCAACAGCGGCCAGGGGGCCATGGGCTCCGCCGGTCACTCCGCCTACCAGTTCAGCGATACGACAAACGGCTTCCTCCAAGAAGGAAGCGTCCAATTCACCGTGCCCGAGAGCCTCGCTATGGGGGAGGTCAACGGTGAGATGCGCCATTGGCTCCGCGTGCGGATCGCCAAAGGGAACTATGGCGTTGAGGCCAAGTACGAGCCGAAAGATGACGAGCACGGAGGGAAGGTTTACTCTTTGGTCCCTGCCACCTTCCAGCCACCGTCCCTGCGCTCGGTCCGCCTGAGCTACAAGTACGAATACGACTCGAAGAATCCGCCGCCTCCGTCCGTGCTGCCGCCTCCGTGCGTGCTGACCGAAAACGACTTCTCCTTCAACGAGGTCACGAACTTACCCTTCACGCCGTTCGTCTCCACGATAGACGAGCAACCCACCCTCTATCTCGGTTTCGAGCGGCCTGGGGACACGGCCGGCTTCGCCAACCGGACGACGACGCTCTTCTTCCAGGTCTCCGAGGTGCCGTACGGCCTGACGGCCGAGAGCGCAACGGTGGCCGAGGATGCTGTGGCCTGGGAGTACTGGAACGGGGAGAAATGGACAAGGCTCGGTATCAGCGACGAGACCCGTGGGCTCACGAGCACCGGACTGGTCACGTTCATCGGACCTCCGGATTTCAAGGCTTCGACGGCCTTCGGCCGCACGGCCTTCTGGCTGCGCGGCCGTTGGAAGCAGGACGAGTACGCGCACCAGCCGGGTCTCGGCCGCATTCTGACGAATACCATGTGGGCCACCCATGCCCAGACGATCCGGGGGGAGGTGCTGGGCTCCTCCCGCGGCGAACCCGCCGGTGCTCGAAGTGATCGAGCCGGACATTCCGTCGGACGCCGACCTCAAGATCTTGGAGGCCGAGGAGGGAGACGATGCGGTAACCGTCGTCCGCGATTCCGTGGGCCAGCCTTTGGAGGTCCGCGTGCGCTGGCATGAGGTGCCCGACTTCTACGCTTCCGAGCCGCGCAGCCGCCACTACGTCTTCGACCCCGCGAGCGGCGCGGTGCGGTTTGGCGATGGGGCTCGCGGCCTGGTACCGCCGCCGGGACGCAACAACGTGCGCATGGCGCGATACCGGGCCGGCGGTGGCCTGGCCGGCAACCGCCCGGCCGGCAACATCGCGCAGATCAAGGGAACGGTCCCCTACATTGCCGGCGTGGTCCAGCCTCTGCCGGCGGAGGGGGGAGCGGACGGGGAGACCCTGAGCGCAGCCAGTGCTCGCGGTCCCAAGAAGCTACGCCACCGCGACCGCGCCGTCGCCGCCGCCGACTTCGAAGACCTGGCCTTCGAGGCCTCGGCCGGAGTGGCGCGCGCGTATGCCCTGCCGGCGCAAAGCTCCTCCGAGGGCGGGGAGGTCGGCCTGATCATCGTGCCGGCCTCGGATGCCGTCAAGCCGGTCCCCAGCGTGGAGCTGCTCTCACGGGTCAGCTCCTTCATCGCAGAACGCCTCAGCCCGGTCGTGAGTCTCCAGGTCAAAGGTCCCGAATGGCTGCAGATAGGAGTCCGCTCCGAGGTCGTGCCACAGCAGCTAGAAGCGGCCTCGGACGTTCAGACGGCCGTCCGAGAACGATTGCAGGCCTTCCTGCATCCGCTCTCCGGAGGTCCGCAAGGCGTGGGTTGGGAGCTCGGACGCAAACCCCACCGCTCCGACTTCTACGTGCTGATCGAAGACACGCCGGGTGTCGACCACGTGGTGACGCTGGAGGTGATCGAGATATCGGAGACACCAGTGGAGGAAGGAGCGCAGTCCGAGCAGTTCCTGGTCTTCTCCGGAAATCACGACATCACCGTTCGCGGCAATACCGACGAGACCGTCACAAGCTCAGGGAGCCCGTCATGAGTATCCCGCAGCTCACGCTCGACGACCGTACCTATGCCGATCTGCTCGACGAGGCGCGGGCTCTGATCCCCAGCCTCGCGCCGCAATGGACGAACCACAACCCGTCCGATCCCGGCATTACGTTGATCGAGTTGTTCGCCTGGTTGACCGAGATGTTGATCTATCGGGTCAATCGCCTTCCGGAGGCGAGCACCCTCGCCTTCCTGCGGCTGCTCAACGGCCGGCAGTGGAATCCCGGGCCCGATCTCGACGAAGACATCCGCGCCACCGTGCTCACCCTGCGGCAGCGCTACCGTGCGGTGACCGCGGAAGACTACGAAGCGTTGGCCCGCGAATCCTCACCCGGCGTGGGACGGGTCAGTTGCGTGCCACGGTGCAACCTCGCCGAGGAGACCGAAGCGGATCGGTCCATCACTCGGGCTGGCTATGTCAGCGTGGTCGTTCTGCCGGACCCAAGTCAGGCTGACGCCGTTGATCCAGACTCCAAGCTGGGAGCGCCTCTGCCCAGCTCTGCGCTGCTCTCCGCGGTCCGCGATTATCTTCAGCCGCGGCGGCTGCTCACCGTGCGGCAGATCGTCGCTCCTCCGGTCTACGTACCGATTCAAGTCGAGCTCATCCTCGCCACGAGGCCGGGCGCGTCCGCTGTGGCACCGGGGCTGGTGGTCGACACGCTGAGCCGGTTTCTGGGCTCCTCGACAGGCGGACCGGACGGTAAAGGCTGGCCCTTCGGCCGCGATGTCTACGTCTCGGAGCTGTACCGCCTGCTCGAGAGGGAGATCCCGGGAGTCGACTACGTGCCCGACATCACCCTGTCCAGCACCTGTAAGGTGGACGCTTCGCGTTGCGTCGCGGGCACCGAGTTGTGGAACGACTATGGGGACCAGATCGGAATCGAGCTGTCGCCTCACCACCTGCCCTGGCCGCAGATCGATCTGGACCGGATCGTCATCGGCTCGGTTTTTCTACCAGTCAGTGTTTCCATTCAAGCCACGGCGAGCGATGAAAAGTCGAACGCGCGGCAGGCGGTGAAGACCGCCATCAAGCGGTTGTTCCACCCGCTGCACGAGGGGCCGAGGGGCGGCAGCTCATGGGAAATCACGGAAAGGGATATTTACGACAAAGTCAACGACCTTCCGGAGATCCAGGCGGTTGGCAGCGTCAAGCTCGAAGGCTCCGCAGCCCGGCCGTTCAGGGACGGAGCCACGACCGGCTTACGCTTCGAAGCCGGCGAAATGGCGGACCTGACGATCCAGGTGACGATTTAGGCTCACGTCTGATGCAAAAAGGTGGCAGATGATCAACAACCAAAGCCTCAGCCGCTACCTGGACGACCTGCCGGCTATCTACAGTCAGGAGCCGGCGTTCCTCGGCAGGTTCCTGCTCGCCTTCGAGCACGTGCTGACCGGAGTGGGAGACGGATCCCATTCGGGCCTCGAAGAGATCCTGGAGGGGATCGATGCCGAGGACGGCAGCACGATCATGGCCGGAGCGCACCGCTACATAACGCCTGGGCCGGCCCAGGATGCCCTCGAACGGGCGCCAGTCGACTTCCTGCAATGGCTATCCGGCTGGGTGGCCTTGACGCTACGCGACGACTGGAATGAAGAAGAGCAACGGCGTATCATCGCAGAGATCGTTCCCGCCTACCAGAAGCGTGGCACCTCCGATGGCTTGAAACACATCCTGGCGGCGTTTGCCGGTGTGGACTCCAGCGCCATCACGATCACCGAGAATCGGGAACCCTTCGAGCTCGGCGTGTCATCGATCGTCGGCGAAGACAATCTGCTCGGCGGCATGCCGCCGCATCGCTTCACAGTCACTGCCCTGCTTCCGGGCGCTACGGACCAAGAGCGTAGGCGGACAGTCATCAAGGCGATCATCGACCTGGAAAAACCGGCTCACACCTACTACAACCTTCGCATTCAGACGCCGACAATGCGGGTCGGAGTGACGTCCACCATCGGGGCAGACACAGTCCTCGGCGTTCCTGTTGAGCTTCCATAGGGTCGGCTCAAGGGTTAATAATAAGGAGATCGACATGCCGGACATCGATAAGAGGCTACGGTACTACAACGGCCAACGGTTGGACGAGCAGGACTTTACCGCCGAGCAGGAATATCACCTCGATCGACAGCGCCGTCATAACCGGCAATTTCATACCTATGGTATCGCCGAGGGCCTGAGCGTCACCGCTGCCATCGGTGCGGTCTCGGCGATCGTCTCTCCCGGCACGGCCATTGATCGGGAGGGGCGAGCGATCGTTTTGACGGAGAGCCGGACAGTGACGTTCAACTCGTTCACGGGGTCAGTGTTGGTGGTGATCTCCTACAGCGAGCAGGAATCCGACCCGGACATCGAGGAGAATGAAGGGAATACGCGCTGGCGGGAGCAGCCGGACGTCCGAGTCATCGCCGAGGCTGCCGCGCAGGCAGCCGACGTGCAGATCCGGCTTGCTCGCCTGCAAGTCGCCGCGAATGGCACGGTCTCTCAACACGACACGACGGTGCGCCCCTCGGCAACCGCCAAACTCACCACGGGAATCGTGGACAACGCCGCTCTGGCGAATCTCGCGGTCGACAACGCCAAACTGGCCGACAATACGATCAACGAAATCAAGCTGGATGCAGCAACCCGCGACAAGCTTACTGATGCCCTACCGCGGACCGGCGGCGGTACGATCAACGGCAATCTCATAGTTGCCGGCAACCTCAACGTTATCGGATTGATCAATGGCTTCGACAGCGTGAGACATTATTCATTCGGTATCGCATTATCGGACAATAAACTAGATACTGTGACCAGGGTTGCAACCCCGGGTTTTCGTGCGCGGGCGATCACGGTTAGCGGAGCAGCTCACGGAACATTCAATACCACTGGCGACGGCGACTTCAGCTATGGCGCGGCAATCAGTGGCATCGCCCTGATCGGTCCGACCGGTATAGTGGAGTATCAGGTAGGAAATGGACCTGATATTACACGACTTCAGACCGGAAATTTCATGCTCCTCACCAATACCCAGACCGACATGATTGCGTACGGACGCTTCACCCTCAAATTTGGAGTCAATCCGTACCGTGACATCGAATATTCAGTCAGCGTAGGTTCTGTCACACCCACTCAACTCACATTTACCGTTAAGCGCTCAACAACAGAAACCTATACGCTCCTTGGCTCCCAATTTTTCATGAACGCTATAATTTTTGGATAAGAACCAGGAGGCTGACATGACAGACAGAGACAAGAGACTGCGCTACTACAACGGCCAATTCCTCCAAGAGCAAGATTTCACTGCCGAGCAGGAATATCATCTCGACCGGCAGCGCCGGCACAACCGGCAACTCCATACGTACGGCATCGCTGAGGGCCTGACCGTCACCGCGAACGTGGGAGCGGCCTCGGCGGCCGTCTCACCGGGCACAGCGATCGACAGCGAAGGTCGGATGATCATCTTGACCCAAAGCCTGAATCTGGCCGTCAGCCCGCTCACCAACCAATGGGTGCTCGTGGTAATCGCCTACAAGGAACAGCCATCCAATCCGGCCACCGTGGGAGCCGTGGAGAATACTCGCTGGTGGGAGCACCCGGACGTCCAAGTGATCGCTGAGACCGACGCGCCCGCGGCCGACCTCAGCATCCGTCTCGCCCGCCTACAACTTGCCGCCGATGGGACGATCTCCCAGTATGACCCGAGCGTCCGGACCTTGACAGGCAAGCTCGGACCCGGGAGCCTGAAAGTTCAGAGTCCTCTCGGCACCTCGCCTCAGTTCGTGCAGGACCAGAACGGCAGCCAGAGTCCTTTGGCGATCAGTGCCGGGAAAGTGGGAATCGGCACCAATGATTTGCAGTACGTGCTCACGATTGCCGGCAATGTCTCGCAAGGTCCGATCGCGGAAGCGCGCAGCCAGGGCGATACGGCATCGATTCAATATGCGAACAACAACAGCGGGGTCTGGCACGCCGGAGTCGACCCGGCGAATAATTTCTTCTTCTGGAGTAAACCGACCAGTACTTCCGCGTTGATCACGCCCGATGGAATCGTGACTGCGAACGGCCTCAAGCTATCGCATCAGGGAGTCGCCGCCGACGTAACAGGCGATGTCTCCGTGACCGGCAAGATTACCGTCACAGGAACCGTAGACGGGCGGGACGTCTCGGCAGACGGCGCCAAGCTCGACACGCTCGCCAGCTCCACCATCGAAGGAATCTCAAACCCGGGGGGAAACATCGATCTCGTCGGCCAGAACGGAATCACCGTCACTGGAGACAATACCGCCAAGACGATCAGGGTCGCGGGTCCAGCCGGTGGCCTGGCGACCCCGGGCCCCCTCGGTGCCGCCACCCAATTCGTGCAGGACCAGAGCGGCACTCCAAGTCCCCTGGCGATCGGTACTGGAAAGGTGGGGATCGGCACCAATGATCTGGGATACGTGTTCACGATCGCCGGCAACGTCTCGGGAGGTCCGATTGCGGAAATACGCAGCCAGGGAGATTCCGGGTCGATTCAATACACGAACAATAATGGCGGGTTCTGGACCGTCGGAGTAGGCCCAGCAAATAACTTCTTCTTCGTGAGCAAGACAGGCCCCTCCACGCTGATCACCCCCCAGGGAGTCGTGACCGCGAACGGTCTGAAGTTGTCTGGCCCGGGAACCGTCGCTGATGTGACGGGTGATGTCTCCGTCGCGGGTAAGATCCTAGTCACGGGCACCGTGGACGGGCGGGACGTCTCGGCGGATGGCGCCAAGCTCGATGCGCTTGGGAATTCAACCATTGAGGGCGTTTCGAATCCGGGAAAAAACATTGATCTCGCCGGGCAGAACGGAATTACAATTACCGGAGACAACATCGCAAAAAAGATCATCTTCTCGGTGGACCCTTCGATGCTCGGTGGGTTATCCAGCACTGCTTACCTTAAGCGGGCATTGCGACCAGCCGTCTTCTCCCAACAGAATGATCATGGAGCGACCCAAGTTATCGACGTCGGATTCCAGCCGAAATTCATTTCTTTGGAAGGAACGTTCACGGTCCATGTCGTCGATTCGAACACCCCAGAGACCAATATGAGAAATTTCGGAGGGGCCATAGGTGGGCATTGCCTAATTGACGACGCCGGAAACATTCAGCAACATGGGCATGGACCGATCTTGACCCAATTCTACGCCAGCACCGATAGCTTCCCTCGACTTAACATGTCTGCTGAATCTAACTTTGATGGCATCTGTTACATGGAATCTACCCATCCAGAGGGCGACAGTCTCCTTTACTATGTGCGAGTTATCGTCTCCGTCGATGCCATTCTGCCAAGCGGCTTCAGAATCAGACTCGACAAGGCCACAGGGGACCTAGAACCTTCCTTTACTACGTCTATGTTTTTCGCTGTGCTCGGTTGATCCTATAGGCAAAGCCGAAGCTCGCCGAACTCGGCATGCAGCCGTTCCGAGGGCGGACCCTGGCGGCGAAGGCGAAGCAGCCGAAGCCGTCCCCGACCCCCACCGACACGCCGGCGGCCGTTGTGTCCGAGCCGGCCGCCGAATAGCCGGTCCCTCTCCTCCCTCCCTCTCTCCGGGCGTGCTTCGGCACGCCCTTCTTTGCATCCCGCCTCCTCCTCCACCCCGCGTCCTATCGATAGGTCGTCTTGACGATCGATAGGTCGGACTGACCTATGGATAGGTCGAGCTGGATATCGATAGGTCGGGCTGGATACGGATAAGTTGAGCTGGCGTATCGATTGGTCGGCCTGGATATGGGTAGGTCGGCCTGGATATGGGTAGGTCGGCCTGGATATGGGTAGGTCGGGCCGACCTATGGATAAGTCAGGCTGCCTATCGATAAGTCAGGCTGCCTATCGATAGGTCGGGCTGCCTATCGATAGGTCGGGCTGCCTATCGATAGGTCGGGCTGACCTATGGATAAGTCAGCCTGCCTATCGATCGGTCGGCCAGGATATGGATAGGTCAGGCTGCCTATCGATAGGTCGAGCTGGATATCGATAGGTCGGGCCGACCTATGGACAAGTCAGCCTGCCTATCGATAGGTCGGGCTGGCTATGGATAGGTCGAGCCGACGTATCGATCGTCAAGACGGAATATCGATAGGCGGGAGGTCCCAACCCGCCGGCCGTTCGCCCCGGGGACGGCGGTGCTGGAGATGGGTCCGCCGACCGGAGCGCCATGATAGCCTTTTGGGATCGACTCAGGTACCACCATCTACCGATGAACCCGACGCCGGCGACCTTACGCTATGACGCCTTCCTGAGCTACCGCCGCCGCGAGCCGGACCGGAGCTTCGCCCGAGCGCTCCTCGCCCGGCTCGAACAGGCGGGCTTTACGGCGGCCATCGATGAGCGCGACTTCCGGCCGGAGCAGACGTTCCTGGAGGAGATGGAACGCTGCGTTCGACAGAGCCGCTTCACCCTGGCGCTCCTCTCTCCGGCCTACCTCGAGAGCGGCAACACCGTCGAAGAGGCGATCTTCTGCAAGGTCCTCGACTTGGACGAGCGACGCCGCCGTCTGATTCCCCTGATCCTGGAGCCGGTCGAACGCCCGGCGTGGCTCTACAACCTCGTCGGGATCGACTTCACCGACCCGCAACCCTTGGTCGATCCCCAGAACCGGCTCCTCCTCGCGCTGGGCACTCCTCTCAACGGCTCTGCCTCGACCCCAATCGTCAGGACAGAGCCACACTTCCCCGACGCCAGAACCCGCGACTTGGCCGAGGCCCTGGACAGGGCCTACCGGAGCGAGGAGGAGATCGTGAGCTCCGGGGGCGATCCCGCGGCTATCCGCCAGGAGATCCTCGCGCTGCGCCGCGAGCTCCGGGAGGGAGGCCGCCTCCAGGCCGGCGACTTCCTGGCCGGCGGCCGCTATCGCCTGATCGCCCCACTCGGACATGGAGGATTCGCCACCGTCTGGAAGGCTTTCGACCGCGAGCGGCGAGACTTGGTCGCCATCAAGGTCCTCCACGGCCAGCACACGGAGGACCGCAGCCGACGGGAGCGCTTCTTCCGCGGCGCGCGGAAGATGGCCGAGCTTCATCACCCAGGAATCGTTCGGGTCCTGGAAAAGCAATTGGACGACGGTGGCTTCCACTTCTTCGTCATGGAATTCCTCCCGGGAGGCGACCTGCGGGAGGCCGTGCTCGGCAGGCGTCTGGAACCCCAGGCGGTGATGCCTCTCCTTCAGGAGGTGGCCGCAGCCCTCGAGTACGCGCACGCGCAGGGCGTCATCCACCGCGATGTCAAGCCACACAACATCCTGCTGGACGCCGAGGGGCACCCCAAGCTCACGGACTTCGACCTCGTCCGCGCCGCCGATACGACCGGCGGCACGAGGACAGGGGGCATGTTGGGGACGTTTCTCTACGCGGCGCCGGAAGCGATGAGCTCGCCGCAGGAGACCGGTGTGGCGGCGGACATCTACTCGCTGGCCATGACGACGGCTTTCTGCCTGTACGGGGCGGAGCTACCCTACGAGGTCCTCCGCGACACCCGCTCTTTTCTGCGCAAGCTCTCCTGCTCTCCCGGTCTCTGGGCCGTCCTGGACAAGGCGCTCGCCTGGGAACCGGAGAAGCGCTTTGCCTCGGTGGCCGAGTTCGCCAAAGCGCTCGCCGAGGACCAGGCCGCTCCGGCGCCCGGTGAAGAGCGCCCAAAGCCGGCCGCCGTTCGTCGCTCCAAGGATAAACAGCGGGATCTACATAGTTTTCTGGAAAGGGAGATCGCCGGCGTAGCCGAGGCCGAATGGTCGGCGCAGGTGTTGGGCGTCATTGAGGAGGCCCTGAAGAACGATCTCGAAGACGACGCGATACTGGTCGGCCTCATGGCCTGGGCGCTCGACTATTTCCCCGGCCGCAGCCCTCGGCCGGCTGACCGCCAGAAGGCTCTGCGGCTGCGGGAAGCGGTGCTGGCTCCCCTGCGCGAGCGCCTCCCGCCGCCCCCAGCACCCGCCCCGGGTGACCCGGAGTGGGTGGCGATCCCGGCAGGAAGATTCGTGATGGGAACTCCCGAAAACCAGTCGGGGGGCTCAGACGAGAGGCCACAGCACACGGTGACGGTGTCGCCTTTCCGGCTTCTGGCTCATCCAGTGACGAACCGGGAGTATCGCCGGCTCGTAAAGGGCCACTCTCTTTCCAGCACAGTGGGATCCGAAGCTTGGAATTCACGTGACTTGAAGTCGCGG
>JADMIO011456578.1_pt1 | contig 15793 bp, 14 predicted proteins | sample 8958161 | NCBI WGS metagenome assembly JADMIO01 (sample SAMN16585339, study PRJNA669376) | soil metagenome | isolation source: Crop rotation soil | place: USA: Cullars Rotation, Alabama | collected 2011
AAATGAAAGACAGGCTCGTTCACTATGAGGCGCTCAAGCAGATGATCGACCGGGAGATCTCCACATGGACGCGGGCCGAAGTGATGCAAAAGATGGCTCAAGCGGGAATTCCCGCAGGACCGATCAACACTGTCGCCGAAATCATGGAAGATCCGCAAATGAAGGCCCGGGAGATGATTTACGAATTGATCCATCCGGAATATGGGCCGCTTCGGGTATTGGGAATCCCCATCAAACTTTCTGATACGCCCGGCTCGCTGGATTCCGCTCCTCCCCGATTCGGCCAGCATAACCGGGAGATCCTGACATCGCTCGGCTATGACGAAGCAAGCATCGCCGCATTCGCCGCGGGAAGCGTCATTTGCGAGGCTGCGCCGGGCGCCAGGTGACGAACTCGCTCCGCACCCTTGATTTTTCAGTAAGATCTCACCTATTCTTCACTGTTCGATTTAAAGCCTGGATCTCTCGCCTTATATGGAAACACAAAAGATGACGGTCCCTGCACCTCCGGCTGAAGATTTGGTCGAGGTCAAGAAGCCTGGTTCCCTGCTTGTCGCGCAGTTCTTTCTTTTCCCGCTCATCATTATTGCGATTTGCGTCGGTATCTTTCTTCTGTTTGGTTATCTGGTCTATGAGCAACGTGGACCCAACGAATATTTAAATGATATCCGGACGGGTTCCGGGTCCACCCGTTGGCTTGCGGCAGTGGAGTTGTCGAATCAGATTTCCTCAAACTCCAGGCTCAGGAATCCGGAATTTGTTCAGAATGTCCTTACTCTCTATGTCAACTCTCGGGATGACGACCCTCGCGTTCGCCGATTTCTCGCTCTGACATTGGGGAAATTGGGTGATGCCCGGGCCGTTCCGGCGCTTGTCGATGGGCTACACGACGCGGACGTTCTCAAGGCGACTGCCGACGGTAGCGGGCCGAATGATCTTCACGAATTGATCGACAACGCGTTGCGCAGCCGTGAACAATTGCAGGTCGATCGACAAGAAGCGCAGGTTCAGAACGCGATTTACACACTCTGGGCGTTGGGTTCGATCGGGAACAATGCGGCGGTTCCCGGCGTTCTCAAGGAACTGCATAATGAGGATCCAGCTGTACGGAAAACAGCGGCCTACGTTTTGGGCGCTCTCAATGACCCAAGCGCAATTCACGATCTGCAGGTAGCGTTGAACGATGCAAAAGACGACGTTCGCTGGAATGCCGCGATGGCCCTTGCGCGGCTTGGCGACGCCTCAGGCAGCGATGTCCTGCTGCAACTGATCGATCGCAATTTCCTGGCCGGCACGGAAGGGATGACAGACGAGCAAAAAAGCGAATTGATCGGCAATGCCGTTAAATGTCTCGGCATACTGAAATTTGAGGCAGCGCGGGATAAAATGATGACGCTAAGCCAGACCGATCCCGATTTGGCAGTGCGCAGCGCCTCGATTGAGGCTTTGAAAAATTTTAAATGAGCGAGTGCGATTGCCCTCGCCGGTTGTAATTAACGTAACATCTATTTGCGTAAGGAGATTCCAATGAGCAACGAGGAATCCAAACCGCCGGCATCACCGCCGAGCAAACCTGTAACGGCTGCGCCCACTGCCACCGCCGGGCCTGCTGCTCCGGTTACTCCTAAGCCTGTGGCAAAGCCTGCGGCCCCGGCCGCAGCCAAGGAAATGCCGAGGCGGTCATTCCTGAACTGGATGACGTTGGCATGGACGGCCTTCGCCGCCTCCATGCTTGCCGCCGGAACGGCAACAGCTCGTTTCATGTTTCCCAATGTCCTTTTCGAACCGCCTCCGACGTTCAAAGCCGGCTTCCCTAATGAGATTCAAGTCGGCCAGGTGGACGAGCGCTTCAAGTCTCGCGGCGTCTGGCTCGTGCGCGACGAGAACGGGATCTACGCTCTCTCGACGGTGTGTACGCATCTCGGCTGTACGCCGAACTGGCTGGAAGCGGAACAGAAATTCAAGTGTCCTTGCCACGGAAGCGGATACCACAAGGACGGAATCAACTTCGAAGGACCGACCCCGCGTCCTCTGGAGCGTTTCGCCATTTCGTTCGCCGACGACGGTCAGATCCTTGTGGACAAGAGCAAAAAATTCCAGCAGGAAAAAGGTGAGTGGTCGAATCCGTTAGCGTTCCTGAAGCTTTAATATCAACCCGGGGCGGATATCCGCCCCTGCAACCCTGAAAAAGACATCCTATGAGCAACTTCACCGATCGCCTCAAGACGGCATTCAAGGGTCTGTCGCCTTCGAACGTGGGACAGTACATCCAGGAAAGCCAGTTGTATCGTTCGATTTTCCGCGTAGGCGTACCGGATTCGGATCGCAAACGGATGCTCGTGATGCTGGGAAGCGTTTTTCTCCATCTGCATCCGGTCAAAGTTCGCAAATCCGGCATCCGCATGCGCTATACCTGGTGTATGGGCGGGATTACATTTTTTCTTTTCCTCGTACTGACGTTTACCGGCTTGCTGTTGATGTTCTACTACCGCCCCACGCTCGAATACGCATATGTGGACATTGTCGATCTTCGCGAACAAGTACCGCTCGGAATCATGCGTGAAATACATCGATGGGGAGCACATGCAATGGTTATTGCCGTGTGGCTGCATATGTTCCGCGTGTTCATGACCGGCTCCTACAAGCCCCCCCGCGAGTTCAACTGGAACGTGGGAGTGATTCTGCTCGTGCTTACCCTTCTATTGAGCTTCACCGGCTATCTGCTTCCATGGGATCAGCTGGCCATTTGGGCAATCACCGTCGGGAGCAACATGGCCCGTGCAACGCCGTTCCTCGGACACGAAGGCCCGGGCGCAGCCCTCTTGAAGCTTGGCGATATCAGCCTGGTCAACAATGCCAGCGACGCGCGCTTTGCCCTGCTGGGCGGCCGCTTCGTCGGCGAAGGCGCGCTGCTGCGTTTTTACGTGCTGCACTGCGTCGGATTGCCGCTGGTCGCAGGGTTCCTGATGGCTATTCACTTCTGGCGTATCCGTCGTGACGGCGGTATTTCCGGTCCACTATAGAAACGGCCCGACACCAATCAAATTGGGAGCACGGATATGGAATTTATTAGAAACCTGATCAATGTTCTCTCGGCGCCCGAAATCCTGATTACAGCAGCAGCCGTCTTGTTATTTATTTCGCTGCGATACCCAGGCAAGTTCTACACCAACAGGGTGGCAATGATTGTGTTCGCGGGCATGTTTCTGTTCCTTGGCCTGAGCGTGATCGATCCGAACTTCCGTCTCATCGTCACGAAGCCAGACAACGTCCCGATTGTGGGCATGCTGTTTCTTGTTCCGTTCTTCACCTGGTTCTCGTTGCGAGAGGCCGTCCGCAACGACGAACGTACCGGTCGTGGGGAATCCCTCATCGAACAGGAAGAAACGTCTGAAAAGGTTTTAACGTGGCCCGACCTGGTTTACACCGAGCTGATCTGCATGGTGCTTCTCACGGTGCTCTTGATCGGCTGGTCTATCGCGTTGAAGGCCCCCATCGAAGAACCTGCCAACCCTACCGCGTCACCGAACCCCGCGAAGGCCCCGTGGTACTTCCTCGGTCTGCAGGAAATGCTTGTTTACTTCGATCCCTGGCTGGCGGGCGTCGTATTCCCGGGTTTGATCATCGTCGGACTGGGCGCGATTCCGTACATGGATACGAACCCTCAAGGCAATGGCTACTACACGCTGAGGGAGCGGAAAGCCGCTATCTCGATTTTCCTTTTCGGATTCCTGATTCTTTGGATTCTGCTCGTCATTCTTGGAACTTTCCTGCGAGGTCCGAACTGGAACTTCTTCGGTCCATACGAATACTGGGATCTCCACAAACTCGAAGCGCTCGTGAACGTAAACCTGTCCGAGTACATCTGGGTGAAAGCCCTCCACATGGGGCTCCCGACGAACCCGCTGATCCGCGAAATGTTTGGGTTCATCATCATCCTGGCGTACTTCCTGACGATTCCCGGCGTGATGGCGAAGAAGTGGTTCAAGGAGTTCTACAACAGCATGGGACCGATTCGATATCACGTCATGATGTTCCTCATGCTGTCCATGGCGGCGTTGCCCATCAAGATGGTTCTCCGGTGGTTGTTTAACCTGAAGTACATCATCGGCATTCCGGAGTACTTTTTTAATATCTAGCAAGCGCCGGTGTGACGGCGGGATTGAACGCCGTCACTGCCGGGGCTAATACGGAGATATACGTGAGTAGTGAAACTCCTAATGGTGGTCACAAAAAACCGCCCATCCCGACGCCGGCCAAAAAAATACCGGCGATGAATATCGAGAAGCGAGGAGACCGGCTGTATCAGGCGGACTCGCTTCACAAATGGTTTGCCGTTTCGAGTCTCCTGCTGTTCCTGTTCACTGTTGCGATGGTCTTCGTGGACTACGCGCGCCAGTGGAAGGTCTATCAACGCACGTTCAATCGCATGCAGATCGAGCGGACGCAGCAGGACATGGCAAAAGCCACTTCTTCGTTTGATCGAGGCAAATTCGACGCTCTGACGAAGCAGCTCCAGCAGGCTCAGGCGCAGCAGCAACAGAACGAGGCTCAAATAAAAGAAGCTCAGAAGAAGCTCGACGATTTGAATGCGCAGTTCTATCGCTTCAATCAGTACTACCAGTTTCAGAAGGCGATCTACGATACGGAAAAGTACGGATATGAGGAGGCGTTTGCCCATAAAACTTCAAATGTGCCGAAGCTGAAAGAGAAGCTCGACGAAGAAGAAAAGAAGATGAACGATTACAAGGCGGAAGTGGACCGGCTTTCGCTGGAAATCCGGGCAGCGCAAACCGAATTGAACAAGTACGTCGGCGCCCGTGACGAAGCTCAGAAAGGCATCGACGCCCTGACGGCGGATTACACGAGGCTGCAGGTCCGGATGAATGCTCTCAATCCGGGTCTGATCGTAACGTCCTTTCGAAACGCGCCTGTGTTCGACATGTTGAACGCGTCGGAGAAAGTTCAGCAGGTAATCCTGCCGAATCTCTACAACGAACACCCATTCAAACAGATTCAGCGCGTCGATCGATGCAAGACCTGTCATCAGGGTATCGACGTGAAAGGCTTTGAGACGGCAGCTCAGCCTTTCAAGACCCACCCGAACCTTGATTTGTATCTGGCCGCCAATTCGCCGCATCCTCTGGAGAACTTCGGTTGCACGTCATGCCATGGAGGATTGGATCGAGCCGTCGATTTCAACACCGCCGGCCACATGCCACACGACGAAAAACAGCGCGAAGAATGGGTCGGTAAGTACAAATGGCACGAAGAAGAATACCTGGAAACACCGATGCTTCCGATGCAGCAGGTCGAAGCCGGCTGCTATAAGTGCCACAACGGTACTAACGAAGTACCCAGGGCAGCTTCGCTGGATGCCGGGCGGGACCTGATACGCATCTATGGTTGCTTCGGCTGTCACCGGATTCCAGGCTACGAAAATATCCGGAAAGTCGGTCCGGATCTTTCAACGGTGTCTGGAAAGGTTTCGAAAGATTGGGTTCGAAAATGGCTGTCGAGTCCCAAAGACTTCAAGTCCGAAGCACGGATGCCTCAGTTCTGGTTTAACAGCAACAATAGCGGGCCGCAGTTCGACAAACGAAACATCGCCGAGATCAACGCAATCACGGATTACTTGTTCCTCAAATCCAAGCCGAAGGAACTGCCTCCGGGCCGTACTAATGGCTCTGCGGCCAAGGGCAAGGACATCGTGGCATCTGTGGGTTGCTTCGGCTGTCATACGGACTCTCCCATCCAGGAAAATCCCAGACAGTCTCAGATTCGCCGCAAACATGGCTACAGCCTGCAGGCTGTCGGAAGCAAACTGACCACGAACTGGGTCTACAACTGGGTCAAGGATCCAAAACAGGTTTGGCCGGAAACCAAGATGCCAAGCCTGCGCCTTTCGGATGACGAGGCTGCCGACGTCGCTTCATACCTGACGTCGATGAAGAATCCCGAGTTCGACAGCAAGCCATGGCCGGAAACTGATCCGGCAACGTTGGATATGATCGTCCTTGAGCTTCTGAAGGGCGGCTCGACTGAGATCGAAGCACGGGAAAAGTTGAAAACGATGACACCGGAGCAGAAAAATCCGTTCGTCGGCGAGCGTTTGATCGCCCGATACGGATGTTTCGGCTGTCACAATATTCCAGGCTTCGAGAATGCTCAACCGATAGGAACGGAATTGACCGAGGCCGGCAGCAAATTGCTCGGCCAGCTCGATTTCGGATTCGTGAATATCGAGCACTCGAGACATGCCTGGTACGAACAAAAATTGAAGGATCCACGCATCTTCGACGTCGGCCGCGTCAAACGGCCGGAGGAACTGCTGAAGATGCCGAACTTCAAGTTCAAGGACAGCGAAGTCAATTCCATCGCCATGGTCCTCGTCAGCATGGTGAAGGACAAGGTTCCTCTGGAAATGCGCGACCGCGGCAACGATGCCATCATCGCCGGCCGTAGTTTGATTGCGGAAAAAAATTGCCGCGGATGTCACATTATCGAAGGCATGGGCGGCGATATCCGCGCACTGTTTACCGCGACTACGCTGGCTCTGGCGCCTCCGAACCTGAACACGGAGGGATTCAAGACGCAGCCGCTCTGGCTGCATCCTTTCATTATCGATCCGGGCAAGACAAAGCTCCGCCCCTGGTTGGACGTCCGGATGCCGACATTCCACTTCTCCGAAACCGAAGCCGCGACGATCGGGGCATATTTTGCCGCCGTTGACAAAGTGCCGTACCCCTGGACCTCGACGGACATCGCCACAACACCGGAAAAGCTGAAGGTCGGCTCGGAGTTATTCACGCTGTCAAAATGCGAAAGCTGTCATCCGACCAGCAGCGTGATGCCCCCCAACAAGGAACCTGCGGACCTCGCGCCGAACCTGATGCTGGCAAGTCAGCGTTTGCGTCCGGAATGGGTATTGCAGTGGTTGAAGGATCCCCAAAAGATCTTTCCTGGAACGCGCATGCCTACATTTTTCCCGGATTATCCGAAGAGTCCTTATCAGAACATTCTCAACGGTGATGCGCCCGCACAGATCGAGGCGATCCGCGATCATCTCTTTATCACCGTTGCCGGCGGAAAACGCGCTGCACCCGCAACAACGACCGCAAACGAGTAAGCCGTAACGTTGAAAAAAGGCCACAGCCGCATGCCGGCTGTGGCCTTTTTCGCATTGGGACAGGCAGATTGCTTGTTCTCGACTCGTGGCGGGAATCAAGCCAGTGGCTTCAATGCCGTGGGTTATAAAGTTTGCCGGCGAGCAGCAGCTCAACCTTCCAGCAAAGATATGCAAAGGATGGAATAACGAACAACAGGGGCTGCATGTCGGAATATTTGTACGGCGTTAAAGCAACTTCCTCAATATTGAAAGGCCGATGCTCGACGTTGGACGTAAACGCATTTTTCAATTCGCCGAACGACGATAGCAAGCCGGCTCCATACGCACGCACTTCACCACCAGGGTCTTCGATCAATCCAAACTCCAGCGTGTACCAATATAAACGGTCCAGGATGGTGATCTGATCCGGATCCGCGACAGCCGCCGCCTGACCGATAAGCAAGGATAGCTTCACAAAGTCTTCATCAGCGAACATCGGCACGTGTCCGATGACTTCGTGAACGATGTCCGGCTCCGGTGTGTACTCGGGTCTGGAGCTGTGCCGGATGTACTGCGTGCAAAACATGATGTGATTGGCGAGGCCGCTGAGAAAAATCCTCGGCTCGATCAGCCCTTCGATTGCGCGCAGGCGGAATCCATGAAAACCCTGGAGATGGCCGCTCAGATCCCGAAGCTGCGGAATGCGATCCGAGGGTATCTGGAGCCTGTGGCGAGCCTCGACGTGCACGCGACACGCAAATTGCTCATGCAGTGGACCGAGGCGATCCGTGACAACCTGCCAGGTCTTGTTTTCTTCATCCGTGTATTCGATCCAGGGCGCTTCCAATCCATGACGCCGATGATAAGCCGCAAGCGATGCGAGATAGTTCCGCCTGGAACGATACGTGGCGTCCTTCGCGCCAGGGTGATCGAGCTCCAGAATCGTAATGTCTTTTGTTGCCAGTTCCTGTTGCTCCAAACCAACTCCCCAACTTGACCGCTGACAAGCGAAAGGCCCGCTCCTTCTTCCGTAGGTGCGGGCCGCGTTTCAGTTGCCGTTTTATCAGCTACTTACTTCCCTCTCCGGCGAGTTCGGCTGTAATAACCGCAATAGTATTGCTGGGCCGGTCTGCGCTGAAGCGTCGAAGTCATCTGAAGGCACTGTAGCACAGAGGCCTGAGCATGACGCTTCCACCAAAAATCGGTTGAGTGCGGGAGGTGCTCCAACTATAGTTATTGGTTAGGCCTTTTGGAATGTTTCACACCTTATAACATGGAGATGCAGATGCGGAAACGAATGCTATTGGTTTGCTCATTGACGCTATTACTCGCCCTTGCCGCCTGCGGCGGCGGCGGCAACACCGGAGTGCCTCCGGCAGCGGGTCCCGGTGGCGCCGCCCCCGACCAGACCCCTAAACCATCGGGAACACTGTCCGGCAAGATCCTATTCGAAGGCACGGCGCCAGCGCCAACCAAGATTCAGATGACGGCGGATCCTTACTGCGCCAAGAATTCCCAAACCCCGTTTACCGAAGAAGTCAAAGTCAGCGACGGTGGCCTCGAGAACGTCATTGTTTATGTCAGCAGCCCTGTAACCGGGACATTCCCGACACCTACGGAGGCCGTCGAGATCGATCAGCATGATTGCCACTACATCCCCCATGTGTTCACCCTCATGGTCAATCAGCCGTTGAAAATCAAAAACAGCGACGAAACGCTTCACAACATCCATGCCTTTGCGGAAACCAACGAGCAGTTCAACGTCGGTCAGGCCGTAAAGGGAATGGTCAATGACCACAAGTTCGATAAGGCCGAAATGCCTCTCCCGTTCAGGTGCGACGTCCACAAATGGATGAGCGCCTTCACCGGCGTCTTCACCCATCCGTACCATACGGTTTCCAAAGCGGGCGGAGCATATGAAATCAAACTGCCCCCGGGCAGTTATGAGATTACTGCCTGGCACGAGAAATACGGCCCGCAAAAGCAGACGATTGAAGTTAAGGATGGCACTAACGAGCTGAACTTCACGTTCAAAGCCGCAACGACCGCAGATTAGGAACCCTGTCCCTGGAACATCATCGTTACTGCGCGGGCGCCGCTTAAACAGCGCCTGTGCAGTAACGAGGTCCGGGCTGCGAGCTCTCTCCATGCCTCAATACGACCCTGCGAACGAAAATATCGGGCTACATCGCTTCGCTGTGTTTACCGCATGCACAACCGTCTTCCTGATCTTCGTGGGAGGTCTGGTCACCAGCACGCAATCCGGACTCTCAGTGCCGGACTGGCCGACAACCTATGGTTGGAACATGTTCACTTTCCCGCTTTCGAAGTGGGTTGGTGGAATCTTCTACGAACATAGTCACCGCATTCTGGCCTCGTTCGTTGGATTGCTTACCGTGATCCTGGCCATCTGGGCCTGGTTCAAGGAACAGCGCTCGGGGATTCGGTGGCTGGCCGCCGCCGCGCTTGGCGCCGTCATCATGCAAGGGGTGCTCGGAGGCCTCACTGTGATCTTCCTGTTGCCGGCTTCGATTTCGACGGCGCATGCCTGCCTTGCGCAAACGTTTTTCTGTCTCGTGATCGCCTTGGCGGTCTTCACGTCGCCGGAGTGGAAACGTGGGCTTCCGAAGACCGAAGAGCAGTCCGGCAACCCGCGCCTCGTCGCCCTTTGCGCCACGACAACGGCGGCGGTGTACGTGCAATTGATTCTCGGCGCTTTGATGCGCCATACCGGCGCGGGACTGGCGATACCGGATTTCCCGCTGATGTTGGGACGAGTCATTCCGGCATTTACTTCTGAAAAAATTGTCATACACTTTGCGCACCGCGTCGGCGCGCTGGTTGTAACAACGATGATCATCTGGACTTTTTTACGAATTTATCGCAGCTATTCCGATCATCGATTGCTGTTTCGTCCCGCGCTTATCATGTTTGGTCTGCTTTTCGTCCAATTGACGCTTGGCGCCTTCACCGTCTGGACCGCGAAAAGCGTCCTTCCGACGACAGCTCATGTGGTCACGGGCGCACTGATTCTGGGCGCCTCATTTGTGCTGACCATTCGAGCATTCGGAATCGTTACCAAACGCCGTCCGGCTTTGGTCTATCGCTTCAGGGAACCCGCATGGAAGTAACCGAGATCGGCGTCTCTACCCGCCTCGCCCGCGTAGCGGACTTCGTCGAGCTGACAAAGCCGCGGATCACGTTTCTGGTCCTGATCACCACACTGGTCGGGTTCTATATGGCGTCGCGTAACGGACTTCCGTTCGTTTTGCTCCTCCATACGATTCTGGGTACCGCGTTGGTCGCCAGCGGCGCCAGCGCCCTGAATCAGTACATGGAACGCGATCTCGATGCGCGGATGATCCGTACACGCAATCGTCCGCTTCCCGATGGGCGCCTTCTGCCGAACGACGCGCTGCTGTTTTCCATGGTGATCTCCATCATCGGAACAGCCTATCTGACATACTTCGTGAACGTCCTTACCGGACTTCTGGGCCTGGTCACTCTTGCGGCGTACATCTTTGTTTACACGCCACTGAAGACACGTACCACGCTGTGTACGCTCATCGGCGCCGTTCCCGGGGCGATACCACCGCTGATGGGCTGGGCAGCCGCAACGAACAACATCAACGAATCGGCTCTGGCGCTGTTTGCGATTCTCTTTCTCTGGCAAATGCCGCATTTTTTCTCCATCGCCTGGATTTTCACCGAAGATTACGAACGTGGCGGCTTCGTGATGCATCGTAGTGGAGAAATCACGGGAAGACAGATCGTGTTGTTCGGCTGCGCACTCATTCCGGTAAGCTTGCTGCCGACCATGTTCGGCGTTACCGGAAGGGTTTACCTCATCGGCGCCATGGTTCTCGGTTTTATCTATTTGGGCTATGGTGTTGCGCTTTCCTTGTTTCGCTCGAACACGCACGCGCAGCGGTTGCTGCGAATTTCCGTACTGTACCTTCCTGCGCTCCTTGTTTTGATGATGATGGACAAGAAGTGATGAACAGGACCGTCTATCGAACGGGACTGGCGCTGATCACGCTGGGTTTAGCCGGACTGGGAATCGCCAGGATGCGGCCGGGCAATCCCGCGGCAATAACCGACTACGGTCAAGTCCCGGAATTCACGCTGACGGAAAGCGGCGGCGGGAACGTGACCCTGCAGGATCTTCGTGGAAAGGTCTGGATAGCGGACTTTATTTTTACCTCGTGTGCGGGGACGTGTCCGGCAATGAGTTCCCAAATGCGCACATTGCAGGATGAGCTGCCGGAAGACATACGGATGATCTCGTTTTCTGTCGATCCGGATCGAGACACGCCAGCGGTTCTGGCGAAATACGCGAAACGTTATGGCGCCGACGGCCGGCGCTGGATGTTCCTGACCGGCGACCGGGAAAGCCTTTATACATTGTCGATCAAGGGATTCAAGCTTGCCCTCGAAGCGCGGGGCAGCGATCTGGAGCCGATTACGCACAGCACGCGTTTTGTGCTGATCGACCGTACGGGCCGGATTCGCGGGTACTACAGCGGGACCGAAGAAGAGGATCTGAAGCGGCTCTCCGGCGACGCGAAGAAGTTGCTGTGAGCATCACGGACCTCCCGGCGCTCAACGCGGCGCTGAACCTGACATCTGCCATTCTCGCCGGCGCAGGCGTCTACTTCATCAAGAAGAGACATATCCGCGCGCATAAGGCCTGCATGATCGCCGCACTTGTGTCTTCCTCGGTATTCCTTACTTCATATCTCGTGTACCACTACAACGTCGGATCGGTACGGTTTACCAAAGACGGCTGGCCAAGGAACGTCTACTTCCCACTGCTGATTTCACACACCGTTCTTGCGGTCGCGATCGTCCCGCTCGTTCTGCGAAGCGTCTATCTCGGCCTTTCGAACCGCTTATCCCAACACGTCCGCATCGCGCGCTGGACCTTCCCAGCCTGGATTTATGTTTCCGTCACGGGCGTGATTGTCTATCTGATGCTTTATCAAATGTGATCTCCCCGCATCCGCGGCAACGGGCCAAATGACTTGACAGTATAGTATACTGACTGTTGAGTCATTGATCATGCCGTCACACGGACGAACCAAGAAAGACATAGTCCTGGAGTTTCGTAAATCGGAGCTTCTTTCGGCTGCGCGTACAGTCTTCAGCAGGAAGGGCTTTCACGACGCCACCATCGACGATATCGCGCAGACCGCGGGTGTCGCGAAAGGCACCGTCTATCTCTACTTCAAATCCAAGCAAGCGATTTACCTCGCCGCTCTCCGTGACGGCATTGAAGCTCTTATCGGTGAAATGAGGAGCGAAGCGGCCGGCGCCGGAACAGCGCAGGACAAGCTGCGCACCTTACTGGCGACCAAGATCACTTTCTTCGACGACCATCGGGATTTCTTCCAGATCGTCCAATCCGAACTTGGACGAGTCGAAACGACGATGAGCGAATGTCAGGACCTTTACTTCGAGCAGGCAAAGATCATCGAGAAGGTCCTCCAGGACGGCATCCGGGAAGGCACGGTGCAGAAGTTGAATACAAAGAAAACCGCATTTGCGATCACCGATCTCACACGAGGCATTGTGATCCAGCGCACTCTCGGATGGTCCAGGACTCGCCTGAAGGATGAAATCGAATTCATCTTCAATCTGCTTTGGAAAGGCATCGCTACATGAAGACATTCCGGCATTTTCTGCTGATTGCGGCTGTCATCAAAATTACCGCATCCCCCGCAAGCGCGCAGACGCCTCATACTGTCCCCGGAAGTCCCACATCATTCTTGAGCGGGAGTATTGCCGGCGGTACGGTCTCAGCTCAGCCCATGCCGTTATCCTTGTCGGATGCGATCGACCGGGGCCTCAAATACAATCTGGCTGTTCTTTCGGGAACACAGGACGAGCGTACGGCTGCCGCCGCCCACCTTCGCGCACTGTATGAGCTCTATCCAAAGATCAACGCGGAGCTTGCCAGCACTCAGGAGCAGATCAATCTCGCCGCGTTCGGATTCGGTGGATTTCCAGGGCAAAAGCAGGTCGTTGGACCATTCGCGCTCGTCGATGCGCGCGCCCGATTGACGCAAACGGTCTTTGATCGAAAGCTCGTATACGATCTGCGTGAGGCTCAGGAAAACGAAAAGGCCACGTCCTATGGCAACCAGAACACCCGGGAATTGGTTGTCTTAACCGTCGCCAATCTTTACCTCCAGGCTCTGGCCGGCTCCAGCCGAATGACCGCTGTGGAAGCACAAGTCGCGCGGGCGCAGGCCCTGTACGACCGGGCCGTCGATATGAAAAATGCCGGGGTCGTCGCCGGCATCGACGTTTTGCGAGCGCAGGTGGAGTTGCAGACGCAGCAGCAACGTTTGCTGGCCATTCGAAACGAATTCGCTCTGCAGAAACTGACTCTGGTTCGCGCGATCGGGATTCCGCTGGCTCAGGAAGTCGTCCTGACCGACCGCATGCCATCGGAAACTCCGGAAGCCGCGACTATCGATGCTGCATTGGAGGCAGCCCGAGGGAATCGGCCTGACGTGAAACGGGCGGAGTCGCTTTTGCGGGCGGCCCAACAGGCCCTTGAATCCGCGAAGGCCGAAAGCCTTCCGACGCTCGAATTCGCCGCCGACTATGGCGCCATCGGACGAACCCCCGGCCAGAGTCACGGCACCTACTCGATGACGGGCCGACTGAAAATCCCCCTGTTCAACGGACAACACACCAGGAGCGATCGCGAGAAAGCAGCCGCTCTTTTCGAACAACGCCGGCTCGAAGCGGACGATCTCAATGGGCGCGTGGAAATGGAAATTCGCGCTGCATTTCTCGACCTGGGATCCTCGTCGGAACAGGTACGAGTTGCGGAAAGCTCGCTCGATCTCGCGCACAAGCAACTGGATCAAGCCCAGGATCGATTTGAAGCCGGAGTGGCCAGCAATCTGGAAGTGGTTCAGGCCCAGGAAGCAGTGGCCCTGGCCGACGAAAACGTGATTTCGAGCCTTTACTCGCTCAATGTTGCGAAAGCGATTCTGGCACGCTCGATGGGTGCGGCCGAACAGACCATCAAGACATTCCTCGGAGGAAAACCATGACAGAAAGCGCGCGCAAGCCGCGCTATCGTATCTTTATCGTGCTGGGCGTTGTGGTGTTGATCGTCGCCGGCATCGCGTTTGGCGCATGGACATTCTTGTCGGGAGTGGAATCTACGGATGACGCTCAGGTGGACGGCCATATCAATCCCGTCAACGCGAAAATTGGCGGGATCGTTCTGGCGGTGAACGTGAAAGAGAACCAGCCTGTGGAGGCGGGAACCGTACTGGTGCAGATCGATACGCGAGACTATGAGGTTGCGCTGGCGCGTGCAGAGGCGGATGTCGCCGACGCGGAAGCCAACTACGAAGCCGCGCGCGCAGGTCTCCCGGTCGTGTCCGCGCAAACCGGCAGCCGCACGTCTTCATCGCAGGCGGCAATCCTGCGGGCTCAGGGTGGCGTCGAGGCCGCGCAAAAAGAGTTGGAATCTGCGCGGGCCAGGCTAAATCTGGCAAAGGCACGGGCCGACGAGGCGCACGCGAATTATTTCAAGGCCTCGAAGGACCTCGAACGTCTCAAGCGCCTTGTCGCAAAAGACGAAATTTCTCAGCAGCAGTACGATGCATCGGTTGCTACGGCCGACGCCGCAAAGGCTGCTGCCGATTCTGCGCAGGCCGGGATTCTCGAAGCAGAAAGCGGCATTGCTACGGCCGAGGCACGCATCAAACAAGCCCGCGGATCGTTCGGGGAGGCTGAAGCCGAGGCCGAGGCCGCCAACAGCGGACCTCAGGAAGTGGCCTCCACGCGCGCCCGGGTGAGCGCGGCCGCCGCCCGCGTGGATCAGGCAAAAGCGGCGGTGAACCAGATGAAGCTGAATCTCGAGTACGCGACGATCAAAGCTCCGGTTGCGGGCACGATCAGCCGGAAGAACGTCGAAGTCGGACAGGTTGTTCAGCCGGGACAGCCTCTGCTGGCTGTCGTGTCGCTCGAAGACGTCTGGGTAACCGCGAACTTCAAAGAAACCCAACTCGACAAAATGAGACCCGGACAGCCGGCAACCATCAGCGTAGACGCCTACGACGGCACAAAATTCTCAGGCCATGTCGAAAGTATTTCCGCCGCCACCGGCGCCAGGTTCAGTCTGCTTCCGCCCGAAAATGCGTCCGGGAATTATGTAAAAGTCGTTCAACGAATTCCGGTGCGAATCGCGCTGGACCCCAACGCCCGGATGGAGCAGATCCTTCGTCCTGGAATGTCGGTCTACGCGAGCGTACAAGTCGAGCCGAAGCGATAACAGGCTATGGTTACCGAGAGCGAACTTCCGAAAATCAACCCGTGGATCATCGCGATCTCCGTGATGTTCGCCACGTTTCTGGAAGTGCTGGACACGACCGTCGTGAACGTGTCGCTGCCCCACATTGCGGGAAGCCTCTCGGCCACAACGGAAGAAGCCACCTGGGCGTTGACATCGTATCTGGTCGCGAACGCGATCGTTCTGCCTCTCACCGGCTGGCTGTCGAGTTTTTTCGGCCGCCGCCGGCTGTTGATCATGGCGGTCACAGGTTTTACGTGCACGTCCTTCCTTTGCGGACTGGCGCCCTCCTTGAGTTTCCTCGTCCTTTTCCGTTTGATTCAAGGCTTGACCGGAGGGGTGCTGCAACCCATGTCCCAGGCGGT
>JADMIO011711174.1_pt1 | contig 15790 bp, 14 predicted proteins | sample 8958161 | NCBI WGS metagenome assembly JADMIO01 (sample SAMN16585339, study PRJNA669376) | soil metagenome | isolation source: Crop rotation soil | place: USA: Cullars Rotation, Alabama | collected 2011
CGACAACTTGTCCACGTGGAATTCTAAGCTTAGGATCCCAATGTGCTGGAAAGATTGGCAAGGTCTCGAGCGCCGCGCTGATCGGCCTGGTCGCTGCTATTGCCGGCTGGCGCGTGGCGGCGACCGGCTACGGCCTGGTCGGCATCGCGGCGGCCGTGATCCTGGTCGTCGTGCTGGCGAGCCTCGACGCCGGCAGCGCTCCGGAGCGCGCGCGTGCGGCCACCGGCGGCGACGTCGCGCCGGCCGGCTGGGGCATCCGAGACCCACGCGGATTCCAGGCGCTCTCCGCCATCGGGATGATCGACAATTCCACGCGCTCCGGCCTGCTCACGTTCCTGCCGTTCGTGCTGGTCGCGAAGGGCCTCAGCGTGGCGGGCGTCGGCGGCGCGCTCGCGCTCGTATTCGCGGGTGGCGCGATGGGCAAGTTCGTCTGCGGCGTGGTCGCCGAGCGCGTCGGGATCATCCGCACCGTCGTGTTGACCGAGGCGGCCACGTCGGTGGCGATCGTCGCGATCCTCGCCGTCCCGTTGCCGGTGGCGATGCTGCTGCTCGTGCCCCTCGGCGTCGCGCTCAACGGCACCTCCTCGGTGCTCTACGCGACCGTCGCCGATCTGGTCACCGCCGAACGCCGCTCGCGCGCCTACGGTCTGTACTACACGCTCACCATCGCCGCCTCGGCCGCCGGCCCGACGCTGTATGGCTTCGTCGGCGACGCCGTCGGCGCGCCCACCGCGCTGAGCCTGATCGCCATCGTTGTCCTGACGACCATCCCCCTCTGCCTCCTTCTTCGCGCGGCGGTGGCCGCGCCCGTACAGAGTTAGTCCGGCGGGGACCCGAGCGGATTTGACGGGGACCCGAGCGGCTACGGCATCCCAAAGCTGATGGCACACGCGATGCAGCCGCAAAGCGCGGACACGTCTGCAGGAGGAAACCATGGCAACTACGTCCGCTCATATCGGCAAGCATCCGATCCACCCGATGCTCGTCGTTCTGCCGCTCGGCCTGTGGATCGCGGCGCTCGCCTTCGACATCGTTCATGCAGCGACCGGCGGCGCCGTCTGGCGCACGCTGGCGTTCTGGAACATCGCCGCCGGGATCATCGGTGCCCTGCTGGCTGCCGTCCCCGGCTTCATCGACTATCTCGGTCTCGACGGGCGCGCGCGCCGCATCGCGACCTACCACATGATCCTGAACCTCGCCGCCGTCGCCGTGTTCGCCGTGAACTGGTATCTCCGTACACGGCTCGCGGCGGAGTCGTCGTGGCCGCTGATCCTCTCGGTGATCGGCGTGGTCGGCGTCATCATCTCGGGCTGGCTCGGCGGCGAGCTGGTCTACGCGGAGCGGGTCGGCGTCGAGGAGCCGCCGCGCAGCGAGCGGTATCGCCGGGTCGCCTGATCAGGTGAGATAGAACGGTCGCGCGCCCTCCCGCGAGTACGGGTGGCGCGCGATCACGTCCGGATCGGGATCGGCGCCGAGCCCGGGCCGATCCTCGACGCTCACGCGTCCGGCCACACAGCGGATCGGCGCCTTCGACAGCGAGGGCGCCAGCTCGCCCGACGGGTATTCGATGTACGGGATACCGGGCGTCGAGGCGATGGCGTGTACCGTCGCCGCGAGTCCGGGGCCGAAATAGAACGAGTGCGGCACGAGGGTGACGTTGGCGGCAGCGGCCAGGGTGGCGATCTTCTTCACCTCGAGCAACCCGCCCACCTTCGTCACGCTCGGCTGGATCACGTCTGCCGCGCCCGCCTCGATCAGCTCGCGGAAGCCGAAGGCCGTCGCTTCGTTCTCACCGGAGGCGATCGCCGTGCTCGTGGCCTGCCGCACGCGCGCCAGACCCGCGTAGTCCTCGGGCGGCCAGACGGGCTCCTCGAGCCACCGCAGCGCGTATCGCTCGAGCCGGCGCGCCATCGCCGTCGCCTCCTCCACCGTCCACGGGCAGTTGGTGTCGAGCATGAGCTCGACGCCGTCGCCGACCGCCTCGCGCGCCGCGGCCACCGACGCCACGTCGATCTGGTGGAGCTTGATGGCCGTGAAGCCGTCCTTGGCCATGGCCGCAGCGGCGCGCGCGACATCAGCCGGGGCTTCGTAGCGCGGAAGGCTCGCGTACGCGCGCACGCTTCGCTGCGCGAGGCCACCGAGCAGCGCGTACACGGGCACGCCGCGGGCCTTGCCCGCCAGGTCCCAGAGCGCCAGCTCCACGCCGCTCACCGCCATCATGGCCAGGCCGCGGCGACCCCAGATCATGAGCGCCCGGTGCATGCGGTCCACGAGGGCCGCGATCTCCATCGGATCGGCGCCGACCAGCATCGGGGCCAAGCCGTCGTCGATCACGTTGCAGACGGCGAGCGGAACGCCATAGGCGAACGCCTCGCCCCAGCCCGTGAGACCGCTGTCCGTCTGCATCTCCACCAAAATCTGCTTGGAGGCGCGCGCCGACCACGTGGAGGCCACCGGCGCCAGCTCCCGGATCGGTACCGCGAGCGGAATCGCGCGAACGGACGTGATCTTCATGGTTGATCTCCAAACCCATATTCGGCCCAGCGCGCGCGGACACGCGCCTCGTCCTCGGGCGCGGGCCGCACCGTCGGCGGGAACCGCTCGCCACCCCACTCGGCGCGCTTCTCGAACTTCCAGTTGCGCGTGGCGTCGAAGAGCACGCGGTTCCACAATCCCGTGCCGAGCTGGGCGACGTTCCGGTCCTCGAGCGGCGTGGACGGGTCGATCGGCGAGCCGAACGATCCCGGGAACACGACCAGACCGCCCTCACCGGCGTTGAGCCGGTGCGCCACCGCCCAGTCGATCTGCTCGTACGACGACACGTCGATGTCGTCCTCGACCACCCAGACGTGCTTGTAGCGGTACTGGGCCGCGCTGTTGCCCCAGAGCGCAGCCGCGATCTGCTTCGGCTGACCCTGATAGTGCTTGGTGATCTTGACGCAGACGTTCACGCCGTTGGTGATGGGATGGACGTACACGTCGCGGATGCCAGGAATCCCGGCGCCGGCCAGAATGTTCCAGGCGATGGCCGCCCGCTGCACGGAGGACATCACGCTGTTCTCGCTGTACGAGCCGGGCAGCGTGCCCTCGAGACAGCCGCGGAAGATCGGCTGCCGCCGATGCGTGATGCAGGTGACCTTCATGGTCGGCCGCGGCGTCGGCACGTCGGACACGTAGCCCGTGAACTCCCCGAACGGCCCTTCGGACTCGTACGTGGCCGGATCGTCGCTGATGAAGCCCTCGAGCACGATCTCGGCCGTGGCCGGCACCTCGAGATCCACCGTCTCGCACTTCACCAGCTCCGCGGGCTCGCCGCGGTATGCGCCCATCACGTCCCACTCGCACACGCCGACGGGAATCGGCGAGCCGGCCAGAAACGGCATGATCGGATCCCAGCCGACGACGCAGGCGACGGGCATCGGCTTCCCCTTCCCTGCGTACTTCACGAAGTGCTGGCCCCAGTGTTGCCCGCCCTTGATGAGCAGGAACGGCGTGGTGTCCTTGCGACCGACCATCCCGCGATAGATGCCGACGTTCATCACGCGCGTGTCGGGATCGCGCGTGACGATGCCCGAGAACGTGTGGATGTAGCGGCCCCCTTCGCGGAATCCCCAGCGCGGCACCGGAAACTCGGTTTGATCGACCTTGTCGCCGCGGACGATGACGTCTTTCACGGGCCCACTCGCGACGATGCGCGGCGCAATCGTCTCCTTGTTCTTCTTCATGACGTACTGCACCAGCTCGGCGTTGGTGACGTCCTTCGGGAAGCCGAGCGCGAGCGCCAACCGCCGCCGCTCGCCGAGCCCGCCCGTGAAGAGCTGCGTGCAGCGTCCGTCGCGGTAGCCCTTGATGTTCTCGAAGAGCAGGGCCGGTCCTTTCTTCTCGAGCACACGCCGCGCGACGGCGCCGATCTCACGCTCCCAGTCCACCTCCGCGCGCACGCGGTGCAGCTCGCCCTCCTTGTCCAGCATGCCGATCCACTGGCGCAGGTCCATGAAGCCCATCAGACGACCTCCGTGGCGCCGGCCGTCCGGGCCGCACGCTGCGAGACGAGGACGATCACGAGACACGCGATGCCGGCGAGGTCGGTCCACAGGCCCGGCAGGATCAGCAGCAGCGAGCCGGCGAGCAGCAGCGCGCGCTCGACGAGGCGCGTCGGGCCGTGGAAATAGCCGATGAGGCCGGCGCCGAGCATCACGATACCGAGGGTCGCCATGACCGTGCGCAGGGCGATGTGGGCGACAGAGGTGCTCATCAGCAGCAGCGCCGGGTCGTAGGCGAAGCTGAACGGGATGATGAAGCCGGATAGCGACAGCGTCATGCCGAGCCACTGCGTCTTCCACACGTCGGCGCCGGCGATCGACGACGTCGCGTAGGTGGAGATCGCCGTCGGCGGTGTGAGGTCGGCCAGGATGCCGAAGTAGAAGACGAACATGTGGGCGACCAGCTTCGGCACGCCGAGCTGCTCGAGCGCCGGCGCGGCCATGATCGAGGTGATGATGTACGTCGCGGACGTCGGCAGCCCGGTGCCGAGCACGAGCGCGGCCACCATGGTGAGCACCAGCGTGAGGAAGAGGCTTCCGCCGGCGAGTCCGACGATCCCGGTCGCGAGCTTGAGTCCTAGACCGGTGATGGATACGACGCCGACCACGATGCCGACCGTCGCGCACGCCAGCGCGACCGGCATGGCCGCCTGCGCGCTGTCCGCGAGAATGGCGAGCACCTTGGCGCCGCCGATGCGAGTGTCGCGGCGGACCCACGATAGCGCGAAGGCGGTGATGAGGGCCCAGAAGCCGGCGAACATCGGCGAACGCCCTTCGACGAGGAACCACACGAGCACGGCCGGGCCACCGAGCAGGTGCAAGTCGCGACCGAGGACCGCGGCAAAGCGCGGCAGCTGCTGGCGCGACACCACGGGCAGTCCCTGGCGCGCCGCCTCGAAGTGCACCATCACGCCGACCGCGACGAAGTAGAGCACGCCGGGAATGGCGGCGGCGATCGCGATGCTGCTGTACGGCATCTGCAGCGTCTCGGCCATGATGAATGCCGCCGCGCCCATCACGGGCGGGATCAGCTGGCCGCCCATCGAGGCCGTGGCCTCGACGCCCGCCGCGAACTCGCGCCGGTACCCCGCCCGGATCATCAGCGGAATGGTGAACGCGCCGGTGGTGACGGCGTTGGCGATGGCGCTGCCGTTCACCGTGCCGAAAAGGCCGCTCGAAATGACCGCCACCTTGCCCGCGCCGCCCTTCGTGCTGCCGGCCACGGCCAGCGCGCCGTCGGTGAAGAATCGCAGCAGCCCGCCGTGCGCCATCACGCTGCCGAAGACGACGAAGAGAAAGATGAACGTCGCCGAGACGAGCGTGGGAATCCCGAACACGGCCTGGGTCGTGAGCATCTGCTGGTCGACGAGCGTCAGGAACGACTCGCCGCCGTGTCCGAGGAACCCGGGCAATCGCGGGCCCACGAAGACGTAGGCGATGAACCCGACGGCCATGATCACGAGGGCGGGGCCGATGTGTCGCCACGCCGCGGCCAGCAGCAGGGTCACGAAGACGAGACTGACGGCGACGTCGATCGGCAATGGTTCGTCCACCATCGCCATGCGGCTGGCGAGCCGCGCATTGTCCCAGACGTAGTGCGCGGCGCAGAGCAGCGCGAGCGCGGCGAGCGCGACGTCGAGCCACCCGCCCGATCGCCGACGCGCGAGCTTCGCGGCCGCCTCCGGGGAGTCCGCGATGGGCGCCGTGAGGAATCCCAGCGCGACCGCGAACGCCACGTGGACGGGCAGCTGGATCAGCAGGTCCCACATCCCCGCGTACGCCGTGTAGAGCTGGAACGTCGACCACAGCATCGCCAGCCAGACGCGTGGCGAGCGGAGGTCAGGCACGGTGCACGATCTCGCCTTCGACCATCGTCAGACGCGCCGTCTGTCCGGCCAAGGCCTCCGGCGGTGCCGACAGCGGGTCGTGCTCGAGCACGGCGAGGTCGGCCGCGTAGCCCGGCATCAGCCGGCCGCGCTCGCGCTCGGCGAACGTCACGTACGCGCCACCGACGGTGAGCGCGGCGAGCGCGCGCGCGCGCGTCAGTCGCTCGCCGGCGCCGAGGACAGCGCCGGTCGTCATGTCGCGGCGGTGAACGATCGCGTTGAAGACCAGCCACGGATCGGCCGGCTTGTTGTCGGTGGCCACGCCGAACGGGATGCCGAGGCGCGCGAGGCTGCGGTGGGGCAGCAGCGTGTCCGCCGCACCCCCGACACGTGCGACCTCGGCTGCACCGGAGCGCCAGAGATAGCTGATCGGATTCGTCGTCGCGACCGCGCCGAGCCGGCGGATGCGCGTGAGCTGGTCGGCGGTGGTCGCCGCCAGATGCACGAGCACCCAGCGCAGCGGCGCGATCGGCGTGACGGCGGCGATCTTCTCCCAGATCTCGAGCACCTCCGGCAGACAGCGCGTGACGAGGGTGTTCACGCGCAGGCCGAGCGCGGCCGCCCGCGTCGCCTGCCGCGCGTACTCCTCGCGCGAGTTGGCGCTCTCGACGAACCCCGCCCAGCCCGTGTACGGCTGGCTCGCGTGCAGGATGCGCGCGACCTCGGGATCGCCACCATAATGCAGACACAGCCCCTGCACCCGAAGCCGCTCGTCGCCCAGGCCGCGGCCGCCGGCCCACGCCGCAAGCTCGGGGAGCGCACGCTCGCCTTCCTTCGCGCCGCTCCAGGTCGGACTCGTCGCCAGCGTGGCGCGGAGCCGTAGCGTACCCGCCTCGCGCGCCGCGCGATAGGCGCCGAGCACCTCAGGCGCCACGCCGTGGCCCTCGTAGACGGCCGTCACACCGCGCGCGGCGTAGACACGCTGCGACTCCTCGAGCGCCGCCAGCCGCTGAACCGCGGTGAAGCGCGGCGCTGCGCGCATCAGCGTGAACTCGAGGATCTGGATCAGGTTGTGCTCGACGAAGACGCCGGTGGGCTCGCCGCGGGCGTCGCGGATGATGTCGACGCCGCTCGGCGCCGCGGTATCACGCGACACACCGGCCGCGCGGAGCGCCGCCGAGCTCGCAATCGAGTAGACGGGCGGCTTGTTCCAGTAGCCCCAGATGCCGCGGACGTAGACGGGATGCTCGGGAGCCGCGGCGTCGAGGTCGTCGCGCCTCGGCCAGCGGCCTTCGCGCAGCGTCGCCGGCGGGTCCGGATAGAACGGCGGCGCGCCGACCGGCATGGTGACGATCCACTGACCCTTGGGCGTTCGCGCCGCCAGCCGGCGGATCACCGCCTGGATGTCGGCGATCGAGCGGCAGTGCGCGAGCGACGGATAGAGGTTCTTCAGCCCTTCGCGGTCGAGGTGCGCGTGGGTATCGACGAGGCCGGGCACGACCGTCGCGCCGCCGAGGTCCACCACCTGGGTGCGCCGGTCACGCCAGCCCTTCATGTCGCGACGCGCACCGACTGCCACGACACGGCCGCCGGCCACCGCCAGCGCACGCACCTCGCGGCCGCGCGGGTCGAGCGTCAGGACACGGCCGTTGTCGAAGATCCAGTCGGCGGCTATTTCATCCATCCCTTCTCGCGGTACGCCTTCTCGGCGCCCGGATGGAGCGGAATGCCGACCTTCTCCGGCTGCCACGCCGTCTTCGGATCGAATTCGGCGAGGCCCGCGTGCCCGCGCACGAGCGCGTCCTTGTTCTCGAGCACGGTCTTCGTGATCGTGTACGCCGTCGCCTCCGGCAGCTCTTTGTTGGTGATCAGCACGGTCGGAAATCCGACCGTCGGCACCGGCTCGGGCTGGCCCTTGAACGTGTTCGCCGGCATGGTGGCCGCCACGTAGCCGAGCGGCAACAACGCCTTCGTCGTCTCCGCGTTCAGGCCGAGAAACTTGACGTTGCCGTCGTTGGCGATCTCGCTGACGGATGGATGCTTCGGCGTGACGACGGCGAATAGCACGTCGGCGCGGCCGTCCTTGAACGCGTCGATGATCACGTTGTAGCCGACGTGGGTCGTGCTGCCGCCGAGCGCCTTGATGTCGTTGTAGCTGGTCCCGATCGCGCGCAGCAGCTGCCGCCCCGCGAACTCGCCGAGGGCGCCGATGGGCTGCGTGTAGATTTTGACGGGCAGCTTCTTCTCGCGGATCTCGCGGACGGAGCTGATGCCGAGCTTGGTGCTGGCGACGGCGAGCAGATAGTACGTGTCGAGCCCGCCGACGAGTCCGCGGAGGTTTTCGAGCTTGTCGGTATACGCCTCCTTGCCGTCGTGCGCCCAGCGATTGGTGACGGTGAACGACAGCCCGAGTGGCGTCTCGTTCTTGGCCACCAGCCGCGGATTGCCGACGCCGCCCGAGCGCGGCTTCACGTCGATGTTGGAGCCGGGCGGCAGCGTCTTCCGCAGCAGCTCGGCCATGGTGGCGCCGTAGACGTACCAGGCGCTACCGGTGTCGAGCGTGGCGAAGGCCAGGTTCACCGGCGCCGGTGTCTGCGCGACGGCGCTGCCGGCGAGCAGGGCCAGCGCGAGCACGAATGCGAGTGCGACTCTCATCGATGTCCTCCGAATGTGTTCACGCGAATGCGGGCGCGATCTCCTCGACGAAGCGCCTGAACTGCGCGTGCTGGTTCCATGAGGTGAGGCGCAGGGCCATGTGACCGAGGCCTGCCTGGAAGTACGCGCGCAGCTGCGCGATGCACTCCTTCGGCCCGCCCGCCACCGTCCACTGCTCCACGAATTTCGCGCTGAAGCTCGACGTGTAGTAGGTGTCGAGAAATTGCTTGCTCTCCTCGAGCGCGGCCTGGCGGTCCTCGTTGACGTTGATGTTGTGGTAGAGCGCGCTGCCGAGCGAGGCGGGATCGCGACCTTCCTCGGCCGCCATGGCCCGCACACGCCCGAACTGCTCGGCGAACTCCGTGGGGCTCAGCTTGTTCGTCATCCACCCGTCGGCCAGCCGTGCCACCCGGCGGAACGAGCGCTCGACGACGTTGGCCGACGCGCTCGCTCCCCCCTTCCACGTGAGACCGGTGGGGTTCGACGCGATCCAGATGGGCAGCGGATGCTGCACGGGTCGCGGCTGAAGCGCCACGCCGTCGAAGCGATAGAAGCGGCCCGCGTGAGAGGCGCGTGGCTGCTCGAACAGCGCGCGCAGCACGGCGATGCCTTCCTCCAGCCGCTCCACGCGCTCGCTCGCGTGCACGCCCATCACGCGATGCTCGAGCGCCTGGGCCGCGCTCTGCTCGTCGGGACCGCCGAGGCAGACGGCGAGCCACGCGCGGCCCTCCGAGAGCACGTCGAGGCTCGCCCACTGCTGGGCGAAGAGCACGGGATGGCGATGGACGAAGGTCGCCATGCAGCCGACGGCCAGACGCATGCGCTGCGTGACGCCGGCCAGCGCCGACAGCAGGGCCACGGACTCGAGGCGGGGCTTGGCGAGCAGACTGTCGCCCACCCACACGGTGTCGAAGGCCCCGGAGCGCTCGGCGGCCATGGAGAGCTCGAGCAGGTCGCGCGCCTTCAGCGCGCCGAGCACCACGGCGCGATTGGCCAGGATGAGGCCGAACGAGTCCGTCACGACTATCTCCCCCGGTACGACGGTGGCCGCTTGTCGAGGAACGACCGCACGCCTTCTTCGTAGTCGTGCGTCGACCGGAGCCACGCGTACGCCTTGCGCTCGAGCTCGAGCGCGGTGTCGAGCGGCGCATCCGCGCCGCGGTTGAGCACCATCTTGAGTGTCCGCAGGGCGAGCGGCGCGCGCTCCGCGAGCCCGCCGGCGAGGGCGCCGACCGCGTCGTCGAGCGTGTCGTTGGCCACCGCCTGCGTGATGAGCCCCCAGGCCTCTGCGCGCTCGGCGGAGATGCGCTGCCCGGTCATCATGAACAGCTTGGCGCGCGTCATGCCGATCAGCCGCATCGCCCGCTGGGTGCCGCCGGAGCCCGGAATCATGCCGAGCCGCACCTCGGGAAACGCGAACTCCGAGCGCAGCGTGGCCACGCGAAAATCGCACGCGACGGCGAGCTCGAGCCCCGCCCCCATCGTGTAACCGTCGATGGCGGCGATGACGGGCTTGCGGCAGCGCTCCGCCGACGTCAGCGTGTCACCCCAGAGCTCGAGATCCGCCGGAGCGAGGGTGAGGAACTCCGCCACGTCGCCGCCGGCGCTGAAGGCCTTGCCGCCGGCGCCGCGGATGACGATGACGCGGACCGTGTCGTCACCTTCGAGCACCTGGAAGATGCCGGGGAACTCGTTGCGCATCGCCACCGTCATCGTGTTCATCTTGGGCTGGCGATCGATCCAGATCGTCGCCACCGGCCCCTTCCGCTCCACGCGCAGGAATTCGCTCATCTCACTCGTCATCTCTCTCGGGGCGTGTCTCGAGCGCCGCGTACTGACCGTCGCGCAGCAGGCGGCGCAGAATCTTACCCGAGGCCGTCTTGGGAATCTCGCGCACAAAGACGATGCGACGCGGACGCTTGAACGAGGCCAGGTCGTGCGCCTGCCGGCAATAGGCATCGACGGCCTCCGCCGTCAAGGCAGGCCGGGGCACGATGAAGGCCACCACACGCTCGCCCCACCGCGCGTCGGCCTCACCGACCACCGCCACGTCGGCGACGTCCGGGTGCCGCGCCAGGACGTCCTCGACCTCCACCGGGTGGATGTTCTCGCCGCCGCTGATGATCATGTCGTCGACGCGCCCGGCCACGTAGAGCTCGCCGTCGGCGTCGAGCCAGCCCATGTCACCGGTGAAGTACCAGCCGTCGCGCAGCGCGCGGGCATCGGCGTCCGGTCGGTGCCAGTAGCCGGCGAACGCTTCGTCAGACGCGAGGCTGGAGATGATCTCGCCCTTCTCGCCGGACTTCACGACTTCGTCCGGCGCGACCCGCCGGTCCGTGGACGCAACGACGACGCGGATCGCCGAGTGGAGACCGGGACGCCCGGCGCAGCCCGGCTTGGCGCCGACGTCGGCCCGCACGGTGAAGGTGTAGATCTCCGTCGAGCCATAGTGGTTCACGAACACGGCCGGCCGGAACGCGCGCACGCATGCCTCCGTGAGCGGAGCCAGCATCGGCGCGCCGGCGTACGCGAGCTTGCTCACCGAGCGCACCGCCGCCGCGTCGAAGCCGGGCGCGTGTACGAGATCCCAGTAGAGCGTCGGAATCAGGTAGAGCGCCGTCAGCCGCTCGCTGGCGATGAGCGACAGTGCCTCGGCCGCGCTCCACTCCGGCTGACAGACGAAGCAGCCGTTCACGGCCACCATGCTGGTGAGGGCGTGGATACCCATCGTGTGATAGAGCGGCATGACGCCGAGCGTGCGCTCGCCCCACGTGTACCCGCACTGCAGCGCGTGGGCGACGGCCCCCGCGTAGTGATTCTTGTGGGTGCGTGGCACGCCCTTGGGCCGTCCAGTCGTACCCGAGGTGTAGAGCAGCAGCGAGAGGTCGCGCTCGTCGACGGGCACGGGGGACGGGTCGGCGGCGGCAATGTCGGCAAACGCCAGCGCACCGGGCCGAGCATCAGCGCCGACCGCCACGATCGTCGTCGACGTTCCCCGCGCAGCCTCGGCCACCGCACCGGCCGTCGCCGCTTCACACATCGCCACGCGCGCGCCGCAGTCCGCGAGGACGTAGCGCAGCTCACCGGCGGACAGGCGAAAGTTCACGGGCGCCGGCACGCCTCCGATCGCCTGGAGCGCCCAGTACGCCAGCACGTGCTCGAGCCGGTTGCGCATGACGATCAGCACGCGATCGCCGCGGTGGACGCCCAGCTTGCGGAAACCGCCGCCGAGTGATTCCGTGCGCGCGGCAAGCTCCGCGTAGGTCAGGCGCCGAGCGCCGTCGACGACGGCATCGGCGTCCGGCCGGCGCAGGGCGGCACGCTGCAGGAGCTCGGTGACCGTCAAGGGACGAGCAGGACCTTTCCCTTGTTCTTTCGATCGAGCACGTGCTGGACGGCCGCGCGCGCGTCTTTCAGCGCGAAGGTGCGGTCGATCACCGGCTTGAGCCGGCCGGCGACCATGTAGTCGAGGATCGTGCGCAGCTCGAGGATCGAGCCGAGGTTGGTGCCGACGATCTTCAGATTCTTCGAGTAGACGTGGCGGAGGTCGAGCCGGCCCCAGTGCGTGTCGTGCGAGCCGATCGACACGAGCGTGCCGAGCCGCGTCAGCGCGTACGACGAGCGCTCGAAGGTCTCACCGCCGATGTGCTCGATCACGACGTCGACGCCACGCTTGTTCGTCCATCGCTTCGCTTCCTCGACGAAATCCTGCGTGCGGTAGTTCACGACGTGCTCGGCGCCGAGCGCGCGCGCGAACGCGAGCTTGTCGTCGCTGCCGACGGTGGTCATGACGCGCGCGCCGACGAGCCGCGCGATCTGGATGGCCGCGCTGCCGACGCCGCTGCCGGCCGCCTGCACCAGCACCGTCTGCCCCGGCCGCAGCTGCGCCTGCGCGATGAGCGCGTGCCACGCGGTGAGCATGGCCAGCGGCACGGCGGCGCCCACGTCGAACGAGATCGCCTCGGGCAGCGGCACGATGTTCGCGGCCGGCGCCTTCACGAGCTCGGCGTACCCGCCGTCGCGCGCGGCGCCGAGATAGCCGTACCGCAGGCACACCGTCCGCTCGCCGCGCAGGCAGAACTCGCACGCGCCGCACGAGAAGCCGGGAAAGATCACCACGCGCGCGCCGCGGGCGAGGCCCTTCACCGCGGTGCCGGTGGTCTCGATGGTCCCGGTCACCTCGCAGCCGTTGACGTGCGGCAGTCCCTCCGGCGGCGGATAACGGCCGTCGAGCAGCAGCATGTCGACGTGGTTCAACGCGCACGCGTTCACGCGCACGACGACCTCGCCGGCGTCCGGCGCCGGGTCCTTGTAATCGCCGTAGATGATCTTGTCGCTGCCGCCGTGCTCCTCGAAAAAGGCCGCCTTCACGCGCTCGCTCTCCTTGCCGCTAGAATGGCACTTCGGTGCGCTCGTCCTTCACCCGGCGTGCCTTGTGGTCCCAGCGCGGCAACTCGCCTGGCTTCGTCGCCTCCACGGTGACGCGGATGCCGAGCCCGACGCGCAGCGCGTCGGCGAGCGCCACGCACAGGCCCTCGCACTCGGCCGTGGCCAGCGACGGCGCCGGATCCACGCGCAGGAGGATGTCGTCGAGCCCGTCGTGGCGACGGAACACGATCTGGAACTCTTCCACGCCGCTGAAGGGACGCACGAGCTCCTCGATGCGCCGCGGATAAACGATCACGCCACGCACCTTCTTCATGTCGTCGAGGCGGGCAAGCACGCCGCCCTCGAAGGCGAGCAGCGTGCGCCCGCACGGGCAGCGCCGGTCCGCTACCTGCACGACGTCGCGCGTGCGATAGCGGATGAGCGGCATGGCGCGGCGGTAGAGGCTCGTGAACACGAGCTCGCCACGCCCGCCTGGCGCCACCGGCGCGTCCGCCTCGTCGAGCACCTCGGCGTAGCAGTAATCCTCGTGGACGTGCACGAGACCAGAGCGCGCGTCGCACTCGAAGCCCCAGGCGGCGATCTCCGTCAGGCCCGGCAGATCGAACGCGCGGGCGCCGAAGGCCGCCTCGATCTTCGCGCGCGTGGCCGGAATGGACGCGCCCGGCTCTCCCGTGTGCCAGGTGAGCCGGATCTTCGTCTCCTTGGCGAGGTCGATGCCCTTCTTGGCCGCGTGCTCGGCGAGAAACAGCGCGTAGGACGGCGTGCAGCCGAGCACGGTGATCGGATAGGTCAGCAGCGCGTCGATGCGCTGGTCGGTCGACAGCCCTCCGACGGGAAAGACGAGGCAGCCGAGATCCTGGGCCGCGTAGAAACCGGACCAGTAGCCGATCCACGGGCCGTACGAGAACGCGGCCATGACCATGTCGCTCTTGCGGACGCCGAATGCGTAGAGCGAGCGCGCGTAGGAGTGAAAGAACCCGCGCCAGTCATCGGCGGTGTCGAGGAACGCGAGCGGACGGCCGGTCGTCGCCGACGTCATGTGGATGCGCACCACGTCCTCGAAGGGCACGGCGAGGAGATCGCCCCACGGCGGATGCTCGGCCTGGTTCTGCTTGAGCTCGTCCTTCGTCGTGAACGGCAGCGCTCGCACGTCGGCGAGGGAGCGGAGCTTCGACCTCGCCCCCGCGGCGTTCAGCTTGCGGCGATAGAAGGGGCTGTGCGCCGCCGCGTGCGCAAGCTGCGCGCGGAGACGCTCGAGCTGGAGCGTCGCCAGCGTGGTCCGCGACGCGCGCTCGATGCGCGGTTCGAGATAGCGCGCGGGCACGTCAGGCCTGCAGGAGATCGCCCATCTTGCCGAAGAACTTGTCGGCCATCATCTTCGACACGCCGCCGAGCATGCGCTGACCGACGGAGGCGATGAGACCGCCGACTTGCAAATCGGCGTTGTACGACACGCGCGTGCCGCCCGGAATATCGGACAGCGTGATGACCGACTCGCCGCGCACGAAACCCGGGCCGCCCGTGCCCTCCACCGCCATCTTGTACGACTCGGGGGGCTTCTTGTCGGAGAGGCGAACCTTTCCTTCGAACGTCCCCTTCACGCCGCCCACGCCGACTTTCATGGTGGCCTTGTACTCATCGTTGCCGAGCGCCTCGAGCTTCTCGCAGCCGGGAATCGCCTGGCGCAGCCGCTCGGGATCGAGGAATGCGTCCCAGACTTTCTGCCGAGGGGCGAGAACGTCGTGCGAGCCTTCGAGCTTCATTTGCAGTCCTCTCCTTCTGCGCGGGTGCACACGCGACCGGGGCCGCGCGGTAACTCGCAGTAGTATTGGATGGATCGGAGCCTGTCAAGCCAGCCACCACGGGCATGTCGGTTGCAACCCCCTTCTGTGGTTCGACACCCCACAAGGAGGAGCATCGGCAATGAAGAAAATGCTTTCGGGCTTCTGCGCGCTCGCGCTGCTGGCCGGCGCCAGCGTCGCGTGCAATCGCACCGAGACCGATCGGGTCGGTAGTACTCCGGGCTCGACGCCGTCTGCCTCACCCGGCACGGCCACGACACCGGGTAGCAGCAGCACCACCACCGGCTCCGGCTCGGTGAGCGGCTCGACCGGCAGCAGCTCCACCGCGCCGACCGCGCCGTCCGGTAGTGGCGCGGCGTCGTCGAGCACGAGCAGCCCGAGCGGCAGCGGCTCGTCCAGCACGACGAAGTAGGCCTCGCAGCGTGGTGGCGCCGGTGCGCGTGTGCGCGCCGGCGCCTCAGCTGCGCGTGGGCCACACGACGCGGCCCGGCACGATTCGCGCGATTCGTGCCGGCGGCACCGGCGTCTCGATCACCACCGTCCCCGCTTCCGCGTCGACCGACGCCACGCGTGCGATACCGAGCGTCTCACCCTCCGCATCCTGAATCCCGACCAGCAGGCCCTCCACCATCGCCGGCGGTGGCGCGCCGCGCGGCACACGCGCGTCGACGCGATCCATCGGCACGCGGACCGCCGCGGCGCCGCGCAGATAATCCTCCAGCGCGCGAGCGCGATGCTGGCGCCGCTGCGTTTGCGTGCGTCGCGTCGCCGCCGGTGACGCCGCCACGCGGACGATGGCGGAACGCTCGGCGGCGCCGAGGCCACGGACGAGGGGCTCGCTCTCGTCCTTGCGCTGCACGACGACCACCAGGTCCGGATCGATCGCGCGCAGCTTCGCGCGTTTCAGGGCCAGGCCGAGGGGGCCCTCGACGAGCCCGCCGGTGTCGACGATCACGTGCGCGAATCCGTCGCTCAACGCGCGGCGCACGAGACGGCCGCTGGCGTCCGCGGTGTGGCGGATCTTTCCAGCACAGTGGGATCCGAAGCTTGGAATTCACGTGACTTGAAGTCGCGG
>JADMIO010835453.1_pt1 | contig 15787 bp, 16 predicted proteins | sample 8958161 | NCBI WGS metagenome assembly JADMIO01 (sample SAMN16585339, study PRJNA669376) | soil metagenome | isolation source: Crop rotation soil | place: USA: Cullars Rotation, Alabama | collected 2011
CTTTCCCCGGGAGGTTCTTCGGGGGCGGAGGCGGCGGCGGCGGAGGCGGCGGAGGCGCGGCCTTCACCAGCTCGACCTTGGTCGCCTGGTCCGAATACTCCTTGTACTTGGGGTTGAACTTCGTCTTCCACAGATAGATGCCCAGGGCGAGGTGGACCACCGCCGCGACCACGAGGGCGCTGGCGAAGCGGTTCTTCTTGCGCCCCGTGCGACCCTCGTCGGTAAGGGGGTCGTAGACGTGGACGTGTTCAGCCGTTTGCTGCTGCTCAGCCATCCGCTAGCTCTGCGCTCCCGGCTTGTTCTGATCGATGCCGATCAGCGCCACACTGTAGTAGCCGTTGTCCTGCAGCGAGGTCATGACGTCCATGAAGTCGCCGTATTGGGTGTTCTTGTCGGCCCGGATGTAGATCCGTTCTTTTTCGGGGTCGCGCTTGCCTTGCAGCTGCTTGCGCAGATCCGGGCCGATGTCCGCCAAGGTGGTCGCGTAGTCGCCGATGTAGAGGTTCCCGTTCCGCTGGATCGAGATGTAGACCGGCTTGGGCGGGCTGGTGGTCGGCTTGGTGAAGGCTGGAGGCAGCTCCACCTTCACCGACACCGAGGCCAGGGGCGCGGCCACCATGAAGATGATCAGCAGCACCAGCATGACGTCCACGAAGGGCGTCACGTTGATCTCGCTGTTCGCCTCCACGTGGAACCGGGAGTCGCCCCCAGGCCCTGCGAGCTTGGCTGCCATCTAGATTACGCCCCTCTGTCGAGCTGGCGCGAGATGGCGTTCATCAGTTCGGCGACGAACCCTTCCGAGCGGGCGCCGTAGGCGGAAATCCGCGTCTGGAAGTAGTTGTAGAAGATCACCGAGGGGATGGCGGCGAAGAGGCCGAGGGCCGTGGCCAGGAGGGCCTCGGCGATGCCCGGCGCCACGACGGCGAGGTTGGTGGTGTTGGTGTTCGCGATGCCGATGAACGACACCATGATGCCCCACACCGTACCGAACAGGCCGATGAACGGACCGGACGAACCGACCGAGGCCAGGAACTGCATGCCGTTGGAGAGGCGGCGGGCCAGCGAGGCCTGCACCGCGGCCACGGCGGCCTGGGCGCGCATGATGGTGGAGTCGCGGTGCTCGCCGGCCACGTGCAGTCCGGCCTGACGCGAGAGCTCCACTTCCTGGGCGGCGGCGGCGGCCATGTCGGCCATCGGATTGCCGATGAAGTCGTCGGAGGAGGCGATGCGCGCCATGTCCGCGATCGAGCGGGCGGTGCGGAAGGCCTCCAGGAAACGGTCGGTCGCCTTATTCAGCGAGGCGAATTCGAAGATCTTGGTGATCAACAGGGTCCAGGTCAGGACCGAGGCCAGGGCAAGGCCGATCATCACCGTCTTGGCCACCGCGGTGGCGTCGATGAACATCTGGAAGGGCGTGAGCTTGCCCGCGTTCTTGATGGTCACGGGAGCTTCGGTCGAGCCCGTAGCAGCGGCCGGAGCCGGAGCGGCGGCGGCGGGAGCGGCCGCGGCGTCCGTGGCCGGCGCGGCCGAAGCAGCGGCGGCGTCGGCCGGCGCCGGAGCAGGCTGCGCCATGGCCGGCGCGGCCGCCATCAGCGCGACGGCGCCGAGCGCCGCGATAAGGGAGGTTTTCTTGAAGGTTTCGAACATCTGTCGCCAGTTCCTGATTGGTGGAGCACGTTGGGTCGCGGGTCGCCGTGTGGGAGCGTCTTCCCCAGTTAAGGTTGTTCCCACGACGGACCGGAGGACCCGGCGCCGTGGAACGGCTGTCGCTGCACTCGACCCGTCATGCGACCCCAGCGGCCGGACCCGGCCAGGGGCCGCATTTCGAAGGCTTCGGAGACCTCGCCCGCCCACGTCGGACGTGATCCCTTCCGCCGTTGAGACGTGCGGCCGGGGACCTTTGGCAACCGGAACCGGCATCGTCAAGTGGCATGATTTGATCGCCGCTTCGGCTCAGGTTTGGAGGGTAGATCGTGCTGCGTTGCACAAATTGAGCGGAAAGAATTGACCGCTCGATTTCGCCTCCGCCGGGAATTGCTTGTTGCGGTGCACATAAATTGACGTCGTGAAGCTTCCGCTCTGCGCCGTCTCATCATCATCTTCCAGAAGGCGGTGGTGCCTGGGGGCGGATTCGAACCACCGACACGCGGATTTTCAGTCCGCTGCTCTACCAACTGAGCTACCCAGGCGCCGGGCGCCGCGCGCGGCCAGCCAAAGGCCCAAGGCGGCGGGCCGCCGTCTATAGGGGACGGGTCTAACCCTGTCCAGACGATGGATCGACCGGGCGGGAGGGCTCGGCATCGAGGTCCGGATCGTCCGATCCGGGGACCACGTAAGCCCCCGCCAGCCAGCGCTGCAGGTCGATGTCGGCGCACCGGCGCGAGCAGAACGGAGCGTACTCCTGAGCGGGCGGTTTCGAGCAGGTCGGACAGACGGTCTTCATGCCCGCCGGATATCGGTGTTGAGGCGGTCCCATCCAAGCTCGGCCTTGAGGGCAAAGCGCGGACCGAGCCCGGCAATGAGCGGCTCCAGCTCTGCGGCCACCTCGGGCGAGGCGACACCGACCAGGCGTGCGCCCGGGTCTGCAGCAGCCTCCCGCCGCAGCGCCCGGATCAGCCGCTGGGCGACTGTGCGCGCGGACGGACGACCGTCGCGGGCAAGCAGCAGCTCGGCGACAGGGGTCTGGCGGTGCGGCTTGGCGATCGGCAGCTGGCCGAGCCGGTTCACCGGAAGCACCGTCACTCCGGGCCCATCCGGCGCGAAGGCTTCCCGGGCAGCCGCCTGGAGCGCCTCGGGTGGACGAGGAAAGCCGACGAGGTCGATCACCACAGGGCCGCCGATGGCCTTCAGCCGCAACAGGCGAGCGGCCTCGGCGATGGCGGCGAGGTTGGCCTTGAGGGAGCGGCGGGCGGGGAGCCCGCCGGGCGCGGACCAGTCGACGTCAACTGCGGTGAGCGCCCGCGTCGGCTCGATGCAGAGCCGGAGGCCGTCGGCAAGCTCATGCACCATCGCCAGCGCCGTCTCCTCCGCTTCGTCGGCGGTCTCGCGAGCCTCATCGCCGCCGACAATCCCGACTTCGGGCGCAAAAGCCGAGAGCTGCGCTTCCAGCGAAGGTCCGTCGAAGACCAGGCCAGGCGCCCCGGTGGTCGGTGCGATCAGCCTCAGCACCGTAGCCTTCTCGGCGCGGCGCTCTGCCGCGACCTCGCCCTCGACCAGGGCCCCCTGGGCCAATGGCGAGCCGCGCTTGAGCGGAAGCACGGCCGCTTCTCCCCCGCCGAGGTCCAGGAAGGCCAGACCGCCGTCGCCTGAGAGCTGCACCACCCGGGCGCGGTAGCGCGCGCCGAGGCGCGGGCCCCGATCGGCGTCGGCCCGCTCGATCAGGAGCCGCTCGGGCCGGCCGTCCAGGGTGACGACGCCCCTCGCCTCGCCGGGCGTCCGGTCGAGATAGAGACGGCGGCTCACGGGCGGCGGAAGCCGAGCCCTTGCAGCAGGGCCCAGGTCTCATAAAGGGGAAGCCCGACCACCGCGCTGTAGGAGCCTTGCAGCGCCGTCACCCACGCGCCCGCAAGACCCTGGATAGCGTAGGCGCCGGCCTTGTCGCGCCATTCTCCACTGGAAATGTAGGCGTCGATCTCGGCGCCGGTCAGGCGTTTGAAGCGTACGCGCGCCTCGCCGATCCGTGCGGCCTGCCGTCCGCCCGGCGCGCAGACCGCGAGCCCCGTCAGGACGCGATGGGTCCGGCCGGACAAAAGGGCGAGCCAGCGGCGGGCCATTGCATGGTCCTCGGTCTTGGGCAGGACGCGGCGGCCGACGGCCACCACCGTGTCTGCGGCGAGGACGAAGGCCTCCGGCGAGCGCGCTGCGGCGGCCTCGGCCTTCAGGCGTGCGAGCCGCTCGGCCAGGCGGCGCGGGGGCTCCTTGGGAAAGGGGGATTCGTCGATCTCGGCGGGGTCGATGAGATCAGGCTCCAGCCCGATCTGGCGGAGCAGGTCCAGCCGACGGGGGCTGGCGCTGGCGAGGACCAGCGGGGGTCGGTCGGACATCAGGAGGGGGGAAGTCCAGGCCCTCGTCGCCGAGGGCCCTGAGCGGGGATCACTTGAAGCGGTAGGTGATGCGCCCCTTGGTCAGGTCGTAGGGCGTCATTTCCACCAGCACCTTGTCGCCGGCCAACACGCGGATGCGATTCTTGCGCATCTTGCCGGCGGTGTGGGCGATGATCTCGTGGTCCTGGTTGTCGAGCTTCACCCGGAAGGTGGCGTTCGGCAGCAGCTCGCTGACCGTGCCGGGAAACTCCAAAAGCTCTTCTTTCGCCATGCGGCCTCCATGGGCAGCGAAAACAAGACGGCCCGCCTCCCAGAGCGATTCGGGCGGCGAGCCGCAGCGGGTTCAGCATAACCCAATGCCTGGGCCGAGGTCGATCATTGGCGGTCAGCCTCGCCAGTGCAGCGCGCAGAGCAGGGTGAACAGCCGGCGCGAGGTTTGCGGGTCGGTCTGGACCTTGCCCTGGAGGCGTTCGATCAAGAGCGCGGCGCCCTCGTCGTGCAGGCCCCGACGGCCCATGTCGATGGACTCGATATGAGCCGGCGACGCGTTCCGGCTCGCCTCGTAGTAGCTGCGGCAGACGGTGAGATAGTCGCGCACGATCCTGCGGAACGGCGCCAGCGACAGGATGTGCCGCGCCGCGAAGCCCTCGCCGGTGATCTCCAGCCCAAGACGGTCCTCGACCAGGCCCAGGCGCAGGGCGTAGGGCCCGCCGGCCCCGCCCGCCGGCTCGAAGGTGTTGGACTTCAAAAGGTCGGCGATGGCGATCTTCCGTTCGTGCTGCTGCTCGGAGCTGGCCGGGGCAAGGGAGACCTCATCGAGGACCACCTCGCCGAGGTAATGCCGCGGCCCGGCCTCAGTCACGGCCCAGCCGAACCGCCGCGGATCGGGCGTGGGCCGGCAGGCCCTCCGCCTCCGCCAGCACCATGGTCGCCGGCCCGAGACGGGCAAAGGCCGCCTCGTCGCAACGGACGAGCGAGGTGCGCTTGATGAAGTCGTAGATCGACAGCCCCGACGAGAACCGCGCCGCGCGGCTGGTCGGCAGCACGTGGTTGGAGCCGGCCACATAGTCTCCCAGCGCCTCCGGCGTGTGCCGACCGAGGAAGATCGCGCCGGCGTGCCGCACCCGGTCGGCCAGGCGCTCGGGCCGGTCGAGCGCGAACTCCACGTGTTCAGGGGCGATCAGGTCCACCAGGGCGGGGCTCTCATCCAGAGGGGCCACGATGACGGCGCCGTGGTCACGCCAGGAGGCGCCGGCGGTCTCGGCGGTGGCGAGCGCCTGCAGTTGGCGCGTGACGGCGGCTTCGACCTTGTTGGCGAAGCCGGCGTCGTCGGTGATCAGGATCGACTGGGCGGCGGGATCGTGCTCGGCCTGGGAAAGCAGGTCCGCGGCGATCCAGTCGGGATCGTTGGACGCGTCGGCGACCACCACGATCTCGGACGGACCGGCCAGGGCGTCGATGCCCACCACCCCATAAAGACGTCGCTTGGCGGCGGTGACGAAGGCGTTGCCAGGCCCGACGATCTTGTCCACCGGCCGGATCGGTCCCGCGCCATAGGCCAGGGCGGCCACCGCCTGGGCCCCGCCGACGCGCCAGATCTCCTCAACGCCCGCGATCTTCGCCGCGGCCAGCACGGCCGGCTCGAGCCGGCCCGGCGGGGTGACCATGGCGACGCGGCCGACGCCGGCGACCTTGGCCGGCACGGCGTTCATCAACAGGCTCGAGGGATAGGCCGCGCGACCGCCGGGGACATAGATCCCCACCGAGTCCAAGGGCGTCCAGCGCCAGCCGAGCTCGACCCCCGCCTCGTCGACGAAGCGCTCGTCCCTGGGCTTCTGGCGGGCGTGATAGGCGGCGATCCGGTCGGCTGCCAGGGCCAGGGCCTCGCGGACAGGTTGCGGACAGGCCTCGGCGCCGGCCTCTATCTCCTCGGTGGAGACGGCGACGGTGGTCTGGTCCACTGGCGCCGCATCGAATTTGGCCGAATAGCGCAGCACCGCCGCGAGGCCTTCGACGCGCACCGCCTCGATGATCTCCGCGGCCGCCGCGTCCGCCTCGGCAGGCGAGCCCCGCCGTTCCTCCAGGAAGGCCTGGAAGCTCGGGCCGAAGCCGGAGGATGAGGCGTCGAAGCGGCGCATGGCCGCCTTCATCCCGCTTCTGCGGGCAAACTCAAGCGCGATCGGCGGTCAGCCGACGTCGTGGCGGGGCGAGCGCGGCGTCGGCCAGGGCTCCGAGACGTCGGCAAGCACAGCGTCGAGGCACTCGACCTCGACCGCCATGTCGGCTCCGCCCGCGAAGCTGAGCACCAGCTCGCCACCCGGGGCTTCGCCGGCGCGGAAGTCCAAGGCCAGCAGCTCGACCACCGCGTCCTTGGGATCGCGCCTCAGCCGCCGCGCCTTGACCGAAAGCACCGAGCCCAGTTGCAGGGCGGAGCGCACCCGTTCGCCCCCGAGCCGCCGCTCGCCGGCCTCCCAGCGGAAGCGGTTGAAAGCCAGGGTGAGCCGCCGCGCCTGCGGCTCGTAGTGGATGTCGCCGACCCGGACGATGGCGTCCTGCAGCGCGGCGGAGATCACGGCGATGTCCTCCGCGTCCTCGGCCAACAGACGCAGCGGGACCCGGGGCTGGTCCATGCTCAGAGCTCGTCCTCGGCGCCCTTGACCCGGCGGATCTGGGCTCCACAGGCGGCCAGCTTCTCCTCCAGCCGCTCGAAGCCGCGGTCGAGGTGATAGACCCGGTTCACCACGGTCTCGCCGCGCGCCGCCAAGCCGGCGATCACCAGGCTGACCGAAGCCCTCAGGTCGGTGGCCATCACCTGGGCGCCATCCAGGTGGTCGACCCCGCGCACCCGCGCCTCGCCTCCTTGGACGGTGATGTCGGCGCCCAGCCGCATCAGCTCGGGCGCGTGCATGAATCGGTTCTCGAAGATGGTCTCCTTGATCACGCTTTCGCCCTCGGCCAGCGTCATCAAGGCCATGAACTGGGCCTGCAGGTCGGTGGCGAAACCGGGGAAGGGATCGGTCTCCACGGCCACGGCCTTCAGCCGCCCGCCGTTGCGGCGGATGGTGATGGCGTCGTTGTTGCGCTCCACCTCCACGCCGGCCGCTTCCATCCGCTCGAGCAGGGCGCCGACGTGATCGGGGCGGGCCCCGGTCAGCCGCACCTCGCCTCCGGCCATGGCGGCGGCCACCGCATGGGTGCCGGTCTCGATGCGGTCGGGGATCACTGCATGGCTGGTTCCGTGCAGCTCGCTGACGCCCTGGATCCGGATGGTCGAGGTCCCCGCGCCCTCGATCTTGGCGCCCATGCTGTTGAGGCAGTCCGCGAGGTCGCCGATCTCCGGCTCGCGGGCGGCGTTGCGCAGCACCGTCTCCCCCTTGGCCAGGACAGCCGCCAGCAGGCTGTGCTCGGTGGCGCCGTGGGAGACGAAGGGGAACTCGATCTCCGCGCCCTTCAATCCGCGCGGGGCCTGGGCGTAGACGTAACCTTCGTGCAGATCGATCGAGGCCCCGAGAGCCTCCAGCGCCATAAGGTGCAGGTTTACCGGCCGGGCGCCGATGGCGCAGCCGCCCGGAAGCGAGACCTTGGCGTTGCCGACGCGCGCGATCAGCGGTCCCAGCACATTGAACGAGGCCCGCATCTGGCGGACCAGGTCATAGGGCGCGATGGCGCTGACGATCTCGGGGGTGGTGAGCACGGTCTCCGGGCCGTCCGCACCGTCGTCACGTTCGACCACCTCGGTCCCCAATCGCCGCAGCAGCTTGCCGAGGAAGCGGGTGTCGGCCAGGCGCGGCATGTTCGTCAGGCGCAGCGGCTCGGCCGTGAGCAGGCTCGCCACCATCAGCTTGATGGCCGAGTTCTTGGCGCCCGAGATCGGAATGACGCCGTTCAGGCGGGCGCCTCCGGTGATGACGATGCGGTCCATGGGCCCTCGCCTGAGAAGCGGCCATCTGAGGCGCCGGGCCCCCCGTGCGCAAGGGGCTCGCTCGGACCCGCCCAAATTCAGTCTTCTGAGGGCTTCTTCGCGGGTTTGCGAGCCGTCTGTTTGCGGCGGCGCAGGTTGTCACGCAGGGCCTGGGCGAGCCGGGCCTCCCGCTCCGCCGCGAGCCGTTTGGATTCGGCGCCCTTGTCACTGGCTTCGGCCATCGACCTGTGACTGGTGGGCGCATGCCGCCCGGTCAAGCCGATTTCAGGCTTCACCCCGGCCCGACCTGCCGCTATAGGCCCTTCTCCCTCACGGGGCCGCCGTAGCTCAGTGGTAGAGCGCATCCTTGGTAAGGCTGAGGTCGGCAGTTCAATCCTGCCCGGCGGCACCACCCACCCCTCCTCTCTGATTACGTCCTCCACTCGCGCCTTGTAGCACCGCCTGACAGCGCTATCATGGCGGCCGGTCAGAGGAGGTCGGGGCATGGGACGTCGGGTCATCGGGGCGCTCGGGGGCGCCATCGTCCTGATCCTGACCGCAACGGCCTTGGCGCAGCCCGCGCCTGCGGGCGCGCCGAAGTCATGCCGCCCGGCCGGGCCGTTCCCGGCGCCGGCGTCCTACAGGTCTGTCGAGCAACTGGCCGACGGTCGCTTCACCTTCCGGGTCTGCGCGCCGGACGCGCGCGAGGTCCGCGTCACCTCCAACGACATTGCCGATGTGATCCCCATGGGCCTGCCACCCGGCTCGCCCGTCGGTCTGCCGATGACCAGGGACGACACCGGCCTTTGGAGCGTCACCACCCCCAGGCCCGTGCCGCCCGACAATTACCGCTTCAACTTCATGGTGGACGGCGCGCGCGTGCCCGATCCTCAGGGAACCCGCTATTCGCGCGAACGCATCGGCATCAACTCCACCTTCGAGGCCAAGGGGGCCGACGGCGCCTTCCAGACCTGGCGCAAGGAGGTCCCTCACGGAGCGGTCAGCACCATCGAGTACTGGTCATTCTCGATCGGGGACCGCCGCCGCGCGCACGTTTACACCCCGCCCGGCTACATGCAGGGAAGCGGACGCTATCCGGTGCTCTACCTGGTCCATGGCGCCGGCGATTCCGACGACAGCTGGACCGAGGTTGGACACGCCAACCTGATCCTCGACAACCTGATCGCCGCCGGCAGGGCGCGGCCGATGATCATCGTCATGCCGTTCGGCCACACGCCGGACCGGCCGGGCGCGGACCTGCTCAGCAACACCGACTTCGGGGCGGACCTGCACAAGGACCTGATCCCCTATGTGGACGCCAACTTCCGCACCCTGACGGGGGCCGACAACCGGGCCATGGCGGGCCTGTCGATGGGCGGAGCACACACGCTCAACTTCGGCCTCACCCATCCGGAGATCTTCCACTGGATCGGGGTGTTCTCGATGGGCCTGGGACTGGGGAACAACCAGAACCAGGTCGCCGACTACGAGGCCGCCAACGACGCCGCCCTGAAGCGCGACGTGCGCGAGCTCAAGCTGCTCTACTACGCCATCGGCGATGACGACTTCCTGCAGCCGACGGTGAAGCCGACTCGGGCGATCTTCGACAAATACGGCATCCGGTATGTGTTCCACCCGAGCCCGGGCGGGCACACCTGGATCAACTGGCGCCGCTATCTCGAGGACTTCGCCCCGCGCCTGTTCCGCTAGCGAAGCTCTTGCATCAGCTCGAGCAGGCGCGCGCGCTGGCTGGCCAGGCGCAGCCACAGGCGCTGCCGCTCCGGCTCGGCTGCCGGCGGCTCTGAAGGCGCCGACAGGGGCGCGGCCGCGAACCGCTCGGCCCAGTCCTGCCCCAGGACATCGCGCAGATAGTCGGCCACCGCGTCGGTGAAGTCCTCGGCCTGGTGCACCGGCGGGTGATCGCCACGCTCGAGGCAGGCCTGCATCAGCGCCTCCGCCTGCGATCCGAAGCGCTTGAGCGCGCCCCGGGCCTCGGCCCTGACAGCGCGGGAAGGGACCGGCGGGGCCGACACCGGATCGGGGGCCTGGGCTCGGCGACCGTGTCGGCGAAACAGTCCCCAGAACATCTGGCGCGATCAGCCGGCTTCGGCTGGGGCGGGCTCCGACTTGGCCTCGGCCTGCCCGGCCCGTTCGCGAGCCACCTCCTCGTCGAGGCGGCGCCAGGTGTCGAGCTCGGTCGCCATCAGGTCCGCACCGCCGATGGTGCGGTCGGCCATGGGCGGCCGACCCATCGCCCGGAGCACGGCATTCAGCCGGTTCAGCACCTGCACGTCGTCGGTGCGGCCGATGGGCTTTCGGTGCAGCTCGCCGCGGACATGGAAGGCGAAGGGCTCGCCCTTCCACAGGAACTCCTCCCAGCCAAGGCCGCGCACGTCGGGATAGCCGAAGTCCGAGAAACCCTTGGCTGAAACGTAGCCGCCGCGCTTGGGCAGGTATGACATGCCGTCGGGCGCCACCGCGTCGAAGGCGCGCTGCAGGGCCGTCACCGTCGCCGGCTGGAAGCCGTCGGCGGGCGAGAACACCGGCGTGATGGTCTCGCACTTCAGGCCGGGCCGCGAGGCGAACTCCTCGAGCATGGAGTAGCCGGTGTCGTGGGACTTGCCGATGGTCGAGCGCTGCTTGAGGTCCTCGCGGACGGCGCGGGGCAGCTCCCTGCAGAGCGCCTTCAGCGCCGCCCACGTCCCCTTGGCGGCGACCTCTGGGAAGTCCTTCCAGAAGGTGGAGATGTACTTGCCGCCCGGACGCACCAGGTCGGGCGCCAGCATGTCCTTGCGCCAGCGGTATTTCTGCAGGTCGATGACCATCAGGTGGGTGCAGGGGAAGTAGCGGAACTTCTGGTACCAGCGCGGATTCCAGGGCGCGCCGAACACGGCCAGGTCGCGCTCGGACATGTGGCGGATCACCTCGGGCAGCCATCCCGGCCGGACGACGTAGAGGTCCGGGTCCAGCACCACGGCATAACGGGACCTCACCTGCTCCAGCGCCAGGTTCAGGCCGGCCGCATGGTGGTAGCTGCCGAGGAACTTGGAGAGGAAGTGACGGTGTTCCTTCTCCTCCTCTGGCGCTGACTTCAGCTGGTCCCAGTAGTGGTCGAAGGCCTGCTGCAGGGTCGGCCCTTCGATGACGTGCGCTTCGGGGATGTAGTCGGCGACGTCGCCGTAATCGAAGTACTCCTCCTTGGCGCTCTGCATGTAACGGTCGCGCAGGTCCGGCTGGACCTTGCCGCGGGTCTGGGCGAGCTGCCTCAGGAAGGCCTTCACCTTCTTGTCGTTGAGGTGCAGGTCGTGGTTGTCGACCACGTTCCAGCGCAGCGGCAGATCGGGGTTCAGCAGCTGGGTGAACTCGACGTTGTGCGCCGCCACCTTCTTGTGCACCGGCGTCACCACCGTGCAGACCGTGACATCCTCCGAGCCATGGCCCTTGAGCGCCTCGCTCCACCACTCGATCCGCGACTTCTGGCGCTCACCGTCGGCGCGCAGGGTCGCTCCTTCCACGCGCGAGCGGGCTTCGCCGAAGAAGGCGCGGTCCATGGCGGCATAGGCCTGGGCCCGAAGCTCGCTGTTGGGGTCGCCGCCCGGCCACTCCTTGCGCTCCAGCCGGTCGAGGGCCTCGTCCAGGCCGTAGGGGCTCTCCAGGTCCACCACGATGCAGTAGGGCTTCACGGCCTCGGGCAAGCGGCGGAACAGCACCGGATTGATCAACACCCAGTCGCCGCAGAGGATCGCCTCGAGGATCTTGGTCTTGAAGCCGCGGCCGAGGTCCGACAGCACGGCGATGGCCCGCGAGGAGGCCAGGAGCTCGATCAGGTCGTCGACGATGCCGAGGGGCTTCACCCGGGGGGAGAAGTCCTCGTGGTTCTTCATCCAGAAGCTGCGGCCGGTGGCGCGGAACCGCCAGTCGGGCTTGCGCTCGCCGAGCCGTTTCACCGCCCGGTGGAAGTGCAAGAGGGCGTGATAGGTCAGCGGCCCCGGATGGGACGACATCACGCAGATCGCCCAGTTGCGGCGCAGGGCGGACCTGGCTTCGACCTTGGCCTCGATCTCGTTGAGGTACTCGTCGGTCAGGAAGTAGGGCGCGGCGATCAGCTCGCCCCGGAACCCCAGCCAGGACCAGTAGCGGGCGGCCGGCTTCAGCGTCTCGATGGTCAGGACCACGTCCGCGTACTTGGCGACGGCCAGGTCACGGTCGAGGAACACCCGGCGGTTGTTCCTGGCGTCCTTCTTGTCCTCGGCCTGACGCTCCATGTCGTCTGTGGGCGCCGCGGCCCACAGAGCGCGCTGGGAATCCTTGCGATGCGGCAGCTCGGAGTTGTGCGAGCGGGCGATCAGCTTGGCGTCCGGCCAGCGCGACTTGAGGAACTTCCAGTCCTTCAGGGTGTAAGAGCCGTCCACCAGGATGTGGGTGTAGTTGGGAAGCTCCTGGTCCTTCAGGCGCGAGGCCAGGGTCTCCACATTCTTCTTGTGGTGGAACACGTCGAAGCCGACGCCTCGGTCACGGAAGTACTGGTGACGGCTGGCGGTGTCCTTGGTCGAGCCGTGGTAATGGAAATCCGGCGCCGAGAACGAGTGGGGCACGATGTGCAGCAGCTGGATCGTGCTGCCCGCCGGCCGCTCGCCGCGGACCAGGCCGAGCTTTCCGATACGCTGAACTTCCGTCACCTGGGATCCCGCCGCTGCAAGGGCGCGCAAGGTATCCGCCGCTCTTGTGCGGCGCAACGCTGGCTGGTCGTCGCGGCGGCGACTATCGTGGCGGCATGACCGACGCGGCCGTCCTCAACCGAACGCGCCAGGAGCTGTGGGCCGAGGTCAAGCAGCGCCGCAATGCCGGTGAGGCGGACCAGGCCATCGCGCTGCTGGAACAGCTCTGCGCGGTCCAGCCCAACGATCCGCGCTTCCTTCTGTGCATGGCCGAGCTGCTGATGCAGCAGGGCCGGCTGGATGGGGCAGCCGGTTTCCTCGAGCGGGCGCGCTCGGTCGGATCGTCGGACGCCCAGCAGCTGGAGCTGCTCGAGCGGCTGGAGCTGCGCCGGACGTTCCTGTCGCTCGAGGCCAAGGGGGACCATGCCGGCCTGATCAGCGCCTATCACCAGGTGGTCCGCGAGAAGCCGGACGCCGTCCGCCGCACCGAGGAATGGATTCCTCTGGTCAATCGCGCCGGCGAGGCGATCTGGCGGCAGAACGGAGAGCGCGTCGGCGCCGAGGCCCTGTCGGTCATCCGCGAGGTGCTGACCGATGGGATCACCGTCCGCTCTTTGGCCGGCGTGACCGGTGATCGTGACCTACTGGGAGAGCTGCAGGCGGTCGTGCGCGCCACTTCGGACTGGACGGTCCCGGGCAAGCCGCACTTCTTCAAGGCGATCAAGGAGGAGGAGGCTCAGCCGGGGCATGCGATCCTGCGCGCCGGCCTGCATCCCAGGTTGCTGGAGATCGCCAACGGCTTCTATGGGCTCTACACCCGGCTGGTCTCAGCCAACATCGTCCAGACCCGGACCGACGCCTCAGCCGAACGCCAGCGGCAGGGCTCCGAGGGGTGGCACCGTGACCCCGAAGACACCCCGATGTTCAAGATCTTCATCTACCTCAACGACGTGACCGAGCTCGGCCATGGCCCGTTCCAGTACGTCCCCGAGAGCCGGCCTGGGCGCAAGTACGTGGCGCTGATGCCGCGCTTCGGCCGCGGCCGCTACGACCCGAGCTACAAGACCAAACCCGATCCCGACCAGGCCGACCGCGAGATCGCGCCTGAGGACATCGTCACGATGTACGGGCCGGCGGGGACCATGTTCTTCTGCGACACCTCCGGCTTCCACCGCGGCGGCTATTGCACCTCGAAGGACCGGCACATGACCACCCTGGTCTATCAGCGGCCCGGTTCGCAGTATCCGAGCTACATCCGTTGCAAGGCGCCCGATGGGGCGAGCCTCGCGCAACGGTTGGCAGTGACGCCGCTCTAGCGGGCCAGCGCCAGCACGCCCTCGGCCACCACGTCTCCGGCGGCCCGGTCGAGGCCCAGGGGCCGGGCGAAGATGCGGGCGAATTCCTTGCGGTTGTCAGCCTTGGGGTCCTCGCCGGCCATGCAGGCCGACAGGCTCCGGCCGAACCCCTCCAGGTCATCGGTCAGGTAGAGGGCGTCACCCTGCTCCAGGTACTGGAAGTGCTTGGAGCCGGTTTGGGTGTTCACATATCTGTCCAGCCGCACCGAGAAGGTCGGCAGACCGGCGAGCACCGCGTCGATCATGCCCGAGGTGTTGATCCCGAGCGCGGCCCTGGAATGGAAGAAGGAATTGCGCATGGCCGCGAAGCCTTCGCGCGTCTCGGGCAGCTCGCCCTCCTCCGGCCAGACCTTGAGCCCGGGCGCCGCCAGGGACTTGTAGACCTGGGCGTTGGCCGGATGCGGACGCACCAGCATCTGGAAGGCCCTGAGCTCAGGATCGTGGCTGGAGGCGAGGAAGGCGTGGACCTCCTGCACGAACCAGGACTCGTCCTTGGCGATGTTCCTCGAGGAGCCGAGGTAGAGCAGGATCGGGCGCCGGGGATCGAACCCGAGCGCCTTGCAGAAGGCGGCGCGCGGCTTCAGCCCTTCCGGTTCGCCGAACCACTTGTCGAAAAAGGGCGCGCCGGCGATGCGGATGCGGCTTTCGGGGATCTTCTGGATTTCGACCGCGTCCTCGTACTGGTAGCGGTTCCACACGTTGAGCTGGTCCGGCGTGACGTGGAACAGGCCCTTGGTGGAGAGGTTGTCCCAGCTGATCACCGTCACCGCCACGGGAATACCGAGCGCCTTGGCGGCCTTGGCGTAGTCGGTCTCCTCCGAGAAGCGCATGTTCATCGGGCAGATCAGCATCACATCCGGCGCCTTGGCCCGGACCAGCTCCAGGATGCCCGCATCGGGCCGCGTGCGAAGCTCCTCCAGCCGCAGCCAGGCTTCCGCCAGCGGCGATTTCAGGAAGGCGCTGAATGCTGGATCCTCGGCTTTCTTCCGATGGTCGGGCGAAAGGTAGTCGCGCCAGCGCTTCACGTAGAAGGGCGTGGTCTCCTTGCGCACGAGATAGCTGCGATAGGCCCTGAGCTCGCGAAGCGCGAAGATGCGGTCGCGCCGGCCATCTGAGCGGCGGACCAGCCACTCGATCTTCAGTCCGGGGTGCTCGGCCAGGAACTGGTCGATGGCGGTGCGGTCCGCGCCCGTCCAGCTCTTGCTCCAGGCCTCGTCGAGCAGCAGCTCCACCTCGGCGCCGCGGGCCATCAGCGCGGCGATCACCGATTCGAAATAGGAGAAGTGCGCCGTCGAGCGGGCAATGAACAGCACGCGCTGGGGTCGCGGGCTCATCAGGCGGAAAGGCGGCCAACCAGGTGACGGTAGTCCGACGGGCTCGACGGCTGGCCGGCCTCGAAGCTCTTGAGCTGGTTGTATTGCAGGTCCAACAGCTCCAGCGGCTCGACGGCGTAGTGCTGGGTCAGGATCTCGCTGACCAGGCTGAGCTGCTTGTTGTGCTTGGAGCGGTCGCGATTCAGGCTGTAGAGCGCCGGCGTCCCGAGCGCCTTGAAGTCGCGCACATAGGCGTCGACCTGCTCGGTGGTCATCTCCTGGAACGAGACCATGTTGACGGCGAGGTCCACCCCGCCAGGCCTCAGCGCCCCATAGTCGAAGTGCGGCAGGAAGACGAAGTCGTAGCGGCCGAGGTCCCTCGCCTTCTCGGCAAAGCCGTCCTCGCCATAGAACAGGGTCTTCGCCTCCGGGAACAGGGTCTTCAGATAGACCCCCGAGAACACTTTCCAGCACATTGGGATCCTAAGCTTAGAATTCCACGTGGACAAGTTGTCGC
>JADMIO010921831.1_pt1 | contig 15787 bp, 16 predicted proteins | sample 8958161 | NCBI WGS metagenome assembly JADMIO01 (sample SAMN16585339, study PRJNA669376) | soil metagenome | isolation source: Crop rotation soil | place: USA: Cullars Rotation, Alabama | collected 2011
GGCATCGGCGCGAGCGGCGGCAACGGCGGCGCGACGGCCGCGGGCCTCGGCGGCACCGCCGGGCCGGGCGGGCAGGGCGACAATTGCTCCATCGGGCAGGACGGGCAAAAGGGCCTCGACGGTGTCGACGGCCTGGACGGTACCCCCGCATCGAGCCCCGCCGGACCGACCGTCGGTGCCGCCCAGCGCAGCACCTATTTCGTTCCGTTCGGCCAGAGCGCTTCGGGCAATCCCGGCTCGGGGGGCGCCGGTGGCGGCGGCGGTGGTGGTGGTGCCGGTACCGTCGGGGCGGGCTGTCAGAACCTTCCCGGCGGCGGTGGTGGTGGTGGTGGTGGTGGTGGTGAAGGTGGCGGCGGAGGCACGGGTGGCTGGGGTGGCGGCTCGAGCTACGGTGTCTACCTCGTGAGCAACGGGGGCATGGGCGAGTTCCGGTGTTGCACGTTCAATCCCGGCGCCAAGGGCAGCGGCGGCTCGGGCGGCTTCCACGGTATTCGTGGCGTCGGAGCACCGGGGCGTCTGGGCCAATCGAGCGGGGGAGCGAGAGGCGGTGACGGCGGCAAGGGTGGCTACGGAGGCATGGGCGGGTGGGGGACGGCTGGCGGCGACGGCGAGTCCGTCGGCATGCAGCTCGCCTCGGGCACGGCCCCCACGGTGAGCGGTGGCGCGGATGCCGACGGCGATGGATGGCCGAACCTCTGCGACAACTGCCCCTCGACCGCGAACGCGAACCAAAAGGACTCCAACGACAACGGCGTCGGCGACGCCTGCGACGTGCTCTTGGATGTCCAGGACGCAGGGCTGCCGTTCGCGTTCGAGACGGTTCGGCCGAACCCGACGCGCACCGCGATGACGATCGGCTACACCGTCGCCCGCGAGGCGGACGTCGTGTCTCTGCGAATCCTCGATGCCCAGGGCCGCGTCGTGCGCACGCTCGTCGACGGTGCTCGCGCAGCCGGACACCACGCCGTGAACTGGAACCTCGTCGACGCGCACGGCGCGCGTGTGCGAGCTGGTGTCTACTTCGCCCGGCTCGACGGCATCGCCGGTACGCAGGTGCGGCGTATCGTCGTCGTCATGTAGTTTGCATTCTGGACGTAGGGCGAACGCTGGATGCGCGGTCCTGACTGACAGGAGACGCACCATGGACCCGGATCGGCGTAGTGCGGTCCTGACAGGGACGCTCTACATCATGGGTACGGTGTGTGGCGCGGTGGGTATGGTCGGAGTACTCGGGCCGGTGTTCAGTGCCCCGGACTATCTGCGGGCGTACGGCACGATGGAGACACGGGTGCTCGTCGCTTCCCTGCTCTATCTGCTGCAGGGTGTCGCTCTCGTGGCGATGGCGGCGACGATCTATCCCGTGCTCAGGAAGTTCAGCCCGAGCACCGCCGTCGCCTACCTCAGCGCGCGGATTCTCGAGGCGGTGATCTACATCCTGACCGTCATCAGCATGCTCGCGCTGGTGGAACTCGGCACGGAGTACGTCAAGTCCGAGGCTGCCGACGCCGCACGATTCAGGACTCTGGGCGCGATTCTCCGTGGCGTGTCCGAGTGGGCGGGACACGTGGTTCTCGACGTTGCCATATTTCCCCTCGGGGCGTTGTTGCTGTACGCGGTCTTCTTCCGCACGCGCCTCGTCCCCCGATGGCTGTCGGGATGTGGTCTCATCTGTGCCGTCCTCTATTGGGCGGCCGGCCTACTCGTCATGTTCCATGTGATCACGCCGCTGGAGACCCCGCACGTCATTCTCCAGGCTCCCCTGGGACTCCAGGAGATGGTGCTGGCCTTCTGGCTCATCGCTAGAGGATTCAGCCCGCCCGCCCTTGCGTCGGTCGCGTCGACGGAGGCGGTGCTGCATGAGGGCAGCGGCTAGCAGAGCCTACGCCCTCCCCCTTACAGCCTCACCATGAGGCCGAGTCCATCGCTCCAGCCCGTGCGGCGTCGCGGGTCATCCGCGCGCGCTACGGGCGGCAGGCTATCGGAGCGCTTCACTTCCCCCAGGTGGTCAGAATTTCCGGAAAATGGGTGGTCAGAGTTTCCGGAACCCGCAGCACTGACACGCTGTCAGGCGGGGTGCGCAACTGCCCAGGAAGTCCTCGCCTGGTGAGGGGGCGATGATCTCTTAGGGGCCGAGGTGCGTCGCGGGAGTCAGCGGCATCAACGGAATGTACCCTCCCGGCTACCGCCCTCGCCGTGCCGCCTTCGCGAACGCGAGGAAGTAGCGATCGAGGGACTCCGGCGTCGAGCGATACACGTTGTCTCCAACGAAGTAGTCGCACACGACTTCGCGGGCGCGACATAGTTCCCTTCGGCGCCCTCGCAGTCGAACGTCGGCGATCGTCAGATCCATGAGTTCCAGGAATCGACGCAGCGCCGATCGCTCCCGAGCCTCATTGCCGCCCTCTCGCGCTCGCAGCGCCCGCGACACCTCGCTACCTGCATTGCCCAGCTGGTCCATCAGCGACATGGAGTGCCAGCGGCCGGCGGCCAGGTCGGAATGAAGGGTCATGGTTGCACGAGCTCCGCCACGATCGATCGGATGAGCCTCTGCGTCTCCTGGCTTTCGACCCGGCGACTTGGATTGCCCCGCGATGGGCGGACGTTGATCATCGAGTCGAACTCGATCCAGTCATCGGAGGTTTCCGCCGGATATAGGTTGATGCCCCAGAGGTCCGCCTGCTGCGAGCCGTTCTCGAGCAGCCACTGCTCCTCGTCTGCGTGGAGCTCGCCGCCGACGACCATCACGCGGCGGCCACAGTCGACCACGGCTTTGATCATGTCGCCGAAGCCCGACTCCGCGAGTTCATTGAGTCTTGCACGCGGGATCGGGCGCAGCACTGGTTCCAAGGAAGACATGGGCGCCGAGTCTACCGCAGCGTCCGACGTGTTCGAAACGGACATCGCCCGCCGTTGGCGCGCGGCTTACGTCCAGTGCTCGCGCCGCATCGTCCCCGCTCCCTCCGCTTTCGATCCTGATGGGCGTCTCTCAGGCCGATACGAACGCGAGCGTAGGATAGATCTCCGGCTGACCTTCTACTCCAAGTGCTGTAAGGATCGGAATCAGTTTCTCACCAAACCTACGGAAGGCATCTTCCGACGACCACACGTCCACCACTCGAAAGCCATTCGGCCCCTCTCCCGCGGCGTGGACGAGCAAGCCTTCGACAGGCCAATCGGCGGGGGACACAAGCTTGTTCTTGCCGCCAGTGAGCCGGCGAACCGTCTCTTCATAGCGCTCGCGCGTGAGCGTCGGCGACTGAAACACCGCGATGACAGGCATGACGACCTCCCTATGGTTCGAGGATCATGGAAGGTTATCCGCAGCCCCGAAGCGCGGCAAGTGCCGCAGCGTGGGCATCTGTCCTACTCGAGCCCGGCACGCTGCATGGCTCCCACTTGAGCGCGATCTCGCGCCGCAGGCGCAGGTCCTTCGCGCGATGGACCTCACCCACGCCGCACGCTGCGAGCGGGGCGATGCCCTCGCAGGAGCCGAGTCGGGTCGCGGGAGTCAGCGTCATCGCGCCTTCAGTCTCTCCTGCCACGACGTCAGGCCGCGCAACGCGGGATTGGGCAGCGGCTCGGTCCCGAGAGGGAGAAAGCGGCGGAGGTCGGGCGACATGCCGACAAGTGCGGTACTTGAGTCCATCGAAAAACAATCCCCCGCTCGGACATCTCCGGGCGGGGCTCAAATCTACCTTACCGAGGAACGCGGTGTTGAGTCGTGGGACTGTCTACGACCTTGCTCGGTTGCTCAGCTTGGGGCCAGGATCGACGCTCCACTGGTCAATCGCCAACGAACGAGCAGTTCCGCAACGTTGGGCATGGCGACTGCGCAGTTGGCGTGGAACGAAGAACCCGCATCGGCGTCCGCGCCGTCGGTGATTGCTCGAATCTCCACGAAGCCGAGACCATTGAAGGCCGCAGCTCGAGCCCCGCCCGCACCTTCCCAAGCGACGCACAGAGCGCCAGTAGTCCGCCTCAGTTCGTCGGCCCTTGCGCCGTCGACAATGTCCTCGTCGCCACTAGCGACCGGCCCGAAGTGAACGCCGAACGAAAGGCCACATCCATCGGTTGTGGCACGGAGCTCCGCGATCAACGTGGGGTCGCCTGGATGCGAGGGCAAGTCCGATTGAACGAAGCGGAGCCTGTAGTCATGCTCGACGGTGTTCGTGGCGACCACGACGTCACCAAACGTCCACGCAGGTGTCAGAGACCCAGCCGCACCGGCGCACAAGAGAACACCGAGCTCGTCGATGCGGTCGATCAGGTACTGACTCTGCACGCCGAGCTGGGTCTTTCCGTGACCGCCTACCGCAGCGATTGCCGCGAGAGAGGGAATCGCGAAACAGTCCATGCGGCCGATCCGCTCGGATCGTGACGGATGCCCTCGATGGTGGAGCCACGCCATGAGCGGCTCGAGTTCATTTCTCTGCGGAACGACGATTAGGACCTTCTTCATGGCGCTTGTGCCGATCGACCTTCAAGATCGTATGATGCCGCCCAGCATCGTGAGCACCTCGCAAGCCAGGATACCGTGATTGCGGAGGACCCATGAAGTCCGACACGGGGCCGGAGGACGCCCAGGGGTTGCGGTCGCTGATCACGGGGTACGAGACGTCTCAGGTCGTCCACGTCGCGGCCCGACTCGGCGTGGCAGACCTACTGGCCAATGGACCACGGACAGCCGAGGCCCTGGCAGACACGCTGCGGGTCGATGCGAGTGCCCTCAATCGGGTCCTCCATGCGATGGCAGCTCTCGGGCTCGTCGAGCAATCAGGTGAGAACCGCTATTCCATTACGCGGTCGGGCGCGCTCCTGCGCGACGGGGTGCCAGGCTCCTTGCGCGGCTTTGCGCTTCTCTCCGGAGAACGCTCCTATCGCGCATGGGGTGGCCTCCTTCACAGCGTGAGGACGGGCGAGACGGCGTTCCGACATGTGTTCGGTATGGACACGTTCGCGTACATGGCGGCGCATCCGGAGATCGCTGGGTTCTACAACGAAGCGCAGACCGCCGGAGCATCGGAGCGCACCGCCGCCGTTGTCGCCGCCTACGACTTCTCGACCGGTGGAACCGTGATCGATGTCGGAGGAGGGCACGGCGCGCTACTCATCGCGATCTTGGCCGCGTACCCAGGAGTCCGGGGTGTCCTCTTCGAACGCGAGTCGGTCGCCACCGGGGCACGAGAGCACGTCGAGGTGGCGGGGCTTGCCTCTCGTTGCATCGTTCAGTCGGGGGACTTCTTCGAGAGCGTTCCTGGCGAGGGCGGCATCTATCTCCTTTCCCACATCGTCCATAACTGGGACGACCCGCGGTGTGGGAAGATCCTGGCGAACTGCCGCGCGGCGATGCCACGCACGGCAAGGCTGCTCATCCTCGAAAAGGTGCTGCCGAACCGATTCGACTCGGCGCGTGCATCCGTCCAGGCGGCCATGGCCGACTTGCACATGCTCGCGATCACCGGAGGCCAAGAGCGAACGGTCGACGAGTATCGGCGCCTCCTCGGGAATAGCGGGTTCACGCTCACCAACGTTATCGGTACCACGGTCGTGGATAGTTTGATCGAAGCTGTTCCGAGCTGACACGGGTCCACGTGCGATTCGCAAGGCCCTGATCGATTGCACGCGCGCCAATGTCGAGTTGCTGAACTTCACGCTGCACGCGTTCGATGGAGTGCACGGCGACGATGTTGGGGTGATTGAGGCGGGTACCGTTGCGGCTTCGCGTTCAAAGCGCCAACCAGCTAGTTTCAGTCCACTCGAGCCGTGAGAAAGAGTTCGCCCCGTTCACGATGCGTCAAGCGAGCCACGCCGCCGCGGCTAGAGCCCGTAGCGGCGTACGAGCAGAAAGGCGAGCATGGTGATCATCATCAGCGCAAGCGGCAGACCGGCGCGCACATAGTCTTTGAACCGATAACCGCCGGGACCCATGATGAGCAAGTTCGTCTGATACGCGACCGGCGTCACGTAGCAGAGATTGGCGCCGAACAGGACGGCCAAGACCATCGGCTCGGCGGGGAGTCCGAGCTTCGCGGCAACGTCCACCGCAAGCGGCGTGCCGACAGCGGCGGCCGCGGCGTTCGAGACAAAGTTGGTCATCAGAGTCGCGAATACCATGAGCGCGACAAGGATGACGGTCGGATGCGAGGACCCGAAACCAACAGCGAGCAGCGAGCCCAGCCAGTCGGCGCCTCCGGTCTCGACAAGGGCGCGCCCCAGGGCGATGGCCGCCGCAACCAGCACGATCACCTCGGCACTCAAGGCTCGGCCGACGCGATCGAACCGGACGCAACGGGTTACCAGCATGGCAATCGTTCCGGCGAGCGCCGCGATCGCGATAGGGACGAGCTTGAGCGCGGCCAAGGCCACCACGCAGGCGACGATGGCAATCGCGATGGACGCCTTCGCCGATCGGGGAAGGTCGTGGGCCGTGCCCAAGAGCATGACCTGTTGGGTGTGCTCGAGCTCGGCCAATCGGATGGCTGTGCCCTGGACCAGCAGCAAGTCGCCGGGGTTGAAGCGATACCGCTCGTCATGTACCACGCCGGTGTGCAGCGTGACATCGGAGCGGTAGGTGCCCAGCACTACGACCCCAAAACGATCGGCAAGCCTCGTACTCTTGAGAGACTCACCGACCAGCGGCGAGTCGGGGCCAATGACCAGCTCGGCCAGTTGCCGGTCCTGATTCTGGCGGGCCGCCTCGGTGCTGATTGCCTCGATTAGGCTTGGCTCCGCGAGTGGGGCCTTCAATACCTCACTGGCCTCGCGCAGGTCGTACATGGTTCCCGCGACGTGCAGTTGATCACCGGGGAGGACCAGGGTCTCAGGATCCGCGCCGAGGGGACGACCATCGCGCAGGATCGCGGTGACGCTGATCGAGTCCCCCACGAGCTTGACGAGTGTGCTGAGCTGCTTTCCCCCCGCAACGATGGCATCGGTGAGGTGCAGTGCCGCGCGGTAAGTACGCGGCGCCTGCGGGGAGTCCGTCGGGCTCATGGGTAACAAACGCGGCATGACCAACCACAAGTAAGGCAGCGCCACGAGCCCTGCGATCGCAACGATGCCCGAGAACCCAAACACGCTGATCGGCGGCACCCCCAGGTCTCTCGCGATCGACATGACGAGGACGTTCGTCGACGTACCAATTGTGGTGGCCGTGCCGCCAATGAGAATGGCGCTGTTGACCGGCATGAGTGTCTTCGATGCTGGTACCCCCACGCGGCTCACCAGGTTGAGCAGAACAGGCAGCATGAGGATCAGAATCGGAGTGTCGTTGACGAAACCGCTCAAGAACATGCACAGCAGCAGCGTGCACAGCATGCCAAGTGTCTTGCTGAAGCGCCACAGTCGCGCCATGGCGCGGGCGGCCGGATCGAGCGCGCCGGTCACGACGAGGCCCCTGCCCAGAATCATCAGGCAGCAGATCGCCACCAGGGCCTCGTGGCCGAAACCACCGAAGGCCACTTCGAAGCCCGTGTATCTCCCAGCGAGTTCGAACGGGAAGAAGTAGAAGCCGAGCGCGAGGACCGCAATAAGTCCGAGACAAACCAGCTCGATCTTCACCCTGCTCTGGGCGAACAGAACGAAGACCGCGATCGTGATCAGGAGTATCGCGCCGGCGTGCGGTGATGGGAGCTGCAGCATGTCGAGCGTCTCCTAGTTCTGGCTAGGTTCAGTGGTCCGACTGGCGCTACGCGGGGGGTGGCGCGAGGGCCGCCAGCCACGAAGTTCCGCAGGCGGTTGCCCGAGCACCTCGAGCCGCACACAACCGGAGCACTCGGTCGGACACCGGAGCCAGTGGAGGCTGAAGTGATCCCCGTGGACAGTCCGGCAGCCGAATGCACCCGGAAGCTCGCTCAGGGGTCCGGAGCCTCTCCGCGGCCGCGAGGCAACCCCGGACGACTGCGCTCGACCCTGAAGGCACCCGGCGCCTCCCGCGGCCCCGCCGGTTCCTGCGGTAACACCTGAGCATTCGCATCCCTAATCGCGTGGTACGCCGGCGAGACGATTTCGACCCCTGCGCGGCTGAAGGCGTCCTGAATCGCAGCGTGCAGGTCGGAGTACAAGCCTAGCTGCGAGTGCGAATCCTTCGTCACGCAGCAGAGTTCATAGGTCGGGTAGTAGTCGTTCAGGGAACGCTGCAGGACCCAGGGAGCAGGCTCGCGTTCAATGCCTTTCACCCTCAGCGCGGCTTCCACCAGCAACGCATGCACTTTCCGCCAGTCCACGTCATAGCCGATCGAGATCTGTGTGTACAATATGAGCCCGGACTCCTCGGCCAACCGGGTGTAATTGAGTATGGCCGCCCCGCCTACTTGCCCGTTCGGGATGGTGATCTCCTCGTTCCGGAGCGAGCGTAGCTTCGTGGCGAAGAATCCCAGCCGAACCACGTCGCCGACGTGGTCACCGATGCGCACCCGATCGCCCACGCTGAACGAGCGTGAATAGGTCAGCACGATGCCCGCGATGATGTTGCCGATGATTCCGGTCGAGCCGAGCGAGACGACGAGGCCGAAGAGAAGTGACACGCCTTGTACGGCGCGAGTGCCGCTGCCTGGCACGAACGGATAGGCCACCATGATCGCGACCAGCCAGAGAAATATGCTCACCAGCCTGCGGCTGGGGGAAGCGAGCTCGGGATGAAGGCCTCCGAGCACGAGCGAGCCATCCGCGATGGCGTCGAAGAACCTACCGGCAATCGCGTTCAGCCATCGGAATAGCAAAAAAATCAGCGCGACCGCGAAAAGTCCCGGGATGCCAGACGCTACGGTACGGAGGACCTTCACAGCTTGGGCCGCCGCGAAGCCCAGCAGCAGCGTGCTCCATCCCTGCGTCCACGGAAACAAGGAAAGAGCGGCCGCGAGGTAGCCGTAGACCACGAGGAGTCCGATCACCACATCGAGGCGCGCCAGGGTGGCAATGAGAATCCCGCTCACTTGCCCCTCGGAGAGGACCTCGAATCGGCGCATCCGAATGGCGGGCAGGCGATGCTCGAGCGATCGGCTGAGCCAACTCCCCCACCATCTGCTGCCAGCGAGGATCAGGCGCAAGAGCCCAATTGTGAACAGCGTGAGTACAAGCGCGATCGCGATGGAGACCAGCACACGGCCGGGCTTGCGGGACTTCCGCTCACGTTCGATGCCCTCAGTGATCTGCTGGGGCAACTGCGCCAGGATGGCCGCCAGTTCCGTGGGCTCGCGGCTCGGAGCGTCCCCTGCGGTGATGAGCCAAAGAAAGTGCGGACCTAGCTGCACCTGAATGCCTTCGGACTGTGAGATCAGCCGGACCGAATCAGGACTTACGCTCGCGTCGGTGACGGCCTGCGTCAGGCGAGTTCGGATCGCTGCCGCACGAGCCGCGGGATCGAGCCCGTCTCGCCCGACACGGACGCGGAAGATCTCGCGGCCTCCGAGGAGTACCGGCACCGACGAGACTCGAGAAGCCACTGTCGTTTCCGAAGGGGCCACGGCTGGCCGTGCTGAGACTGAGGCCGAAGAGGAATCGGCCCGGAGGAGTTCCGCCGCCAACGTGTCGGACGATGGATCCGGGAGCGCCGCGGCAACGTGGTGCGAGGAATCGGCGGTTGCCGCGGCGGCTCCGGTGGCGGTCGCGAGGATCAGGATCCATGCAGGCTCGACCCATCGCGGCTTCATGACCTTGGCTTTCATCCTCCGAAGGTGACGGGTACGCGTGTTCCACGCTTCGCCCGCGCCGCGATGTGCCCCGTGCTTCGGAAGTCCGCGCCAGGTCCCGTGCGCGATGTCACCGCTTCCGAGCGCATGAATGGTCGTCAATGTCCATACCAGGCGCTTGCGTCTCGAGATGTGGCGCCTCACCAGCAGGGCCCTCACGCTTCAGGCCTTGGGTTGGCTCGGGCGTCGCATGCGCCAGACCAGCAGTGGCGGGGTCACGAACGTGGTGACTGCTACCATGACGATCACCGCCGAAAACACATCATTGTCGACCACTCTCTCGCCGGCAATGGTCAGTCCGGCACCGATGCTCGCGAAGATGAGCCCCACCTCCCCCCGAGGAACCATCCCGATCCCGATCGCAATGCGATCGACTCCGCGTTGAAGAACGCCCGCGCCACAAGCCTGTTTGCCGGCGACTGCCGCGAGGGTGAGGACGCCGGCGAACCCGAGGATTCCGAGATCTCCGAAGACGGCCAGGTCCACCCGCGTTCCCATCAAGACGAAGAATACCGGGACCAAGAACGTCGACAGGGGTTCCAGCAGATCGGGAATGCTCCGATTCCTGGCGTCTCGCCCGCGAAGGTTTCGGTAGTGCACTTCGTCGAGGATGAGCCCGGCAGCGAATGCGCCAACGATCGGCGCGAGTCCCATGATTCCGGCGAGCCATGCGAGCGAGAAGCATATGGCCAACGCGGCAGACAGCAACACCCCCTCTCCCGCCAGGAGGCCAGCGACTTGGAACACTCGGCGTGAGAGCTGACGCCCGAGGAAGACTGCGACCGTCAGAAACCCGATCGCTTTGACCAAGACCCGAGCGACCGAGCTCAGCTGAAACGGCAGGCCTTTGTCGGCCGCTTGAATGACTCCCGCGACGACAGCCAACACGATCAATCCGAGGACGTCGTCGATCACCGCGGCACCAAGGATGATGCGACCCTCGGGACTCTCCGCCCTATTGATGTCCTTGAGGACGCGTGCAGTGATTCCAACACTCGTCGCGCAAAGGGTCGCCCCAACGAACCAATGAGTCAGCCCAAGATGGCCTGGGAAGAACCAGGCCGAGCACAGGTAGCCGAGGACCATCGGGACTGCCACCCCAACCAGCGCAACCACCAGAGAGGAAGTGCCGACCGCCATGAGCTGGGCGAGGTTCGAGTGTAGGCCCACCTCGAAGAGTAGGAAGAGCACGCCGATTTCAGCCAGGAGCTCGATGCCCTCGAGATGGCGGATCCAGTCAAGGCCGTGATAGCCGACAAGGCCGAGGTTACCAATGAGCACCCCGGCGATCAGCTCGCCCAGGACCGGGGGTTGTCCGAACCTCGCGAGAACGGATCCGCCAAGCTTCGCCCCGGCGATCATGACGACGAGACCCAGGAGGATCGGGAGGATGGGCTGCCCGTGGCCCGAGGTCTCGATAGGGACCGCCGCCGACGCTGAATCCACGGAAGATGCCAAGACCAGCGCCGGCGTGGCCAGGCAAGCCAGAAACACGGTGGCCGCGGTGCCGGCAACCCGAATCACTGGCGGTTCGCAAAGGGTTCCCATGGTTCGGCTACTCTAGGCGATCAAACGGGACACGGCACGTGCGGCCGCGCCTATGGTCATTTCGTGAGCCACGAGCGCACGGTGCCCAACCTTGGAGCCGAGCGCAAGGTGGCTACCACCTGGCGATCCCTTCAGAGTCCGAATGGGGCCATTCCTGTCCGCTCGGGTCGCCGGAAGACGATCGCCCCGCTCGTCCATCATCGAGCAAACTCATGGCGAACCGTCCCGATCCGGGACTCCGACCCCGCAACTCGACCGGGCTCCCCGACGTAAGTGGTGCCATGGACGTTCCGACTCCGGGCCGGTCCACGGCCCGGCGCTATTCCCGGGGTGGGAGCCGCACACGCATCGTGCGGTATTCTCCCGGGCTCCATCACGTCCCGCACGAACATGAACTCGCCGGCATCACGCTGGTCTTTCGGGGGGCCCTGGGGGAGACGGTCGGTGGGCAGACCGCGCACGGTGAAGCTCTCAGCGTGGTGGCGCGGCCCGGCGGCGTCCGCCACGCCGTGATGTTCGGACACGCCGGCGCCGACACGCTGCAGATCGAACTGTCGTCCAGCGACGTGGCCGATCTGTGTCGCGAGGGCGAACTCGCGCGCTGGCGCTGGATGCATGCCGGCCCTGCATCCCGCGCCACACTTGCCATCCTGCCGCTCGCCGTGGAGCCGGAATCCGATCCCTCCGGATCGGCGTTCGACGACCGGTTGATCGACCTGATCGCGAGCCTGCGCGCCGAACCGGGATGCGCCGGGCAGCCACCGCGCTGGGTCGAGATCGCGCGCGACGCGCTGCGCGAGCCGGGAACCTCGGTGCGGGAAGCCGCCGCCCTGGCCGGCGTCCACCCGGTCCACCTCGCGCGGACGTTCCGAGCCTTCTACGGCGAAGGGCCCGCCCGTTTCCGCCGCCGGGCGCGATTGCGCCGCGCTGCCGTGATGCTCACCGAGGGCCGTGAAGATCTTGCCGGCACGGCGCTGGCCTGCGGTTTCGCGGACCAGGCGCACATGACGCGGGAGGCGCGTCGCACATGGGGTCTGAGCCCCGCCGCGTTGCGCCGCCGCGTCGCCTCTCCCTGAATCCCAGAGACAAGCGCGGGCCCCCCCCCCGGGGTTTCCTCGGCCGCGGGAGGCTTCATTCGTTCAATACGGCAGGTCGCCACCACCTCAGAATGGCAGAGCCAACGGCAGTGCTCGCCACCATCTCAACGTTCGGGGGATCCTCATGCGGCGCACCTGGCTGTCTTGCACCGTCTACCTCTTCGTGACTCTGGTCACGGTGTCCGGTCTGTCCGCGCCTGCCTCGTTCGCCGCGAAACCTCAGGCGGGAGTCATCCGCGACCTGCAGCGGATCGCCGAGGCCGCGATGGGGCGTGGCCTCACGCCCTCGATCGCCATCGCGGTGGTGCAAGACGATCGGATGCTGTGGGAGTCGGCACTCGGTGTCGGCGATCTCGAAACCGGCCGTGCCGTGAACCGGAATACGCGGTACTACCTGAGCTCGACCTCCAAGGCGCTCACCGGGCTGGCCGTGGCGCAACTCGCCGCGCGCGGCGCGCTCGACCTCGACGCGCCGCTGTCGCGGGCCCTGCCCGGGGCCCGGCTGCCGGCGGGCCTGTCCTCCGACAGCATCCGCGTGGCCGACCTGCTCACCCACACGCACGGTATCGACGGTATGGGGCCGGTCTCGATCAGGCGCAGCTTCACCGGTGAGTTCACGAACGCCGACTTGCTGGCCTCCCTCGCTGCTCACCGCCTCGCGCGCAACGGCCGGGCATTCCAGTACTCGAACCTCGGCTACGATCTGGTCGCGATCCTCTTGGATTCCGCCCGCGCCGACGGGTGGAAGACGGTGGTGGAGCGCGAGGCCACCGCCCCGCTCGGCATGACCCACACGACCGCGTGGCGTTCGCGGCTCCCCGACTCGTCCATCGCCATGCCGCACGAGATGGGAACCGAACAATTCGGCCGCGTGCCGCTCGCCAAGGAGGACTCGAACATGGGCCCGGCAGGCGGGCACTTCTCCACCGCAGGTGACCTGGCGCGGCTCTTGATCGCCGAGATGAATCGTGGACGGCTCGATGGGCGGCAGGCCATCCCTGCCGAGGTGATCGCGAATACCTGGCGCATGCGGGTGCCACAAGACAAGACCTTTGGTCCGTTCCATCGCTACGGATGGGGACTGTGCTGGGATCTTGGCACCTACGGCACCGACACGCTGGTCCACCGCTTTGGCGGCTTCAGCGGATACCGGAGTCACGTCTCCTTCATGCCGCGGCGCGGAATCGGCGTGGTGGTGCTCACCAATGGCGGCGATGTGTCCTCACCGCTCACCGACGCGGTCGCGACCGCGATCTACGATCGGCTTCTCGGCCATGCCGATGAGGGCGCGTACGAGCGCCGTCTCTCCGAGCTCGAGAAGAACGCCGCCGAGATTAGGACGTCGAACATCGCCGACCGCGCCAAGCGTGCCGCGCGACCTCAGACGTTGCCGCTGACGCGAGATGCCTACGCCGGAACCTACGTCGATCCCGCATACGGAACGCTGGTTGTCGAGAATCACGACGGCCAGTTGATCGGGAGGATGGGTGCGGCGCGCAGCCCGATCGAGGTATTCGATGCTGGCAAGCAGCAGTTCCGCGCCGAGTTCTTCGGTACCGGAATGGTCGTTTCGGCGATCGTCGATTCCACCGCTGGACGGGTGGACGGGTTCACGTTCTTCAACGCGCGGCTGATGCGGCGGTAGCCCGCCACGGCTGGCGGACTGAGGAGTGCGCGGACGCCCCTCTCCCCGTCAGCGACGCACGAGCCGGAACGCGATGTCGCGTCCGTGTCCGCTGACCGAAAGCGAGATCCAGAGCAGCGCGAGATGTTCGAGTTCGCGCGCCCGCGACAATGGGCCGGCGTCGACCGCATCGAACCCTAGGCCGGTGGCAAGTTCGTGGGCCACCCGCTTCGCCGCGGCGTCGTCTCCGGCATAGAACATGACCGTGGGAACACCGCCATAGAGCGGGTCCGCCATGTTCTGGAAGCCGGTCGTGTTGAAGACCTTGACGACCCGCGCGCCTGGCGCGAGCGCGGACAGCCGCTCGGCGCCTGACTCCCCCGCGGGGCCCATGTCCGCCCGAAACCCCGGCGCAATGGGGTTGGTGCTATCGAACAGCACCTTGCCGCTGATCGATCCCATGGCGCGGATCGCGTCCGCCGCCGCACCCCACGGCGTGCACAACTCGATCACCTCAGCCTCGGCGCACGCCTCGAGAATCGAAGCCACCCGTGTCCCAGAGGTCGCGCCGCCCTTGACCCCGGCACCTTCCCGCACGCCGAACGTCACCTGATGCCCGAGATCCGCCCAGCGACGACCCAGCGTTCCACCCACGTTGCCTGCACCGATCACGGCGATTCGCATGTTCCTCCTATCCTCCGATAGCCCGACCCGGTCCGCTCGAGGCACGCGCGTGAGCGGGACCCCCGGTCGGCGCCATCAACGAGAGCATCGTCGCGCCGGCCAGCAGCGCCAGGACGACGGCGAGCGATACCTGAACCGGCACCTTGTAGAAATCGGATACCAGCATCTTGAGCGCGACGAAGATCAGCACCAGGGCAAGCCCGACCTTGAGGTACCGAAGGCGAGCCACGAAGCCGCTGATGGCGAAGTACAGCGCGCGCAACCCCAGGATCGCGAAGATGTTCGAGGTGAATACGATGAACGGATCCGAAGTCACGGCGAAGACCGCGGGAATCGAGTCCACGGCGAACACGAGATCGGTAATCTCGATGAGCACCAGGACGGCGAACAGCGGGGTCGCGACCCGCTTCCCGTCCATCCGCGTGAAGAAGCGCGCCCCGTCGTACTCGGGGCTGGTGGGCACAAGTTTCCGGAACAAGCGAAAGAGCGGGTTCTTCTCGGGATGCTCCTCGCGGCCTCGCGTGACGAGCAGCTTGACGCCGGTCAGCAGCAGGATCGCGCCGAACATGTAGATCACTCCGTGAAATGCTTCGAGTGCCGCCGTGCCAGCGAGGATGAAGACCGCACGCATCGCCAACGCTCCCACCACCCCCCAGAACAGGACCCGGTGCTGAAGGTGCGCCGGCACGGCGAAGGTGCTGAAGACCACGAGAAACACGAACACGTTGTCCACCGAAAGAGCCTTCTCGATGACGTAGCCGGTGAGGAACTCCATCCCCCGCTGCGAACCGTGGGCGGCGTAGATCCAGCCGTTGAAGGCGAGCGCCAGCAGAATCCAGACGACGCTCCATGTCACCGCCTCGCGGAAGCCGACCACATGCGCCTTGCGATGGAATATGCCCAGGTCGAGGACCAGCATGGCCACGATGAAGACCGTGAACCCCACCCACAGGAGGGGCGAACCGATGCTATCGATCACGTGGAATGTCCCCTTCCGAATCGTCCAGCGAACGCGAACGGGATCCGCCGGGCGGCCATGTCACCGTGATGGCGCATGGCCTCGTTCACTCGCGATCACCCGATGAGCCTCGCGTCGAGCGACTCGAGGTCGTGGAACCGCTCGACACCATCGAGGGCCGGCGGAG
>JADMIO010604163.1_pt1 | contig 15785 bp, 15 predicted proteins | sample 8958161 | NCBI WGS metagenome assembly JADMIO01 (sample SAMN16585339, study PRJNA669376) | soil metagenome | isolation source: Crop rotation soil | place: USA: Cullars Rotation, Alabama | collected 2011
TGCCCGCCTGTCCGCGCGCGACGCCGAACTCCAGCCACGTCCCGTGCGGCAATCCTGCGAACGGCCACGCCGCGAGGTTGCCCGCCAGCCGCGCGAAGCTGCGGTCCACGAGCAGATAGGCCGCGCCGGAGCGCCCCCATCGATCCTGCAGTCGCGTCAGCTCGGAAACGACGCCGTCGCGGCCGTCGCGGTCGTATTCGTCCGCGAGCGCATCCAGCTCGATCTGGATGCCGTTGTCGATCTCGTTCGAGACGATGCGTTCGGTGAACAGATAGATCGTGCCGAGCAAGACACCGACGCCGATCGTGAACGCCACGCAGTACACGAGCGCCATGCGGAACGCGCTGGTACGCAGCGCGCCACCGAAGCGAACGCCGTGGGCCGGATCAGCCTCCGCCTTCCCGGACGACATAGCCGGCTCCGCGCACGGTGTGGATGAGGGGCTTGTCGAAGCCTTTGTCTACCGCTTGCCGCAAGCGGCTGATGTGCACGTCGATGAGGTTGGTCTGCGGATCGAACTGCAGGTCCCACACGCCCTCGAGCAGCATCGTGCGCGTGACGACCTGCCCCGCGCGGCGCACCAGAAACTCCAGCAGCCGGAACTCGCGCGTCGTGAGATCCAGCGTGCGGCCCGCGCGGACGGCACGCTGGCCGAGCAGATCCAGTTCCAGGTCGGCGATGCGCAGCACGGTGGTCGCCTGCGGGCCGCTCTTCCGGCGCAACAGCGCTTCGACTCGCGCCAGCAACTCGGCGAAAGCGAAGGGCTTGGTCAGATAGTCGTCGCCGCCGGCCCGCAGCCCGCGCACGCGGTCGTCGACCGTGCCCAGCGCGCTCAGCACCAGCACCGGAACGTCGCGCCCCTGCTGTCGCAGCAGCTGCACGATCGCGAGCCCATCGAGATGCGGCAGCATGCGATCGGTGATGATCGCGTCGTACTCGCCTTCGGTGGCGTGGAACAGGCCGTCCCGCCCGTCGGCCGCGTGCTCGACCGTGTAACCGCTTTCCCGCAGCCCCTTCAGGATGAAGCGGGCGGATTCCTCATCGTCTTCGATGAGCAGCAGGCGCAAGCACTACTCCCACCCGCACTGCCGGTCTTTGTTCTGTTCCTTGAGATAGCCCATCAGCGGCTGGAAGTACTCGATGATCGCCGAGCCGTCCATCTCGCGCGTGCCCGTGAGCTTCTCGAGGATTTCCGGCCACGGCCTGCTCGCGCCCAGGGCGAGCATCTCCTGGTAGCGTCTGCCCGCTTCCTTGTTCTCGAAGACCGAGCACTCGTGCAGCGGACCCTTGAACCCGGCCGCATCGCACAGTGCCTTGTGGAACTGGAACTGGATGATGTACGACAGGAAGTAGCGCGTGTACGGCGTGTTGCCGGGAATGTGGTACTTCGCGCCCGGATCGAAATCCTTCTCCGTGCGCTCCACCGGCGGCACGATGCCCTGGTACTGCTTGCGCAGCTCCCACCACGCCGCGTTGTAGTTCTCCGGCTTGATCTCACCCGAGAACACTTTCCAGCGCCACAGGTCGATCAGGCGCGCGAACGGCAGGAAGGCGATCTTCTCCGAGGCCATCTTCATCTGCTGGTTGATCACCGCCTGCTCGCTCGGCTTCAGCGGACCGACCAGGCCCATGCGCGCGAGGTAGCCCGGGGTGACGGAGAGATTCACCGTGTCGCCGATCGCTTCGTGGAAGCCGTCGTGCGCGCCGTCCTGGAACAGCCGCGGCAGCTTGCCGTAGCTCAGGTAGTAATAGACGTGCCCGAGCTCGTGATAGACGGTGAACAGGTCTTCTTCGGTGGGATAGATGCACATCTTGATGCGCACGTCGTCATTGCCCGGCGCATGGCTCATGTCCCATGCGCTGGCGTGGCAGACGACTTCGCGGTCGCGAGGCCGCGTGAGCATCGAGCGCTGCCAGAACGTTTCCGGCAGCTGGGGGAAACCCATCGACACGTAGAACGCTTCGGCGGAGCGCGTCATGCGCACGGCATCCCAGTTGCCGGCCTTCAACCGGCGATCCGAGCGCTCGATGCTCGCGGCCGGATAGGGCTTGAGGATGTCGTCGTAGATGTTGTTCCACTGCTGCGCCCACATGTTGCCGAACAACTGGGCGGGGATCGGCTTGCCGGCAGGCACTTTGTCTTCGCCGTACGTCTTCGCCAGCACCGCACGTGCATCGCAATGCAGCTCCGTGTAAAGCGGTTTCACCTGCTGCCACAGCTTCTCGGCGGACTTGTCGAAATCCTCGGGCGACATGTCATAGCCGGAGCGCCACATCACGCCGAGATCCGCGAAACCGAGCTCGCGCGCACCTTCGTTCGCGAGGGCGGCGAATTTCGTGTACGGCTCGCGCATCGGCGCGCCGATGTCGTGCCAGCCTTTCCACGCCGTCGTGAGCTCATCGTAGTTGCGGCTCTTGGACAGCGTGTCCGACAGCTCGTCGAGCGTCCTGCACGACTGCGGCCCATCCGGACAGAACTTCGCCTCGCCGTACATGCCTTCGAGCCGCGTCGAGAGCTGGGTGAGCTCGCGGCGCTTCGCGGCGTCACCCGGTGCGGGCGCGGAAACCTGCAGCTTGAGCCGCTGGATCGAGCGCGCCGTATCGGGCGAGAGCTGCTGGCCGTCGTAACGCTTCGACTCTTCCGCCGAGCGGCTCAGGAACTCGAGGAACGGCTCCTTGACGCGAGCGTTCAGCATTTCCGTGTCGGGCGTGATGTACGTCGCCTGCACGAAGTCGGCGGCTTCCGTCACTTCCTCGAGCTCGGTGAGCCGTGCGTTGACGCGCGCGACGAATTCGTCCGCGGTCTCTTTCGACGGGGGTGTCTGCGCGCCCTGCTGCGATGGGTTGCACGCGCAAAGGACGATGGCGCTCGCGGCCGCGAGCCAGGCAAGTCTGCGGTTCATGACGGCGCTCCTACTTGACCCCGCCCATCCAGTTACGGATGGGCCGGGCGAAGATCAGCATCAGCGCGCCGGCGCCGCCGCCGACCAGAGCCATCTGCAGGAACTGATCTGGAAGCGCATCCGCCGTGGACGATGCGACGTGCCCGCCGATGAGCCCGGCGAACAGGTTGCCGACCGCGGAGCCGAGGAACCACGTGCCCATCATCTGGCCCACGAACTTCGGCGGCGCGAGCTTCGTGACGTTCGACAGGCCGACCGGCGAGAGGCACAGCTCGCCGAAGGTGTGGAGCAGATAGGCCGTCAGCAGCCAGCTCGGCGCGACCTTGTCGTCCGTGGCGGCGATCACCTGCCCGGCGAACATCATCACCAGGAAGCCGACGCCCAGCAGGACCAGGCCCAGGCCGAACTTCAGCGGCGCGGACGGATCGAGGTTGCGCTTGCCGAGCGCCACCCACAGCCACGCGAAGAACGGCGCGAACAGGATGATGAACACCGGATTCGCGGACTGGTACCACGAGGCGGGATGCACCCCTTCCGGGAACATGCCGCCGAGCCAGGCGCGGTTGGTGAAATCCACCGCGAACAGGTTGAAGGTGGTGGCCTGCTGCTCGAAGCCGGCCCAGAACATCGCGGCGCACAGGAAGAAGATCGCGATGACGCCGACGCGCTTGCGCTCCGCCTTGTCGAGCTTGGCGAACAGCAGGACGTAACCGAAGAACAGCACCGCGAGGGCGATCATCGCCGTGCCGAAGGCCTGGGCGAGCGTCGTCACGTCCACCGGGATCACACCGGTGAACAGCAGCAACGCCGCGGCGACGACGGCGAGCGAGGCGATGCCGACGATCTTCCAGCCACGCGAGCGCTCGAGCGCGGAGACGTCCTTGGGCGCATGGCCTGCGTCGCCGAGATGTTTCTGCGTCAGCCGGAACTGGAGCACGCCGATGCCCATGAAGAGGCCGGCGCAGAAGAAGCCGCCGCGCCAGTTCCACGCTTCGCCGATCGTGCCGGCGACGAGCGGCGCGAGGAACGCGCCGGCGTTGATGCCCATGTAGAAGATCGAGAAGCCGGCATCGCGGCGGGCGCCGGGTTGTCCTTCGTACAGCGAACCCACCAGGGCCGAAACGTTCGGCTTCAGCAGGCCAACGCCGATCACGATCACCGCGAGGCCGAGATAGAAGACGGCGGGTGTCGCGGGGATCGCGAGGATGAAATTCCCGAGCATGATGATGACGCCGCCCCAGAACACGGCGTTGCGTTGGCCGATCAGTCGATCGGCGATCCAGCCGCCGGGGAGGGAACCGAGGAACACCGCGCCGGTGTACAGGCCGTACACGGCGCCGGCCGTGGTGCGATCGATCCCGAAGCCGGGGTTCGCCGCGTTCGTCGCCGCCACCAGGAACAGCACCAGCAGCGCGCGCATGCCGTAGTAGGTGAAGCGCTCGAAGAACTCGGTCATGAAGAGCGTCGCGAGCCCGCGGGGATGGCCGAGGAACTGTCTCGGCGCGTCAGAGGAGGGAGCGACGACGGTCGTACCAGCAAAATCCGTCATGGGTAGTCCCGATCTTTTTTGAGCGCCGTCAGGCGCTGCGAGGGGGCCGAGTGTGACCGAAGCCTGCCGGCAGCAGCAAGGCCGTGCAGCCGATCAGTCTTCCGTTACCGGCCGGTTGCCCCGCACGCGCATCAGGACGCGCGCCATGATCAGCCCGCCCTCGTAGAGCAGGTACATGGGCACCGCCATGATGGATTGCGAGATCGCATCCGGCGGCGTGAGGAGCGCTGCGATCACGAAGATCCCGATGAGCACGTAACCGCGCGCCTTGCGCAGCGTGTCGAGCTGCACGATGCCCGAGATCACCAGCAGCACCACCGCGATCGGCACTTCGAAGGCGACGCCGAACGCGAAGATCATGGTGAGCACGAAATCGAGGTAGTTCGAGATGTCCGTCATCATCGTCACGCCCGCGGGCGTGGTCTGCGTGAAGAACTCGAACATCACGGGGAACACGAACACGTAGGCGAATGCCGCGCCCGTGTAGAACAGCACGATCGAGGACAGCACCAGCGGAACGGCGAAGCGCTTCTCGCGCTTGTAGAGCCCGGGCGCGACGAAGGCCCAGATCTGGAACAGCACGTACGGCATCGCGAGCAGCAGCGCCACGAACAGCGCGAGCTTGAACGGCGTCATGAACGGGGAGATCACGCTGGTCGCGATCAGCGTGCTGTTCTTCGGGAGCTTCTCCAGCAGCGGTTGCGCAGCGAACGTGAAGATCTCGTTCGAATAGATCGCGCACGGGATGAACATCACCAGCAGCACCGCGAGCGCGCGGATCAGCCGATCGCGCAACTCCAGCAGATGCGAAATCAGCGTCCCTTCGGCGAGCTTCTCAGGTTCCTCGCTCATATTCCGATCGGGTGGCGGCAGTCTCGGCCGGCGCGTCCGGCGCGGGAGGAGCTTCGGGTTCGGGCGGGGGCGCGGCGGAGCCGTCGCCGTGCGAGTGGCTGAAGTAGTCGTCGCTCGAGGGCGTGGCGCTCGCGGCCTGCGGCTCGCCAGGTGCGTGAATCGTGTTGTCCGGCTCGGACGCGGGAGTGGGTTCCGGCGCAGGCGGTGTCTGCGGCGGCGGGGCGTAAGGGCGGCGCGACGAGGCGCGCGGCGGGTCGACGTTCACTTCTTCCTCGAGCTGCTCGCGGAACTGGCGAGCCATCGCGCGGGCCCGTCCGACCCATCGGCCCACCTGCTGGGCGACCTTGGGGAGACGCTCGGGGCCGAGCACGACCAGCGCCAGGGCGGCGATGAGCAGCAGCTCCCCGAAGCCGACTTCGAACATCGTGGAAGGGGCGCCGGTTCAGGCGTTCCGGTCGCGCTTCTCCGCCGTCTCGCCTTTCTTGGCGGCGTCCGAGAAGTCCGCATCCGGGGCGTCCGAACGCAGCTGCTTGGCGACGTCTTCGCTCTCGTTCTCGCCCTCGTTGACCGACTTCTTGAAGCCGCGGACCGCGGCGCCGAGGTCCGAGCCGATGGTGCGCAGCTTCTTGGCGCCGAATACCAGCAGCACCAATAGCAGAATGACGACCAGCTCGCGCATCCCGATACCCATAAGCCTCGACTCCAGCTAGATTTCCGCAGGGCCCCCGATGATAGGCCAAACACCTCTCCCGGGAGCACTACTTATTCCGGCGGCTGCGACGTGGGTCCTGTTGTCCAGCGGAGAAAGTGGGCCTGCGGCCCTTTCCCGGACGACGCCCGCCTCTGCGTCGGCCAGAGGCTGGCTGTGGCCGACTTCCGCCGCCGCTAGGCTTGAAGCCAGAACGTCACCGGGCCGTCGTTCACCAGGCAGACCTGCATGTCCGCGCCGAATTGCCCGGCTTCGACCGGTGCGTGGGCGGTGCGGGCAAGAGTCAGCAATTGTTCGAAAAGCGCCCGCGCGTCGCCGGGCGCCGCGGCCATGCTGAACCCGGCCCGGGTGCCCCGGGCGGTGTCGGCCGCCAGCGTGAACTGAGGCACGAGGAGCAGGCCGCCAGAGACCTCGCGCAGGCCGAGGTTCATCCGTCCTTGCGTATCGGGAAAGATCCGATAGGTGAGGATGCGCTCCAGCAGCCGCCCAGCCGTGCGCGCATCGTCGCCGCGCTGCACTCCGATCAGCGCCAGGATGCCGCGCGAAATGGCACCCGTGGTGCGCTCTTCGACGCGGACTTCGGCCCGGGAGACCCGTTGAATCAATGCGATCACAGATTTCGAGTGTAGCGGCGCGTTCTGGCAAAAGCCCCGGCGACTCCGTAAGATTCGGGGCCGTTTTGACAGGTGGCGGAGAGTCGTAAATGGGGTCTCGGATGCGTGGCAGCGTGCTTATCGCGGTTGTGTGGACGCTTGCCAGCCCGGTGATGGCCCAGGAAGAAGCCCAGCCCGCCGCCGATGCGTCGGCCGAAGCCACCGCGGCGCCCGCTGAAGAAGCGCCCGCGGCTCCCGTCGCGGCCGGCGATCCCGTCCGCGGCAAGGCGATCTCCTACACCTGCCTCGGCTGCCACGGCATTCCGAACTACAAGAACGCCTTCCCGAATTACAGCGTGCCGAAGCTCGAAGGCCAGCACGCCGAATACATGGTCACCGCGTTGCAGGCCTATCGTGCCGGGGAGCGTTCGCACATCACGATGCATTCGCAGGCGTCGACCCTCACCGACCAGGACATGAGGGACATCGCCGCGTTCTTCTCCGGCGAGGTGCTGAAACCCGGCGCGAAGGTCGTGGGGAAGGCGCCGGAATCCGCCGCCCTGTGCGTCGCCTGTCACGGCCAGGATGGCGTTGGCATCACCGGGATCTATCCGACGCTCTCCGGTCAGCACGAGGACTACCTCGCGCGCGCCCTGCACGACTACAAGAAGGGCGGCCGCAAGAACGCGATCATGGCGCCGATGGTTGCGGCCCTGAAGGACGCGGACATCGACGCGCTGGCCCGCTACTTCTCGCAGCAGCGCCCCGCGCTGAAGACCGAAGAACGCCCCAGCACGCGCCTGACCGCGCACGAAGGCCACTGAACCCGGCGCGGTTCCCGTTTCCCTATCTTCGAGCGAGGCGCTGAAGGAACTGCGCCATCGTCTCGAGGTACGCGTCGCGGTTCGATTTCTTGCGGAAGCCGTGGCCTTCGTCCCTGGCCGCGAGATACCAGACTTCGCCTCCGTTCGCGCGGATCGTCGCGACCATCTGCTGCGATTCCGTGTAGGGCACGCGCGGGTCGTTCAGGCCTTGCACGACGAGCAGCGGCCGGCGGATCGCCTTCGCGGAGTTCAGCGGCGAGATGCGCGAGAGAAAGCCGCGCATGCGCGGGTCGCGCTCGTCGCCGTACTCGGCGCGCCTCAGGTCGCGGCGATACGCCGCGGTGCTGTTCAGGAAGGTGACGAAGTTGCTGATACCCACGACATCCACGCCGCCGCGCAGCCGGTCGCCATACTGGACCAGCGAAGCCAGCGTCATGTAGCCGCCGTACGAGCCGCCGCTCACGATGATCCGCTCGCGGTCGAAGCCGGGCTGCACGCCGATCCACACCAGCAGCGAGCCGACGTCCTTCACCGAATCCTCGCGCAGCACGCCGTTGTCGAGCTTCAGGAACGTCTTGCCATAGCCGGACGAGCCGCGCACGTTCGGCGAGACGACCGCGAAGCCGAGCTCGTTGACGAGGAACTGCAGGAAGGGCTCGAATCCCGGGCGGTACTGTGATTCCGGGCCGCCGTGGATGTTGATCAGCACCGGATGCGGGCCCGGCGTGCGCGGGCGGTAGACGTAAGCGGACAGCGCGCGCGGCTTGCCGTTCACGCGATCCCACGTCGGGTAGTGGATCAGCTCCGCGGGCACGAAAGTCTTCGTGTCGACCTGGCCGACTTCGCTGCGCGTCCAGCGCTCCAGCGAGCTTTTCTCCAGGTCGTAGACATAGGCATCGCGCGTCGTCTGCGCAGACTGCGCGGAAAACGCGAGGCGCCTGCCGTTGCGGTCGAAGCGCAGGCCGGAGATGACGCCGTCGGGAACGCCCGGTGGAATCAGCTCCAGCTTCATCACGGTGTCCGTGATGTTGAGACGGCTGCGGCCGTCCTCGTTCGTCACCACCGCGATGTAGCGCCCGTCGGCGCTGACGTCGAAATCGTCGACGTCCCACACGATGTCGGACGAGACCTTGCGCGTTTCCCCGGTGACCGGATCGAAGTAGCGCAGCGAGGTGAACTCGCTGCCTTCATCGGAGACGATGTAGACGCCACGCCCGTCGGGCGCGAACTTCGCCAGGCGGATGCCGACCTTCTCCTTCTTCGGCTTCGGCTCGAGCGGCGTGATGCCGCCGGTGTTGACGTCGCCGAGATAGAGATAGCTCTCGTTGATCGAAACGTACTGCCACAGCAGGAGCTTCTGTCCGTCCGGAGACCAGTCCAGCGGATACCACGTGTCCTGTTTGCCGCCGATCGTGAGACGCGGCGGCGTGCCGGCCGCGATGTCGACGATGTAGATGTCGTAGCTCACCCCATCCCGAGCGTTGCTGTAGTACGCGAGGCGCTTGCCATCGCGCGACCACACGGGATTGCCGTTGAGCGACTTGCCGTCCGTGAGCAGGCGGACGCTCGCATCCGCGAGCCGGTAGTAATAGATCTGGTCGTTCTCGTCGCCACCCTGGTCCTTCAGGAACACGAAGCCCTCGGCGCCTGCCACCGGCGGCGCGTGGGCCTCGTCGATCGGATCCGTATAGAAGGTGAGCTGCTCGCGCATGCCGAGCGGTGCCGTCACCCGATGGATTTGTTCCACATCGCCGAATCGCGTCCCGACGAGCATGCCGCCGTCGGGCAGCCAGGTGAGGAAGCGGCCCTGGCGCGAGTTCGAGTAACGCTCCAGCTTTTCGGCGAGCGCGGTGTCGCGAGCCGGAATGCCTTCCAGCACCAGTGAGCCCCGTTCCTGCCGGACCGGCACCGTGCCCGGCGCCGACTGGGCCTGGGCGAGTTGCAGCGGGACCAGTGCCGCAAAGGCGGCGAGCGCGAGTGTTTTTCCCATGCGAAGCAGATCGAAAGCGGCTGACGGTTTTGCTATGGTGCCCGAAATGCACCGGCCGCGGCGAAAGCTCCGGCTACGCGCGCCTGCTTGGCTGCCATGTCCCAGTTGAACCTCACTCGTCATCCGCACGGCATCAGTGCCGTCGATGCGGACTATGTCCGTCCCGGGCTCGCAGCCGCGCACATCATCCAGCAGGATGGCCGAGCCGCGTTCGTGGATGTCGGAACGACGCATTCGATCCCTCATCTGCTGACCGCGCTCGACGTGCTGGGCGTCGCCCGAGAGGCGGTGGACTACATCTTCCTCACTCACGTGCACCTCGACCATGCGGGCGGAGCGGGCAAGCTCCTGCAGGCGCTGCCCAACGCCACGGTCGTCCTGCATCCGCGCGGTGCGCCGCACCTCATCGAGCCCGCCAAGCTCGTTGCCGGCTCGATCGCCGTCTACGGTGACGCACTCTACCGGCAACTGTACGGTGAGATCGTTCCCCTGCCGGCGGATCGCGTCATCGTGACGCAGGACCTGCAGCGCATCGCCCTCGCCGGCCGGGAATTCGAGTTCGTGCACACGCCCGGGCATGCGCTGCATCACCATTGCATCGTGGACCTGGCTCACGCGTCGATCTTCACCGGGGACACCTTCGGCATTTCCTATCGCGAGTTCGACACGGACCGGGGCGCCTTCATCATCCCGACGACCACGCCGACGCAATTCGATCCGGGGCAACTCGTCGCATCGATCGATCGGCTGCTCGCATACCGCCCCGAGGCGATGTACCTGATGCACTACAGCCGTGTGACGGACGTGGCGCGCCTGGGCGAATCCCTGAAACACCAGGTGCGGCAGCTGGCGGACATCGCGCGCCGTCACGCGGAGGGCGAGGGTCGCAAGGAAGCGATGGCCGCCGAGATGCGCGCCATGTGGCACGAACTACTCGCCGGGCACGGTTGCCGGCTGAGCGAGGCGCAGATCGATGCGCTGCTGGAAACGGACCTGGAGCTGAATGCGCAGGGACTCGTGGCGTGGGTGGATCGGCAAAAAAGCCGAGTGGGGGCTGCATGAGTGAAAAATTCCGTGCCTTTCGCATCCATGAGTCCGGGCCGGCGATCGAGACGGTCGCGCTCGAGGATCTCACCCCGGGCGAAGTCGTCATTCGCGTCGCCTGGTCCGGCATCAACTACAAGGACGCGCTTGCCGCGAAAGGCGCGGCCGGCAAGATCCTGCGCAAGTACCCGCTGGTCGGCGGCATCGATCTCGCGGGTAGCGTCGAGTCCTCCACGGACGACCGCTTCAGGCCCGGCAACAAGGTGCTGGTCTGCGGTGCCGATCTGTCGGAGCAGTTCGACGGCGGCTATGCCGAGCTCGCGCGCGTGCGTGCCGACGCCGTGATCCCGATCCCCGCCGGGCTGGACGAGCGTTCGGTGATGGGCATCGGCACGGCAGGATTCACCGCGGCGCTCGCCGTCGACCGGATGGAGCACAACGGCCAGAAGCCCGGCGAACGCCCGATCGCCGTCACCGGCGCGACAGGCGGCGTGGGCAGCTTCGCGATCGACATGCTGGCGGGCCGTGGCTTCGAGGTGTGCGCCATCAGCGGCAAGGCGCAGGCGGCCGACTACCTGAAATCGCTCGGTGCCGCGCGGGTGATGCCGCGGCAGGAGATCGAGCTCAGCACGCGTCCGCTGGAGAAGATGATTTTCAGCGGTGCCGTCGACAACGTGGGGGGCGACCTCCTCGGCTGGCTCACCCGCAGCATCACCTACGGCGGCAACATCGCAAGTGTCGGCCTGGCCGGGGGCGCGGAGCTGAAGACCACGGTGATCCCGTTCATCCTGCGCGCGGTGAACCTGCTCGGCATCAACTCGGTGTCGACGCCGCGCGAGCTGCGGCTAGCGGTCTGGCAACGCATCGCCTCAAGCCTGAAGCCCCGGCACCTCGATCGCATCGTCACGCGGGAGATCGGCTTCGACGAGTTGCCCGGTGCGTTCGCGGGCTACCTGAAGGGGGAGGTCACGGGCCGCACGGTAGTGCGGATTGGTCGCTGAGGTCGGATACAATTCCGGCGTGACACAGAACATTTCAGCCGGAGCCCGCCTGCGCGCGGCCGTGCAGCAGGAGAATCCGCTGCAGGTGGTCGGGGCGATCAACGCGTTCGCGGCGAAGTTGGCGCAATCGCACGGCTTTCGGGCGCTCTATCTCTCGGGCGCCGGCGTCGCCAACGCCTCCTTCGGCCTGCCCGATCTCGGGATGACTTCGCTCAACGACGTGTGCGAGGACGTGCGCCGGATCACCGACGCCACGGATTTGCCGCTGCTCGTGGATGCGGACACCGGCTGGGGCGCGGCGTTCAACATTGCGCGCACGACGCGTGAGCTGGTTCGCAGCGGCGCGGCGGGCATGCACCTCGAGGACCAGGTCGCGGCGAAGCGCTGCGGCCACCGGCCCGGCAAGGAGCTGGTCACGACCGCCGAGATGGCGGATCGCATCCGCGCCGCCGTCGACGGCCGCACGGACGATCAGTTCGTCATCATGGCGCGTACCGATGCGCACGGCGTCGAGGGCCAGGAGGCCGCGGTCGAACGGGCCACCGCCTACGTCGAGGCCGGCGCCGACATGATTTTCGCCGAAGCCCTCGGCTCGCTGGACGAGTATCGGCAGTTCACCGCGGCCGTGCGCGTGCCGGTGCTGGCCAACATCACCGAGTTCGGCAAGACACCGCTGTTCACGACGCAGGAGCTCGCTGCGGCGGGTGTGCGCCTGGTGCTCTACCCGCTCTCGGCGTTCCGCGCGATGAACAAGGCGGCGCTGGCCGTCTATGGCGCGATCCGCCGTGATGGCACGCAGAGGAGCGTCGTCGATCTGATGCAGACGCGTACCGAGCTCTACGACGTGCTCGGCTATCACGATTACGAGCGCAAGCTCGATGAGCTGTTTGGCAAGGAGAAATGATGGCGGAGTCGAATCTGCCGGGGCCGAAGCCGAAGAAGTCCGTGGCGCTCTCGGGCGTAGTGGCGGGCAATACGGCGCTGTGCACGGTCGGCCGCACGGGCAATGATCTGCACTATCGCGGCTACGACATCCTGGAGATCGCCAAGGACAGCGATTTCGAAGAGATCGCGCATCTCCTCATCCACGAGAAGCTGCCGAACCGCGCGGAGCTTGTGGCCTACCGCACCAAGCTGAAGAACCTGCGCAGCCTCCCCGCCGCGGTTCGTACGGTGCTCGAAACCCTGCCGGCCTCGAGCCATCCGATGGACGTGCTGCGCACTGGCGTTTCGGTGCTCGGCTGCGTGCTGCCGGAGAAAGAAGATCACGGCGCTGCCGGCGCGCGCGACATCGCGGACCAGCTCATCGCCTCGCTCGGCTCGATGCTCGCCTACTGGTATCACTTCAGCCATTCCGGGCATCGCATCCACGTGGAAGTGGACGATGACTCGATCGGCGGGCATTTCCTGCACCTGCTGCATCGGCGGGCACCGTCGGCGTCCTGGGTGCGCGCCATGCACACCTCGCTGATCCTGTACGCCGAGCACGAATTCAATGCGTCCACGTTCGCGGCGCGGGTGGTCGCCGGCACAGGCGCGGATATCTACTCCGCGATCGTCGCCGCGATCGGCGCGCTCCGCGGCCCCAAGCACGGCGGCGCCAACGAGGTGGCCTACGAGATCCAGAGCCGGTACGAAACCCCGGATCTGGCGGCCGAGGACATCCGCGCGCGGGTGGCCCGGAAGGAAGTGATCATCGGCTTCGGGCATCCGGTCTACACGGTGTCCGACCCGCGCAATGTCGTGATCAAGGAAGTGGCGCGGCGGCTGAGCACCGAGGCCGGCGACACGAAGGCCTTCGACATCGCCGATCGCATCGAGACCGAGATGATGGGCTCGAAGAAGATGTTCCCGAATCTCGACTGGTTCTCCGCCGTCTCCTATCACCTGATGGGCATCCCGACCGCGATGTTCACCCCGCTGTTCGTGATCGCGCGCACCACCGGATGGGCCGCGCACGTGATCGAGCAGCGTGCCGACGGCAAGATCATCCGGCCCGCTGCCAACTACACGGGGCCCGAAGACCTGAAGTTCGTTCCCCTCGACCAACGCCGCTGAAGGCCTGAATGTCCTCCCACGACTCCAAATCCGCGCAGCGTCCGGATCCGGACGCCGCTCTCACCGCTATCGCCTCGTACGCGCAGAACGCATCGATCACGAGCGTCACGGCCTACGACACCGCGCGCTACTGCCTGATGGATACGCTGGCCTGCGGTTTCCAGGCGCTGAAGTATCCGGCCTGCACGAAGATGCTGGGTCCGGTCGTGCCCGGCGCGGTCATGCCCGGGGGCGCGCGCGTGCCGGGAACCTCCTACGAGCTCGACCCGGTGCAGGCCGCCTTCTCCATCGGCGCGATGATCCGCTGGCTCGACTTCAACGACACCTGGCTCGCCGCCGAATGGGGCCACCCGTCGGACAACCTGGGCGCCATTCTCGGCGTGGCGGACTACCTCTCGCGCAAGCGCGTGATGGAAGGCAAAAAGCCGCTCACCGTGCGCGACGTGCTCACCGCGATGATCAAGGCCCACGAGATCCAGGGCGTGCTCGCGCTGGAGAACAGCTTCAACCGCGTCGGCCTCGATCACGTGATCCTGGTGCGTGTCGCTTCCACCGCGGTCGCCACCGTGATGCTGGGGGGCACGCTCGAACAGACGGTGAATGCCGTTTCGAATGCCTGGATCGACGGCGGTGCGCTGCGCACCTATCGGCATGCCCCGAACACCGGCTCCCGCAAGAGCTGGGCGGCAGGCGATGCGACCTCGCGCGCCGTGCGCCACGCACTGATCGCACTGCGGGGCGAAATGGGTTACCCGTCCGCGCTCTCCGCGAAGACCTGGGGCTTCTACGACGTCCTCTTCAAGAGCAAGGCATTCTCGCTGCCACAGCCCTTCGGCAGCTACGTGATGGAGAACGTGCTGTTCAAGATCTCCTATCCGGCGGAGTTCCACGCGCAGACCGCGGTGGAATGCGCGATGAAGCTACACCCGCTGGTGAAGGATCACGTCGACGAGATCGATCGCATCAACATCGAGACCCAGGAGCCGGGCGTCCGCATCATCGACAAGACCGGGCCGCTGGCGAATCCGGCCGATCGCGACCACTGCATCCAGTACATGGTGGCGGTGCCGCTGATCTTCGGCCGACTCACCGCGGCGGACTACGAGGATGCGATCGCCACGGATCCGCGCATCGATGCGTTGCGATACAAGATGCAGGTTCGCGAGAACCCGACGTTCACGCAGGAATACTACGCGCCGGACAAGCGCTACATCGGCAACGCGATCCAGGTGTTCTTCAAGGACGGCTCCAGCACGCCGCGCATCCAGGTGGATTTCCCGATCGGGCATCGCAAGCGCCGCGCGGAAGGCATGCCGGTGCTGGTGAAGAAGTTCGAGGCGTCCGTCGCCGCCCAGTTCTCGCCGAAACAGACCGCACTGATCCTCGCCACGTTCCAGGACGTGGCGAAGCTCGATGCCATGCCGGTGAACGAGCTGATGGCGACGATGGTCACGAACGGCACGTGACCGATGCCGAGTCCAGGAGGCTGATCGCGGGTGCGCAGACCCTGGGCATCGCCCTGTCGCAGCAGGACGCGGAAAGACTCCTGCGCCTGCTAGACGACCTCGCGCACTGGAACCGTACACACAATCTCACCGCGATCACGAAGCGTGACGACATGATCACGCGTCACCTGCTCGACAGCCTGTCGGTGCAATCCGAGCTGTCGGGGGAGACGGTCGCGGACGTGGGGACCGGCGCCGGCTTCCCGGGGCTGCCGCTGGCCGTGGTGAATCCGCAGCGGCGCTTCACGCTGATCGATTCCAACAACAAGAAGATCCGTTTCCTCGCACACGCGGTGCGCGAGCTGGGGCTGGCCAACGTGACGCCGCTGCACGCGCGGGCCGAGGCGCTGGAGCCGGATGCCCCGTTCGACACCGTGATCGCGCGCGCCTTCGCGCCGCTGCCGGAAATGCTGGAAAAAATCACGCCGCTGTGCAATCGCCGCACCCGCGTGCTGGCGATGAAGGGCAGACCGCCGATGGACGAGATCGCGAACCTGCCGCAGGGCTGGAAGCTCACGCGCACGGCTGCGCTCGAAGTCCCCGGCCTGGCCGAGGCGCGCTGTCTGCTCGTACTGGAGCGGACAGGCACCTCGACCCTGCACTGAGAATTAGTACTTCACGTCACCGTGGATGACACGCGGGGCCGTCGTCACCGTCGGCTTGGTGCCGACATAGACCGGCGAGGCCGCGTCGGACGGGTCGCGCAGATCCGCGGTGGTCGGCAGCGTCACGTTGGACGGCACGTTGAGGCCGGCGG
>JADMIO011089393.1_pt1 | contig 15785 bp, 18 predicted proteins | sample 8958161 | NCBI WGS metagenome assembly JADMIO01 (sample SAMN16585339, study PRJNA669376) | soil metagenome | isolation source: Crop rotation soil | place: USA: Cullars Rotation, Alabama | collected 2011
GCCGCGACTTCAAGTCACGTGAATTCCAAGCTTCGGATCCCACTGTGCTGGAAAGGTGGTCGAGATCGCGACGCGCATGCCGGACAAATTCGAAGCGACTGCCAGGCTGCAGGGCAGCTCGCAGCACTTCAACCAGTATTCGACCAACGACACGTACAACGCGACTCAGGCAGCCGCGCTGCTCGGCAATCGCAACGGGCAGTTCTCGTGGTGGCTCGGCGCGAATCACCTGGTCAGCAACAACCAGCCGCTCGCGTACGTGACGGCCGCGAGACCGGCGGCGCCATCCGCTGCGGGCACGCCCGTGTCCGGCGCGATCTCAGACTTCAACCGAGTCGCGAGCCCGATTTTCGCGCTCGGCGCCGGCGCGCTCGAGCATCAGACGCAGGACAACCTCAAGTTCAAGGCCGCGTACGATCTCACGCCGACGCTGCGCGCGACCTATCAGATCGGGCTGTTCACCAACGACACGAATGCGAACGTGCAGAGTTACCTGACGAACGCGCAGGGCGCCGCGGTTTACAGCGGCAGCGTCAACATCGGCGGCTACAACGTGAACGTGCCGGCCAGCGCGTTCTCGCTCAACCAGTACAAGTTCTCCGAAGACCACGTGATGCAGAGCGCCACGCTCAAGTCGTCGACGCGCGGGACCTGGGATTTCGAAGTCGTTGCCGCCGATTACACCTACATGCGATCGGAGAAGCGCAATCCCACCGGCGCATTGCCCGCGGCGTTCAGCGGCGGCGCAGGCACCATCGAGAATCTCGACGGCACCGGCTGGTCCACGCTCGATCTGAAAGCGTTCTGGCGTCCGCAAGGGTATGAGGGTCCGCACCAGGTGAGCTTCGGCGCGCATTACGACCGCTACGTGCTCGCCGATCCGAAGTACAACACGACCGACTGGATTGCCGGCGGGCCGACGACGCTTGCCACCGACTCCCGCGGCAAGACCACGACGCAGGCGCTATGGCTGCAGGACGCGTGGCGCTTTGCGCCGCGCTGGCGTGCGACGCTTGGCGGCCGGCTCGAAAGCTGGCGCGCATTCGACGGCTTCAATTTCTCTGCCGCGCCGGCGCTGAGCGTCAACCAGCCGGAACTGTCGGCCAGCCGCTTTTCGCCCAAGGGATCGCTCGCATGGAGCGCAACCGACGAATGGCTGTTCACGGCCTCGCTCGCGAAAGCATACCGCTTTCCCACCGTGAGCGAGCTCTATCAGGCGGTCACGACGGGCGCCACGATCACCGTGCCAAATCCGAATCTCAGGCCGGAAAACGCTCTGTCCGGAGAGCTTGCGTTCGAGCGCACAACGAGCAACGGCCGAGTGCGCGTCTCGCTCTTCCAGGAGAATCTGCAGGACGCGCTGATTTCGCAAAGCGCGCTGCTCGTGCCCGGCTCGACCACTCTGTTCACGTTCGTGCAGAACGTCGAGAAAGTGCGCTCGCGCGGCGCGGAGGTGGTCGCGCAGAAAAACGACGTCTTCATAAAAGGGCTCGAATTGAGCGGCTCACTCACTTACGTCGATTCGCGCATTCGCGAGGACTCGGCCAACGCGCTGGCCGTAGGAAAGCGCACGCCGCAGATTCCGGACTGGCGTGCGACGCTCGTCGGCACCTACCGCCCGAACGAACGTCTCGCCTTCACGCTTGCCGGCCGATATAGCGGCCGCCAGTTCGCGCAGATCGACAATCTCGACGTCTACGAGCATACATTTCAGGGCTTCGAGTCGTTCTTCGTCGTCGATGCGCGCGTGCGCTACCAGATCGACAAGCGCTGGAGTGCGGCGATGGGCGTGGACAATCTGAACAATCGCGATTACTTCCTGTTCCACCCGTTTCCGCAGCGCACCGCCTTCGCCGAGATCCGGTATTCACATTGAGCAGCGCTCCTGCCTAGACGTTGCCTCCGGCCTCGCGTTGCCTGATGAAATCGTAGCGGCCGGGCGTTCCTGGGCGAGACACGAACGCGCCCAGCGTGCGCTCGTAAATGTTGCGAAAACAGGATACGACCACGTCCGGAACGCCGTCGCGATTCAGGTCGCCCATCCACTTCACGTCGCACGACATTTCGTGAGCAGGCTGCTCTTGCAGAACGGCGTACGGTTTGCCGTCGCGCAAAATTTCCAGCCGCGCTCGCGATTGCGGGTTCCTCTATTTCACCATCGTCACGCGCACGAGATAGTTTTTATCGGCAAAGCGAAACCGGTGTCCTTCGATATGGCCCATGGTTTTGTTGCGCTCGTCGTCGGACGACGCCGTTTCGACGGGGCCAGCAGCTACGCCAGGCATCCCGCGGATAAAAGCCCGCGCTCCGCACGCGGAACTGACCGTAATTTCGCGCCATGCGTTGCCGGCAGAACGGCATTGCGCTGGCGTGCACCGCTTGTCCGGGCAGGTTTCGCTTTCGCATCCGGTGACCTTCACCGCTGCCGGCTGCGCCACGAGAGAGCCCGCACACAGCGCCAGCACATCGGATGACTGGAACGTCCGCGCGAATCGCATTAATCCCGGCGTCTCGATGTAAGCCGTTGCAACCAGAACTTCGGCACACCGTCCGCCACCTGCCGCCAGTAACAGCATGAGCAATCCGATCGCTCGCATGCCTCTCCCTGTCCTTGGTTATAGAAGCGCGGGGCAACAATGTTACATCCGTTTGGTATCTGCCACGGGTTGCTGGAACGCCTTCCCGACTCGAACGATTCCGCCCGGCTCACGGACGAAAGGATTACGGCGTCAGGCGGGTTCTGATCTCTTTCGTTTTGACTTCCCGGGCACGCGGCGGATAATCGTTGCTCCGATCCGTGCCTGGGAGAATCTCGATGACCGCCAAAACCGCAGTCAGGAGCAAGCCGAAAGTACAACCCACGCCCGGCGGCTCGACTTACGTCAAGCCCGCCGAAATCGACTGGAAGCCCAGCCCTTTTCCCGGCATCCAGATCAAGGTGCTCTACGAGGACAAGGCGAAAGGCGAACTGACCTGCCTTCTTAAGTGGGAGCCTGGCGCGAGCCTGCCCATGCACAAGCATCCGGAGATCGAGCAGACGTACGTGCTCGAAGGATCGTTTTACGACCACGACGGCATCTGCAAAGCCGGCGAGTACGTGTGGCGTACGCCCGGCTCCATCCACGAAACGCATTCGGACACCGGCGCGGTGATTCTCGCCATATATCGCAAGCCCAACATGTTTTATCGCGACACCGGCAGCGTGACCTCGGGTTACGACACCTGAAGGTCTGCCTTGCCTTGTAGGGTAAACTCCTGACGTCCGTCCAGAAACCGCCGCAAAAAATTACAACGTAAGTCACAGGAGTTGGCATGCCGCTTCCGGCCCATATTCGCGACCGCTTGCGGTTGCCCGTCCTCGCCGCGCCGATGTTCATCGTGTCCGGCCCCGACCTCGTCATCGAGCAATGCAAAGCGGGCGTGATCGGCTCGTTCCCCGCGCTCAATGCGCGGCCGCAGGAAGATCTCGACAAATGGCTCACCCGCATCGAGACGGAGCTAGCGCAATTCCAGCGCGAGCATCCGGGCCGCAAAGTTGCGCCGTTCGCGGTCAACCTCATCATGAACAAGGCGAATTCGCGGCTCGACGCCGACCTCGAGGTCGTGCTCAAGCACAAGGTGCCGATCGTGATCACGTCGCTGAGCGCGCCTACTGCGCTGGTGCCGCGCGTGCACGAATACGGCGGCATCGTGTTTCACGACGTCATCAAGGTGCGCCACGCCGAAAAAGCGCTGGAAGCAGGCGTCGACGGGATCATCGCAGTGTGCGGCGGCGCGGGCGGTCACGCGGGCAACATCAATCCGTTCGCGCTCGTCAACGAATTGCGGCGCATCCACGACGGTCCGCTGGTACTGGCGGGTGCCATCACGAACGGAGCAGGCGTGCTCGCCGCCGAGGCAATGGGATGCGATCTCGCTTACATGGGCACTCGCTTCATCGCCACGAAGGAATCGATGGCCGTGGACCGTTACAAGCAGATGATCGTCGAATCCAGCTCCGGCGACATCGTCTACACCCCGCTTTTCTCGGGCGTGCACGGCAGCTATCTCGCCGGCAGCATCCGCAACGCAGGGTTGGACCCCGACAACCTGCCGGCGAGCGACGCGCCCGGACAGTATCGCAGCCGTGCAGAACGGCCCAAGACATGGAAGGAAATCTGGGGGGCAGGCCACGGCGTGGGCAACATCGATGATATTCCCGCCACGGCGGAACTCGTCGACCGCCTCGAAAAAGAATATCGGGCGGCGAGGCAAAAACTGGCCGTGTAGGCCGGCCGCAATTCCGCCTCGGGCCGATTACCCTTCGTAAACGGTCATCTCCACGCCGGAGACGGTGTAGCGGAGTTCCCGGTAATCGCCCGCGTTCACCATTCGCTTCATTGCCGCGCTCAGGTACAACTTTCCGAACGCGCCCTTGTCCTGCGACATCTTCGACGCCACGTTGACAGGGTTGCCCGCAATGTCCTTGCCGCCCGCGGGCAGATCGAAAATCAATACGTCGCCGGCGTCGATGCCGACGCGGCAGCCGATTTCGTATTTCGCAAACTCGTCGCGGAACGCGCGCGCGAAATCGAGCGCGGCCGCGGCGTCATCGAATACATAGATTCCGAGCGAGCCGGCGACCTTTATCTCGGCGCCGGCAGTGGCAGACAGCAGGCGCAACCCGATGTCTTTCATGAGCGCGGAGAACGACAGATGATTGAACATCGAGATCTCGTGGACCTCGCCTTCCTGATTCTCGCGGTCGATCAGCACGACGACCTTGTGCTGCACGTATTTTGCCGCGAGCTTCCGGGCGAGCTCTTCGTCCTGCATGCGCGCCTGATAAGAGATTAAGTCGGCATAAAAATCTTCGGAGTACGGAATCGGATAACGCTGGCCGTTCGGCCGCAATTCGCCCAGCCGCTTGCCGTCGAGCACGCGGTAGAACGCGCCGATTTCCGTATTCAGGTCGCTGCGTCGCTCGAGCGTGAAGCCATGATCAGCCGGCAAACGGTCGCGAATAGCCTCGCTGATGATGATTTCGCCGCCCGCAGTCTCGTTCTCGGCAACTTCTTCAATGACGTCGGCGTCGTAACCGTACAAGCCGCCGCCGAGAGAATAAAACTCGCCGTAATGCGCCCCGATACCGATCTTGATCTGGCACGTCCGGGCGATTTCGTCCTGCACGGTCAGCAGCGCCGAAACCAGCGTGGCGGCATCGACGGAATCGGGATAGAACATCTGGGTGTTGTCGGCGGCCCAGATACCCACGCCTTCGCCGCCGATAGCCTGGCCAACGCCGTAAACAATCGTCTTCGGCTGGTTGATGATCGCCAGAATTTCGAGCAGGCCTTTCTGCTGGGTCAGCTTGGTCAGCCCAGCCGAGTCCGACGAGACGCTGTAGCCGCGAACCTTAAAGCTTTCGAGCAGGCGCAATGCGTCGTCGCGCGTCTGTTCGCTGCCAAGCCAGTCCGCAACCAGCTTGAGCGGCAGCGCGCCGATAATGTCCTGCGCGGTGTCGAACAACTGCGGCGAGTACAGCTTTTTGGTAAGCTTTTCGGCCATGATGAGATTCACGGATTCGGCCGCGCGTCACCGCGCGCCGCAATCCGGCTGCCGGATCAATTGCGCTTGATGTCGCGCGCTTCTTTGCGCGCGCCCTGCTTGGTATTGCGCTTCTCCTGGCGGCATTCCGAGCGCTTGCCGCCGTCTTCCTTGCAGTCCTGCTTGGCCTCTCGTGCGTCCTTGCGCCCGTCCTGCCGCGTATCGCGTGCGTCCTTGCGATCATCGCGACGGTCGCCGCGCCTTTCCATGCCTTGCGTCTGCGAGTACGCATCGGCGGGCACCACCATAATTCCAGCCAGCGCAAGAACGAGCGCCGACATCGCGAGACCGGATACCGTTTTGAGCTTCATGTTGCCTCCCGTTTTTTCGCTGACCCGTTGGCCTAGCATCTCAATTTATGCGCAAAACTTCAAGGGCATGCGACCGGCCACACCACTCGGGTGCCGGGCGGCACCAGCGTTCCGCCGATACGGACATGCGCAATCGGCACGGCGTTCGGCGGAAGCCCGGCAATCGCCGGCCCGCCGGTTTTTTGCGTCGCTTCGTGAAAGACGACGAGTGGATCGATAAGCGCTGCATTTGCGCCCGGGCCGCGCAACACGACCGATTCGTCGCCGACCGCGCTCTTGCGCGTAGTGAGATGCAGATGCACGTAGCCTGCCGCTCCGTAGTGCTTGCCTATCGTGCCGGTTTTTCCAGAGCGCGCGACCTCTTGGCCGACCGCTACGTTTTGTCCCACCTCCAGCGCGGGAACGGATTCCAGATGCTGATATTTCGAATACACCCAGTACGCGAGGCCCGTGTCCGCGGGCGCGTGCCTGAGCCACAGGTAATTGCCTTCGAGCGGTCCGCCTGTCCCCTTGCTCAATACGGTGCCGCCTGCGAGCGCCAGCAGCGACGTGCCCTCCGCAAGCGTGATGTCGATGCCGCCGTGATAGCCGCCGAACGCATTCTTTGGCCGCACGCTGCCGTCGTAGCGCGTCTGCGCGCCGAACGCCGAGACGATTTCCGGGCAACGGGCCTGCGCCGGATAAACCGCGTGCAGACCGCTCGGCGTGATCGGCTCATCCTCGCTGCCTGCGTCCTGCTGCGCCTGGGCTGCGGCACCGCCGCCTTTGGAGAGGCGCGGTTGCGCGTTCACAGGTTCGAACGCTGATACAGTCAGTGCGACGACTATCAGCGCAATCGAGCGAATTGTCATTCCGGCGGCCGCGACTTCGAATGCTTGAGAAGAAACCGTCGCAAGTCCCGCGCGCAGCGATCAGGAACCTCGTCGGTGATGTTGTGCGGCATCCCCTCGTACACTACGAATTCGCAATCCGGAATCTGGTCTTCGATCAGCCGGTACTCATCGACCGACAGGATCGGATCGGCACCGGGCACGACAACCAGCACGGGGCAGCGGATTTTGCCGAGGTCGGGCACGAGATCGATCTTCACCATCATGGGCACAAATCGCGAGAGCGCATCGACGTTCGTGCGCGCCGACTCTTCGATGAACCAGTCGACGAATCCCGGCTCGACGCGGTCGAGCGCGATGCGGTCCGCAATCGTTTCGCGCAAAAATCCGGCGATGCCCTTGCTGCCGATCTTCGCGAGCCAGCTCGCGCGATCGGTCTTGCTGTTTTTCATGCCGGGAACAGCCGCGTAGCTCGCGAGCGTTTTCACCCGGTCGGGATGATCGATGGCGACGCTCTGCGCGATGATGCCGCCGGCCGACGACCCGGCCAGGTGCGCCGATTCCAGCTTGAGGTGATCGAGCAGCTCGACGACGTCGCGGCCGAGACGCGCGAATTCGAGCTGACCTTCTCCCGGCGCATCGGACTCGCCGTGCCCGCGCATGTCCAGGCGCACGACGCGGAAGTCACGGGCAAGGTGCGGCATCCATGCGTAAAAGCGCCGGGAGCTGCCCATCGCTGCGTGCAGCATCACCACAGTGTCCTTTTCGCGCCACGGATCGGTGTAATCGTCGATCGCATAGCGCAACCGCAGACCGTCGCTAGTAGTGAAGTGTTCCATAGATGCGGTCAGTTCCGGCGCAGCGCGTCCTTGATCAGCTTGCCCGAGATTTCGATGTCCGACTTGATGAACGCCGAAAATTCCTCCGCGGAGTTGCCGACAACCTCCGCGCCGGAGTTGAAAAATCTCTCCTTAATATCGGCGGTGTTCAAAATTTTGACGATCTCCTGATTGAGCCGTGTGACGATAGCCGCAGGCGTTCCCATCGGCGCCCACATGCCGAACACGCCGTACGATTCGTAGCCCTTCAGGCCCGATGCGGCGGCGACCGTCGGCAATCCAGGCGCCAATGCGGACGGCCGCGCCGTCGTCACCGCCAACGCGCGCAATTTCCCGGCCTTGATTTGCGGCGCCACCGATACGAAGCTTGGAAACATCAAGTCCGCCTCGCCTCCGATCACCCCAAGGAGTGCCGGGCCGGTGCCTTTGTAGGGAACGTGCACGATGTTGACGTTGGCCATGCTCTTGAACAGCTCGGCGGCGATGAAAACGGCGCCGCCATTCGTTCCGGGAGACGCGTAATTGAGCACGCCGGGTTTTGCTTTCGCCAGCGCGATCAGTTCCTTTACCGACCTGACGGGCATCGAAGGATGCACGACGAGCACGTTCGGCGAACTCGCGAGCATCGTGATCGGCGCGAGGTCGCGCACCGGGTCCCACGCCAGGTTCTCTAGCAGCAATTGCGTGATCCAGACGGGGCTGCCCCAGCACAGGAGCGTGTAGCCGTCGAGGGGCGACTTGATGACGATTTCCGCCGCATTGTTGCCCCGATTGTCCACGATCACTTGCTGGCCGAAAGTGCGGCTCAACGCTTGGGCGACGAGCCGTGCCGCGAAGTCGCTGCCGCTGCCCGCCGGTGTCGTGATGATGCGCACTACGCGGTCGGGGTAAGTTTGAGCGGGAGTCGGCAAAGCCCACACAACCATCGAGCCTAGCAACAGGGCGGGTCCAGCCCATTTATGTTTCATGATCCCTGCCGAGCATCCCTTCGCTCCCGAACTTCAAATAGAGTTCCCGGCAAACCCACGCGTCCGTCGCCGCATAAATAATCTGCTGCTGCGTCAGCTGCGGTGCCGACCAATTGGTGGTCTTGGCGCCTTTGGTGATGCGCATGCCGAGGATCATGCCGGCGAGATTGCGCAGGCCGGTCTGGCCGTAGCCTGCGCGGCGCGCGAGAAAGCCGAGGTCGACGACGCCCTGTTCGACGAAGTGAAACACGTGCTTCAGCGTGCGCAAATCGTCGGCGACTGCGACGCCGGCTTTGACGATGCGCTTTTCGCCGAGCAATTCGGCCAGCAGGGGAAAAGTTTCGCGCCGCCGCAACTGAAAGAGATACACCGCTCGCGCGGTGGCCGCCTGGAAGAGGGACGGATGGTAACTCTCGCCTTTGCGAAACGCGGGGCGCGTCTCGGTATCGAAGCCGACGACGGTCTCATGCAGAAGGTCCGCCCGGGCGCGCTCGATGTCCTGCGGTGTCTCCACCATGCAGACTTCGCCTTCATAGCGGACGACCGGCAGCTCGAGCATCGCCTCGCGGGATATTTCGCGGCCGCCTTTCATTCGATCTTCAGCTTCAGTTTTTTAATGATGCGCTCGTTGCGCTGACCTTCGGCACGCAGGAACGCGTCGTATGCCTCGGGGCTCATCGTCGCCTGCTGCATGCCCTGCCGCGCCATCTGCTCTTTGACTTCCGGCAGTTCCATCGCGCGAATCATTTCCGCATTCAGCTTGTCGATTGCCGCTTTGGGGCCCGTTCGCGTCACAGCACCGAACCAATTCAGGGCCTCGAACCCCGAATAGCCCGATTCCGCAACCGTCGGCACTTCGGGCACGACGTCCGAGCGCGCGAGCGACGTGACGGCAATGCCGCGCAATCGGCCCGCCAAAACCTGCGGCGCGCTCTCAACGACGTTCGACACGAGCATGCTCGTGTGCCCGCCGACCGCCGCGGTCGTCGCCGGCGCGCCGCCGTTGTACGGGACGTTCACGATCTTGATGCCGACCGCTTCGGCGAATAGCTCACCGGCGATGCGCTGGCCGCCGATAATGCTCGCCGTGCCGAACGTCAGTTCGCCGGGACGCGCGCGGGCAAGTGCCACGAGTTCCTTCACCGACCTGACCGGCAACGACGGATGCGTTGCTATCACGATTGCATTCGAGACGAGCCGGGTAATGCCCGCGAAATCCTTGAACGTGTCATAAGGCATCTTTGCGCGCACGAACGGATTGATCGTGAAGCTCGGCGCGATGATCAGCAGCGTATAGCCGTCGGCAGGCGCGCGGGCGACGATTTCTGCGCCGATCGCGGTGTTCGCGCCGGGCCGGTTCTCGACGACGACGTTTTGCCCCAGCGATTTGGTCAGCGGCTGTGCAACGGTCCGACCGATGATGTCTGCGGCGCCGCCCGGAGGAAACGGGACGATTATTCGAATTGGACGATTTGGAAAATCCTGCGCAATGGATGCGCCCGCAAACGACAAACACGCCAGACAAATAGCTGCGAACCGCATTGCAATTCCTTTTTGGCCAGCGCGAACCTTACCATCAACCCGGCTCCAAGCGGCTGATTCGGCCTCATGCGAGAATAACGGCGTGAACGCACGCCACGCCATTGGCGGCGCGGCTGCCGCAATCGCAATCACATTAGCGAACGCGCCTGCCCTGCCGCAGTCCCCGCCCCCCTATCCGCTAAAACCCATTCGCATGATCGTGGGCTTCCTTCCCGGCAGCAGCAACGACACGCTCGCGCGTTTTGTCGGTGGTCGCTTGCACGAGCGCGTCGGCCAGCAGGTGGTAATCGACAATCGGCCCGGCGCGAACGGCAATATCGGCGCGGAGCTCACTGCAAGGTCGACGCCCGACGGCCACACGCTGCTCTTGATGTCCGTCTCGCACACGATGAGCGCGGCGGTGTACGACAAACTGCCGTTCGATCCAGTCAAGTCGTTCACGCCGGTCGCGATGCTCGGCGCGGGGCCGCTCGTGCTTGTCACGCAACCGGCATTTCCAGCGAGTTCGGTCAAAACACTGATCGAGCTCGCACAGGCAAAGCCCAATACACTCACGTTTTCCTCGGCGGGCACCGGTGGCATCAATCATTTCGGCGGCGCGCTGTTCTCGCGCGTGACCGGCGTGCAGATGATTCACGTCCCGTACAAAGGCGGCGCGCCCGCGCTCGCCGACGTCATGGGCGGCCAGGTCCAGCTCATCTGGGGCACGATGCCGTTGACGCTCACGCAGGTCCGCGCGGGGAAAGTCAAAGCGCTCGCCGTTACGAGTAATAAGCGCTCGCCTCTCCTGCCCGAAACTCCGACGATCGGCGAAGCCGGCGCGTCGGGCGCCGAAATCAGCACGTGGTGGGGCATACTGGCACCGGCCGCGGTGCCGGGCCCTATCATTACGCGACTGAACAATGAAATCGCCGCAATTCTGGTGACGCCCGAATCGGCGCAGCGCCTCGCCGCCGAAGGAGCCGAACCCTGGCCGATGACGAGCGCCGCCTTTTCCAAAGTAATGACGGGCGAAATCGATAAATGGACTCGCGTTGCGCGCGAAGCGAAGATCCGCGCGGAATAGCAGCCCGAGCGGTGATCGCAGAAGGAGTACAGCATGAATACAAAATTGAAATCCGGCTTCACGGCACTGATGACAGCGCTGGCATGCGGCGCGACTTCCGCTCGCGCCGCCACTGCCGCTGATACGTACCCGGATCGTCCCGTTCGAATCATCGTTCCGTTTCCTGCAGGGGGCGGCAACGATATTCTCGCGCGCGCAATGGCGTCGCGGCTCAGCGAGTCCATGCATCAGCAATTCGTCGTGGACAATCGCGGCGGCGCCGGCGGCCTGATCGGAGGCCAATTGGCCGCGACTGCCGACCCCGACGGCTACACGCTTTTTTTGGGCAGCATGGGCGGGCTTGCGCACAACCCGGCGCTGCGCCCGAATCTGCCGTACAACCCCGCGCGCGATTTCGCCGGCGTGACGCTGCTCGCCACTTCCCCGTTTATCCTGGTCGTTTATCCCGGCGTGCCCGCAAATAACGTGCAGGAACTGATCGCCCTCGCGAAAGCCAAGCCCGGCGCGCTCAATTACGGCTCGGCCGGCGTCGCCTCGTCACTGCACATGACGGGGGAACTCTTCAAGCACGTGACGAAGATCAACATCGTCCACGTCGCCTATAAAGGAACCGCTCCCGCATTGACTGATCTGCTCGCGGGACAAGTGCAAATGGTGTTCAGCACGATGCCGCCGCCGCTGCCGTTCGTAAAGAGCGGCAAGCTGAAAGCGCTCGGCGTGACGACAGCGAAGCGCTCGAAGGCGGCGCCGGAGGTGCCGACGATCGCCGAATCGGGCGTGCCGGGTTTCGAAGTGCAGAACTGGCAAGGCATCGTGGTGCCGGCGAAAACGCCGCGACCGATCGTCGACCGGCTCAACCGCGAGATGGTGAAAATTCTGCAGCAGCCGAGCCTCGTCGAAGTGTTCGGCACGCAGGGGCTCGATCCGGTGGGAAATACGCCCGCCCAGTTCGACAAGCTCATCCGCGCTGAAATCGAGAAATGGACTGCGCTCGTGAAAGCCGCCGGTATCAAAGTCGACTAGGCCTCGCGCATAAGCCTTTAAATTTAAGATCTTGCCCTTACTGTACACTGTTGACAATTCCATAGCGGTTACCTAGGCTTGACGGCGTGGCACTTCACTCCGTCCGCAAACGCCCTCCGCTGGCACCCCCAACCCGCGCCGAGCACGCCGTGGAATTACGGCGCTCGCAGACGCTCGTGAACATTTGCCATGCCGAAATTGAACGCATGGTTTTGGAGCACGAATTGGACCGGGGCGGTCGCATCAACGAGCTTGCCCTCGCGGCGCGGCTCGGTATCAGCCGCGGACCGGTGCGGGAAGCCTGCCGCACCCTGACGCAGGCAGGGCTGCTCGAGAATCACGCCAATCGCGGCTTTTTCGTGCGCAAGCTCGCACACAAAGATGTCATCGATCTTTACGATTTGCGCGCCGGGCTGATGCGGCTCGCGGGCGAGCTAATCGTCAAGCACGTGACCACCGAGCGGCTCTCGCAACTGCGCGCATTCGTGGACGGCATGGAACAAGCTCGCGCGAACGAGGACACGGCAACGTTCCAGGAGCTCAACGCTGCGTTCCACGCTGAGCTCGTCGAAGCGACGGACAACCGCCGCTTGCAGGAAGTCTATGCGGGCCTGGTCAAGGAGATGCGGCTCTTCCGTCAGCGCGGGCTCGCATCTGCGGCGGCCATGGCGGCTTCCAATAGCGAACATCGCGCAATCATCGAAGCAATCAGCGAGCGCGACGGCGCGCGCGCCGCTGCGGCCATGGCGGACCATATTCTGCAGGGCAAGGCGCGCTTTCTCGGCGCCGCCGGCGACCATCTGGACGAATAGCACCGTGGTTCCCAAACTCTAAATCAAAAACCCGCAAGTCCACCAGAAACCGGGCGCAAGCCCGGATCCAACCAGGAAGGCACGACGATGAAGTTCAGCAATTTTCTGTTTCCCGCTTCGATGGATCCCGCGAAGGACGACCAGGTCATAGAGGAGACGCTGCGCGAAGCGCGCCTCTGCGATGAGCTCGGCATGGAGATGCTGTGGCTCGCCGAGCATCATTTCGACGGCATCTGCGCGTACGTCGATCCGGTCAGCTTCGCGGCGGCCATTGCGGCGAGCACGAAACAGATCCACATCGGCTTCGCGGTCGCGCAGATGTCGCTGCATCACCCGATCCGGATGGCCGAGCAGATGTCGCTCATCGACAACATCAGCAAGGGCCGCCTCGTCGTCGGACTCGGGCGCGGTACCGCCTATAACGTCTATGACTATCAGGGCTACGGCATTGAGCCGGGCGAAGCATACGAGCGCCTCCTCGAAGCCGAAGACATCATGATCAAGGCGTGGACCACGGAAAATTACGAGCACAAGGGCAGGTTCTGGAACCTGCGCCTGCCGCTGCTGCGCCCGCGGCCCTACACGAAGCCGCATCCGTTCATCGTGCGCGCGTGCTCGAGCGAGGAAGCGATGCTCGGCATGGCGAAAGCGGGCCGGCCGTTCCTCATGAACATCCAGAGCAATGAGGTGACGAAGCATCGCATGGACCTCTACCGCAAGACGATGCGCGAGTCGGGATTCGACGACGCGACGGTCGCGCGCAACGTGGACAACACCTGGGTCTGGCGCAACATCTTCGTCGGCGAGACGGATGCCGAAGCGAAACGGCTTGCGCTGCCGGCATTCGACACGCAGCAGAAGTTCCGCTCGGCGATGCGCGAAAAAGTCTACAAGGAGCAGGGCCTGCTCCTGAAGCAGGAAACGGCGCCCGCGGCGCGCAATCAGGTCCAACATTCGATGCTGTGCGGCTCTCCGGACACGATCACCGAAGCGCTCGCCGAGATCGACAAGATCGGCGTCGGCGGCCTGATCCTGGTGTTTCGCATCGGGCCGATGCCGTATGATGTTGCGGCCAACAGCATCAAGCTTTTCATGCAGAAGGTGGCGCCGCATTTCAAGAACAAGAATACGGTCATTCATTGAGGAGATTTCGAATGCGACTCAGCACTGCCGTAATCGCCGCTTGCGCGTTCGCGGCGAGCGCGCACGCGCAGACGTATCCGAGCAAACCGATTCGCCTCGTCGTCGGTTTTCCGGCGGGCGGGCCCGCGGACATTTTCGGCCGCGCGATCGCGCAGAAGCTCACCGAGGTAACCGGCCAGCAGGTGGTCGTCGATAATCGCGCGGGCGCGGGCGGCATGCTCGCGGCAGAAAACGTCGCCAAAGCACCGGCGGACGGCTACACGTTTTATCTCGCCAGCAGCGCGGTGCTCGCGTCGTATGCGAGTCTCTATGACAAACTGCCGTACGATCTGAATCGCGACTTCGTGCCGGTGACCAAGGCGATTGCGGTGCCCGAGATGCTCGTCGTGCATCCCGCCCTGCCGGTAAAGACGACGAAGGAGTTCGTCGCGCTCGCCAAAGCAAAGCCCGGTCAGTTGACGTACGGGTCGACCGGCAACGGCAACATGCCCAATCTCGCGTTCGAGTCGTTCAAGATCGCTGCAGGCGTCAACATCCTGCACGTGCCGTATAAAGGCGCTGCGCCGGCAGTTATCGACCTGCTCGGCGGACACGTTCAAGCAACGATCCTCGACGTGCCGGTGCTGCTGCCGCACGTGCAGGGCGGAAAGCTGCGGGGGCTCGCGATCGCGACCGCCAAACGCGCGGCGACGCTGCCCGACGTGCCGACCATGGCGGAAGCCGGCTATCCCTCGGTGAATGCGGACAACTGGTACGGTGTCATCGTGGCGTCCGCGACCCCGAAGGACGTCATCGCGAAATTGCACGCCGCGCTCGTCACCACGCTGAATTCGGCCGATCTCAAGCAAAAGCTCGCCGGTCAAGGCGCGAACACGATATCGTCCACGCCTGAAGAGATGGCGGCTTTCATGAAAGAAGAAACCGCGAAGTGGGGCAAGATCATCAAGACCGCGGGGATCAAGATCGATCAATAACTCCGCGAAGCGCACTTCTCACCTTCCCCTTCCAGTTATAGCATCCAGCGAAGCTGCTCGACGCTCATCCCCCTCGCGTGCGCCAACACGTGGCGCAGACTCTGCCCCTTCTGAAGGGAGAAGGGTTGGGGATGGTATGAACCGGGCACATTGGTAACAGAATAGACCGGGCACATGGGTAACAGGTATAGGCATTGGCAAGGAGGACTTGCCGATGCCGTGGAAGGAAACCTGTGTCATGGACGAGAAGATCAAATTCATTGCAATGGTTAAGAGCGGAGTCTATAGCTTTGCATCAGCGTGTCGGCAGTTCGATATTAGCCGCAAGACCGGTTATCAGTTGGTGGCGCGTTATGAGGCAGAGGGAGAGCGCGGCTTGGTTGAGCGCTCGCGAGCGCGGCACACGCACGAGAATGCATTGAGCGACGCGTTGGCGCTGCGATTGTTGGATATCAAGGCAACGCATGTTCATTTCGGCCCGCGCAAGGTGCGTGACTGCCTGGGGTTGCAGGGGTATCGCGGCGCCTTGCCGGCAGCGAGTACGATCGGCGAGCTCTTCAAGCGCTACGGGCTGGTACGCCCGCGCGGCAGGCGTCGTGCCCGCAGCAGCCCGACGACCGAGCCGCTGCGCCATGCGAGCGGCGTAACCGTCGCACAGGAAGGACAGAGAAAGCGCGGATCTGGGAAGTGA
>JADMIO011419589.1_pt1 | contig 15782 bp, 15 predicted proteins | sample 8958161 | NCBI WGS metagenome assembly JADMIO01 (sample SAMN16585339, study PRJNA669376) | soil metagenome | isolation source: Crop rotation soil | place: USA: Cullars Rotation, Alabama | collected 2011
CCACCCGCCTCGCGGACGTGAATGTTGGACGCAAGTCGGCCCGCCGCGGCGCCCGGCGGAATCTGGAATTCGATCCAGATCGGCGTGGTCTTGCCCGATTCAAGCGCGATCGATCCACCGGAAGCGAGGGGAATCAGCACATCGGGAAAATCCTTCGAACGCCGTCCGCTCTGGGAGCGAAGGAACCACGCCGGGAGGCGAGCCATCGTGACGGTGGCATGGCGGTACATCCGGACGGCCGATGCCGGTATGCCGCCGCCCGCGCCGGCGAGGTCGTCGATCGAAATCTGGACCGACGGATTCTGCCCCTTGTCGGGCCGCAGCATGAGTTCAAACGCCACCCATTCGCCGGCGGCGCCGACGAGTTGAATTGTATTATCCACTTCTGAATAGACGGCGGTATTGATCGGCTGGCGGCTCTTGGGGTCGGGCAGGGTCGTGGGACCCTCGGCCCAGGCCTTGAGGCCGGTGCGCGGGGCTGGATTGGCTGCGGGTTGAGCGGCTGGCGTCGGGCCGGCCGTGTCTTTGCGAAAGAGGGACTCGCAGCCGGCAACGAGCGCGACAATCGCGCAGCCAATCGCAAATGCTGCGATTCGTGAATCTCTAAATGTGTTCGTCTGCATGGTTGACTGGGCAATCCGGCGGGTTTGGACCTGCGCCCAATCATAACCGGTCGCGCAGGGAGGACAACGGCGCGATTGGCATGGGGCAATACGCCGATCGCCGCTAAGATCATGCTGTTCGAAGACCGCATTCCCGCCGACATGGTCGATGAATCAGGTAGCATGGGTCGATCTTCCAAAGCAGTCGCAGCCCCGCCGCCGAAGCCCGATCGGGCGGTCCGCGAAGTCTGCACCGGTCAGAATGCCAAGCGGTCCGTCGCCCTGCCGGTGATTGCCGAGCCGGGCAAACCGCCGCCGCTGCGCCAGTCAAAAGCCGGGCCGCGCCGCGCCGCTGTCCTGATCGGCGTTCATGTTCTATTTCTTCTCCATTTGCTTCATTGGCGTGCCGCGGGCCGGACCGTGACGCCGGTCGAGCCGTCCGAATCAATGGAGACTCTGCGCGAGGGCGCCGTCAACGCCGGATTTATCTTCTTCGGCATTACCATCGCGGCGACACTGGTGCTGGGCCGCTTCTTCTGCGGGTGGGGCTGCCACGTCGTGGCCCTGCAGGACTTTTCGCTTTGGATTCTGAAGAAGCTCAAGTTGCGGCCGAAGGCTTTTCGTTCGCGACTGCTGCTGTTCGTGCCGCTGATCGCGGCGATTTATATGTTCATCCTTCCGCTGGTAAACCGGTTTTACGTGCAGCACGTGGTCGGCGCGGCGGTCCCGCCCTTCTCGTTGCACCTGACGCGCACGGGTTTCTGGGACACTTTCCCTGGCCCGGCGGTGGCCCTGCTCACGTTTCTCTTCTGCACCGTGTTTATGGTCTACCTGCTCGGGCCCAAGGCATTCTGCACGTATGCTTGTCCGTATGGCGCGGTGTTTGTCCTCTCCGACAAAGTGGCCAAGGGGCGCATCCGCGTGACCGACGGATGCGAGCAGTGCGGGCACTGCACCGCGACCTGCACATCGAATGTAAGCGTCGCCGAAGAAGTGAAGCTCTATGGCATGGTGGTCGATCCGGGCTGCATGAAGACTTTTGACTGTATCAGCGTGTGTCCGAACGACGCTTTGTATTTCGGATTCACGCCAGCCGTTGAGCGACCCGATCCACCCGCGCCGCGCAAGGCGCCGCGGTGGGACCTGACGTGGCCGGAGGAGATCGTCGCGGCGCTGCTATTCGCGGCATTCTTTTTCACTTATCGCGGCATTTACGGCGGTGCCATTCCCTTCCTATTCGCTTTGGGAGTCGCTGGCATTGGGACGTTTGTCTCTGTTCAGGCGATACATCTCTTCGGGCGACGCGACGTCGTCCTTCAGCGCATCCGCCTCAAGACTGCCGGCCGCATCACCGGCTTGGGCGTCGCATTCGTTGTGGCGTTCACAGCGCTCGTCGCGCTCACCATTCACTCGGCAACCTGGCAGACTCGACGTTATCTCGCCGATCGGGCGTTCGACTCCTGTCCCGGCGACGCTCCCGCCTGGCAATTTCAACCTGACTATTTCCACACGGTCACCTCGGAGCAACGTGTGGCGGCGAGTCGCGGGCTGGCGCATGTGGATTGGTGTCAAAAATGGGGCATCCTTCCGGCGCATGAGATGCACACCCAGGCCGCCTGGATGGCTCTAACCACTGGGCAACCCGATCGCGCGGTCGATCATCTGCATGAGGCGATTCGCATCAAGCCGGCCATTGTCGACCTAAGGCTGCACCTGGCCGCAGTCGAGACCTTTCGTCAGCACTTCGCCGAAGCTGAAGCCGCATACGGCGAGGCGATTCGACTGGAGACCCGCGAGCGTGAGGCGCTGGACGCGAAGCTGGGGTCCACGTCTCACCCGGAGTCCGGCCGCGTCTGGCTCAACTGGGCGATCTTTCTTGACCGGCGCGGTCGCGGCGCTGAGGCTGGCGAGGCGTATTCCCGTGCGACGCAGTATTACCCCGAGTTTGCCGGCGCATGGGCCGCGCTGGGCGAGTTTCAAAGTCGATCCGGCCACGCCGACGATGCCCGACACAGTCTCATCCGTGCCGTGACGCTTCAGCCCCACGACAACCACATCGCGCTGACCCTGGCGCTCGCGGGTCGCAACGATGCGCAGAATTTCAAGTCTGCGGTCGACGATTACCGTGCCGCAATCGGCAAAGCCGCCGATGTCGCGGCGTTGCATGCCAATCTTGGGTACGCCCTGTTCAACACAGGTGACGGACCCGCGGCCGTGACGGCCTACCGCGAGGCCGTGCGGCTCAACCCTGATTCACCCGAGATCCAGGCTGAATTGGGCGCGGTGTTGCTAACCGTGGGCGATTTGTCGGGGGCGATTCGGGCCTATGAAATCGTCAACCGTCTCATACCGGACAACGCCGAGGCGGCGATCAAGCTTGCGTTTCTCTACGAACAGGCCGGCCGACCGGGCGATGCCCTGACAATGTATCGCGTTGCATCCAAGAGTGCCGATCCGCAAGTCCGCGCTGCTGCTCAGGAAGCAATACAACGACTCGCGGCGCAACCATAATTACCATTTACTAATTTCTAGAGCTTGGCAGCATCCCGGTATTCTTGAATGATCTGACGTCTTGTAATCGGGTCCCCGTGGGTCTTGATCAAGCCGCGCAAGAGGATGCGAGCCGGTTCGTGAAAAAGGCCGCGCTCCCAGTCCATCGGGGCATACTCCAACGCGTTGACCGAGTATGGATCGAGGTCATGAAGTTGCCTGACCAGCTCCTCAATATCCGGCGGGAATGGATGGCCTCCGTAATAAAGAAGATCAGTAATGGGGTTATCGCCGGGCTTTCCGTTCGCCATGTAGAGATTGTAGAATTCAGCCTTATAGAACACCAGTGAACTCATTGAGAGGCCTTCGCATTACGTACGGAATTCCACGAAAATGAAACCCGCCGATTTTCGAAGGCTTGCCCTCGGCATGCCGCAGGCTGTCGAAAGTTCGCACATGGGTCATCCCGATTTTCGGGTGAAGAACAAGATCTTCGCCACACTGTTCACCCGCGACGATGTTGAATGGGGGATGGTTAAGTTGACGCCAGCCCAGCAGAAGCAATTCGTCAAGTCCGACCCGGAGATGTTTGCGCCGATTCCCGGCGGATGGGGCCGCGGCGGTGCGACGCAGGTGTGCATCAAGGCGGCGAAAAAGGAAGCACTTCGTCGGGCGCTCTTCACCGCATGGCTCAATACCGCACCCAAGAGTCTTATTGAGGAGCTGGACGCAGAGGATAAGACTTGAACGAATTACTGCTTAAAAGACTCTCGATGCGTCGCCGTCCTTTGAAATGGTACAATTATCTAATCGCATGCGGGCGAAACCGAATGCGACCGACATTTTGCGAGTGAGGAACGACATGTTTTTTCCGACGTGCATGACGGCGTTCGTTGCATTGACCGCGATTGGCGCAGAAGGTCTTGATCGCGCCAAACTAGAAAAAAGCCTGGAGAAAAAGGACGCCAAAGCGATTGTCCAGGCATTCAAGGACAACGAGGAGGAAGTGCTGCCCTTCTTCGACGAGTATCTCGAAGGCGGACTTGCCGCGATCGAGAAAAACGAACCGGCATCCGCCGCGAAAGAGAGCTACGCCAGGGGTGCGGCCTTCGCCAAGCTGGCAGACGAGGCCTTCGGCGGCAGCGTGTTCTCGAATTACGCCAACGCCTATGTCGCGTGGAAACCCGAACAGCAGAAACAGTTCCGTGAAGGACAAACGGAATATCGCAAAGGCCGCGAGCTCTTGGCCAAGCAACCGGAGCAGGCGCTTGTTCACCTGAAAAAGAGTCTTGTGCTCTGTGAGCCGCTGGGCGATGCGTGGGGGCAGGCCATGTGTTTGAGCAAGATCGCTGCAGCCCACGCTGCGTTGGGCAACGATCCGGCGGCTATTGAGGCTGCGAATGCGGCAATGGAACTCAACAAGGGGCTGCATCAGGTGAGCGCGCAGGTCAGCGATTTGATTTTTCGCGCCGAGTGTCTGGCCAAGAGCGGTAAGAATGCGAAAAGCGAAAAGGATCTCCTCGCAGCGATGACTCTGGTTAAGCGCGTCAAAGACGACAAGCGGAGAGTGGACCTGATGAAACGCTGCCGAGACGTCTATACGACGAATGGGAACAAGGACCAGGCCGAAGCAATCGACAAAGACCTCGCCAAGAAGAACTAAGTCTCAAACGCCGTCGCGTTATTGGGCTAACAGAATGCCTATGAGAAGCGGAACGTCGAGCGCGTCCTCCACGCCGTCCTGATTGATATCCGCGGCGCACCGCGCGGGCCCAGCCGGACCGGCAGGTCCTGCAAGCAGCACATTTACAAACGCCTGAATGTCGCGGCCGTTGCGCTGAAAATCAACTCGTACGTCGCCCGGCAGTACGAGAACTACAGAGAGTGGAGCGCCGTTGCTGATCGTTGGACCGCATGCATTCGACACGACGCACCGAAATCCGGTCGCGGCGAACACATCGGCATTGCTGATCGTCAACTGGTCTGTCATCGCGCCGCTGACGGCAGATGAACCACCGTTGGGCCACGGTCCGTCGATCAGATCCACCCAGCTCTGTCCGCCCGAATCGAATTGCCATTGGTAGGAATAGGGACCGCCGCCGCCCGCGGGAACCACTGAGAACGTGGCGGACTGTGCAGGACAGGCCAGGGTCTGGACCGGATGGGTGTTGATCGTTGGACGGTTGCAGACTGAACCAATTGTCAGCGTCAATTTGCCCACAAATTCCGCGCCGATCCCGTCATCGTTGGTGCCATTGGTCCCCGGTGGGCTTACGTAGCTATGGGCCTCAGCGCCAATTTGAAAATTGACAAATGGAAGCTGGCCGGGCACGGTCGTGCCGGCGACGATGCCAATATTGCCGGGAATCGTGCCGCCGGTGTTGTATGGAGGTGTGCTCTCACTGTCGAAATTGCCGATCACCGGAAACCATGACCCCGCGACACCGTTGGTTATGTTGACACCTCCTGACGTGCGCGCCCGGTCATCAAAAACCGCTTCGGGCAGGGTAGACTGATTGATCGTTGAGGCGGAATATTCATAGCTGCACTGCACGTGGTAGCTCGTGTCAAGGGGAAGAATCCCTGAAGCGTGGCATTGCTGTCAGTACCCCAGGGCGGCGGCGGACTGGAAGCGTCGTCAATCGTGGAGACGCGAAAATACACCTGCGCCGTGGAAGTACCCGCGCCGGTGACGGCCAGTACGCTGACGCCCGAGGAGGCCACGGCCCACCCCGCACCGGATTGGGTCGACGCCGCCAGGGCCGCATTTCCATAGTCGTATATATCTGGTCCGACGGCAAAATTGGGCGCAAAGAGAGTCTGCATGTCCGTCACCTGTTGCGGAAATGCAAGGTCCGTCGCCGTGGCCTGGGCTCCGAGGCCGATACCCTGGGGGGTGAATTGCCAGGTGAGATCGCCTCGAGTTGGGTGATCGACCAGGAAAGCGGCGACCAGTGCCGCGAAGAGTACTGGTCGAATCCGGCTGTGTTGAAAAAACAGGTTGAAAGTTTGTTTGCGCTCGACGGGCCACATGGTTCGATGCTCCTTTACCGTTTGAGACGAACACAAGGGAACGGGCGCATTATGCGACTTCACGTCTCATATTTCAAGACAAAGAACGTCAATAATTCAATGAATTTAGACAGCGTTCCCTTTGCGTCATCGTTAAGAAGACGGCAAGACAGCCCATGCGGCTATTTCCAACTAGGAGTAAATTGCACCGCGAACCTGCGGAATTTCACTTATTTCCTGAACCAACAAAGGGATTCCCCGGTCGAGATTTCGGGAATAGATCTTTGAAAAGAGTCGCCCAATCGCTTTGACGCCGAATCCTTCGCCGTCGACTACCCAAATCAGCCGTGTCCGCGTCGGGCTGACAGACTCAAATCGATGATCATAGTGAATCGTCAGCCAGAGGAATTTGCCAGCCCATTTCCAATTTCGTGGTGGGTTGAATTCGGTCATGGCGAATGTCGACTTGATGCCGTTGCTTAGGCGGATGGCGCCAGTCGAGTTCGGGCCGATTTCACCCGGCGGCGAAACGTCGATTCGCTTGATGTGCCGCGCCCAAGTTGGCCATTGCTCGACGCGAGCCAGGCACCGCCAGGCGGAATCGATCGGCGCGGCCACTTCGAATTCGCGGCGGAGCAATTCAATCATTGCATTCTCGCCTCGGCGTCGAATGGGGCGACATTAACAGATCACTGTCTGCTACGCGGCAATCAGTGATTGCGTAACTGTTCCGGATGATTTTTTCGAGGGGCCACGAGCCGTGTAACTCAGCGCCGTTTCACAAATACGCGCGGTTGTACGCCTCCTTCAATTTCGCAATGTCCATCTTGTCCATTTGCAGCATGGCCTGAGTGACACGCTTGGCCTTTTCGGGGTCCTTGTCGCGGAGCATTTCACCCAGCACAGTCGGTACGACCTGCCACGACACGCCGAATTTGTCCTTGAGCCAGGCGCAGCGGTTGTCGCTGCCGCCCTGGATAAGTTTGTCCCAGTAGTAATCCACTTCGGCCTGATTGTCGCAGTTAATCACCAGCGACAGCCCTTCGCTGAAGGTGAATGGATGGTCTCCGGCGGCATCGATTGCGGCGAATTCCTGTCCGGCCAGCGAGAACATGGCGTGCATTACTGTGGGCTTCGAACCGGGAACGCCGGCGGATTGATGCTTGATGCCGATCACCTTCGAGTCATTGAATATGGATGTATAGAATTGAATGGCCTCCTCGGCGCGGCCGAGGTTCGACCCGGAAAACATCATGAATGGTGTGATTTTCTGCGGCCGCGGCGCGAGGCTGAGCTGCCACGAGACGCCGAATCGATCCTGCACCCAGCCGAACTGCTCGCTGAACGGGTACTTGTCCAGCGGCATCATGACCGTGCCGCCGGCCGAGAGTTTTTCCCACAGGCCGCTCACTTCGTCCGCCGTCGCGCAGTTGACGAAGAACGAGATTGCCGGGGTGATTTTGTACAAGGGCCCGCCGTTGAGCGCGTTGAATTGCTGGCCTTCCAATTGGAAGCTCGCCATCAGGACTGACCCCTTCGGCCCGGGCCCCATGTCACTGCAGCGCATCATTTCGCCGATCTTCGAATTCTTGAACGTGGAGACATAGAAGTTGACCGCCTCTTCGGCGTTGGTGTTGAACCAGAGGAAAGGAATGATTTTTTGCATAAGAGGTCCTCGAAATCGGATTCATCATTCGTCGATTGTTCTTACCAGCTGCATCACGATGTTTTTCAGGTCTTTTCCCTTGGACTTAACGTCGTCGAGGCTGTGGAACAGGGCCAATCGTCGGCCATCCTTATAGTCGCCCTCCAACAGGCCCGTGGGATCGGACGCGGTTGCGCCCCTGAGGAATATCAGCCTGACGCAGTCCTTCTTGAAGAAGTTGAAACCGACGATGTACCGTTTGTACGTCTTGACGGCGAATGGCTTCATACGTCCGGTGTAATAAAACGTTGGTCCATTCCAGTAAATCCCTTCGCCGATTCGCTTGTCAACGCTAAGGATGAGCTTGCGCAGCCGTGTTGCAACATCCAGCAACGGGTGCTTCAGGTTCTTCATGTATGCGTCGACGGCTTCTGGCTCCGGCGTGCCGGTGTTCAATCCATTTGCATTCTTGGCCATGTCGATTCCTCAACAGCGGGTGCGCGTGATCAACGCCAGCGGTTTCGGTAAGCTGCTACGATGACTACTGCTTCGTGGCAATGAGTTCGTCCAGCTTGTCGTAACCCGCTGCGACGCCGTGCTCCATGCCTGAAGCAGCCGCGCCATCGCGGGCTTCTTTCGAGGGGAAGAGCAATGTCATGACCAAGTCTGTGCGGCCGTTCTTCTCGGTCAATTCAATCGTCGCCAGAAGTTCCCACGTTGGCGAATTCCCACATTCCGGTCGGGACCCCGGCGCGCCGGGACCCATCTCCATCCGCTCGGTGTGCACGATCTTCGAATGCGGCGTGACTTCCTTGTGTTCACCCCAAATGGTCAGGGCGATTTCTCCGTCGGGTCCGCTCCACGCCCAGTAGTACTTACCGCCGACGCGCACATCCATCTCGCACTTGGCCCAAGCCCAGCCGGGCGGAGTGAACATCCAGCGCCTCATCAGCTCCGGCTGGGTCATGGCATCCCACACCAGCCGTCGCGGGGCGTCGAACGTACGGGTCATGACGATGGTGAGATCCGTCGGCGTGGTGACTTTCAGGGCGTGTTTCATCAACATTTCGATGCTCCGTTAGTTTCGAGTGTTGTGTGAGTGCTTTTCGTTGGCCTTCAGTTCTTCCAACACCGCATCGAGTCGCTCAAAGCTGCCCTCCCAGATGCGGCGGTATTCCTCGAGCCAGGCGTTGGCCTCGGCCAACGGCTTGGCCTCGATGCGGCAGAGGTGCGTACGCCCCACCACCCGCCTGCGAACCAGCTTGGCCCGTTCCAATACGCGAACGTGCTTGGACGCCGCCGGGAATGACATTTTCAACGGCGCAGACAGCTCGCTGAGATTCTGCTCGTGCTCGGAGAGCTGGCGCAGTATGGCCCGCCGGGCCGGGTGGGCCAGGGCATGAAAGACGCGGTCGAGCTTTGGCGAACGATCTATAACCATATGGTTTAATATACCGCCGGATTATGAAATGTCAACCTTTTGGTTTAATGATTTTCGCGCGTTTTTCAACGGCGTACGTGCCAAATGGGCAAGAAAAAAGCCCAGGGGGAAGAACCCCTGGGCATTGCTAATGTCGTCAAATGACTCTGGAAGCGGAAGTTACGACGCCAGCAACAGGTTCAAGGGATTCTCTAGGAACGACATGATCGTGCGGATGAACCGCGCCGCATCGGCACCATCCACCGCGCGATGGTCGAACGTGAGAAACAGCGGCAGCATCTTGCGGATCACGATCTCGCCCTTGCGGACCACAGGCTTGGCTTCGAGTTTGCCCATGCCCAGGATGGCGACCTCGGGGTAGTTAATCATCGGGGTGGACATCGTGCCGCCCAGCGAGCCAACGTTGGTGACCGTGAACGTGCCGCCGCGGAGCTCCTCGACCGGCACTTTGAACTCGCGGGCACGGTCGGCCAGGTCCTTCATTTCCTTGCTGATGCGCACGAGGCCCTTGCGGTCTACGTCGCGGAGCACCGGGACCATCAGTCCGCGCGGCGTGTCCACCGCAACGCCGATGTGGTAGTAGTCTTTATAGACAATCTCCCCGGCTGCATCGTCGAACGAAGAATTGAACTGCGGAAACTGCTGCAGCGCCCCGGCGACGGCCTTGAGCATGAAGGCGGTGAGCGTAAGCTTGGCCCCCTTCTCGGCGAACATTTCGCCCTGCTCCTTGCGGAACGTCTCGAGGTCGGTCACATCCACTTCATCGCCGTGCGTAACGGCAGGGATCATCAAATAGGCCTTCACCATCTGGCGGGCGATGGCCTTGCGCATCTGGCTGATTCGCTCGCGTCGAACCGGGCCCCATTGCGAGAAATCGGGCAGCGCTTCGGCGCCGAGCGCGGGCATCGCGCCGGGCGGGAGCGATTGGGCAGGCGCTTCAGAACGAGCCGTGCGCGATTCGGCGGCCGGACGCTCAGGCGTACGCGCTGCCGGTGCCCGCGCCGCCGATCGACCGTCGTCCTGATTCTGCAGGTTGTAGCGCTCGACGTCCTCGCGAACAATGCGTCCGCCGGGGCCGGTGCCATGCACCTCGTGCAAGTCAATACTCATCTCGCGCGCCATGCGCCGAATGGCGGGTGCAGCCGGGATCGGGCCGCTTCCTGATCGCGGCGCTTCAGCGGCGGGACGCGAGGGAGCTTCGGCAACAGGCTGCTCACGGCGGGCAACTGGCGCAGCCACGACTTCTTCGCGCGGGCGCTGTGGCGCGGCCGCAGGCTTTGACTGCGCCGGAGCGGCCTTGGCGGCGGGCGCCTCGATGTTTGCTGCAGGCGCAGTCTTACCGGCCGAGTCGACCGACAGTAGCACTTGGCCCACTTTGACCGTGTCGCCGCTCTTCACGTTGAGCTTGCTGATCACTCCGGCATAGGGCACCGGTAGCTCAACCGCGGCCTTGTCGGTCTCCACTTCCATGATGTTCTGGTCTTTGGACACCGTGTCGCCTTCCTTGACGAGCACGTTGATGATCTGCGCCTCGTGAATTCCCTCGCCGAGGTCCGGAAGTTTGAAGTCTTGTGCCATAGGAGTGGTCAGTTGCCAGTGGTCAGTGATTAGTAAGAAGACGTTTAGAAACTCGCGACTTCGCGGGCTGCGCTTACAACCTTTTTCGCATCGGGGATGTAATACTTCTCCAATGCAAAGAACGGCATGGTCAGGTCGTAGCCGGTCACACGCTTGATCGGGGCTTCGAGATACATCAGGCTGTTTTCGACGATCCGCGAGATCACTTCCGCGCCAGGGCCGCAGCTTCGCGGGGCTTCGTGCACGATGACCGCGCGGCCGGTCTTGCGGACCGACTCGTTAATCGTTTCGGAATCCATCGGTGCGATGGTGAGCAGGTCGATGATTTCGGCATCGACGCCATGTTCGTCAGCCAGCTCTTCTGCTGCTTCGAGTGTCGGTCGCATGGACGCACCGTACGAAACGATGGTGACGTCCGCCCCCTCGCGCACAACCTGGGCCTTGCCGATGGGCATGGTCTCGGGTTCGTCGGGAACTTCTTCGCGGAAGGCACGGTACGACGCCTTCGGTTCGTAGAAGATGACCGGATCGGGATCGAGGATGGACGCACGTAGCAACGCGCGGGCGTTGCGCGGGCCCGACGGAATGACGACCTTCAAGCCCGGCAGGTGCGCCCAGATGGTCTCGCGGCTTTCGCTGTGATGCTCGATCGCGCGAATGCCGCCGCCGTACGGCATGCGGATCACCATGTTCATGGTGTATCGCCCGCGCGTGCGATTGCGATAGCGTGCGACGTGATTCTCGATCTGGTGGAATGCGTGGTAGCCGAAGCCAGAGAACTGCATTTCGCAGATCGGCTTGAAGCCATTCATGCACAGGCCGACGGCGAGGCCGGCGATGGCCGACTCGGCGACAGGCGTGTCGATCACGCGGTTCTCGCCGAACTCTTTCCAGAGCCCTTCGGTTACGCGGAAGACGCCCTCATCGGGACCGACATCCTCGCCGATGATCAGCGTCGTATTGTCTTCGAGCATCGCCTCGCGGAGAGCGAGGTTCAATGCCTTCACCATGGTCAGTTGTGCCATATCAGGAGTCTCATTCACAAGTACAACGCGATTCTTGTCGCTTTGGTGATGATGCTTAATGATTCCGCATCAGCTCGCCGGCGTCGTTCGCCTCCGGCTGGGGGGCATCGCCATTCTCCGCCATGTAGGCCTTGAATTCATTGAGCTGCGTCTTCAAGTACGGCGGCATGGTCGCGAAGCAATGCTGGAATGGCGCCGCCGGATCGGGCTGGTATGTTTCCGCCCGGGCAATGGCTGAGTCAATCTCCGCGCAGGACTCTTCCTCAATCAAATCGCGGGCCTTTTCATCGAGAATGCCGCGCTTCTTGAGGTATTTCCAGAATCGGGCCAGCGGATCCTTCGGCTTCCAGCCGTCGACCTGCTCCTCGGTGCGGTATTTCTTCGGATCGTCAGCGGTGGTGTGTACGCCAAGCCGGTAGGTCACCGCTTCAATCAGCGTCGGGCCGCCGCCGTTGCGGGCCTTCTCAACGGCCTCGCGCATCGCGGAGATCATGGCAAGAATGTCGTTGCCGTCGCACTGTATGCCGTCGAAGCCGTAGGCCATCGCTTTCTGAGCAATGGTCTTGGAAGCGGTCTGCTTTTCGCGCGGCAGGCTGATCGCCCAGTGGTTGTTCTGGATGACCACGATGAGCGGCAGCTGGTAGACGCCCGCACAATTCATACCTTCGTGAAAATCGCCCTCGCTCGTGCCGCCGTCGCCACAGAAGCCAACGGCGACGTTCTTCGTGCCCTTGAGCTTGCAGCCCCAGGCCACGCCACCCGCATGCAATACTTGCGACGCAACCGGCACGCAGATGGGCAGGTCGTTCACGCCCTCGGGAACGCGCGAGCCCTCCTCATTGCCGCCCCACCACAGAATGATCTTGTCCATCGGCCAGCCGCGCCAGAGCATGGCGGCGGTCTCGCGGAAGGATGGCACGAGCCAGTCGTCCTTCTGCAGCACGAACGCCGGACCGAGCGATGCGGCCTCCTGACCGAGGCACGGTCCATACGTGCCGATACGGCCCTGCCGCTGCAGCTTGAGAAGCCGCTCGTCGAACCGCCGGGCCGTCAGCATCGCCTTGAACAGGCGGCGAAGGTCGGTGTCGCTCAACTTCGGGTCGAGCGCCTCATCGACATTTCCCTCGGCATCGAGGATCGAGAGGGATTCCAATCGCAAATCCAGCTTAATTTTCTCGCGGGGCACGCTGCCTCCCTTGGTTCGACCGATGTTTCCGTGCTTAGCGAAAGAGGCGATTGCGCGGGCAATCGGTCTTCGGACGCCAGGCGGGCATTATGACGCCAAACCGGCGATTGGAAAAGGCGGCGTGTGCGTGAATAGTACGGGCTTAGGGTTGCGGCGATTGAGCGGCGAAACGCATGGATACGGGCTGTTGGTGGGCTGCGTCGCGCATGCCATCACGGGCCTTGTCGAACAGCCGATTCGGCATGATGAACGAGCCCAAAACGAGCACCACGCAGACCGCAAGGGCCGCGGCCAGAGTGACGCATTTTGACGACCGTATGGCGACCATCGGCGAGCGAAGGTAAAGCGTCGCAACGATGCGTAGATAATACGCCGCGGCAATGGCGGAGTTGATTACGCCGATGATGACCAGGGCGATCATGGCCTTTTCATGGGGGCTGCCATTGGACGCGGAAAGGGCCGCGCTAAAAACGTAGACCTTGCCGAGAAATCCGCCGGTCGGCGGAAGGCCCATCAGCGACAACACGCACACGGCCAGCGCGAGCGCGGCCCACGGGTGCCGTTTCGCGCATCCGGCCAGGTCATCCATCGTCTCAGCGGAATCCTCTCCCTCTTCGCCATCCTTGCGGAAGAAGGAAAGCGCCGCGAAGGCGCCGAGATTCATCACGCCATACACGACGATGTAGAAGAAGACAGCCGTCAATCCATTGCGCAGCGGCGAGGCGGCACCATCTGGGCCGGGACCCGCGGCGAGGCCGACGAGCATGTAACCCGTATGTGCGACACCTGAATAGGCCAGCATCCGCTTCACGTTGTTCTGCCAGAGGGCCAGAGTGTTACCCACAGTCATGGTCAGCGCGGCCAGCAGCCAGAGAACCCAGAAGACCGCATCGCCGGTGGCCCAACCGCCAAGCGACAACAGGCGAGTGAGCGCGACGAGTCCGGCAAACTTGGGGATGAACCCCAGCATGCCCGTCACTGGCGCCGCGGCGCCTTGATAAACGTCGGCCACGTAGAAGTGCAACGGCACGGCGGCCAACTTGAATGCCAGACCCGCCAGGGCCAGCATGATGCCGAGAATGGTCAACTCATTCGATGCGACGCCTGCAATTGAAAGCACAGTCGCAATTGACCCCCCGCCGGTTTCATCCGCGAAAAGTCGCATCGTGCCTGCAGACGCATATAGGAATGAGAATCCGTAAAGGGTCAGCGCTGCGGCGAGTGCCCCGAGGAAAAAGTATTTGACGGTGGACTCCTGCGCCCGAGCGTCGCGGCGCGAAAGCCCGATCAGGATGTAGGTGGGTACGCTGACCAGCTCGAGGGCGAGGAACAGCAGAATGAGGTCATTCGCGATGGCCACCAGCAGCACGCCGGCCAGCGAAAACAGGGCCAGCCCCATGAACTCGCCCTGCTCGCCCTCCTCCGGAACATGGCGATTGACCATGAGAATGAGCAGGCCGACGGCCAGTCCGGCGATCCTCGTGAACCAGACGATTGAATCAGCCGCAAGAGACGGCACGGGCGGCGGCGGATTCGCAGCGAGATACCACGCAGCCAGGACTGCGAGGGTCATTGTGATGAGCGTCAATCCCCAGCATGTCGGGCCGCGCTGCTTCGAGGGCGACAATCCGACGAGCAATAGCAGCGAGGCCCCGACAACGAGCACAAGCTCCGGCAGGAGTCCAAGCAGAATCGGTGGGAGATTCGACAGCATCTATCGCACCTCCCCCGTCAGATGTTCGTCGCTCATCAAAGCCCCGACCTTAGCGGAGGGGTCAGCCTCCGGCGGACGTATGGCCTTGAATTTGTCATTCATTACTGCGAGCGCCGGTCGATCCTGTGTATCGGCGTCGCTGTGCCGGGGTTGAACCATGCTAAACGGAACCGGCTGCCGGGATTTAGGATTCTGAATTGCAAACTTCACTGCATTGCGCAATGAATCGTCCATCATGTGCATGGTGGGACCCGGAAACACTCCAAGCCACAGGCAAGCGAGGGCCAGCGGGGCGAGGATGCCGATTTCACGTGGCGTGAGGTCCTGGGTCAGACCGGCGGAGTCGTCCGAGCCGTGGCCCGGCTCGCGCAGCGGGCCAAAGAGCAGCCCGCGGGCCATGTGCAGCATATAGACAGCGCTCAAAATAATGCCGAGTGCGGCGAAGGCGGCGTATACCTTGCCGAGATGATTCTCGGAATTGAAGGTGCCCACCAGGACGAGAAACTCGCTGACGAACCCGTTCAGACCGGGCAGGCCCACGCTGGCGAAGGTGAAGATCACCAGGAAAAACGCCATGATCGGCATTTTCTTGGCCAGTCCGCCGATCCGCGAAAATTCGCGGGTGTGGTAGCGCTCATAGACCATGCCGACGACGAGAAACAGCGCGCCGGTCGAGAGTCCATGGTTCACCATGTAGAGCAGAGCGCCAACGAGACCGTCCAGCTTCAGGCTGAACATTCCAAGTAGACAGAATCCAAGGTGCGACACCGACGAATAGGCCACCAGCTTTTTAAAGTCGCCCTGCACCCACGCAGCCACCGCGCCGTAAATAATTCCAACGACCGCGAGGACTCCGATCAGCGGGGCGTATTCGGCCGAGGCGTGCGGCAACATGGGCAGGCTCAGCCGCAGGAAGCCATACGTCCCAAGTTTTAGCAACACGCCTGCCAGGATGACCGAACCCGCCGTCGGCGCTTCGGTGTGGGCCAGCGGCAGCCAGGTGTGGAAGGGAAAAAGCGGAACCTTGATGGCGAAGCCGGCGAAGAATGCAAAGAACAGGACGGCCTGTGCCGTCGAAGACAAATAGCC
>JADMIO011135897.1_pt1 | contig 15778 bp, 14 predicted proteins | sample 8958161 | NCBI WGS metagenome assembly JADMIO01 (sample SAMN16585339, study PRJNA669376) | soil metagenome | isolation source: Crop rotation soil | place: USA: Cullars Rotation, Alabama | collected 2011
CGCGATAGGCGTTCTGCCGCCGATGTAGCGCCGCCAGGAAGAGCCGGAAGCGATGAAGAACTCGCCGGCCGATTGTGCCAACATGTTTTGAATCATCTTTAATCCGACGCCCCGGTTTGGAGATTCTCCATAGGGACCGTTTCTCAGGTACCGCTTACTTGAAACCCATGGAGTCATCGCGAGTTCTAAGGCCCCAGCATCCGTCAAGGCATCGTGGTAGTGAGGTGAGCGCGCGCGTCGGAAACTCTCTCGAACACCTATCCCGTAGTCTGCTATACCCGCACGAGCCCAGTCTCGAGAGGCGACATACTGTGCGGTGACAAAACCTGGCTTCTCCGCATGCTGCTGAAGATTTGCGACGACTTCGCCAATTGCGTATTCCGAGAACCGCAAGACATTGTCAGAGGGATCAGAAGTGCCAGCGAGGCACTCTGCCAATCGACGCGCGACAGGATCGTTCAAACGTGCTATCCCGGGCTGCACAGGCTGGATTTCGACGAATGACGTGCCTGGGTCGTGCCTGACGAACTGTTCGGGCAATCGCAATCCGACATGATCAAAGAAGTCCATCCGCTGCAAATAACCGCAAGCGGGGCAGTTCTCGTGGTTGTCGAAAAAGACGTCACGGCCTCGCTCCGTCCATCTGTTTACCATCGAGCACATGAAAACGATCGCCGCCGGGATCCAATATTGGACCCCTCGCAAATCAAGAACCAAGCCCTCGTCTTCTTGATCGAGAGCAGCAGCATCGCAGAGCAATTTCGGAAGGTTGGTTTCAAAGACCTGCCTCGGTAGAAGGAAATGCCGCATTGAAAACAATTGGATTTGCTGCCGTTCTTACCGTTTGTGTTCTCGATATCGTTCTTACTGTTGTGCAATCACGCTGCTGTTACTGTGTGGCGGATGGGGGGGGATTCGAACCCCCGGTGCCTTTTGAGCACACACGCTTTCCAGGCGTGCACAATAGACCGCTCTGTCACCCATCCTTTTCACTCGTGCTCTTGCTCCTGATCGTGTTCGCTCGTTAGGCAAATTCGATTTCAATTACGATCGGGAGCGCGAGCCCGACTTTACAGTTGCAAACGGCGAAACAGTTCGTCGAGCGGGAGCTGGATGCCAACGTAAAATTCGCCGAAATCGGCGTAGGCCGCACTCACTTCATCGAACCGCATCTGGTAAACGATCGCCTTGATCTGCCAGGTGTCGTGCGCGAAAAGGGTCACGCCCCACTCCGCGTCGTCCAGCCCGGTCGAACCGGTGATGAGCTGTTTCACTTTGCCCGCATATTGCCGGCCGACCCGGGCGTGGCCGCCCATCAGCTCGCGTCGTTTCTCGAAGGGGAGCGAATACCAGTTGCGCTCTTCGCCGCGGCGTTTGGTCATGTTGTAAAAGCAAACCACCGGCCAGTCGGGCAGGGTCGGATAAACGCGCTCCTGCCGGTAATGTTTCATCCGCTCGCGGAAAGCCTGCATCGCCGCCTCAAACTCCGGCGTGTCGCGTTTCAGCTTTTGTTCGCCCTCGAGGGTGACGGCGTATTGCTCGTCGGTCGTGGTGTATTCGCTTTCTTCAGTGAGCGAGAGATAACTGTAAACCGGATCCAGGACGTCCGCGCCTAACGACAGGGTGAGCTGTTTCTCGACCCGATTGGCAACCTGGAGATCGGGCGCGACGAGCATGAAACCGAGATCGGCCTTTGGCGTGACCATCCCGAGGGTGAGAAGCTGCGTTTTTTCCAGGGCCCGCGCTTCCTGGACGAGCGTGGAAAGCGCGGTCTTTGCCGCGCGCTGTTCGTCGGCATTGAGCAACTGCCAGGCGCCACGCTCGACCCGATAGAAGAGATGAAGGCAATGCCACCCCTCCTGCGGAATGAGCGCCGGCGAAGTCGGATCCATGGTGGAAGCTTCCTCTTTCGCCACCCGAGGGCAAGCCGAGATCGGTCCGACCGGCTCCCAGCGGGCACACGAGCAAAGCGATCGCAGCACTTCTCTACCTCAGCCGAAAAACCGTCGAGCGCCACCGCACCAACATGTTTACCCGCCTAAAAGTTCGCAGCGCCGTCGAGCGGGTCTGCTACGCCATCCGCAAAGGATACATCAAACCGTAAACGGGATTGAGATAGAATCAGCTGGGGTTCAGCAGTGGCCTGGGAAAAGTTACAACTGCGTAAAGATTGGCCGTTCGCGTCCGCGGGTGAGCCACCTTACCAGTCGCGCCCATGAAAAACCTACTCAGCTTAGCAGTGATGGTCCTCTTTGCAGTTCCATCGTTCACCAAAGCCGACGTGGAGGATCGGCTTTACGACTTCACCGACGCCTATTACCTCCAAAACGGCGTCAACCCCGCTCTCATCAGCGGACGAATGGAAGCCGGCACCGGTATCGCGGTCGTCGACACGCCCATCTTTTCCTTTCAGAGAAATGTGCGCGCGCTGCTCACCCTTTCGGCCTATGATCACAGCGCCAACATCAATTATTTCACCGTTCTCGGTGGCTTCAGCGCCGATGCCTTCATGGCTAACTCAGCTGGACAGAATGCCCGCGCGATTGCGGACAGCTTCACTGAGTACCTTTTCCCGCAAGCCGGCACCGATCCGATTGGCTTCACCTTTCGCCAATCATCGTTGCTCGACATGCGCAATGGCTACTTCGGCAAAGATCCGCTCGGTCTTTGGATTCATAAGTGGGTGAATTTCACTCCCAAGGCCTTAACGACGCGCGCCGGGAAGCAATTCCTTAATGGGCTGGCGAAAAAGAACGGTAAATCGTTCGACGGCACTCCCATCATCGCGACCACGAGCGACATCGATAGCCTGCTGAGCAAAGGCTACATCACGGTTGTAACTCGGGCGGAGACCGACCCGCTGCGCTATGCGATCTGCCCGGTCATCGAAGATCCGACCGATGGCGGCATTGCCATCGATCAGTTCCTCGCGCTTCCGCTGAAGACCGACGGCACACCAGTGGAACCCGAGTTCCTGACCAACTTCGAAAGCCTTCGCACCACCGGCGACTGGGCTAACTAAGAGTTAAAACCACCAAGCTATTAATTTCGAGACAAAGCCGCTCCTGGGTTGTCCGGGGGCGGCTTTTGTGCTTCGAGCCTTGCCGGTTCCCCTCAGCCTGGTAAGAAAAAACGCCTCCCGGCCGACTTATCGCGCGCGAACTGGAAATCGTGCGTCACATCGCCGCCGGCCGCACGAGCAAAGCGATCGCAGCGCTTCTCCACCTCAGCCGCAAAACCGTCGAGAGCCACCGCACCAACATGTTTACCCGGCTAAAAGTCCACAGCGCCCCCGAGCTGGTCTGCTACGCCATCCGCAAAGGATACATCCAACCGTAAAGCGAGTTGAGGTAGGACTAGCCAACTCCGCGTTTTGGGCAACACGCCCTGGAGACACGACCCCGGTCGCCCCACCCCAACCCTGCCCTACTACGCGACCAGTTTGCATTTCACAGAAATGTAGTCGCTTTCACGTCGTGTCGGAAAAAACAAAGTTCGAATGAGGTAATAGAATTTGAGCCGATACGTAAGTTCTTTTTGCCGTTTCGGCAGAACAACGGCCGCCCAAGTTTCAATGGTTCGACCAAACAGCGGCTCTTCTTGTCGATCAAGACGCCACTCGCACCTCGATCCGCCAATGCCTACAGCTGCAACGACCGGCAAAGCAATGGTTGCCCTGTATTCGAATCCAACACCGCCATCTGCTTTAACCCCGAACCCAAGTGATCCCACATTTAGCACTGGCTCCAACGAAGCTAGTGCCGGTGCGAATTCTCCCGTCGTAGAAACGCTACCAGTAAAATTAAATCCAACACTAACCTCCCCATACCGCCGCATTACAGGGTTAGGAATTAAGGCAATCACGGAACAGGTAGTATCGTCGTGGTCGTACTTAATCTCGAGTCCAATGGACGTAGGTTCCGCAAGCCCTCTTCGGCGGATCAAAGAGAACCGATGCGGTATCAGCCAGACTTCAAACATGCGATAAAGAGCGAGTTCTGGCGGCACAGGTTTTTCAAGTTGTTCAAACACACTCCTTAGTCGTAATCCGATAGGCTGGTCGCCAATATCTGCTGCAAAATCGACAGAGTCCTGCTCCGTCCCTAAGTCAGCGTCACTCTCCAACTCCTCCGACAATACATTGTTCAGAGGAATTTCAGTCATGATTAGCGACCGGCACAGGCATTTCCTGACAAATTGTGAATGTGCCAACAAGGTTTTGTTTCAACACGGCATCGCGTAAATACCCAATAAGATCGACCTTCTTTTTCCCGTCAAGATTATGAACCACGTCTAAAAGGTATTCCTGGACGTTGGAGGGTTGAATGTTGCCTTGAAACGAGAACGTTGCGATTGCGCCATAGCGTTCATTGATTTCTGCAATGAGTTGCCCAGTCAGCGGAGCCTCACAACTGTTGAAAATAACATAATTATTTCTGAAGAAGCCTGCACCACCGACAGACCGCACGAACTCTGCAAGTTCGCTCGAAATGTGACCCGTAATTACGAAGACTGCTTTTCCGCCGTTACCGGACGCTTTTTCTTTACCGGTAAAAACAGTGACGTTTGCACCCGCTTTCTTTAGGTCCGGCACGATGTTGGCGATCGCCTTTCCGCGCGGAATAGGTTTGGCTGCATCGGGAACAATCACTAAAAGATCGGAAGGTTTCGCGATCGCAAATCGATCAATTTTCTTAACCTGCTCCGCGGTGTTTTTGGATAAGGGGTCGCGCATTATTCTCGCCTCTGGATACGCACGTTGCAAGTTGAAGGCTACCGTGTCACTTTCGCGGAGAGCTTCACCCTCCTTCATCATTAAAGGGTTGGAATACATGACAATCGTCCCCTTCGATTGCATATGCGTACTCAGCGGATGCTGTGGAGGAAGTCTATGACCTTGCATAACTTCCTCATACTCGGCTCTTGTGAGCTGAATAGTGGAACCGTCTGCCGTTCGTAGCGTCGCTCCCTCAGAAGATGGAAAAACGCCCATCAATCGCATTCCAGATTGAGACCGCGATCGGATTTCCGAAGCGCAGAAGCTCTCAAGGCGATGTTTTGCTTCCGACTTTGATAGTACTGCCAGATTTCCGCTCTTGGCAATTTCGACTGCGCCGATAGCATTCTCACCGAGAAACAGCACTGTGCCCTTCTTGTCCTGGATCGCACCGTGGATGGACGGAACGCTTTGCAGCGCCTGCATGCGCTCCCACGAAGCCGAATTTAGTTTTAACGTTGCTAAGTCTTTCGGCTTCAAAAGCGCGGAAAACGCGCCAGCTGGGTTTCCTCCGATTTCGATATACGGTTCGAAAACATCAGCATCGTCGACATATTGGGAGATTAGCAAGAGTCGCTCCGGAAGCGAGGCGCTCGCAGCGATGTGTGCTCGAGCCTGATAGCTAATAAGTGCAAGCAGATTACTGAGGCTCTGCTTTGAAAAATACGTTGCCTCTTCCATCTCATCAAACACCGTCTCCTTTACACCGAGAGAGCATTTGCCTCGTCTACTACTTCGAGCGCCTTATCCCAACTTGCATCTGTTGCTAGCGCACGTGTGTAGAAAAAATCAGCGTACAAACGCACCTGTTCTGGATCTACGCCGGCTACGACATGAACTAGGAAGTTTTGTTCTTCCTGTGGAAGATGTCCCCAATTGTCGGCAATATCTTTTAACCTTTCGGCTTCCGCTCGGAAGCCCTTGGCCGCAAGTGTATCAACTAAAGCGTTGGCGTTGGCGGGATCATCTCTCATTACGCGGACAGCCTTCTTCAAAGTGTCTGAAAGGTTAGTGTACTCTTTAAACCAAGACGGTGGGTCCTCGGTGTATTTCTGAATCAATGCATACACATATTGACGAACATCTCGCATCTGCTCTGGCGTAATCTGGGCGAGAAGGGGGTGGCCCTCCGGGTCACGATCTACAGATTTCGGCCAAGGAAAGCTGATTAAACAAACTCGTTCCCGAAGGATATTGCCCTGCTCCGCTTTTGATACTGTTACTGCTTTCGCATGTATTTTAGGTGGTTCTGTGGAGAAAAATGCCGCGCATTTATTTCCCGAATTGCCCTGCATTTCCGCTTGCGGAAGGAGCAGGACGAGGGAAACAAGTGGGATGATTTTCTTTAGGACTGCTTCAATGTAGTTCATGATCTGGAACCTCCGGCTGTGGGTTTTTGCTATTTGCATCACTAACGAGACAAAAAATTGTCGGTACTACTGACGTGGACATTCCTGTTCCAAAAATAGAGAGTTTCAGCGGCATGATTCGAATTTCGCCGCGCCACGCTGCAGAGCGAGCCAGAACACAGATACGCGAAGGGGGTCGGTCGCATGTCGGTATTGAAGCAGGCGAACATTTTTGCGCGAGCTTTTTTCAAGAAATTTTTGAGCATCCCTAAAAATTCGGCATTCGGGCCGGGGAAAGGCGGGTCAGAGCGGGAATCTTGGCAGGCTCTCAGGCCGGAGAGGTTGGATCCCTGGACCGAAAACGGATGATATTAGGACACGCACGAGATTCCCGCCGAGAAAATGCAAGAAAAAGGGCCCGACATGGAAGTCGAAGTCTGAAACTCAGTCGTCGGTTCCGCCCTTCTCCACCCTCTGTTTTTCCTCTTGAAGCGCCTTGTAGAGGACAGAGCCAAGCGTTGCGTTCGGATCTTTTTCCTTCATCTCTAACAATTGCGACACGAGCGATCTTGCTTCGGATTCGCGGCGGCGCTGCTCGACCAACTTTTCAAGTCTTCTCTGCTCGATTCGTTTCGCCAGAGCACTGCCGCGCTGAAAGCGCTGCGATTGGTGAATGGATCTCGTAAGCTGTAGTAGCTCCTCCACCATGTCTTGAATTGATCGCTTTTCCGGTTCGCCAGCGTCATCCGCTGCACTGGCGGCGATCTTCTGAAATGACTGCTCGAATCTTGGCCACCACTGCTCGAATGACTCGGCTAAGACGTCATTTGGCAGCGCCTTATCCTCCAACGTCTTGTTGACCGAGACCAGTAGTTTTTTGACATCCTCTTTTGTTGGCTTCGTTCCGTTGAACTGCGATAGCGGCGCTTCTAAATCAGGAAAGTCGAGGTCGACAAGAAATGTCCAGACACGGGACTTTGACAATCCCTTGGAAAGCGCACCGGCTTCGAAGAGTATCCACGGGTTCCCTTTATTCGATCTCGTGAGGCAAATAATCCCGATGTTTGTTTCTGCTAACGTGTCGCCAATCTCTGAGAACCATATGGATCCCTTATCAACGTCCTCAGTCGAGATATAGGGCTCCGTAGCCTGGATCACGCCTTTAAGCCACGTTTTTAGCAGTTCCGCCACGTCTCGGCTTTTCTTTCCTGACCAGCTTATAAAGACACGCATTTAAACGTCGTTAGCTCGGCAATTCGCCACTTCCGGATCTTGTACTCACCAGACCACCGCGTGGGCAAGTAGAAAGAAAAGGGCTGCCAGGGATCTGAGAAGCAAAGAAGGGGCTCGGTCCGTGCATGTTGCCGCTTTCTGGTTCTCTGCTAACCCTGGCCCTTGTTATGACATGTGGACATAGTCGAGCACCACGCGCATCGATCCCCGCGTGAGACAAGCCGTCGGCTGAAGCCGAAGATCGATAAATGACAAGAAGCACGGACTGAGGTTGCCCTGATTTGACGGACAGTGGGCTTAGGGTCAAAACCCAAAGGAGAGAGCCCACATGAAGACGCAATTAAGCAAGCCGACTCGCGATCGAGCGAGCTACACCGAGCAGTATAAACAAGAAGCGCTGGAGCTGTGGCGTGCCAGTGGTCGCAGTGCAGCCAAGGTGGCAGGCGGATGCGATTCGTGGCCTAATGTTTCGTGAGCTTCGGCTGGCAGTCCGGCTCGGCGGCTTGCCCATTTCACAAAGGCGATCCAGTCGGTTGAGAGTGCATCGCTCTGACTGCGCGTCGAGCCGATCCCGTGGCCAGCCTCGCTATCGATGCGCAAAAGCACCGGGCTCGAGGATGTGCTCGGGGTCAGGAAATATTCGTATCCTGGATTTGCGCGAAACCTGCTTTCCGAAGTTTGCCATCGCACTGGCTGGCTGAGATGGTGATCGAATAATTCACCTTGCCCGCAAACCTCTAAAGGTTATTTCGTCTGATTCTTGAATGCCGTTGTCGAGATTCTCAAGCGGGCGCAACAGGAGTCGTTGCCCTGTCTCGTGGTGGGCGGGCATGCGGTGATCTTATATCAGGTTCCGCGTTTCACGCGCGACATCGATTTCGTCGTGCCCGGGGAGGCGGTGGAGCGCTGGCTCGACTTTCTCCAGCGTCTCCAATACCGCGTCTATCATCGCGCCGACGCATTTATCCAGCTTGAGCCGGCGACGCCGGGCAGCTTGCCGCCAGTCGATCTCATGATCGTCGATGAAGAGACCTGGGCGAAACTGCAGGCCAAAGCGGAAAGCCGCGACGCCGGCGAGGGCATGCACCTGCCCGTGCCGCACCCCTGGCATCTGATCACGATGAAACTGGTCGCAGCGAAAGCGGCAACGCGGCGCGCGGGCGCGTCGGATTGGAGCGACATCTTTGATTTAATCCGAAGCTGCCGCATCGATCTGAGCGATCCGGAGTTTCGACAACTGGTCGTGCGATTTGGAGGCGACGAAGCCTTGACTCGGCTCGATCGTGAGGGGCGATGAGCGGAACAACGGAAAATAATCCATGGGAACTGGGACTGCGGGAAGCAACCGACACGCTTGGGCCGAGTCATCTCCGCCAGCCGCCGAGCTGGATCGCATTCATGCGCGAGATGGACGCGGATTGGCGACGTTACATGCGCGAGCACGATTCGCCCGAGCAGCGGTTGCGCGATAAGAACCCGGACGCTTTTCGGCTCTAAAGCAGACGCCGATTACGCGCTGGGGAATCGGGCTCGCTCCTCTGCACGGTCGCGGGCGCACTCGGGTGAAGAAAAGCGTCGGCGCGCAAGGCCCCGTCGCAATTGCCCGGCTTCCCTAATGCTTTGTGAGCGTCGGCTGCCAGTCCGGCTCGCCGGCCTGCCATTTCACAAAGGCGATCCAGTCGGCTGAGAGAGAATCGCTCTGACTGCGCGTCGAGCCAATTCCGTGGCCGGCCTCGCTATCGATGCGCAAAAGCACGGGGTTGGGTCCGTCGAGCGCCATCATGGCGGCGGCGAATTTCGCCGGCACCCAGGGCGCGACGCGCGGATCGTTGAGCCCGGTTGAGATCACGATCGCGGGATAATTCACTCCCTTTTTCAGATGAGCGATCGAATCCATGTCGTAGAGATTCTTAAAGCCCTGTTCCTTCGTCACGGTGCCGAACTCGGGAATGTTATCCGGTCCGTTAGGCGTGAATTCCATCCGCAGGGTGTTAGCTGCGGGCACAACATCCATCACGCCGGCGAAGAGATCCGGGGCAGTTTCCATGGCCCGGCCCATCGTGATGCCTCCGGCCGAGCCGCCCAGGATAAAGAGCTTCTTCGGCGTGCTAATGCCCCGGGCGACCAGATCCCGGCCGCAGGCGACCAGGTCCTGCCAGGTGTTATGCTTGTTGGCGTCCTTCCCCTCGAAATACCAGGAGTGGCCTTTGATCGAGCTACCCCGCACATGGCAGATGGCGTAGGTGATACCTTCCTTCATCATCGCTGCTCGGCGGCTGGAGAAATCGGCCAGGTTAGTGATGCCATAGGAGCCATAAGCTTCCATCACCGTGACCTGCGGTGTCGGCTTGCCTTTCGGCTGGATAAGCGACACCGGCACCATTACGCCGTCATATGACTTGGCCTCCAGGTCGCTCACCGTGTAATCATCGGGATTAATGTCGCCATGCTTGCCCAGGTTGAGATCGGCGAATTTCCCGCTCGTCGGGTCGTAACTGTAAAGAGTAGGCGGCAGCACCCAGCTCGAGAGATAGATGTCGATCCCGGGTTTGCGCGGATCGCTGAACGCTTCGGCGATATGGCCTTTGATCGGCAGATCGATGGTCTCAATCTTGTCGCTGCCGGTGGGCACACGCAGAAGCTCCGAATAAGCTCCTTTCAAGGCCAGAACATACAACCCGTCAGAGGCGGCATGAATCGCTTCGAGCACGCGATCGGGTTGGGCAGGCACGAGGACACGCGCTTTCGACATCGGCTCACCGGGCTCCAGTTCCAGCACCTTGTAGGTCGGCGCATCCTTGTGAGTGAGAAGGAAGAACTGCTTGCCGCGCGCGTCGGCCTTTGTCACGGCATCGCTGCGGTCGAAAAGAAGTTTCCAGGGCGCATCCGGACTGACCGCATCGGCGGCCGGCGCGGTCCACGCTTTCCATTCCGGCTGCACGCCATTGATCGAGAGCAACGCGGCCATCGGCGCGCCCGGCGAGGTGACGACAATCGGAAAGGTTTCCGGGCTGATCTCCGCGTTCTTTGCGATGCCCGGCCCGGCCACTGCCACCGGCGCGGAAGCGAGGTCCCAGGCAAAGGCGTTGGAGCCTTTGTATTTTTCCGTAGGTGGATCGGACGGCTTTAAGTCCTTCAGCTGATTAAAGAACAGCGTCTTGGAATCGCCGCTCCATGCCGTGGCGCCGAATTGCACATGCAAAACCGGCCCGGCGATCTGTTTGCCGTTGGCGGCATCGTAAACAAAGAGCGAGGCGTCTTCCGAGCCGCCTTGTGAAATCCCGACGGCAATCTTTGCGCCATCCACCGAGGGCAGAATGTAGTTTACCGCATAGGGCTTGCCGCCATGGGTCTTCATCACTGCCTCTATATCGACAATCTTGCGCGTGCCATTGGCATCGCGCACCATCACGTCGAAATTGTTCGCCCCCGGCTGTCGCTCTTCATAAAACTCGCGCCCGCCGTAGCTGGAATAGTCCTGGATGGCGTCGAAGCTGCCGGTGAAGTCCGCGATCCTTTTGCCCAGGGCCGCGCGCGGCGGGATGGAATCGAAAAGGCGCCGCGTATAGTCGCCTTCCTTCTTCATCCACTCCATGATTTCGGGCCCGGCCTTTTCCATGTAGCGGTAATCGTCGGTCACCTTCTGGCCCCACAACGTCTCAGTCACCGGCTTCGCTGGCGGCGGCGAAGGTTGGGTGGCCGTTTCCTTTGCCGGACCGGACGGCGCCGCCACGGCCATCGACGCGGCACCCAGCACGCCAAAAAATACACCCGGTTTTATAAGCTGTTTCCCCGCGACTATTTTCCAATTCATTGTGGCAAGACTAAAGGCTATCCTGAACCCGGATTCCAGCACGAATGGATCGTCCCGGCGGCTTGATCCCCCATGAGAGAGGAGGAGGGTCGGAGTAGGGTTGCTCTGATTTGACGGACGGAAGAAAAGCCTTCGGCTTTTTGGTTATTCGTTATCGGTTGTTTGTTATTGGGAGGAATGCCGCAGGCGTCGCGCGGAGGGAGAATACGATAGATCACAGTTCGCAGGCGGCGTCGAGCTTAGGTGGTCGGCGGCTCTTCCCGCGCTGCGCTTGACTCTTCCAACTCCGGGACTTGCTCGTCCTCGTACTTCTCGATCAGCAGGCCGACGATTCAATGAGCGAGGCGAGCGGGTGGGTTTGACGAAGCTGCTGCCCATCACCTTCGCCCTTACGGGCTGATCTTCAATGAGTCTATGTCGGCTCACCCCAGTCGCCTCCATTCGTCGTGAAACTTACCACGTAGCAGGGCAACCAGGCGTCGATATTCCATCTCCGTGTGCGGGACGAAGAAGGACTGCGAGAGCTCGGGCCAATGAGCAAGTTATGTCTTGAGGGTATCGTTCATTCAAGTTGTCGTTTCGGGCTACAAAAGCAGAGCCGGCGCATCAGAACCGGAAGCGATTGTATTCTTCGTGCGTGCCGATCCAGAACCAAGCGACGGGGTGCAGCCTGGCGAAATATGTCGGCGACGTAGATGGGGTCGGTTTTGACTCTCCGCCCGCTAAAGGAGCCCTAATTCGTGAGCCACTTTGACGAAAGGTCGCCCCCGGCGGTTGTCGCGACTTCGCTTCGCTCGCCGCAATTCCTTAAGGGAGGAATAGTCTTCCAAAGCCTCCTGCATTTTGACAAATTGCTTGTAGGGAATAACGGCGAATTCCTTCTTCCCGGCTTTTTCGATGATCTGCGCAGTCATGGATTTCTAGCGATAAGCGTCGCGGCGATGGAGAATACGATAGATCTCGATTCGATTTTTTTCGAGTTCAAAGATCGAACCACGGATTACACGAATGGCACGGATACGACTCAGCCATGAAGATCAAGGATGTCCTGTTCGCCAGCTTCGCGCGGGGTCCTGAAGCCGATCGGCCCGGATGTCGGCACGAACCTCTTCTGCAATCCCGGAAAGTCGTCCGCGCCGATGGAGAACACGATAGATCAGGATCGCGGGCGGCCGTGGAGCTTAGGTTGTCGGCGGCTCTTCCCGCACTGCGCTTGACTCTTCCAGCTCCGGCACTTGCTCGTCCTCGTAGTTCTCGATCAGCAGACCGACGACTTCCATGAGCGAGGCGAGCGGGTGGGTTTGACGAAGCTGCTGCCCATCAGCTTCGCCCTGACGAGCCGATCCTCGATCAGTCTATGTCGGCTCACCCCAGTCGCTTCCATTTGTCGTGAAACTCGCGCGCAGTCTCAAGCGCAGAATTCCTGAACGGTCAGCCCAGCCGCGCGGATGAGGCTGCGCAATGTTCCTTTGGCGACTTCGCGATGATCGGGAATTGAGAGAGTCACGTTCATTCCAGCCTTCACCTATGATGATGTGACTACTGCGTTGTCGCGCAATTGCCCACCCATGTTTCTCGAAGCGGCGCGCAACTTCGGCGCCCGCTCATGACCGGCAACTGGGACATTAGACGGTGACTTCGACCTGCTGCGTTTCGACCGTCAGCGGTAATCCACGCTCAGCGCGAATCTCCAGGCAAAGCGCGATAGCTTCTTTAATGTTTGCGATCGCTTCTTCCCTGGTCTTGCCCTGACTCACGCATCCCGGAATGGAGGGACACTCGCAATCCAAATGCCGTCTTCGTCACGGTCGAGTGTTGTCGCGAATTTCATCGAAGAATTGCAGCACACGTTACGCCTTTGAAAAATCTCATCCCCTGGCGGCTTCCTGCAATGCAGCCTCGAGGCTTGGCCATGCATTACGCGTTAGGCTTCGGGTCTTCGAATGGACGCTCACGGCGGCAGGGTGACCTTCAACTCGACCTTGGCGAGCTGGTCGGGGGCCTTGCCGATTTTGCGCAGGAAGGGCAGCCAGCGCGGGTCTGAATGGATGTTGTCGAACAGGTTCTCCGATACGATCTCTGAGAATCCCGCATCTTGATGTTGGACCGCCTTGTCGAGCCAGTCGAAGGCCTTGTCGGCCTCGCCGCGGAAAGCATAGACGAAGGCGATGTTATAGGACCAGTCCTTCTCGAACTTCGCGATCAGGTTGCCTAGCGTGGCATCGGACTCGGTCTTGCGCCCGAGCGCATGATACGCCATCGACAGGCCAATCAGCCGCAAAACCTCGCCCTTCTCTTGCTCGATCTCGGTAAGCGCAGCAGGCGCGTCGCCTTTGAGCAGCATTGCTTCGCCGATAAAATACCGCGCGCCGCCGTAACCCGGGCTCAGACTCAGCACGCGACGGAAGGAAGCGATCGCCGCATCGAAGTGTCCCGTTAATAGCTGGGCGTTGCCCAGGTTATTGAGCGCCGTCACGTTCACCGGGTCGCGTCGCACGATAGCCTCATCGAGCGCCAGCGCCTCCCGTAGCCGGCCCAGAGATTTAAGAAACACAGCAACCTCGTCGAGCACGGTCAGATCACTCGGATCAAGTGCCAGGGCGCGCTCGAAGTGCTTTGCGGCGCCAGCGGAATCATTGTTATAGGACGCGATCGCGCCGAGTATGGCGTGCGCCGGCGCGTAGTTTGGATCGATCGCCAACGCTTTCTCCTCCGCCTTGCGCGCACGAGCGAGGCCCTCGCTGCTGGGCAGCAACCCTTCGAATCCCTTGTTGAGAGAATTCTTCGCCAGCCCGCTCCAAGCCGGCGCATAGCGCGGATCAATCTCGAGCACCTGATTAAAAAGTGCATCAGATTGCGTAAACGCCTCCGGAGTGAATTGCCGCCCAAGCTGCACGGCCTGGAGGTAAAGGGTGTAAGCCTTCGGATCGGTCTGGCGCACCGTCGGCGCCGCGCCAAGCAACGTCACCTTCAACTGCTTCACCACTTCGCCCGCGATCTCGTCCTGAATTTTGAAGATGTCGTCCATCTTGCGGTCGTAGGTCTCCGACCAAAGATGGTAACCCTCGGCTGCGTGGATGAGCTGAGCGGTGATTCGCAATTGATCACCGCTCTTGCGCACCGAGCCCTCGAGCACGTTGGCCACGTGCAGTTGGCGCGCGATTTCCGGGATCTCAATCTGTTTGCCCTTGAAAGAGAACGACGAAGTGCGTGCCGCCACCTGAAGCTGCGGCACTTTGGAGAGCACATTAAGCAGTTCCTCCGAAATGCCGTCGGAGAAAAACTCCTGGTCCTTCGCCTGTGACATATCCACGAACGGGAGCACGGCGATCGACTTCTCCGGGACAAGAACGGTGGTTGTTTCGTTTACGCCATGACGCAGCACAAATCGGTCTGTCAGCAACAGCACCACTGCGACCGTGAGCACGCCGATGATCGCGAAGTCGAGCTTGCGCCCGGTGTGATAGCTAATCGACTTAGCCGGGTCGATCTCACTTTCGCGAATCAAACCTTCGGGCGTGAACTCATAGAACCAGGCGAACCCGATCCAGAACGGAAAACCGATCCCTGCCGCGACCAGAAACCAACGCGTCGCCCACTCAGGCGCTCCGAGCGACGGGCCGAGTTGCGAGATGCCTTGCGCGAGCGCCCAGACAGCACCGAGATAGAGAATCGCGGCTCGAATGACGTTGCGCCGTTTTAGCTCGGAAACGAACGATGCCCTCTCGCTCATGCTTCAACCAGTTCCGTGGAAGCGGATTGTAGAGGGTTCGAGCGGACATCTCTACATCATTATTGTCTCGGCGCGCGCAAGGTGGACCATTTCAGGGTCAGGGCACACTATTCATACTGGGCAAAAATCGTTTACGAGTTTACACCGAAGTTGACCCGAAATGATTGTGCACCTCCTCGACGGCACTTACGAGCTCTTCCGTCACTTTTACGGCTTGCGCCGGTTTACCAAAGGCAAGGACCGTCCCTACGGCGCGGTCGTCGGCGTGCTGCATACCGTTCTGCAAATGCTGGAGAACGACGCCGTTTTGCCGGCGTCGCGACCGATCACGTGATTGAGTCGTTAGGCAATCGGCTTTGGCCGGGCTATAGGGCGCCTCTCGAAGGTCCAGGGTACCGGAAACTGCGTTCGAACCGGCGTCTGTGGGGCGTGAGTGGGGTGACGTGGCGGGGTTTGCTCCGGCAGAGCTTAGCGAGTGTTTCGAAGAATTCCCGATTCGCTCCGCCTGCTCGGTTGGATAAGCTCAGGCACTGTGATCTCGAAACATTGGCGGTGTGACTCACTTTCCCTCTCTCCCTTTCATCCGATGATGACGTTGGCGGCTGCTGTGATAGCCGCCGCAGCTTTCCCGCTGGCCGGACTGGCGCAGTCCGCGACCGAGGTTGGTCCCGGCTATGACATCGAGATGAGCCGCATGATCGCCATGCGCGATGGGATAAAGCTGGAAGCATGGATCTTCAAACCATCGAATCTAAAGGTGAAAGCGCCGGCGGTGCTGGAGCTGACCCAATACGATATCGACGGCGGCCGGAACCAGGATTTCAAGACGTTCGTGCAGCGCGGCTATGTCTTTGTGCAGGTGGAGGTGCGCG
>JADMIO011863599.1_pt1 | contig 15778 bp, 13 predicted proteins | sample 8958161 | NCBI WGS metagenome assembly JADMIO01 (sample SAMN16585339, study PRJNA669376) | soil metagenome | isolation source: Crop rotation soil | place: USA: Cullars Rotation, Alabama | collected 2011
CTTTCCCGAGCCGCTCGAGCCGCTCGAGCCGCTCGACCCGCTGCGACCCGCCTGGGGGCTTCCGGCGCTGCTGCCGCCCGTCCCACTGCCGGCGCTGCTCGAGCCGGCGGAGCCGCCGTTGCCCGTGCTGCCCGCCATCGCCACGGGAGCTTGATTCGTAAACCCTGGGTCTTCGACGTGTGCGCTACATCCCGCCACAACCAAACCCACCGCGAACACCACATTGCGAACGTTGATCACGGCGAGAACCCTACGCTCCACTCGGTTGGTTGTCGAGCCCTCGGCCAGCACTCGTGTTTGAATCATGACTAGGTCATGTGTGAGGCAAAATGTGCAACGAGCGCGCGGCGCACGCTGCAAGCGGCCGCTAACACGCCGGCCTCACGCGAGAAATGAAGACGCGCGCCGCCGGCGTCAGTTCCTTGGCGCGTATCGGCGGACACGAATTCTTCTGCTCACACGTGCATGTGTGTCGAGCACTGCATCCGAAAATTTTTTTGGCGACGCTCGCCGCGAGCGGCTCGATGTGGCGAAGTCCCCCATCGAGTCCCGATCGAGTGAGAGCGCTTCAGGCGATCGGGACCAGCGACGACAGCCGACGCGCCGCGAAGCCCGTCAGGGCGGAGCTGTCGTGCGCCTCGGTCGGCGTGCAGGCGACGAGCACACCGTCGGCTACGTCGTCGAGCGCTCGACAAGCGATGGGGTCGGCGACGCTCGCGCCGTGGACGACGATCACCTCGTAATACGGGCGTAAATCCCGCACGCAGCCCGCGAAATGCCTCGAGAGCAAAAGCTCGGGCGCGCGCGTGAGCGAGGGCAGCACGTGCAGGAGCGGCCCGCACTCGAGCACGTACCAAGTCTTCTCCGAGCCGCCGCGCGCGCGCTCGGTGAGCTGCGCGGCGAGGCTCACCTGCTGCGGCGTGTCGAGTTGAAGCGCGCGGTGGAGCTCGGGCTGCCCGAGGTCGCCGTCGATGAGCAACACGCGCGTCGCCTGGTCGTCGCCGAGCGCGGCAGCGAGCTCGGCCACCAGAGCAACCTTACGAGCGCTCGCTCCCGCGGTGCTCGACACGACGAGCACGAAGCCGTCCTCCGCAGCCAATGCGCGAAGCTCCGTGACGAGCCCCGCGTGCTCGCTCGGCAGAGGACGAAACCCCGCGCGCGGCGTCGCAGGGTAGGCCATGAGCGGCGCGAGCGGCTGGTCGTCGAACCCCGCCGGCGGGTCCGAGCGCTTACCGGGCTGCGCGACGACAGGCGCGGGAGGCGACGGCGCAGAAGCCCATTCCGGCGCACCGTCGGGCAGCGGAACGAGGTCGCCTTCGCGCGCCTCGCCGCTTTCGACGCGCAAAAGCGGCACGATCGCCGCCGCAAAAGCCGCAATCGCACCCACCAGCAACAGGAGCAATCGATTGGGCACCACCTTGCGGTCCGCGAGAGTCGCCGCGCGCGTGATGCTCGCCCGCGGCGGCGTCGCTCCGACTGCCGCGGGCGTTTTCGCGACGGCATTCAGCAGCCGAACGAGCTCGTCGGGCAGGGTGTTCGGTTCCGAGCGCGGAGCGGAAAGCAACCCGTCGATCTCCGCCAGTCGTAGTCTGAGCTGCCGAGTGTCGACGCCGATCGTCGGGCGGCCGAAGGGATTGTCCGTCACCTCGTCGTCGGGACGAGGCGCGTTCGCCAGCGCCGTTTGGATCCGCTGGCGCTCGATCTCGAGGCGGGACTTGTCGGCGTCGCTGCGCCGTGGTCGGGCGCTCGACGCTGGACTCACTCGCTCCTGGTTCTTGACGACGTACGCCGCGAGGTCGCTCTCCGCCCGCGTGAGCGCGACGGAATCGGCAGCGCGCTCGACACTACCGATCCCGGTGACGACGGACCCAGCGATCTCGTTGCAACGGGCCTGGGCTTTGGCCGCAACCGCGTCACGCACGCGAACGCGTAGCTCGTGCCCGACCGGCTCGATGGCTACCGAGGTGTCCTTGGCGGCCAATCGATCGCGCATCGCGAGCGCCATCGCGGTGAGCTCGGTCCCGGTGAAGGGCGGCTCGGCCTCGACGCCCACGAGCGCCATGGATTCGTAGCTTCCGGACAGAAACGACGCGCACGCCAAGAACCCGACCGCAACGCTCACGCCCCTGACCAGCGAGGCGAGCCAACGGCTCATGACCCCGTGCCACCGAGCACCACGGGAACCGTGCGAGCGAGGATGTAGAGGTCCATCCAAGGTGACCAGCTACGGACGTACTCGACGTCGAGACCGACCCGTTGCTCGAAGGTCGACTCGTTTCGCCAGGTCACCTGCCAGATCCCGGTGATGCCCGGCTTGACGCGAAGGATGATCGCTTCCTTCTGCGCCATGTCCGGAATCTCCCGCTCGAGGTAAGGCCGCGGACCAACCAAGCTCATTTCGCCCGTGAGCACGTTCCAGAGCTGCGGAAGCTCGTCCAGGCTGTACTTCCTCAAGAAGCGCCCGATGCGCGTCACGCGCGGATCCTTGTTGAGCTTGTGAAATTCCTCGTACTCCTTGCGAAGCTTCTCGTCGTTCGCGAGCAGCTCGGTCAGGCGGCGCTCGGCGTCGACGAACATGGTGCGGAACTTGAGTGCCTGAAAACGCACGCCGTCTTGGCCCAAGCGCTTCTGGCGATGGAACGACGGCCCCTTCGAGTCGAGCTTCACGAGCACGCAGAGCGCCACGAGGAGCGGCAGCAGGATCAGGATCGCGATGGTCGTGAGCACGAGGTCCATCACGCGCTTGGCCGCGCGCGGGCCGCGCAACAAGAGCTGCCGGCGCACCTCGATCCCGAGCGCACCACCCAGGTAGCGGGTGGGCGCGCCGAAGTACGTCAGGTTGAACAAGTCGGGAATCACGAGGACGTTCGTGTAGCTGTCCGCACAGCGCTCGATCAGCGCCAGCATCGCGGCCGCGTCCATCTCGGGCACCGCGAACACGGCCGTTCGAATGCCGAGTCGTTGCGCGAGGGCCTGCGCCAGCTCGAAGCCGCCGACGACCGGCACGCCGTCGACCTCCGAGAATTGCTCGAGGGCGATGCGCTGCGACGGCGTATCGAAGTCCTCGTCCAGGACCTCCTTGCTCGGCTGGATGACGATGTCGTCGTCGCCCCAGATGGCGCGCACGGTTCCGTGGCGCTGCGGATTGTCGTCGAGCAGCGCGACCGGCTTGAGCCCGAGCTGGGGACGATTTTGCAACAGCGCAACGACGGAGCGACCCACCTTCCCCGCTCCGAAGACCACGACGGCGTGTCCCCACCACGGCTTCTTCGAGAGGATCGAGCGCACGATACCGCGCACGATCGGCACCATGACCACGCTGATGGCCCAGCCGACGAGCCAAGCCTCGTGCAGAAGTCCCTTCAAGCCGACGGAACGGGTGAGCGCGGCAATCAGCCAGCCGCCGATGTACACGACCGAGATCGCCGTCGTGGAGCCTCTGATCTCGTCGGGGGGGCTCGGCGGAGTGACCGAGTAGAGCCCGAACGTCGAAAGCGCCCCGAGGCAGAGCGGGATCAAACCGAGGACGCCGTACTTCTGGGACAGCGTCATGTTCGTCGGGAGCGCGGCCCACACCGCCAGGGTCGCGAGGCCCACGGTCGTCAGATCGCAAAGGATGAGCGTCAGGACGGTAGCGACCGGCCGGCTCTTCACGTCGAGCCAGCCGATGGCGCGGCTCTCCCGCGCGCGGTGCACGAGGTTGCTCGCCTTCCCGCGCAGCCGCGCGGTGTGCATCTGCTCGATCAGCGCCTGGGAGATGGCGCGATCGTCGCAGGCCCCCATCTGCTTCAGGATGGCGCCGAGGTGACCTCCGCGTTCGGTTTGGATACGCAGAGACAGTCGCAGTTGCTCGGGCGTGATGAAGCCCCGCCGCAACAGCAGCTGACCAATCTCGTTGTCGCGTCGGCGACGGCGCCTGTAGAAGGCCGGCCCACCGCGCGGTGCGGTTGTAGGATTATCCAAGGGTCGCACGAGCACGCAGCGCCCGCGCGCGCATTATACGGGCAACAGGCGGCCGACCCAGCTCGTCTTGGCCGAGTGCACGGCCATGCGGGCAATGGCCGTCATTTCAGCGCGCTCCAGCGTCGTGCTAACCACTTCGAGCCGCGGGGCGCTGCGAAAGCTCCCAACGCTCTGATCGTCGAGCAATCGGAACACTTCGTACTGGCCGGCGGCCACGCGCACCACCCGGTACGTCGTCCCTGCTACCTGAACCATCCCTTTAACGGCTTGCATCGTCGCTGCCCTTCATCGAGATCGAGACCTGGTCACTCTTTCCGTAGCTCTCCTCGCGGGCGTTTGGAAGAGTATCTTTTGGAGTGCGATCCCGTCATGTACAGTAATTCCGTGCCGGAGGATCGTGATGGCGCCGACGTTTCCTTTCAGCGCGGTACTTCCAGCTGACGGCAGAAGGGTCGGCCAGCCGGCCTACACGCGCGGCTTTGCGGCTTTCGAGGCGCTGGTCTGCCTTGCGGCAAGCTTCCTCGGCTACCTCGCCTTTTCGCTCCTGAGCCACACGTCGGGCGCTGTCACGAGCACCCTAGAGGTCGGCGGCTCAGTGCAGGCGAGCGCCGGGCCAGGGCACATGGGCGCGCTCGACGCGCTCCGGGTGGCGATGTTCGACGCGGCGTCGACCACCTTCATTCAGGTCGCGGCGAACGGCGACCATGAGTTCAAGGTCACCTGCGTCGACGACCACCGTGACCGGGCGCTCGCCAATTGCAAGGCGGCCGTGCGGCGCTCCGTCACGCTCGCCCCTCGCCTGCTCGCGTCCGATCCGGCTCGCGAGCGCGATGCGCTGATCCGCGCACGCCTCCGCGAGCTCGTCGCGCTCTCCACGGCGAACCCTGCTCTCACGACCTCGAACGGCTCGCCTCCGTTGACAGCGGCAGTGCTCGCGCAATGGAGCGAAGCGGTGCGACTCGCCGTGGAGGCCGTGATGGCGTCCTCCACCCCGTCGACGGATCTGCCGGTCGTTACGGTCAAGGCGAGCCCCGAGCTCGGACCGGAGCCGCCGCTCCGCTACCTCAAGGTCCTGGGCACCGGCGCGGCATGGTCGCTGTTCGTCGGCCTCGTGATCGGGCTCACGAGCCGTCGCGTGTCCGGTCGGCGTCGCCCGCAAGCCGAGAGTTACGGACTCGACGAGTCGCCCGTGCCGACGGCTCAGGCGCCAGCGCGCCGCACCTCGTCGTCACCGCCAGCTCGGGCTGACTCATCGGCACCACAGGAGCGCCGAATCTCCTCCGCTCCGCCCGACCCACGCACCTCGTCCTCGCCACCGGCCCGGACGAGCTCCGCGCCACCGCCGGTGCAACCCATCTCGTCTGCGCCGCCCGAGAAGCGAACGCCTTCGGTTCCGCCCGAGAAGCGAACCTCTTCGGCTCCGCCCGACAAGCGAACCTCTTCGGCTCCGCCCGATAAGCGAATCTCTTCGGCTCCGCCCGACAAGCGAACCTCTTCAGCGCCTCCCGCGCGTCCGGGGTCGCCAAGGCCACCCGCGGGGCCCGGAAGCATCGAAGCACTCGCTGCGACGGCTGCACCGGCGGCGAGCACGGCCACGCGGACCGCGAGCGCCGACGACCCCTCGGTCGAGGTGCGTCACGTGCCGACGATCTTGCCGCCTGCCGAGCCACCGGCTCCGCCCGCGGATCCGAACGTTCTCGCGCCACCGCCCCTACAAGACATCGGCGAGCTCCCACCTCAACAGCCGTCGTCGAGCGCACCCTCCGGCGAGCGACCCGAGTCGCAGCCGCCACGCTCAGTGGGGAAGATGTCGTTCCCTTCGAAACGGACGACCCAAATGCTCGGGTCGCTGTCGGGCTCGTCGCCACCGGTCGCGGGGCGCAAGACGCCCGCTCCGGGCGCGACGACGATGATACAGAGCTCGCCTCCGAGCACCGGCACCGGGCGGTACAGCTTCGTCTCGACACCGCCTCCTCCGGGCGGCGCGCAAGTCGTCCCCCACGATGTCGGCCCGAGCTGGGCACCGGATCCGCGCCTCGATCCCGCGCCGTGCCGGCCGCTATCACGCGAGCTCTTCGCGTTCGGTGTCGAGCATTGCTTCACGCTCGGCGTCTGCTGCGTGCCCGGCCTCGACGAAGAACGGACCGAGCTCGCCGGGTCGCTCGCGCTGGCGCTCACCGCGAACGGACACGCCCGCGTGCTCTTGATCGACGCCAATTTCGACCAGCCGCTCCAGCACACCGTGATGCGCGCGGAAATGCCGCCGGGCAAGGAGTTCGCGCGACAGATCCAGGAGCACATGATGGCTCAAGGCAGCGACCAGTGGAGCGTCCTGCGCTGCACGAAGAACCTCCACCTGCTGCTCGGGGGCCCGAACTCCACTCCGGGCATGATCCTCACGCGGTCGTTCGAGCTCTGCGTGCGCGGCATGCGCACGTACTACGACTTCATCGTGCTCGACGGTCCGTCGGGAAGTCGCGAGACGGAATGCCAGGCTTTCGACGGCGTCGTCGACGGTTTGGTCATCGCCTGCACGGAGGATCTGCGCGGGGAGATCGCGAAGACCTCGCGCCATTTCACGCCGAAGCGCTTCTCGCGGGCGATTCGCGTCGGCGCTTCGAAGGCTTGACCGAGTGATCGCTGCGGCATCCGCAAGCGCCTGGCTCGGTGACTGGCGCCCGGGGATCGGCGATCCGACGCTCGTCGGCTGGGTGACGACGTTCGCCTACCTCGGCGCGGCGTTCCTTGCGTTTCGCGCCGGAACGCCGCGACAGGGCCGGCCGCTCGCGAAGCAGGACCGCCTGCTCTGGCAGGGGATCGCTGCGTTTCTCTTCGCGCTCGGGCTCAACAAGCAGCTCGACCTCCAAACGGCGTTCACCCAGATTTTCCGCACGCTCTCCTACCGGACCGGGTGGCACGAGGTGCGGCGCACCGTGGAGTTCTGGTTCGTCGTCTTCTTCGGGCTCGCGGCGCTGGCGGTGATGGTCGTGCTCGTGCTGCTCGTGCGCTCGGCGGGTCGTGAGCTTCGCATCGCGGTCGCGGGAATCGCGCTCGTGGGCGCCTTCGTCGTCGTGCGCGCGGCCACGTTCCATCACGTCGATCATTTTCGCGGTGCGCACTGGGTCATGCTGGTCGGCACCTGGGTGTTCGAGCTCAGTGGCATCGTGCTCGTCGCCATCGGGGCCGCTCGCGAGCTCCGGCGCCGGACCGCGCCTAACGCGCGCAAACGGCGTTGACCGACTCGGCGACGTAGGCGCGCTCTTCGACGCTGATCCCGGGGTGAACGGGGATGCTCAGGACCTCGCGCGCGGCGTGCGCCGTCTCGCGCAGGAGAGCGCCCGTGACCGAGTACGCTCCGAGCGCCGCCTGCTCGTGAATGGGGTGCGGATAGTAGACGCGAGCTTCGATGCCCCGCGCATTCAGCTCCGCGACGACGCGATCGCGGTCGAGCGGCTCCGGGGCTCGAATCGTATACTGATGAAAGGCGTGGACGACGCCCTCCGCGACGGACGGCGTGACGACACCGCGCAGCGTGCGCGCGTAGTAGCTCGCGTTCTCGGTGCGTGCTCGCTGCCACGCGGCGAGCCGCCCGAGCTGAACCAAACCGATCGCCGCCGCGAGCTCCGTGAGGCGAAAGTTCGTGCCGAGCGTCTCGTGAACGTAGCCCTTCCGCATGCCGTGCTGGCGCACGAGCCGCAGACGCGCGGCGACCTCGGCGTCGTCGGTGAGCACCATCCCGCCTTCCATCGTGGTGATGTTCTTGCTCGCGTGAAAGCTGAAGGCGCCCGTCCCCCAAGCTCCCACGGGACGCCCGGCAATCGTCGCCCCGTGCGCCTGCGCCGCATCCTCGAGCAGGACGAGGCCGCGCTCGTCGCACAAGCGCCGAAACGCAGGCAGATCAGCCGGGTACCCGAACAGGTGCACCGGCATGATCGCCTTGGTCCGCGCTGTCACGGCGCGCGCCGCCGCTTCGACCGAAAGGCAGAACGTCAGCGGGTCGATGTCGGCGAAGACGGGTCGCGCGCCGACGAAGAGCACGGCCGTCGCCGTCGCGACGAAGCTGAACGACGGAACGATCACCTCGTCGCCCGGTCCGACGCCGTGAGCCATCAGCGCCGCGATGAGCGCCGTGCTGCCGCTGCTGGTCGCCACACCGTGCGCGGCCCCGTGAAAGCTCGCGAATGCGCGCTCGAACTCTGCGACACGCTCGCCTTGAACGAGCTGCCCGCTCCGCAGCACTTCCACTGCGGCCGCGAGCTCCTCTTCGCCGATGGCCGGCCGCGCGATGGAGACGAGCATCTACTTGGCGTGGCTTTTGATGCCGCGGGCTCGAGAGGTCAACTCCAGGCCGACCAGTCGCCGCTGAGCACGGCGCTCACGGCGATCACCGCGTTCGTCGCCCCGTGCGCGACCATCGCGTCAGCGTTTTCCCCCGAACGGACCTGAACGAGGGCGTAGACGATGCCGGCGAGGCTCGCCGCGAACCACCGGTCGTGCAGCGCGCCGAAGGCGAGCGACGAAGCGACGATCGCGAGCGGCGTCCAAGCCTTGAACGAGACGCTCGTGAAGTCGCTCGCGATCAAGCGCCGCAAGAGGTAACCGCGGAAGGCGAGCTCCTCGCAGATCGGCGCGATCAGCACCGAGCCGACGACACGCAGGACGATCCAACCCTTGCTCACCACGAGCTCGGGAACGGGCTCGGTGCGCGTCTCCGTGAGCACCCACGCGACGCCGACGGCAATGCCCACCCCGAGGGGGACGATGCCCGGGTGAAAGCGCAGGTGCGTGTAGTGCCGGCGGTAGACGAAGAGCGCGACGCTCGCCAGGACGACGCGCAAGCCGTACAGCGGATCGACCGTCGTCGCGAACATGCCCGTGAGAAGCGCCGTGGCCGTCACGACCATCATCGGCACGAGGAACGCGGCGACCGGGTTCTCCCAATGCTCCTCCGGGCCGATCTTGGGCGCGGAAAAGAAGCGCGTGTGCCGGGCGACGCTCGCGAGCGCCAGCGTGATCGCACAAAACAGCACCCAACCCGCCTTCGAATGAAAGCCGCCCTCGGCAATCTCGGGGGTCAGGTGCTCGCCGACGAGCATCAGACAGGCGAGTCGAACGCTGTTGCCGAGCCACACGGCGAGCACACCGATCGGGACGATGAGGATCGCGTGCGGAAAGCGGAACTGCTTGCGCATCGCGACGAGCATCGCGCTCAACAGCACCGTGATGAGACCCATCCCCTCGAGGCCGCTGCAAACGGGAGCAACGGTGACCGCGAAGTTCGGCATCGCGAGGAGCATCGTCGACGGGTCCACGTAAACGTCCTCCCCGACGAGTCGGAGCAGCGCCGCGGTCGTCTGCAACGTCCCTTGGGAGAGCGGTGGCCAGAGCACGGGCGCCAAACGCCCGCCCACCCACGCCGCCAAACCGACGAGCACTCCGGCGAGCACCCAGCCAGAGAGCACGCGCTTGACGATCTGCCGCACGCCGACGAGCGCCGCGAAGAGCGCGAGCGCGGAGCTCGCCCCGAGCAAGCCCCAGAGCGCGAACCAAGCCGCCGGCGAGCCGCTCGGCGCCTCACCGCGGCCGAACACCCGCGCGGTGACGGCCAAAAACAGGCCGTAGAGCAGCGCGTGGATGCCGAGGCGCAGGATGCGACGACGGCGCGGGAACCCCCGGACTCCAGCGAGCGCCTCTTTCTCTTCCGAACGAAACAGGAGCAGCGCGGTGGCGACCGCAATGCCGAGCGGCGCTACGGCACCGATACTGCCCATCCACTCCCAAGGTCCGCCGCGACGCGCGATGGTCTGCGCGTCGAACCTAAAGCTGACCAATAGGTACTCGCCCAACAGGGCGACCCCTCCGAGGCCCCACAGCAGGGCTGCGTTCTCTAGTCTGATCCGGCCGAACCTCACGCGAGCGGGCTCGGCCACATCGATCCCAGAAACTCAGCTCTGCTTGCGACGCCGGCCGTTGGCCACGAGGAGCGCGCCGCCGATCAGCAGCGCAGCGGCAGCACCGCCACCGAGGCTGAGCTCAGGAGCGGACACCGCGCGCGGCGGAGCGTACCAAGAGCGGTAGCTCTTGATCTTCGGATTGGCGCCTGCCGTACCGACGGTAGACATCACGATGGCACCGATGACTGAAGCGAGAATTTTTCGCGACATTGACGGCTCTCCTAACCTTAGATTCCTACACAATCCTACCCTGACTCGCAATAGTAATTTCCGCTATTTTGCTTGTCAGGGCTGCTTTTTCGTAGTCGAGGTTCCTTACGGAACCTCTGCTTTTTTGTACTCGAGGTTCCTTACGGAACCTCTCCTGCGGCGTTTTCGGCGTTTTGCAGCGTGGGTGTTGGCGTTTGGGGGTGCAAGCGGCGGGCCAGGTGGGGGGTTTCAGTACGGGCGGCGAGTGGCGTGGGGCGCCAACGCTGAGCTTGCGCCTGAAAGGCCTTTTTTCAACACGAACTTGGTTGCGGCGAGTGAGTGATTCCTTCAGGGGGCGGGGCGGATCACTCGTACGGAGGGCGCGGGTGAGACATGGAGTCACGCCGCACTGAACAAGCCCACTGAACACGCGTACTGAACGCGCGCTCTCGCGTCGTCGAGGGGTCAGCGTTCGCGGCGACGGGGGCGCTTCAGGCCGTAGCGCTCGATGCGCGAAATCAGCGTGCGGCGCGAGATCCCGAGCAGCTCGGCGGCGTGCGTTTGGTTGCCGGCGCACTGGTCGAGGGCCGCGATGATGCGGGCGCGCTCGGGGTCCTCGGCAGTGGCGGGCGGGACGCCGGACATGAGCTCGTCGCGACGACCATTTCGCCCCGGTGCGTAGGAATAAGTCCCGGGTCTACCGGCGGCCGTCGACGGCTCGGGTGCCACGGGAGGGAGATCGGAGACCCGCTCGTGCGACAGGGTCTTCCCCAAGCGCTCGAGCGGGAGATCCACCACGTCGATGACCGGGGACTGCGAGAGCATGACCGCGCGCTCCATCACGTTCCGAAGCTCGCGCACGTTCCCGGGCCACGCGTATGCATTCAGCACGCCGATGGCAGCGCCCGTGAGCCGCGGCACGGGCGACCGCCGCGCCTGCTGCGCAAACTGATCGAGGAACTGCTCCGCGAGCGGACGGATCTCGTTCACGCGCTCGCGCAGCGGCGGCACGAACAAAGACACGCCGTTCAGGCGATAAAAAAGGTCCTGACGGAACTGCGCCTGGGCGATCAGGCCTTCGAGATCGCGATGCGTCGCCGCCATGAAGCGCACGTCGACGCGGATCTCCTTGAGGCCTCCGACGCGCGTCATGCGCCGCTCTTCGACGACGCGCAGGAGCTTGGCCTGGATGGCGAGCGGCATCTCGCCGATCTCGTCGAGCAGGACGCTTCCGCCCTCGGCGATCTCGAGCAAGCCGGGCTTCGCCTGGACTGCACCGGTGAAGGCGCCACGCTCGTGACCGAAGAGCTCGCTCTCGAGCAGCGTCTCCGTGAGGGCCGCGCAGTTGACGCACAGCATCGGCGCCGCCGCCCGCGGAGAGAGCTCGTGGATGCGGCGCGCCAAAACCTCTTTGCCGACGCCCGTCTCGCCGAGGATGAGCACGCTGATGTTCGTCGCTGCAACGCGCTCGACGAGCGGCCGTAGAGCTTCGATGGCTCCCGACGACGGAACCCGCGACGGCGGTAGCTCGACGTTGCCGTGCAGGGCCGCGCCCGCCGCCGTCAGAAGCGCTTCGGGCGAACGACCGTCGCGCGGCCAGCACGCGACGCCAGTCGAAACCTCCCCGTGACCTCCCGATGCAATCTGCTCACGTAATCCTTTGCAGAGTGCCTCCACTTTCTCCGGACCTGTATCGATGAGCAAAAGCTCATATTCATCCGCCGCGTACACAGCTACTAGGTCGACGGGCCTCAGATGACGCGAGAACGCTTCTTCGACGGCTTGTGCTTGGTGGCGCCCGAAGCGCAGTCGCACGAGCGAGAACGTGCTGCGCTGCGACTCGGCGCGGGCGCACTCGTCCTCGAGACGGCCCTCGAAGTAGTCGTGGCTCCGAACGTGGCGCAGACGCGTGCTCGCACCCGACGCCTGAACCACCATCGTGACGCCGCCAAGCAGCAGCACGACGCCGGGGGAAAGCGCGGTCGTCTCCCCGGGGCCGAGTCGGCGGTTTCCAACCACGGTGGAAGCCCCCGCGCCGTAGTCGGTGATTTCCATGCGCGCGCCCGTGCTCAACGTCGCGTGAATGGGCGCAACGCCCGCTTCATCTACCCGGATATCGCAAGTCTCATGGCGACCGATGGTCACACGCGCCGCGGCCGGCAACGGGAAGGTCGTCATCCGCGTTTGGCCCAAAACGAGCAAACGCATGCTCGAGAAGCCCGAAGAGGGAATTACAGAATCGCCCTGGCTCGTGAGTGGTTTTGGATCCAAACTGTGCAAGCCTTTGGTTCGAATTGTGCAGAGGTCAATGGTCAGATTGTGCAGTCGCCAAATGAGACGTTTAATAGTCTCAACAATTACATGGACTTAGAACCGAATCATCCGGCTGGTCAGCCAGTTCTAACCTGGCACGCTGTGTGCTCATGACGCACGGCACAAGGGAGTCTTTCAGAAGATGCGCACCGTAAAGGGGATGGTTTTGGTGGATGGCAACACGTACCGGATCGTGCGCGTAGCGCCGGCTCAGTACGACGTCGTTCGAGTCCTCGACGATGTGTGCGTGGGCGAATTTCACAGCGCTCCACAGCTTCGCGTCGTGGCACACGCCATCGAGGCTGGCCTCCTCAGGGAGATCGCCCTGAGCGCAATCCGCGGCGCGAAGACCAGCTGGGTCGGCCGTCTCGCCACGACGTGAGCGAGGCGGCACAGCGCGCGTGCGCGCACCCTAGCAGCCGGGCGGGGGGCCCTAACCGGGCGAACCTCGGCCGGTGAGCGAGGCGCACGCACGCTCCGCAATCGCCAAGCACGCGGTAAGACCGGGCGACTCGACGCCATAGAGCGCGACGAGCCCCGGCACACCGTGGGCTCGTTCGTCGCTCACGACGAAGTCGCCGGGGGGCGCGCCGCTCGGGACGAGCTTCGTGCGAACGCCAGCGTAGCCGGGAACGAGCGCGCCGTCGGCGAGCGCCGGGTAGTAGCGGCGCACGGCGGCGTAGAAAGCCGCGGCTCGCGTTTCGTCGACGGCGTAGTCGACGCCATCGACCCAGGTGACGTCCGGGCCGAAGCGCACGGCTCCGGCGAGATCGAGCGTGACGTGGACGCCGAGACCGCCCGGCTCGGGCACCGGGTACACGAGGTGTCGAAAGGGCGAACTGCCCGTGAGCGTAAAGTATTGGCCCTTCGCGAAGTACTGCCGCGGGATCGAGGCAGCCGGCACACCGGTGAGCGCGCGCGACAGGGCCGTCGCCGAAAGGCCCGCGGCGTTCACGAACGCGCGGCAGCGGACGCTCGTGGGCTCGGATCCGCCGAGCTCGAGCACGAAGCCGCCCTGCTCCACGCGCCCGCCGAGCACGGGTGTGGCGAGGACGACGACGGCGCCGCGCTCGACGGCCTCGCGCTTCAAGGCCGCCATCAATGCGTGGCTGGAGACGATGCCGGTGGAGGGCGACCAGAGCGCGCGGACGGCAGTGAGCTCGGGCTCGAGCGCGCGCACGCCTGCGCCGTCGAGCCAGACGAGATCGTGGACGCCGTTCGCTTCGGCGCGAGCCGCGAGCCGCTCGAGCTCGGCGATTTCGGCGTCACGCGTCGCGACCACGAGCTTGCCGGGGAGCGCGTAGGGCACGCCCTGCTCTTCGCAATAGGCGTAGAGGGCGTGCTTGCCCGCGACGCAGAGCTCGGCCTTGAGCGAGCCCGGCGTGTAGTAAATGCCCGCGTGGATGACCTCGGAGTTGCGCGAGCTCGCGTGTGTGCCGAGCGCCGGCTCCGCTTCGAGCAGCACGACCGAGCGACCGGCTAGCGCGAGGGCACGGGCCACGGCGAGGCCGATGACGCCGCCGCCGGCGATCACGGCGTCCAGCGCTTCGAGCCTCGCCACGGTGCTCCGGGTTACTCGAACGAGCAGACGTATTCGGCGATGCCGGAAGCGACCGTGATGTCGAAGCCGGATTTGCCCGGAACGCGGAAGTGCGTGCCCGCGCCGTACTCACGCCACTCACTCGAGCCGTCGAGCTTCACGCGGCAGCTGCCAGCGGTGATGTCCATGCGCTCCGGCGCGTCCGTCCCGAAGTGGAACTCACCGGGATAGATGAGGCCGAGCGTCTTCTTGGCGCCGTCGGCGAGGATCACAGAGTGGGATACGACCTTACCTTCGAAGTAAATGTTCGCTTTGGCGACGGCCGTGACGTTCTCGAATTTCATGGCCCGGGCAATATAGCCGGCCTCCCCGCTTGACTCAGCGGGAAAAGGAAATTCTCTTAAGAGCCTCGGGGCACCTTACGAATGTCGAGCATGCGGAAGCGCTATCGGATCTTGATGGTGGAGGACAGTCGCGTGAGCCTCGAGGTGTACGCGCAGCGCCTCGAGAAGCGCGGCTACCAAGTCGCGACGGCGATTTCGGCCGAAGAGGCGCGCACCGAGCTCGAGCACGGCGTGCCGGATCTGATCCTGCTCGACGTGTTCATGCCCAAGGTGAGCGGCTTCGAGTTCGTGCGCGAGCTTCGCGGCGATCCGAAAACGAGCCGCGTGCCCATCATCCTGATCTCGGCGTTGTCGGACACGCAGCACATCGTCGAGGGGCTCGAGCTCGGCGCGAACGACTACGTCACCAAGCCGATCGTGATGCCGATCCTGACGGCGCGCATGGAGGCGCTCTTGCGCTCGAGCGAGCTCGTGCGGCGGCTCGAGGTTCAGACCGAGCTCCTGTCGAAGCTCGCGGCGTTCGACGATCTCACGGGCGTCTACAACCGGCGCTCGATGTTCCACCACCTCGAGGCGGAGCTCAGCCGCTGCCGGCGCTACGGCCGGAGCCTCGGCATCTTGATGGTCGATATCGACCACTTCAAGCGCGTGAACGACGAGCACGGACACCTCGTCGGCGATCAGGCTCTGCGCTGGGTGGCGACGACGCTGCAAAACGAGCTCCGCTCGATGGATTTTCTGTGTCGCTACGGCGGCGAGGAGTTCTGCGCCATCCTGCCCGAGACGAACCGACCGGGCGTCGCGCGTGCGGGCGAGCGGCTGCGGTCGGCGATCGAGCGCACGCTGTTCGCGCAAGACGACGTCAAGCTGAGCTTGTCGATCTCGCTCGGCGGGGCGAGCTGGGCGGCGGAAGAGAGCAACGACATCCCCGACCTCTTGGCGCGCGCCGACGCCGCGCTGCTCGAAGCCAAACGCAACGGCCGCAACCAAGTCCGGGTGTCCAACGAGGACCAGGTCGTACGCCCGAGCTGACCCACCCGGCGAGGAGCACCTCGCATGACACGACGGTTCCGAACGCTCGCGGGGGAGCATCGAGCCAGGCGGAGGACCATGGCGGTGGCGCTGTGCTGCCTAGGAGCGGCGATGAACGGCGCCGCGTGCTCGGGGAGCTCGAGCGACGAGGACGCTCGGGGCACCGGGGGAGGTGCCGGGACCGTAGGGACCAACGGGGGCGCAGCGGGCAAAGGCGCGACGGGCGGCGGCGCAGGCAAGGGTGCGAGCGGGGGCAACGCGGCGACCGCCGGCACTCCGGCGAGCGCGGGCAACGCCGGAACCGGAGCGAGCGGCGCAGGCGGCAACCTGTCCAAGGGAGGCGGCGCGGGGAAGGGCGCGGGCGGCGGTGCAGGCACGAGCGCGGGGACGAGCGGCGCGAGCTCCGGAATGGGCGGCACGAGCAGCGGCGGTGACGGGGAAAG
>JADMIO010820055.1_pt1 | contig 15777 bp, 22 predicted proteins | sample 8958161 | NCBI WGS metagenome assembly JADMIO01 (sample SAMN16585339, study PRJNA669376) | soil metagenome | isolation source: Crop rotation soil | place: USA: Cullars Rotation, Alabama | collected 2011
AGAGAAAGGGAGAAAGAGAGAGAGAGAGAGAGAGAGAGAGAGACCCGAGGCCCCGCGGTTGCATTCGCTGCTGATTTCTGTCGCATGCTCTCGAAATTCACGTGCAAGTTCAAGTAGGAAGGCATTGGTGTGTCTTTCCAGACATAGGCGATTTCAACAGGACCCGTAATGTACGATCGTTAAGGAAGGTGGCCCGTTCAGAGAACAAAGACAGACGAAATGAACACAAAGTAGCAAAGGAGCGCAAACAGTAATTGGAAGGAAGGATATCTTAATGGTGCAGCCGTGCCATGTGAACACAGCTATCTTCATGCCCGCGCATGCAATGCTCTGTCCGCTGGCGATTTCGGTCCCAAATATCTCCGCTTTGCCAGACTTCAGCTGCACCTGTTAATAGAGGCCATCATGTCCGACCTGCAGCGTAGTGGACTGCTTTGCGTCCACCTCCACGCGGAGCTCGCTCAGGGCTTCCAAGCTATATGTCTAGAAGAAGATTAGAACAAGGCGCAAGCAAGAACAAGTGCCATTTACCACAGTCTCGTCAGCCATGCGAGCCTGTTGTGATGAACGCCGTTTCTTGCGTTCAGAGCAAAAAATGGCGAAGTGTCTGGTCATCGATAACGGTTCACTCTCGCTGAAAGTCGGCTTCAGCTCGCAAGACAGCCCCAAGGCCATCATTCCAACCCTTGTTGGCCGAAATCGCAACGGTGAGTCAGATGTAATTGCGGTCGGCGATGAGGCGAGCGAGCGGAGAGCAGAACTTCTCGTCAGCAGTCCACTTTCTCGCGGTGTTGTCAATGATACAGCCTGGGACGACATGGAGCGCTTGTGGAGACACGCCATCGACACTGTAGGCGTGGATCCCTCGGAGACGAGGATCTTGCTGTCTGAACCGTACTACTTTCCTGCGAAGTCGCGCACAAAACTCATGGAAATTTGGTTCGAGAAATTCAACGCAAGATCAATTGCTTCGTGCACTGCGCCCCTCCTGTCGCTCCTCTCCTCAGGAACTAGCACCGGCGTCGTTGTGGAGATTGGCGAGAGCCTATCGAATGTCATTGCAGTCACCAGTGGTGGTGTTGAACGGTCGCACGGGACGTACAAGAACTTCGCCGTGACCGGAAACCATATCACCGACAACCTATGTCGTCTGCTTTCATTCCGAGGGTTCTCGCTGGGAACCCGGTCTGCGGTCGGCCGCGAGATTGTTCGTGACATCAAAGAACAGCTGTGCTACGTGGCATTCGATCACAAGGAAGAAAATGACCTGTCTTCAACGCTGGAGAAGGTATACACGCTTCCTGATGGTGCGGAGGTGCGTCTCGCCGAAGAACGCTTCCAGGCGACAGAGCCTCTCTTCAATCCGGACATGCTTGGCCTGGAGTGCAGCGCGCTGCACACGGCCATCAGCGACGCCATCACGCGCAGCGCCATCGACATGCGCCGGGATCTCTACTCCAACATCTATCTCTGCGGCGGCAGCAGCATGTTTCCCGGCCTCCCGGACCGCATTGAGAAGGAGCTGATTGCTGTTGCGCCACCTAAGGCACCCGTGCAAGTGGTGCATGAACGCACGGCGCCATACAGCACGTGGCTGGGCGGCGCGGTGCTGGGCTTGCTGGAGAACAGGAAGGTCTGGGTGCACGACCTCGACTACAAGGAGTTAGGCGCAGAGCAGACCGCATCGGTGGAGACCGCGCCGTGTAACCCGTACGCTTAGAGAGAGAGAGAGAGAGAGAGAGAGAGAGAGAGAGAGAGAGATGTTCAACAATGTAAGCGCAGTATTGTGCTCAGTGGAGTAGGCATATTACGTGGATGGTATAGCATCTGCATGTGTAGAGACTTGTATAATTGACTTTATAATCGTGCCTTTTGCTTTAAATTTTATATGGAAATACAGAACTGACCTTAACATCTTGATGATCTGTCTGTGTGGCATCGTTGTGTCGTTCGATAATTAGCCGCACTTCTGTGAAAACTCGAACAAACGACGATGACAAGTTCGCAGGTTGTGCAAACCGGTCACGCAGCACGCATCCAGACTTTCCTGAACATCGCATCGCCGCAATGGCCCGCATGATGCTTGCCCTTGCTGCCTCCGTCCTCGCGTTCGCGCTGTGCGCTCGTGCGGGCCCATACACGCCGGACATGAATTGGCCGACGTCTATTCCGGCGAATGCCAGCTCGTTCTCAGCAATTGCCTTGGACACAATTCATCGCGAGGTCTATGTCACGCAGCGCAGCGCGGCGTACCCGCAGCCCATCCTTGTCTTTGATCTGGAGGGCAATCTGCTGCGCACGTGGGGCAACACGACCATCAGCCATGATGCGGGAGGCTGGGGTCTGCACGGATTGAATTTTGAGGCCGTGAGTGGTGTCGGATACATCTGGGTCACCGACACGGGAGACCACACCGTGAAGAAGTGAGAGCGCTCATAGAACACTATATTTCTTGCGTGAAATGTGAGGATTGTCTTGTTTATGTCGAATTGTTTGCAAACAAACATAACTTGCGGGATTCAAGATTCACGTGTCATTCTGATCACGGCAGGTTCTCCACTCCAGACAACAAGCTCATCCAGACCCTCGGCACGCCGGGCACTGCCGGATCGGGGCTGATCCCGCTGCAGTTCGGAAATCCTGCCGATGTTGACTTCAGTGCTGATCTTGTGTTCATCGCGGATGGCGATGGCGGCGTGAACAACCGCGTAGATGCTGTTGCTTTCTCCGGTGCAGAGGAGTGGGTCGCCGGCAGCAACCGCCCGGGCACGCAAGCAGGGCAGTTCAACGTGCCACACAGCGTTGCGTACTACGCCACCAAGGATCTTGTGTTTGTTGCTGACCGCGGTAACAACCGCACTCAAGCGTTCGCCGCGAAGACGGGAAAATACATCGGCGAGTGGACCTGCATGCGCCCGGGCTCGCCGTGGGGCATCCGCACATGGACGGCGCAGGATCTTCTGTTCCAGGCCGACGGTCACGGGCAATCTATTTCCATTTTGGATCTAAGCGGCACAACATCGACGTCGCTGGGCGTCTGCAGCATTCTTGCTACTGTGGACATCGACCCTGCGCTCTGCACGTCCCCGCACGAGATTGCGGTGGACCAGGTGTACGGCGAGATCTACGTTGCCTGCATGGGCGAGCATGCGCGCGTGGTGCGTTACAAGCAGGAGTGCGCCGAGAAGCCGTGCAACTTCCGCGCGTAGACATCTCGAGAGCGCGCTGTGTAATGTAGTGAGTGTGCTGTGCTTTCTATTAAATTTTTGACTTCGCTGGCCATGTATTTGGGTGCGTGCCACGTTATTGGTTTGAAAATTCTCAACTCGAAACCATGGACCCAACGAAGATAGTCATGAAGGGTATTGACACGTTCCTGCCAGCGCCCAAGGCACCGCTGAAGTTTGGTCATGGCGAGATGGATGCGGAGATAAAGAGAAAGAAGATTCACGTGTTTGTCCTGCACAAAGGCGAGCATGTGCAGTCGTGGAGACATGTGTTCGCCTCAACCCAAACCATCGGCCATGTCAAGAGCACCTTTGCGGAGGCCTTCCAGCTTGATCCGCAAAAGATGAAGCTTTCAGACGAGGAGGGATTCGAGTTTTCTGTGGAAGCCGAGCGCCTTCCGCTATGGACCTTCAGCACCGGCGGAAAACTTTCGTTGATCATTGATTCTTCGATGGGCGGCACAGCAATGCAGCGCATCGTGGAGCGCATCGGCAACTATGCTCATAAGAACCAGAAGAGCAAGTTGTAGATGCGGAAATCGCGCATTCTTCCTGTTCGTATGACAATCGTACACTGTCTGTGTTGTACATTTTTCAAAGCAGCGTATGTCTGCTCTCCTAGCTCCATTTGCCCGTAGAATACGCGTGCTGCTATGCCTCGAGCAGTAAAGATCGAATCCCGGAGTCTCGTGCTCCCAAGTTGGTTCGTGATCTTTGACTGCAGCAAGCTGTGCCATCCAGCAGCAGCAATTTACTATGCAAACTCCTCACGCTTGACATGCAAGCAAACGCATCCATAATTCATCAAACATCGCAAACCCCACAGATATACCTTGTCTCGCAATGCCAGAGACAGCGACTGGGGTAATGATGTGCACGATCCGATACGAAGACACACAGTGTCCATACAGAGCTGCGCGCAGCCGTCGCTAGTCCACCCACAGCTTCCCCACGTTGTCAATGAGGAAGGATACGCCCGTCTGCCCGCCCGCCGACCCCATCGAGCGGAACAATGACGGGGCAATCATTTGTGCTAGTCCGGATGATGTCATTTTCGTAGCGGGTGAATCAACAACCTGCACTATTAGCGCGGCACATATATGCATGAGAACCATTCGAAGAACGCGCACGATGCCCTTGAGCATTGCAGAAGCTGTGGGGCTCATTGCCGCAATCACGTCGGCTGCCTTGCCTATGCACCGTGAGCAAACTGCGCACTAACAATGCCAGAAACACAGAGAAGAAAACAAGGCATACAATCTGGTCTGCGTGTATGACCGTACCGAGTCGATCAGATGCATCCGACACGGCGATTTCGCAGAAAGCCTGCGATTGCATGAGTATCCAGCGGTGCATACCAAGTATGAAAGACAGGATCAATGTTAAGCCAGGTTCACACGTACTTTCGCATCCTTCGAGCTTACGACAGGCTGCAACGAGCGGCCTGCCAATGTCAGTGTCATAAACCTTAACGACAAGGCCTTTATAATCCCAAGGCTCATGACATATGAAAGTTTTAAAACACATACTCAGGTGAAGCTTGAGAAGACCCGCCACAACCGTCGGATCGAGCTGATCGCTGAGGTCTACGTCCTCTCCTGCAATATCAGACAGAGACAAGTGACAAATCACAAAGACAGCTGCCAATTAGCCAGAACCGAACGTGTGATGGGATGAAAGCGCAGATGATGCTCATGATTATTAAGTCACAGACATACCATCGCGGAAGCGCTTGTCGAGGCCCTCAATCACGGCCTTGCTGCCAGACGTGCGAAAGATTCCCTCGTCATTCAGCGCCCTGCGCCATTACCAAGCCATGAACTGCGCATGAAGTAGAGCCATCAAGGTAGTTAATGTCCATACCATACATAGAAATTTTTACATAAAAATCGAGAAAACAATCATAGAATGAGTTCCGCTCACGAACAACACTGAGAACATACTGTCACATTGTATACGGACCTGGGACCGGCTAGATATTCTATGCAGCGGCGCAGCACTGGGGGCATCTAGTGCATTAGCAATCGTAAGATCTAATAATACCCACCGCAGCCGCTTCTTGAGGGGTCACAGGCGCTATCGCTGAAACGCGTAAGGGTAACAGTCGGATAGAAGAGAGAACATGAAGAAAATGTGATAAGATGGGTGTGATAGCTGCATCACCGCGTCGATGTGAAAATGTGCCACGATTGCATCAGTGCGTACAGAGCGATTCGCGTTTCGAATCGGAGTCGCTCTTGCTTGAAAGGCTTATGTCGCTCATCGGCCGTGAGAGCCGCACAGGCGGCGGGCGGGAAGGGGGCGTGCGCTTGGGAGCGGGCCGCGACGGTGGCGGCATGCGATGTGCATTTTCACTCTTGCTCTCATCGCTCTGCATTGTGTTATACAAGAGCAGCATTGTAGAATACCGGATCTTCGCCGCCCTGCGTTACAGCGGACGAGAATCGGTAGAAAAACTCTTCGTTCTCAAGGCCGTGCTCGTTGCACACATGCGCGAATAGCCCTGCGCGTTGTGAGCGGACACCGCAGGGGGACCTCATACCGGCGGCGATCATGCGATTCCCAAGCTCCATGGCTGATTTCGTGTCCGGCACAATCGATGTCCCCATCAGAAACATGACTGCTTCCGTGCCAAGAAAACAGCTGCGGACATGTGACCCCACGTGCTCACGGAGCCGTCTCACCTCTTGTATGTGCGCAGATGATACGTGCGGTCCCTGACGGGGATTCCTGCGGCCATTTTCCTTGCAATCGCAAGCAGCTGCCTGGATTCTTCGCTCATTGTTGGAGACTCTCGACTCACAAGAGCGTCTATTTGGGCCTGGTAGGCTCTGTAGTTGGGGGCTTGTAAGGCATGGACTCGGCAGCAGGAATTTATGAATCTGGATTTGCGGGCGAATCAAACTCTGATACCATTGCGGCTTCGCCCACAAACATGTACGTTATGCCCTGGACAGACCTCAATCCCAACCCGATGTACACCGCGCGCAAACCCCCGCCATCTCCGACCGAAGTTGTGATTCGAGAGACGTGCTGGTCGTCGCGGAAGCTCATTTTGCTCCTTCTCGTATTGTGTCTGCTCGCCTTGCTTGTTAGCATCGCCGCACTCGTGATGGTCGTTAGTTTTGCGAGAGGGAGCACCGCCGCTTCCTGTCTTGTAGTCAACAACAGCGCGGGTGCCGTCTTGTTAACGTCGTCCGGGTCAACATCAGCAACGGGAAGCGATGCGTGCAACGCAACCTCATTGCGCATCTTGGATGAAGTTCGCTTGCTTCGCTCAAACCAGTCCCTTCTTCTGCGGGTTTTCGACGAACTGCATGCATTCCGCAACGAGAGCGAGGTGCTGTTGCGTGATGAACTCAGCTCTGCTACTGCGCGCCTGCTCATTGCTTTGAACGAAACCGCGTTCAAGGATGCATCGACGGCAACAACGACAACAGCAAGAACAACCACGTCTTCTTCGACCACAAGCACAGCCAAACCCACAACTACTCTGACGAGTATCACCACTCAGATGACTACGAAGACGACGACGACGACGACTACTGCTGCTGCTGCTGCTACTACTACTACTACTACTACTACTACTACTACTACTACTACTACTACTACTACTACTACTACTACTCTGAATGGGACGTACCATTGCCAAACGGAAGCGCCTGCAACGTGCACTCCTGGATACACATGGACCGAAATTTGTTGTCCGCGATTCTGTCCATCTTGCCAGCGCTTTGGAGTAACGTGTATGCAAGCAGCAAATTGCCCCTGCACTTGTGGATGGTGCAGCACGCCTCCGTCTTTGCAAGCGTGTGATTGCTCTCCCGGTCTTTCTTCTCGTGCGACCGACTGCGCGTGCAGCTGCCAATACTGTCCTTCTGGCATGACTTCTCTAGGTGGCGCTGGGCAATGTTTTTCGTTATAAGTGTCTAAGTGTGTCATATGCAGTGCATTGCCGTCCATCGTCCCCATTGTGACATTACAAGCACGATACATCCTCTCTCGTTCCGACAGGACTAGACTACAGTACTAGACCACTCGCACTGGGCCTTTCTAATCCACACGAAATGGTCTCTCTTTGTCACGATATTCAATTCATTTCAGGTTGTCACCTGACCAAGCAATATTAAGCAATAAATACACTTACACAGCAGATAGCGCACCGCTAACTTCCACAAAACAACACGCGCCTACTTCGAGCCCACCGCAATCTTGACCGCCATTGCCGCGGCGAGATCGTCCGGCATGCAGTGCACAACAATCTGCTCGCTGCGCGGCGGGACGGAGACGGGCGCGCGCAGGCGGCCAGCGCTGGTGCGGATGTTCGTGCTAGCGGAGAGGTCGACGACAATTGCCGCTTCCAGCTTGTTCTGCGCAATATGAGATGATATAATACACGGCCTGTGTAGTGCAAATAATATAAGGGGAGGGTGCAGTTTGAAAATTCGGAGGTACGTACGCGGTTTTCGAGGGCGAGGGACACACGCATGTCGCCACAGCGGTGCGAGTAGAGGTTAAGCTGATTGACAACCGATTCCTTCTTGCCGTTGTTGATGATGGATCGGATAACAGCCTGCGAATGAGACCATGGAAAGAGATCCAGCACAGAAACATCAGTGACATATGTGGAGACTCACTGCATCCACGCGCGCCTGGTCGTACGGCATGGCGGTCAGGGCCTTGAGCGCCTTCTTCTTGCTGACAAAGCAGAACAAGGTGAAGCACACGGCCTCATCCAGCTGCAGGGCCCTGGAGCAGTCAGAGGCTGATCGACGAAGAATACTTTCGTACGAAAGCAGCCGATACAATTCGAAACGCTCAAGGTGCCTTGTACGATAGCACACCAGTGCAATAGTTATTGAAAGTTTTAAGGATTACTTGTTATAGCCGAGCGCCTCAAATTGCTTGTAAAACGACTCTGAGTCCTCGGCAGCCTGGAGAACCTAGACCGTAAGCATGCCGCGACGCGCAGCCCTCTTACATGTGTGTACATGGCCAGAAACGCTTTTAAATCAAGCTGGTCCTTCTTGTCAGAGAATGTCCCTATAAATTATCAGCGGGTGCACACGGCACCAGGGAGATACCCGTCATGTATTCCCATGTCTCGTCATCGCACGCCTCCCCGTCCGTGCGCAGCAGCAGCAGGTCGTACTCGCGCCGCCGCAGCGCGCCCGTGTTGTCCAGGTCGATGCGGTGGAACACTTCCGTCAGGGCGACCTTCGCCTGCATGGAGTGAGCGCATGATTTGTCAATCGACAGAGTGTGAAGTAAATAATTGTTCACAATTCGCAGTCAAAATACATTGATGAGTACCTTTTCCGAAAGCTCCATGTGCCCTCTGACCATCTCGGACAGCTCCTGCCCCGTCAGATCGCACTAACACACTTTCGTACCACGCCGCGCTTGGGCTGCTGTGCGCGCTTGCGCAACCGACAGCCGGTTGAGAATGGGACGACAATGTAATCGCCTACAGTAATCAGAACACAAAGGTCACTGGTTCTTTGCGTGATAGAGAGCAGCAATGTCAAACTGAGAGAAACTCTCGCACAATAGGATGATCACGTTGTGATACTACATACCGGCCTCAAGGGACAGCTGCAGGCAAGGATCGAGGTTCACGTGCGTGTGCGAAAATCCGACAAGCTCAGTGTCCCCGTCGGAATCAATCTGAGATGTGTTATATATGCCAACATCGTGCATGTACGACAAAGGCAACATTATCTGCATCATTCCCTCACCTTCAGAACGAAGATCGCCGCGTCTGCATCGACCGCGTCGCGCTGGAGGCGCAGGGACAGGAAGATGTCGCACGGCTCCGCAACCACAAATGCATAGTGCTCGCTGAACACAGCGTTGCTGTCGGTCGCTTGGAACGTGCCACGGAGGCGCTCGCATGCCCATGACTGACTCGTAAGAATAATGCAGCACGGGTACAAAGCAAATAATACGAGAAGGAAAGGAACAAAATCTAAGAGACATTAACAGCATGCACCATACTTGCAAGTCTGACGGCTCTGTTGTCTCCGGAACTTCTTGGATGCCCGCACGGCGGCGGGCTGTATGCTGTGCAGTGGTTAATATCTCTCTCTCTCTCTCTCTCTCTCTCTCACTTTGCGCACCTTTGTTTTCGATCCAATCGGATCACCCTGCGAGACAGGCGGCTGCACGGCAGCCTTCATCTTCCCCAGCTGGTCCATCAGCCGCTGGCGCGTTGCCGAAGAATGGATCTCGTCGCTTAGCGAAGCCATCATGTTCCCAAACTTCGCCATTGAGTCCAAAGAAGGAAAATGTCAAAAAAACACCTCCTTGAAGTCGATCTCTCCATCGCCGCTGCGGTCAAACTCTTTCCAAATCTCATCAACTTCCTTTTCCGTCAAATGCTCCCCGTTCTGCAGCGCATGAGCATCATCAACGTGAGTCCTCGCACATACCTTCCCAAGCACCAGATTCATCTCCGGTTTCGAGATTCGCCCATCACCATTGACATCCAACATCTCGAAAGCATTCAGCAGTTCACTCAGCGTTGTCGGTTGGAGCTGAGGCAATGTGAGCCGCGCATGTGACAAATACAACGCACTCGCAGGCAGAACTTCACGAAATCGTCAAATGTAAACCCAGCATCTGGTCCGTACGGCTCGCAGAAGTCCTGCATAGCGTGAACAGTGCACCCAACTAAGAGAAGTTGAGGGATTAAGAGAGACAACGAGCTGGCAATCATTTTTGTCGGTCGCTATCGCACCTGCATGTTTTTCCGGGACGGATTGCGCCCCGAGAAGTACACCGCATCAAGCAGCTGCTTCCGCGAGATGGTCTTGTCGCCATAGGGGTTGACAACGGTCCATGCCAGGCGCAGTTCTTCCGTCATGTGTTCTGTTGCCCTCTGCTTGCCAACAGATAAAATATCAGGCAGTTTCTGATTTATTTTTTGTTTTTCGTCTGTTTGACGTTCCTGCCGAGCGTTAGTGCAAAATGCAGCATGGAGCACCGTCCGAGTCACATGGAATAAGAAACGAGAAACTGCATTTTACGTTCGATCGCGAAAAATGGCTGCTGGCTTCGATTCTACAGAACCAGCCTCACTGAATCACTTTTCAGTCACCTGCGCGCCCACCCGAAGCATACAATACCCACGCATTGAACTCACAAGACGCCATCAGCCATGCCCATGCTTCATTTGAGCCCCTGTGGGACGCGTGACGCCGTTCAAAATGTGTCAACAACATTACTAGACTACCTTCCTAGGTTCCCGCCGTAACTCGTCGTCATGAGCGCCAAGAGGCGGGCATCCAGCTGCGCAAGGAGAAGCGCGCAGAGCAGGTGTGTGAATACGCCAAGTGACTTACGTTGTCTCTGACTCCATTCAGGAATTGAAGCGCCGAAACCTTCTGGAGCCTGCTCAGTCCTCGGAAATGGAGCTGCCCAGTGCGCCTACGATTGTTAGTTGATTTATTTTGCCCTTTGTGCTCATTATGGAAGGACTACGAGATGCTGCAAGAATATGTTGCAGGAGTGTCGAGCAACGACCCAGCGGAGCAACTCTCATACACCACTAAATTCCGCAAGCTTCTCTCGAAAGGTACATATCTTATCATCTTTTCGAAGATTTGACGTCGCGTGCAGAGAAGAACCCACCCATTGATGAGGTCATTGCAACGGGTGTTGTTCCACGCTTCGTGCAGTTCCTGCGCTGCGATCACATCCCGCAGCTACAGGTGATGCATTCTCATGCACTCCAAAACTCATATCGGTTAGTTTGAGGCCGCCTGGGCGTTGACAAACATTGCATCTGGCTCGAGCCACCAGACTCAAGTGGTCATTTCGGCAAACTCGATTCCAATTTTCATCTACTTGCTGAAGTCTCCCAGCGAGGATGTGCGCGAGCAGGTATTCATGTTTCTTACAAAAATTTATAATTTCAGGCTGTGTGGGCGCTTGGAAACATTGCTGGCGACAGCCCGGAGTGCCGTGACCTTGTTCTTCGCACCGACATTATGGGCCCGCTTCTCGCGTACGCCATCGCTCTCGCTCTCGTGATATTTACCCTGCAGGCTGCTGAGTGACCCCGCATCCAAGACCACGATGGTGCGCAATGCCACCTGGACGCTGTCCAATCTCTGCCGCGGGAAGTCGCCGGCGCCTAACTTTGCTACGGTACGTTTTCGTTGCCGCCGATATTCAATAGTTTATCGATGTGAGATGCACTTTTCACATGCGTGAAGGTCGCGCCTGCATTGCCGACACTTGCCCGGCTTATTTTCTACCAAGATGATGAGGTTCTCACTGGTACGTGTTTTCTTCTCGATCCCGTCTCATTGTACAGATGCCTGCTGGGCGCTCTCCTATCTCTCGGACGGGCCCAACGAGAAGATCCAAAAGGTCATTGACTCAGGTGTCTGCCGTCGGCTTGTCGAGCTCCTCGCGTAAGTCCCTTGTACTCGTCATTTTTTTTGCGTCGTCGTCGTTTTCCATCAATTGTGTCTAGAAAGAAGTGAGCGCTGGCATCTGATTGCTGCAGTCATCCCGTGTATAGTGTTGTGACACCCGCGCTGCGCACTGTTGGCAACATTGTCACCGGCGACGACCAGCAGACCCAGGTTTGTGTGCCGTCTCCATCGTAATTCTGACTTTCATAGCACATGCTGGGCTTGGGCGTGCTGCAGAACCTGGTTGCCCTGTTGAGCAGCAGAAAGGTTTGTGTTTTGTGCTACGTTTTTATTTATGCTTACAGGAGAGCCTTCGCAAGGAGGCCTGCTGGACCATCTCGAACATCACCGCCGGCAACCGCGATCAGATCCAGGCTGTGCTGGACGCGAATCTGATTCCCCCGCTGCTGAAGATTCTGGAGGACGGAGACTTCAAGACGCGCAAGGAGGCCGCGTGGGCCATCAGCAACGCGACCTCCGGCGGCTCCGACACCCAGATCAAGTGTGTATATTGTTCCGTAGTCTGCGTATTCCATTGTGCCTCTGTGTTTTATTAAGGAGTCCGCGTTTCGTCTGTCTGCGATGCTAATGGATCAGGTTCCTCGTGCACCAGGGCTGCATCAAGCCGCTCTGCGACCTGCTGACTGTGATGGATGTCAAGATTGTCGAGGTCGCTCTCGATGGCCTCGAGAACATTCTGCGCGTGGGCGAGTCTATTGCTGACAGGTTTGTTCTCCTTGCTCCAGCATGTCTGACCGTGATAGCGAGGGTAGCTTGAACCAATATTCGTCCTTCATTGAGTCGTGCGGTGGGCTGGACAAGATCGAGTTTCTGCAGTCGCACGCGAACCAGAAGATCTACAACAAAGCATATGGGATCATCGAGACGTACTTCCGCGACGACGACCAGCCCGAGTACGATCTCTCTCTCTCTCTCTCTCTCCCACTCCCTCTCCCTCTCCCTCCTAGAGAGGCACGAACTCACAGGCGCAGCATGGGACAGGCGGTTCAGGATGGGCAGTTTGCACTTCAGGGCGCTGCTCCACCAAACCCTGGTAATATAAACACCGCTTCAATGACGATACTGATGTGCTCAGATTACCAATTTTGAAGTTTCGGCCGTCATCGTTCGTCGCACCCCTCTCTGCACATGCACCATGCACATTGCACGTCATGGCACCCTGCATCCTGCATTCTGCACTGCACAGCATACCACACTGCACTGCACGTGCTTTGTAATGCTCTTCGCGTCGCGCGTGGCGGCCGGGAGCAAAGCACCATCATCAGTCGTTGCATAGCTCAAGTCATTAAATAATGGCTGCTGTCATACGCGGTTCCACGGAGCAGCAGACATTCCCTCTGACGACTCATCCCACCCACCACTACAATGTCTGTTGGTTGCTGGGTGTTCACTCACTGACTCGCATGCGCTATGTGGTTGAGAACAGTAGTGATCGACCCCTCGTCTGAAATATCAATCATTACAACACTGTTTGCAAAAGGAATGCTCTCTGTGGCTGGTATGTATGCTGCAGGCGAAGACCGCACGCGACAATTGGCACGCAAGCTGAATATGTCTGCAGGACAGCAAGTATTATTTTCTCGTTCGCGCTGAATCCTATCAGTAAATTCTCAAGCGGGGTGCCCGTTCGTGAGCGAGTGGGCTTAGGATCCACAGTGTCGATATGACCATCGATGCTCCAAGTGTCACTTCGAGCAGGAGGCCGACCGGGTTTGGCCTGGTACCGGCTCCCGGAAACTAGGATTCACCAACACCAAGAGTTCTCGTTCAACCTGATCGCGTCCCGACCCTTGACAGCAGCAACGAACTTGGTGGTGCGGGCAATTTGTCTTGTTTGCAGCTGGCATGCATGCTCTCTCCCTGCGCCACTGCACACACTGACTATAAAGGCGCTTGATCCATGTCCACCAAGCTGAAGAAGCCAATCTCATCGGAGTGGGCGGGCATTGTTGATGGCGCTCGCTGCTCGGACGTAAGTTTGTCTCTTGTCTGCGCGTTGTGCACAAGGCTCCATCGGATGCTCACGAACTTTAGAATCGCTGGTCTCCGTTTGTGTTCTTTGTGGATGGCAATCAAGACACGGCGGAATTGATTGCAAAAGCCTGCGCTGCATTCTCTCAGCGCCGAGCATTCAACGCGATTCTGGATCTGCCATCATGGATCAAGGAGGCTGCGCGCCTGAAACCAAAGACCAAAGAGAGCGTGATGTCGTTGGCTGCCGATGCCGCAGCGCAAGCCCAGCACGAGCAAGATGGTGGCATCGTTTCTCGTACGCTGCTGTTCACGCTGCATGCTGACTTGCCCTGCAGCACAGACGGTCGCGCGGATCATCAAACTCAAGCTTATGATTATGTTTGAGGCTGCGTGCGAGGCCCGTGCGTTCTTGGAAGAACCAAAGGTGATTGCCAATCTCGCATACATATTATCTTTCTGTTCCTCTTCTTGTGTGCTCTAACCCCCTTGCAGGATGCCGCAGTGAAGCGGAAAACAGCATCACCACGCGCGCGTACAACTGATGCGGACCAAATTGCAGCGCTGCCGGTGCCGGGGCCGGAAGCATACCTGTGTGTTGGCAGCATGTTCGATGCAGCGACGGTGCTTGCGCTGCAACAGGTTGGGGTGAGCGTGGGGGCCGTTGTGTTGCTTGCCGCGAGCAAAGAGAACAATCTGAAGGAGACAACGCCACAGCCGACAAAGATCACACCGACACCGCAGGACCCTGCAGCGCGGAGCAAGCGTGATCAGCAAGTGATTGTGCAGGAGCTACGACAGGCTGCGGATGCTTCCGACACAGGCACGCATCGAGAATAAACCGTTATCTGATGGCGGCAGGGTCGCCACTGCGGGACATCGCGTGGATATCGCTCACGGCGGGCGAGGACTGGGACGCGGTGACTCTCAGCAACAAGCTGGAGTCGGAGCTATTTCAACGCGTGACTCTTCGCCAGCGCCACCAGCAATACCTCGCCCAGCTGCGCCTATTGCCGCTGCAGGGCGAGCCAGTATCTTTAGAAGCGTATAACAAGTGCGTTGACATTAATTTGGTCCGCCTGTAAACTGCCCAGGTTTCTGCCTGCCAAGGGTGTAAATAGCAATTTGGTGGCCTTTGCTGCCGTCAGCGCGACCACTGGGGATGCTGACTCAGACCATCCTGAAGTCGGTATGCATAGACATTGCCTTTTTGCAGCGCTAATGCGCAGGGCCCCCAGAGACGCTTGTTGCACACTTTCGCGACGCTGTCGGGCTCGCCGCTCTTGCGCACGGCAGCGAGCGCCTGCGGTTGGCCGAGCAACGCATGGCAACGCTGAGCGCGGGTGTTGATTTGACGGAGCATATCCCTGCTGAAGTAATATACGCTATGTACGGGGTATCTGACATTACAGACGGCGGCTGAAATGATGGAACGCTCCGCTGCGCTGCACGAATTGGTGCAACTCTCCGGGCTGCCGGCAACGACCATTCAACGCCTACTACGCTACCGCGAGTTTGAAAACCTGCTTTCGACGCTGGGGACCACCGTGCCTGTGACGGAGTACGACTACCATGAGGAACTGACCGCGTTTGCCACTCAGCAATGGGTGCGCACCCTGCAAGAGGCGGGCTACGAACTGTCGCATCACTACGATCCCTTCCTGCGCGAGCTTCTTGTATGTGCGCGCGCCCGTACCCGCACAGCGTCGTGGAACGCATGGCTCCCCACGCCCGTTGGGTTTACGAATTTCCTGGAGCACACGGGGTCCGCGCTGGAGGCGCATGGCCGGCCGTCTGTGGGGTATGCGGCAGGCGATCGGGTGCTGGAGGGCAGTGGCGGTCGCTCTGAGGAGTGGATTGGTCCCGTGCGGGTGTGCCGTGCGAATTACTCCGTGGGCGGCGCCAGCCTGCAGCAGCAGACGACGTATTTGGTATGCACGCGGTAATGGCGCATGCTGATCTAGCAGGATGGCTGGGTCCTCGGCGTGCATTCCCGAAGTGAGGGCGAGAGTGTGGTCTCATCCATGACCGCTACAAATGATGCTGGATGGGTTTTGGCATCCAGTTCGAGCACAGAATTTCAGGTTGGTGTTAGCAACACGATTCATCCTGACCCTTTTTTTTTCAGGGGAAAG
>JADMIO011419590.1_pt1 | contig 15774 bp, 13 predicted proteins | sample 8958161 | NCBI WGS metagenome assembly JADMIO01 (sample SAMN16585339, study PRJNA669376) | soil metagenome | isolation source: Crop rotation soil | place: USA: Cullars Rotation, Alabama | collected 2011
TGTCGGCGAGCCGATACAGCACGTCGAGGTCGAACGTAAAGATGCGGGATTGGTTGGGACCAAGCGGGAACTGCGACGCAAGCCACCCTAAGTACAACACGCCGGCGAACGTCAGCATGCTTCCCGCCAACGTGTAAATGAAGAACATGTTGGCGGCCTTCTGCCGCTGCGCCCCGCCCCAGATGCCGATCACGAAATAAAGCGGCACGAGGGTGAACTCGAAAAACATGTAAAAGATGAGCAGATCGCGCGAGCAGAACACGCCGATCATCGCGGCGTGAAGTAGTAGCAGTAGCGCGTAGAACTCCCGCGCACGATCTTGAATCGCAGTGAAACTTCCCCAGATGGCCAGCGGCGTCAAAAAGACCGTCAGCAGTATGAGCGGCATACTGATGCCGTCGACACCGAGATGGTATTCAATCTGGAGGCGGGCCACGTCGCGCCAGGTGCCCTCCCGCTCACCCTGTGGTTCGCCGATCCAGACATGCCGCTCGACCAGGCTGCATCCGCTCTCCTCGGTCCGACCCTTTTCCAGATTGAACCGCATGAGAGCGATGACGCCCAGCAGGAGCGTTAGCACCGACACGCCTAGCGCCGTGCGCCGGCTCCAGATCGCATCGGCATCGATCCGCGCGAAGATCAGCGCAGCGCCCGCGAGCGGCACGATGATCAACATCGTGAGGATGTGCTGCGTCAGCCAGTTGTTGTCGAATAAATCCATGAACTGCGCTTTCGCCTGCCCTAGCTCGCCTTGATCAGCACCCACAAGACAATCGCGATGACGCCGACCACCATGCCGGTTGCGTAGCTCTGCATGCCGCCCGATTGCAGTCCGCGCAGACCGAAGCCGACCGCGCGCGGGATGGCACTGATGATCCAGAGGATGCCATTGATGAAATACTGATCAATGCCCACGCAGAAGGCGCCGACCTTGCGGAGCGGTCGGACGATGGCAAGGTCGTACAGCTCATCCACGTAGTACTTGTTGTAGAGCAGCTTGTGGACCGGACCCGATGCGACCGCTGCGGCGTGGGCGATGGCCGGATGTCGCAGATAAATGTATCGGGCCGTCGACATTCCAACGAGGAAAATTACGGCGGAGAAATACATGAGCCAATGTCCGCCGTGCTCGGCGTGCTCGGCGGCTGCATGAGCTGCTCCCGCATGCGCCATCTGCACTTTCGCGGGATCGATCACGCTGGCCAGAAAATGATGAAACCCGCCGTGCGGCTCGAAGAACATGAGAAAGCCGCCGGATCCCACCATGGTGACGCCGACATATCCTGCGAAAACCGCTCCCACCATCAGCAGCATCAGCGGCACGGTCATCCATTTGCCATTTTCATGGGCATGTTCGACGCCTGCGGGAAGCCGCTCGCGTCCGCCGAAGGCGAGGAAGACCATGCGGAATGTGTAGAAGGCGGTCATGAGCGCGGTGAGCAGGGCCATCCAGCCGAGCCAGGGCATGTTGGAGTTCAGCGCCGCGTGGACGATCTCGTCCTTGCTCCAGAAGCCTGCCAGCAGCGGGCACCCGGCCAGGGCCAGACTGCCCACGAAGAACGTGCCCGCGGTGATGGGCATGGACTTGCTCAGCCCGCCGAATCTACGGATGTCGATCACACCGTGCATGGCATGCATCACGCTGCCGGCGCCAAGGAAGAGCAGGGCCTTGAAATACGCGTGTGTGAACAGGTGGAAGATCGCCGAGTCAAACGCCCCGACGCCCAATCCAAGGAACATGTAGCCGAGCTGGCTGAGCGTGGAGAAGGCGAGGATGCGCTTCATGTCGAACTGGGTGAGCGCGATCGACGCCGCGAACAGTGCGGTCACGCCGCCGATACAAGCGACAACGGTCATCGCGACTTGACTGCTGGCAAAGATCACGCCGCAGCGAGCAACCATGTAAACGCCCGCCGTCACCATCGTGGCGGCGTGAATCAATGCGCTGACCGGCGTCGGGCCTTCCATCGCATCGGGCAGCCAGACATGCAGCGGAAGCTGGGCGCTCTTGCCCATGGCACCGCAGAAAAGCAGCAGCGCGATGGCCGTGATGCGACCCTGTTCAAGCACGCCACCGGACATTGTGGTGCCGGCCGCAACGTGAGCAAACACGTTGCCGTAGTCCAGCGTGCCGAAGGTGTTAAATATCAACAAGATGCCAAGGCCGAATCCGAAGTCGCCGACGCGGTTAACGATGAACGCCTTCTTTGCAGCGGCGGCCGCCTCCGGCTTGGAATAGTAGAAGCCGATCAGCAGGTAGCTGCAGAGTCCGACCAACTCCCAACCGACGTATAGGACGAGAAAGTTTCCGGCGAGGACCAGCACGCACATCGAGAAAACGAACATGCCCAGGAACGCGAAGAATCGCTCGTAGCCGTGTTCCGCATGGCCATGGTGGTCGCGCATGTATCCGACCGAATAGACCACGACTAGAAAAGAGACCGAGAGCACGGTCAGCAGCATGACGCAGGTGAGCGGATCGATGCGGAAGTCGACGTTGAAGGTCGAACGCGTATTGCCGACGCCGATCCATTGGTAAATCGGAAACACCGCCGATTGGTTCTCGGGGTCGTATTTGATTCCTTTTTGGGCGAACTTCTCAATATTGGGGTCTTTAGGAGGAAGGGTACTCGCAGCGACGATTTCCTCACCGGCCGAATCGGCCAACCCGCGTACGGTGCCAAAGATGTTGATGGCGGCAATGAGCGCCATGGCGACGCCGGCCAGCACCAGCCAATGTGAACGGGAGCGTAGGCCGCGGAGTCCGATCACGCCGACGCCGATGGCGCCCAACAATGGCGCTGCGACGACGATGATGGCGAGTGTTTTCAAGTCCATGTGCGTCTCAACTTACCCGCGCATCGTCGCCCAGCGGTCGGCATCCAGCGTGCCACGTCGCCGGAACAGCATCACCACGATGGCCAGGCCCAGGCCCGCCTCCACCGCCGCGATCACCAGAATGAACAGACCGAACACCTGCCCCTGCAGGTTGTTCCACATGCGGCCCGCGCCGATCAGGTTCAGCAGCACGCCCTGAAACATGACCTCGGTGCAGAGGAACATGATGATGAGGTTGCGGCGGCACAAAAAGCCGACCACGCCGATCCCGAAGAGGACCGCGCCCACCACCATCATTCCGACCGCACTGTTCAAGTTTCAAATCCCTGTTCATTCGTGTGCCACTGCTTCAAGCAGTGCGGCACACGAGAAATCTCTTAAATAACCAACCGTCGCCGTCAAAACGGCTTCGCCGTGCGACCCAACTCGCCCAGCGCCGGCGTATCGCCTTCGCTGTCCAATTCAGAAACAACCTTTCGTCGCGACAGGGCAATCGCCCCGACCATCGCCACCATCAGCAGCACGCCAGCCAGCTCCACGCTGACCGAATAGTCTGTCAGCATCAACTGCCCGATCGCCTGCGTGTTGCCGGCCTCTGACGCGGCCGAAATCACCGCCGCCTTTGCCGGGCGCCCGACGATTACACCCGCCAGCGTGGCGGTTAACACGAAGCCGGCCAACACCGCCGCAATCGGCTCGCGAGCGACTGTGTCGTAGTTGAGTGCCCCGTCATATCGACTGCCGTGAGTATTTCCAGATTGCTGGGCCAGCATGATCACGAAGACGTAGGTCACGAGAATCGCGCCGGCATAGACAATGATGAGCGCCGCCGCGAGGAACTCGGCCCCTGCTGTCACGGCCAGACCGGCCGTGCCGATGACCACCAGAACGAAGTAGAGCGCGGAATAGACCGGCCGGGCATGCGTTACTACGCGCGCTGCGGCTCCGACGGTTATGACCGAAAGCACATAAAAGGGAATCGTGGTCGACTCACCGGCGATGGCATGGAGCACCCAGACGAGCGCACCAATCGCCGCGGCAGCCAGCACCGATGCGGCCCCGCGCACCGGCCGCTTCTCGCGCGGCAGCGCAAAGAAGACCGCCAGCGCCCCGATGGCCGCCGCGACATAGGTGCCATAAACCAGATACGATTCCACTCGCTGCGAACTCCGACTTACCAAACCCAATACCGCGCTAAACCTTCGTCGTGCTAATACCCCGTCACCGCCGGATTTTTCCTCGGCTTCTCCGCCTGCGTCCGGTCGAAGACCATCAGCAGTTTCTCCTTATCGTAAATCATCTCCTCGCGCGAGCCGCCGACCAGGTGATACTCCGGCGTTAGCTCGATTGCGTCGACCGGGCAGGCCTCTTCGCACATGCCGCAATAAATGCACCGCAATTCGTCAATGTCGAACTTGATCGGATATTTCTCGCGATCCGGCCACGGGCTTTCGGCGCCCTCGATGTGGATGCAATGGGCGGGACAGGCCGTCTCACACATGAAGCACGCCACGCAGGCCACGCGGCCCTGCTCGTCGCGATTCAGTCGGTGCACGCCACGATAGTTTTCCTTGCGGAGTACGCGCTTCTGTTCGGGATATTGCACGACCGTCTGCTGACGCAGTTTGCGGCTGAACATGTGCCGCAGGGTCGTGCCCAGTCCGGCAATCACCTGCGGCAGATAAAGCCGCTCGGAGGCGCTCAACTCCCGCTGATCGACGTTGATGACGTCGGTCTGCGACCAATGCGGTCGGGACGGCGGCGGCGGATCGGAGCGTGCGGGCGTGGAAGCGGCGGCATCAACCACGGGTCACCATCGCTTTCACGGGCAGGCTTTGCTGACGACCAGTGATCGGCTTCTTCGCAGAGCCGGCCACCATCCACGCCACGACAAGGATCGCAACGTTTCCGCCCAGCGATGCGAGTACATTCCTGATATCGAAGTAGACAAAGACACTTTGCATCGCCACGAGGGACATTGAGATCGGTACGAGGCCCTTCCAGGCCATGCGCATGAGCTGGTCAAATCGAAACCGCGGGATCGTCCAGCGAATGGCCATGTAAAGACAGATAAACAGGGCGATCTTGCCGCCGAAGACCAGCGAGCGCAGGATCATGGCCGTGAAGGTCAGCTCGCCATTGACCATCGCCGCCCCAGGGAACCACGACGGCAGCAGATACCCGCCAAAAAACAGCGCGGTCATCAATCCGCTGGTGGTGATCATGTGGGCGTATTCGGCGAGGAAGAACAGGGCGAGCTTCATCGCACTGTACTCGGTGTGATAGCCGCCGATCAGCTCCTGCTCGCTCTCGGCGAGATCGAAGGGCATGCGATTCGCCTCGGCCAGTGCCGCAATGAAGAGCAGCAGAGCCGCGACCGGGTGATAGAACACGATCCATGGCGCGCCGGCCTGCTTGGCGACCACGTTCTCCAGCCGCAATTCTCCGGTTGTCAAAATAACGGTGAGGATGGCCATGCCCATCGGCACTTCGTAGGAGAGCATCTGGGCCGCGGCGCGCATGCCGCCGTAGAAGGAATACTTATTGTTGCTGGCCCATGCGCCCAGCACGACGCCATAAACGCCGAGCGAGGCGATGGCGACCATGTAGAGCAGACCGATGTCGACCGACGCAACCTGGCAGCGGAGCGGCGGTGCGTCGGCCGGCATCCAGCTCCAGCGGAATTCTCCGCCGATCGGCAGCACGGCGAACCCGACCATCGCCACGACGAAGATCAACCACGGGGCGAGCAGGAAAATCGCCCGGTCGACATGGCCTGGAATGATGTCCTCTTTGAGCAAAAACTTCGCGCCGTCGGCCAAAGGCTGGAGCAATCCGCCGGGCCCGACGCGGTTGGGGCCATGCCGGTCCTGCATCCATGCGGAAATCTTCCGCTCCAGCAGGATGCAATAGGCAACGGCCGTCATGATCGTGCCGATCGACACCAGAATCAGCACCATGCTGAAACTGAACTGATCGCTCAAAATGGACTTGGCCCAGTCAATCAATGGTCTTCAACCGTTCCTTGGACAAACCTCGCGTCAGTGCGCGTGCTCCGGAATCGCCGGCGGCACATGCGGCGTCGCGAACTCCGGAATCGTCGCCGACATTTTCTCTCGAACCCGGGCCGCGTTGAACAAGCCGACCTCGCCGACCAGTGCGGACAAATACTGGCCGTCGCGCTGGCAGCCTTCCAGCGGCGCGATGCCCGCGTTGAAGGGCTGCACCTTGTCCTGCACGTTGATAAAGCTGCCGGACCGTTCGGCCCACGAGCAACTTGGAATCACCACGTCCGCCCGCTCGGTGAGCGCCGACGGCAGGATGTCCTGCACGAACAGCGACTCCACCTTTTCCGCGGCGGTCGCGAGTTCCTTCGACACCCACTCGCTCGGATACCCACCCACGATCCATGCCGCCTTGATCTCGCCGCCCGCCATCTTCTTCTGAAATTCGTCAAACGTCGCGATCGAGCCGACGAGGGAGCCCAGAACGCGGCCGACGCCCCGCCGATTCGGGCACTTCTCCGCGCGGATCGTGAACTTGACCGGCTTGCCATTGCCGTTGCCCGATCCAGCGGGAAAGTTCTCGTCGGCGCCTACCGTCGGCACCGGCCCCATGGCCAGCACGGCCTCCGGCGAGATCGATCGAATGAACGTGGCCAGCAGCCACGCCTCTTCGCACGACATGAACGGAGAGAGCATCGCCCCCACCGCCGCGCCGCCATGCTGCTTGACGACGCCTTCCAATCGGAATCGAATCAGCTCCGGCAGCGAGCTCCAATCGGGCGACTGGCTTTCCGAGCCGCGGCGAATTGTCAATTGCGTGAGCCGGCGCGGGTCATGAACGTACTTCCAGCCGAAACGCCCTTCGTCGCACATCCACCAGTCGTTCACGCCGGGATTAAAGCGAGGCTTCAGGCGATAGACGACGCCGTTGTTTTGTTCGACCGTGATCGCGCAGCCCGCCGAGCAACCGGCGCAGATGCTGTCGGCGGTCTTGAGGAACCAGACCCGCTGGTCCATCAGGAAGTCCTTGTCGAGCAGGCTCCCAACGGGGCAGATGTCGACGACGTTGCCCTGCAATTTGTTTTCCAGCGGTCTGCCTGGAAAAACGTCGATCTCGGCGCGATAGCCGCGATTGACGACGCACAATTCGCCCGTGCCCGCGACTTCGTCAGTGAAGCGCACGCAGCGCGTGCACATCACGCAGCGATCCTGATACAGCAGCGTCTTGCTGCCGACGTCCTTCTTGGGATTCACATTCTTCGGCTCGACCATCCGGCTCACCGGCTGGCCGAATTTTTCGCTGTAGTCCTGCAGGTAGCACTCGCCGGCCTGGTCGCAGACAGGACAATCCAGCGGGTGGTTCAGCAGGAAGTACTCCATGCAGTGCTTCTGATTGTCGCGGACCTTGTCGGACTCGAAGCGAACTTCCATGCCGTCCTTGACCGGCGTCTGGCAGCTCGGCACGAGCCGAGGGGTCCAGACCATTTCCTTGGTCTTGGGGTCCGGCATCTTCATTTCCATCAGGCAGAGCCGGCAGGAAGCGACGATGGCCAGCCCGGGGTGATAGCAATAGTGCGGAACGTCCCAGCCTGCCTCAAGCGCAGCCTGAAGAACGGGGATCTTGTCCCGGCATTCGATCGTCTTGTTGTCGATCGTGATCTTGGGCATTCGCGTCATTCAACCGTTGCGGCGGCACGTTGCCAATCGGCAGGATTCGTGGCTCGCCCGCAAGTTCGTGAAAAATATCACAGAGTCGGTTGCGATGCCAGTGCAAGACCTGAAAGATACGGGGCTTAATCGTCGGAGGGGATGCGTTCGAGGGTCGGGAGAATGCGTTTCAGTTCGTCGGCCGGCAGCTCCTTCTTCGCTCGGGCCACGAGCGGGGCGGCCTCCTGCTTGGCCTTGGCTCGCAGTGCTGCGCGAACCAGCGCTTCGAATGTGTCCGCGGACGCGTCGAATTCCAATAGCTGATCGGCGACGCTTTTTGCTTGGTCGACCTTGTGCGCCCCGAGAAATGCCTCGTAGAATTTTACGCCCTTGGCGACCACGTTTCGCCGTTGACTGGCGATAACCTCTTCCATCGCCGGCATTTTTGCGTTCTTGAGGTATTGCTCCATTTCCTTGAACGATGCGATTTCTTGTTTAATTTGAGCCTTTACGTCCTTGACTGCGCTGGCGACGTCGTCATATCGCCGGGCCTTCATCAACTCGTCGAGGACCTCCTTGAACATAAGGTCCATTACCTGGGCGTTTACGGTCTTTTTCGCCCGTAGCTCGTCGTAAAGTGCCAAGGTGTTGGCATCTTCACCAAGCTCACGATTGATCGACGACAAGTCGTGGGCCTTCTCGAATACGGGATCGCGCTCGGTGCCTACCACCTTGTTCCAAAACGACGTCTTTCTTGGCGGCACGTTCCCGCTGCCTGCCTGTCGAACGGCTTCCGCTGCCGTATCGCGACGCTGCCTCAAGGCATCCAAAGCCGGCGGATACTGTTTGCCGAGCCGCGTGATGCTACCGAGTAGAAATGACAAGCGAACGCCATAAAAGCCAACACTGTTCTCATTCCCGTGATCGAAGCACCACAGGTATTCCTCCAGCGCCTCGGCATGCTTGCCCTGCTGAACCAGGGCATCGCCAACCTGCATCCGCGCCATGGGATCACCCTTCTGCTTCCCGGCCTTCTCCTTCGCCCGGGCCACGCTGTCCTTGCCGGCCATTGCGTCCTTTAGTTCCGACAGCATCTCCTTCGGCGGCTTGAAGCCGACAAGACAGTCGATCTCATCGCCGCTGGGTTTGACAAGCAGGACGGTTGGATAGCTGCCGATCTTGAAGTTGGCGGCGGTCTTGGTGTCCTTTTCCGCGTCGAGCTTGATGGCGATGAACTTCTCGCTCAGCAGAGCTTTGACGTCTGTGTCGGGCCAGGTCTCTCGATCGAGCTTTTTGCAGGGTCCACACCAGGTGGTATAGAAGTCGATTAACACAAGCTTGTCGGCCTTTTTTGCCTCGGCGCAGGCCTCGTCAAACGTTTTTTCAACGAAGGGCGCTTCCGCGAAAACGGGCGCAGCGAACACCATCGACATGGCCGCAAGAGCGAACCGTCGAGTAATCATGTGAGTCTCCCTATCAGGCGGGGCCTGCAACCCGCCGACCCAGAATGGGCAATTCGTAGACTGCCGGATTTGTCTCGCGGATCACGCGCTCGGTCTTGCCCGGCTCTTGGCGCTGGATGTGCTCTTCGAACTCGCCGCGGAATTTCTCCACGATCGTACGAATCGGATAGGCCGCGCCATCGGGCAGGCCGCAGATCGACAGCCCGCCCATCATGCCCATGTTCTTGCTGACCTCGATAATCAGGTCGAGATCGCTGATTCGGCCGGCGCCGGCGGCGATGCGCTTGGCGATTTTGTACACCCAATTGGTGCCCTCGCGGCATTGCGTGCATTGTCCGCAGCTCTCGGACGAATAGAAGCGAGCAATGTTCGAGAGAACCTGCCGGATGTCGGCGTCATGCGGAATAACGATGGCGCCGGCCGTGCCTAACCCCAGAAGTCCGTATTTTCGCACATCGTCGAAATCGAGCTTGCAGTCCAGCTCGCTCTCGGTCAGCACGCCGACACTAAGTCCGCCGGGGATGCAGCCCTTCACCTTCTTGCCGGCGAGCATGCCGCCGCCGAAGTCATCGCTGAAGATCAGATCTCGGCACGACAGCCCCAGCGGAGCCTCGTAGCAGCCCGGTTTATTGACCGGCCCGCTGACCGTGTAGAGCTTCGGCCCGGCCGAGTTGGGCGTGCCGATGGATTTGAACCAGTCGATACCCCTCTCGACGATGTGCGGCACGCAGCAGAGTGTCTCGACGTTGTTCACGACGGTCGGCCGGCGGAAGAGTCCTTCGATCGCCGGAAACGGCGGCTTGATCCGTGGCCATCCGCGCTTGCCCTCGAGACTCTCGATCAGCCCAGTCTCTTCGCCGCAGACGTAGGCCCCCGCCCCGCGATGGACATAGCAGTTCATCGAGAAATCGGTGCCGAAGATGCGATTGCCGAACAACCCCGCGGCATAGGCCTCATCCACGGCCTTTTGCAGCACATGAAACTGCTCGTGAAACTCGACGCGCATGTAAATGTAGGCGTTCGTCGTGCGCGTCGCATGACCGGCGATCAGAATGCCCTCGAGCAACTGATGCGGATCCTTCTCCATCAGCACGCGGTTGTTGAACGTGCCCGGCTCGGACTCATCGGCGTTGACGCAGAGGTAGGTGATCTTGCGATCGGGCGGCAGAAAGCTCCACTTCATGCCACATGGGAAACCCGCGCCGCCGCGTCCCCGCAGGCCGCTGGTCTTGACGAACTCCACGGTCTGATCAGGCGTCCATTCGCGGATGACCTTCTCGGCCGACTTGTAGCCACCCCGCGACCGGTAGGTCTCCAGTTTCGCGGAGTCGGGTACGCCGACATTCTTCAACAGGACCGGCTCAAACTTTGCCATTCAACACACCCTGTGTTGCCATCACTCGCCGTCCAAGCCGCTGCGCGACCGGCGTATCAGGCACCATCGATTGGAAGTAAATCAGGCTCCACGCAATCAGTACCACCGATAGCCAGGTCCTTCGCCCCCCGCGCGTAAATGGCGCGGACACGAGGAGCCAGATCGGTAAAAAATCCAACGCGAACCGATTGTAACCCAGCTCCAGATAGCCGGGGCTATGGTAACACAGCAGGCCGAGCATGACCGGCAGCGTGCCGAGCATGAGCCAGCGCGCCTCCCGTTGCCGCCACCATTGACGCGCTGAGACCAGCGCCCAGACGGCCATCGGCGTGGTGAACCACATGCTGGTGCCGTACGGATTGTCCTCCGAGAAGTTCACGCCCGTCAGCGACACGTCATCCAAGCGCGGCAGCGCGAGATGCTGGTAATAGAAATTAGTGGGGATGAACCAAGGCGAAAACGTGCCGTGGTTCATGCAGTCCTGGGCCAGTTTTTCTGTTTCTCGACCCGTGTAGATAAAGCGATATCCGAAATCGAGCGGACTCCCAAACTTCATGTAGTTCAACAGGCAGAGCGGCGCCGCAATCACCGCCATCCCGCTTACGCAAAGCAGGGCGCCGCGCGTTCCATGCCTGCGGTAGGCCATCCACAACAGGACGATTCCATACAAGCAGGTGAGTTGCCGCGTATAGGTCGAAATAAGTAAGCCGATTAATCCGGGCCAGATCCGTTGCCGCCCCAGCACGTCGGCAGCGAGGATGAGGAGTCCGATTTGTGAAACAACATGATAGGTCTGCCCCAGCTGGCCACCCTGGGCGGCATGGAGATTGGGCAAGACTGCGCTGCCGCAGATCCAGCCCAACGTCAGAACCGCGGCCCATACCGGGTCTTTCAACCGTCGCAGGAAGACCACGAAGCCCGTGACCACCAGCGGCACGTAGGCCAGATAGACCAACGTAGCTGCCGGCCAGAACCCGTCGGGAAAGCCGAGAAATCGGTGCAAGGGACTGGTCACGACAGTCAATATTGCCGCGAGGGGTGGAAATACGTTGTAGATGCGGCCCTGCTCCGGCACATAGGCCGTGTCGTGCAGTCGCCGACCTAGCTCGCCACTCGCCTTCGGATACGACCAGTCGAGTTGCCCATTTACCACCGGCGGCAGGTCCAGCCGCCCCCGCTTCCAGGCTTCGCCTTCCGCGATGCCCGCGTTGCCGTCCGCCGAGGCCTGCCACTGCGAAAGTTGAAACTTGGGCCCGGCGACGAGTTGAACAGCCGCGAACAACAAACCCAGACAGACGATAGATCGGGCTCGCCCGGGCGCACCGTTTTCGCGTATTGAGACAACAGCCTCATTGCGACTTGAATCAGTCGGTGTTGTCAAACCTTGCCGAGCCTCTGGCCCCAACTCCATTTGATTTCCGAAATGCGCGTTTCGGCATCGATTCGAGCGGCATTATACTCCGGCAGATGCAGATCACGAGGAGCGTCGATCACCGGCGCATCTGCCTTTTCGTCGCGATCGCCGTCGCCGCCATTTCCGCCCTATCCGCCTGCGCTTTGCAATATATTGTCGGCACTCCGGCCCTCAATCAGCGGATCGGGGAAACGTTGCTGCCGGAGATGTTCGTCTCCATGCGGGTGTGCGGCTTCGTTGCAGCCGCTGCCGTGGTCTTTGCCCTCTGGATTCGACGTCAGCGGGACGTCAGTCCCCATATCACCGCCGGGCTCTATGTCACACTGCTGCTTTTTTTCTTCTGGTTCGGCGACCGGATGGTCGGAATGTGGTTCCCGCCTCCTCCACCCGACGTCTCCCTGCTGGCCCCTCACCCCACCCGCGGCTGGTGTCTCAAGGCAGGCGTGAGCGGTCGGGAATCGAACACGCTTGTGCGAACCAATCGCCAGGGGCTTCGCGGGCCGGAGTTGAACACGCCGAAGCCCCCGGACGAGTTCCGAGTTCTCTTCCTGGGCGATTCCATCATCTTCGGATTTGGGTTGCCCGAGGAAAACGGAATCGTGCCGCAGACTCAACAGGCCATTCGCCGGCGGTCGTCAAGGCCATCTGTAGTTTGCATTAACGCGGGCGTTTCGGGCTATGCGACCTGGCAGGAACGGTCGTACTTTGAAGAGGAGGGTCTTTCGCTCGAGCCCAACATAGTCGTGCTGGGACTTTCTCTTCAAAATGACGTGTCCGACGAAGTGCTCTCGAGGCCTGCAGAATTCGCCGGCAAACCGCTCGAATTCGAGTTTTCAAATTCGTCGCATTGGAGCGGCATTGTCCGCGCGGCGGTGAGCATCCGCGCGAAGCGCGCCTGGGATGCTCGCGTCCGGGCAATTAACTGGCGAGCAAATCCAGAGCGAGAGGCGCTCTTTCGGCAATATCGTTCGTTTCGTGCGGTCTTCGCCGAACCGATGATGGACGTGTTTCGAATCGCACGCGATCGCGTGCTGGCGGAATTGACCCGGATCGCGGACGGCTGCGCGAGCCGGCGAATTCCGTTCGTGCTAATTGTTTTTTCACCGCGGGAGCGCGCCGAGCCCGACATGGAGTCGATCCGACCCGAATGGGCATTCGCGGAATGGGCCGCTGCGAATCATGTGCCCATGTTCGATGCGCATGCGGCCCTAAGCGAGCATTGCAGAACGGCGGGCATTGAACTGCGCTCGCTGTACATGGACGAAGCACATTTCACGTCACACGGGTGCGCCCTGATTGCAGGCGATGTGACCGGTCTCCTGGTCCGGGAGCGCCTGATTCCGGATCAGAATCCGCATCCGACGAGCGAACCTGTTCGATAATGCGACGCAACTCTAGGGCAAAAGGCTGAAATAGACGCAGCTCCACGCGGCCGCCGCCAGCGTGAATGCCGTCCGCTTGCCGCCCCAAGCTCGCGTTGCGATGACCATCAACCACACCGGGAGAAAGTCCAGCACGTAGCGGTAGTATCCCTGTTGCACGTACCCCGTGTTGTGGTAAAGCAGAAGCGGCACGATTACAGCCAGCGTGGTCAGCATCCATACACGACTGTACCGGTCGCGCCACCAGCGGCGGGCGTCAATCAGGACATACGCGAGAATGGGCATCGTCAACCAGATGCTCGCGCCGTGGGAATCGGGTTCCGGCCGAAGGCCATGCTCGTCCAGGCGCCAAGATGGAAATGCGATGTTCATGAACCAGGCATTGCGCGGGAGATGCTTGGTGGCAAAGATGCCGGCGCGACCCCGCTGGGCCATTTCGTCATTTCGACCTTCGTAGACATATTTGTAGCCGGATTCGAAAGGCGAGCCGAACTTCGCCCACGATATCCCCATTAGTGTTGCGACTACTGCGATCGCCGTCGCGCCCACCACAAGGCGTCGCGGCGCGGCACGGGCCCCCGCAGACTCTCTCCATCCCGCGGCAAATAGAAGCGGGATCGCAAACACCAGCGTTGTCGGCCTTGACAGGACGGCGATCGCCAACCCGATGGCCGCCCAGGCCAGCCGCCGGGGCGACTGCGCAGCCCAAAGCATGAGCATCAGTCCGGTTTGCGACAGAAGGTGATTGATTGGGTTAATTCCGCCGCCACGCGCCGAATCGAGGCACATCAACACCGGCGTGCCCGCAATCCACACAAACGTCATGAATGCCGCTTGCGCCGCGGAGCGCGTGACGCCGCGGAATGCCGCAAATCCGATGATGGGAAGCGGTAGCGCCACCAGCAGCACATACCACGGTCGATAAAGTTGCGTGACGAGTTCGCCCTGCCAGCGCATGGCTGCGGCGCACACGTAGCTTATGAAGGTGAACAACGGCGGGTTGACACTGAAAACGCGTCCGGCAAACAGGGCGGAATCAAAGGTGCGTTGCGGAAGGTCCCAGTGGCCATCGAGTAGCGCAAGGGCCTCGGCGAAATTCGTGTTGGTCTCAGGCCGAACAGCCCATTCGCCCAACTGCACACGATGTCCGATCGCGACCTGCAGCGCGGCCATCATGAGCAGCCAGCAACCGAGGACGCGCCAGGGAGATTCCTGGGCCGTCAGGTCGCGGGCCGCCGGGCCGTCGTTTATCACGCGTTTTTCATCTCGTCGATATCGGAGGTCTTGCCGATGCCGGCATCGGATTTCGGCTTGGGCGCTGGCGGCGCCGCGGCAGGCGCGTCATAGAGATCGCTTCGCGGCATGTCGACTACGGCGTTTTTGGCATCCTTGATGATCGTCTTCACGTCGGCGGACTTAACGGACTTGTGCAACTTCTCACCGACCAGCACGCATGGCGCGAAGTCGCACGCCGCAAGACACTCTTCGGTCAATAGGGCGAATTGTCCGTCCTTGCTGGTGCCGTGCTCCTTGGTCCCAAGCTCGCGCTTGAGTGCATCCAGCACGGCCTCGCTACCCATCAGTTGGCAACTCAAGCTACGGCAGGCGACCACGACCTTGCGGCCCTTGGGGTGATCCCAGAAGTGCGTATAAAAAGACATCGTGTCGAGCACCTGGCTCGGTGGGATTTCCAACACCTCGGCGATCTCCAGCATCGCCTTGGGGCTGACGTGGCCCAGCGCGTCCTGCACGACGTGCAATGCCGGCAGCAGCGCTGCCCGCTTGGTTTCGTAACGTGGGAAGTACGAGCGGATCTTCTCGCGAATCGCGTCGCTCAAAACCGCCGGCGCCTTCTCGTCCACCACCGGCGTGATTCGATCTAGTGCCTGCCAGGCCATGCTGTATTGCTCCGCACTACGCAATGCCCCGCTCATGTACGGAGCCAAGATAGTATGCGGGTGCCATGATATTGTGCTTTTTGACTTCCAGCCACCGAAGCGACCTTGAATCGCTGCAACACGGCTCGGGACAGTATTACCCTGCCGTTAGCCGGAATTAACGAGTACCACATGCGGCAGTTCGATAATCCTGTCGCCTTGCCGATCGAAGGCATCTAGAATTCGCCGAAGCTAGCGCGGTCGTTCGGCTCGTGTGAGCCACCCGCTGAAATTACTCCTACGGACTCCCGGCACAGCCTCCCGCGCGGGACAGCCTCAGAAAGGTGCCCCATGAAATCCAAAACGAAAGACTCCTCCAACGGCCCCATCACCCGCAAGCAGCTCATCGACCTGCTCAATGAAGACCTCGCCCGCGAATACCAGGCGATCATCGCCTACATCAACTATTCGCAGGTGCTCAAGGGCGCGGAGTACATGAAGATCGCGGCCGAGCTACAGATTCACGCCGGCGAGGAGCTGCAGCATGCCCTGATCATCGCCAAACTCATTGACTACCTCGGCGGCATGCCCACGGTGGTGCCCAAGCCGGTCAAGACCTCGAAGAAGGCGACGGACATGCTGCGCTTCGATCTAGACAATGAGAACGAGACCATCCGCAACTATCGAAAGCGCGTGGTGCAATGCGACCAACTGCAGGCTTTCCAGCACAGTGGGATCCGAAGCTTGGAATTCACGTGACTTGAAGTCGCGGC
>JADMIO011294232.1_pt1 | contig 15771 bp, 17 predicted proteins | sample 8958161 | NCBI WGS metagenome assembly JADMIO01 (sample SAMN16585339, study PRJNA669376) | soil metagenome | isolation source: Crop rotation soil | place: USA: Cullars Rotation, Alabama | collected 2011
GCCGCGACTTCAAGTCACGTGAATTCCAAGCTTCGGATCCCACTGTGCTGGAAAGCGGCCTTGCTGTAGGAGTCGGCCTCGGCTGCCATAGCCGAGCACGCGAGAAGGCCCAAGGCGAAAAGCGGTAGCGCTAGAGTGGTCCGCATCTGTTGAATCTCCCGAATCTCAAATCAATCTCGGAGCTTAAGCTGAAATCGCGCAGAGCGGTTCGCCTCGCGTGCAAGAAAACGAAAAAAAGAGGCAAGGGGTGGCATCCGCGCAACAGACCAGCAGGGTCAACGAGCAGAGTCTATTTTCCGAGCAGCTTCTTCTGCTGGTCGACATATTCCTGCGACGTGTCGCCGGCGGCGATCAGCGCATCGACACAGGCCTTGGACAGTTTGGGGCCGTTCTGCTTGAAGCACATGTCGAGCAGCTCGCTGCCGATCGCGTACTGGTCGCAGAAATTATGATAATCCCACTGGCAATTCTGCTGCACGGCAGGCGTCACGGTGACCGACTCGGCGCCTGCCGCGCCGGCGAAGGCGAGGATCGTGGCGGAGGCGGCGAGCAGTCTCGCGGCATTGCTTCTCATTGGAGCGTTTTCCCTCTTGGCTTGGTCGTTCTGGCAGGCTTGAAGGCGGGACACTACACCGGTTCGGACGATCCAAGCCCGACGTTTTGCGAGCGAATGCGATCCCGAAGCGCAAGACAAACGGAGACAGGCCGGGTGAATTCGGTTAGGCCGTGGCGCGGGTAGAAAATGAATCTCCGGACCGAGCCAGTGCCGGACGACGCGAGGCGCAGTTCACGGACAACGGGCGAAAGTCATCCGCCGCCGCATTCGGCTGTGATAGGCGCCTATACATTCTTCGCCGCGCTCTATTTCGTGCAGAGCGTCGGCGATCCGACCTCGGGCCTGATCGCCCAGCCGGTCCGCTCGCTGCTCAAGAGCTGGGGCGAGTCGCCGGCCGCGCTTGCCGGGCTGATGGCGCTGCTCGCGGTGCCGTGGAGCATTAAGCCGCTCTTTGGGCTCCTGTCCGACTTCGTGCCGCTGTTTGGCTCGCGCCGCCGCAACTATCTGCTGCTCGCCAACGCTCTCGCCGCGTTCAGCCTCCTCGCGCTCGCCTTCGTGCCGCTCGCGCCAGGCAGTCGCTGGATGCTGCTCGCGCTGCTGCTGCCGACCACAATGGCGATCGCGCTCGGCGACGTCATCGTCGATGCACTGATGGTCGAAAAGGGTCAGCCTCTCGGCCTGACCGGCCGCTTCCAATCGATACAATGGGCCGCCGCCAACGTGGCGCTGCTGCTGACCGGCGTGCTCGGCGGTTACGTCGCCGAGGAACATCTCCAGTCGCTCGCCTTCGGTGGCTGCGCCGTGCTCTGGCTGCTCGCGCTCGCCGTGACATGGGCATATGCACGCGACGATCACGGCGAGCATCTCGATGCCACGAGCCTGCGCCAGACGGGCGCCGCGCTGCTGGGCGTGCTGCGCGATCCGCTGTTCCTCGCGGTTTGCGCGCTGCTCGCGCTATGGAGCTTCAATCCGGTGTGGGGTTCGGTGCTCTATGTGCACATGACCGAGGATCTCGGCTTCTCCGAGCAGCAATTCGGCAACGTCACCTCGGCGTTCTTTCTCGGCTCGCTGATCGGCAGCGTCGGCTACGGCATTTATTGCCGCAGCGTCAGGCTCTCGCGCCTGCTGCATATCTCGATCCTCGCGGCGATTATCTCGAATGCCGTCTATTGGCAGTTGGCAAGCCTGACCTCGGCGTACGCCGTCTCGGTGATCGCCGGAGCGGCCTACATGACCGGCACGCTGATCCAGCTCGACCTGACCGCGCGCATCATCCCGGCGCGATCCGCTGCGACGGTGTTTGCCACCGTCATGGCGCTCACGAACTTCGCCGGGACGGCGTCCGAAGCGTTCGGCGGCTGGCTGTTCGAGGCCGTCAAGGCGCCTTACGGGCGCGCTACTGCGTTCAGCCTGGTGGTCGCCGCTTCGGTCGCGGCTGCCGCGAGCTGCTGGCTGGTGGTGCCGGCGCTCCGGCGCGCCGCTCCGCATTGGTGGGACGATCCCGCGCTCAAGTAGCGAGGCGGTAGCGCACAACTAATGCACTCAAGCGAAGTGGCGCATCACGAAGCGGTGCGCAGCAAGGTCAGATCAACTGCGCCTTAGGTGCTCGCGAAGCGGCTCGTTGGCGGTTGCCATCAACTCGGCCTGAAGCGCGCGGAGCTCCTCTGCCTGAGCGGCGAATGTCTTCAGGTGCCGGTCGAAGAACGCCATTTGCAGCCGCGCCGCTTCCATCGGCGTCTTTGCGGTCGCAAGACCCATCGCCAGATCGAGGCCGGAGGAAACATTGGTCCGCGCGATGTCGATCAGCTTGCGGTTGACCGCGACCGTGCCGAGCTTGGCCGCGGTGAAGGAGCGCTCGATGCTCTCGAACGCGCTCTCCAGCATATGCTGTGCCGATTTTGGAGGCGGCAGTTCAGTGGCGGCGAGCATGGCCTCCTCGCGCCGCGGCGCGCCGGTGGCCTCGGCTATCGTCCGCTTCGGCTGCTGCCTGCCCTGTGACCTATGACGAGTGTTCATGTGGGCCTCCCCTTGGAGCCGCGAGGTCGGACGTGGGTCCGCCAGGACGTCCGACCAGGTGGCAGTTCGCGCGCAACTCGCGCCGCCCCAAAGTGACCACGCGGACACGGCCATTTTGGGGCGGCGCTGCTCGCAACGGCTAGTTTATCGCGCTAATTCCGACGCTACCTGCGCGACTGCATCGGCGAGGGACTGGCGATAGACCGGTTTTCGCACCACCGGTGCGCCGGGCACCCGCTGGTGAATCCTCGAGACGGTGTCATCGTCGTGCCGCGCGGTGACGAACAGGACAGAGGCTCCGCAGACCTCGCGTAGCCAGCGTGCGGTCTCTATCCCTTCGCGCCCGCCTTCGAGGCAAACATCCACCAATGCGACATCGGGCTCATGCTCCATCGCGGCGCAACGGGCTACGCGGTCGCTCGGCGCGAGCGCGCAGACCTCGTATCCCAGCGCCGACATGGCGTCCTCGAGATCGAGCGCAATGACGATCTCGTCTTCCACGATCAAAGCGCGGCGGCCTGAAGTTGACGCAACTCCCATAGCTCTCTCCTTCTTCTCAAGAGTGCCTTCGGAGAGCTAACGCCTCAGGTCGGATTTGGTCCCCCACGAAAATCTGCTTATCGGCCGTTTACGGCGCGTACGCGTAAGGCACCGACACCATAGCCGTAGGCTATTGGGCAAAAGCGCCCGCCTATCCCACCTATGATTTGTTCGAACGGCACCCTGGCCAACTGCTCGAACGGAAGATCAACCGGCCAACATCAATGCCTAAAGGAGAACCACCATGAAGAAGCTCATCCTCGCCGTCGCCCTGGTCGTCGCCTCTGCCGCGCCCGTCCTCGCCGACACGTTTCCCAACAGCTACATGACCCGCTAGTCGCGGACCTAGAACAGGAGATACCGCCATGAAGACCATCATGATTGCCGTCGCCCTGATCGTCGCCTCTGCCGCGCCGGTCCTGGCCCAGGACTTCCCCCAGAGCTACGGCCAGAACCGCTAACCCCGAACTCGAACCTGAAGGGACCACCACACATGAAGACCATCATGATCGTCGTCGCCCTGATCGTCGCCTCTGCCTCGCCGGTCCTGGCCCAGGACTTCCCTCAGAGCTACAGCCAGAACCGCTAGCAGCTCGATGAACTTGACGACACAAAACCTTTTTCCCCTCCCTACCTGGGCACCCGCATTGCAGCGGGTGCCCACTCCCCTCGTTCAGCTGAACGAGGCATTCACCAAGGGGGAAAGAGCGATCGATGCCTCGCGCCACACGTGCCGCCGAAGCCGCGGGCGCTTCACGCGCCTGGCGCGCGACCGGATACTCATCAAGACGCCGTCTGACATACAGCGCTAATCCTTCGCCGGCACGGCCGGCGGGGGCGGCTGTTTCTCGACGGCCGGTATGCGCGGATCGATCGGCGCCCATGCCGGCGCGCTCGAGGTCCAAATCGTCATCAGCGGCCGCGCGATCTCAGACTCGTCGAGCGTCCCGGCGCGGATGGAGAGGAGATGCGGCCGTGCCTCGGATTGGGTTGCAACCGGAGTGCCGCATCTCGGGCAGAAGCGCCGATGCATGAGATTGCCGCTGTCCGCGCGGCTCGCATGATCGGCGAGCTCGCCTGCGATATGCACCGCCTCACTCGGGAAGGTAAGATTGACCGTGCCGTGGCCCGCGCCGATGAACTGGCAATCGCGGCACCAGCAGATGCGCTTGGCGACAGGCAACGCCTCGATCCGATAGCGGACCGCGCCGCACAGACATCCTCCGGTAATGGTCATCTTACTCCTCCTTGACTGCGCCATCGCTTTGTCCTGCGTGCCTGCCGAAGCTCGGCAAAGCATGCCATTTTGTGCCACTTTTCTAGGCCATATCGGCGGCCTGAGGGCAGCCTCGCAACCAATAGCCTCTCGCAAGTTGTTGCCGGGGCGGGAATTCGATGTTTGAATCAGGGAAATAACCAAGGGGGGTTTGTTTTGCCGATATCGTCCAGTCATAAGGCCGCGGCTCTCGCGAGCCTCATCCTCGGCGTGGCGTTGACCTCGCCGGGCCTAACCGCTCCCGCGAAGGGCGGCGATCCATTCGTCCAGCTGAAAGGCGAATGGAAAGGCGGCGGCGTCGTCATCACCGATGACGGCCAGCCCAAAAAAGTGAGCTGCACGACGAAGTATCAGGTGACCGGCGGCAATATCGTTCAGACGCTGCAGTGCAAGGGCGACGATTACGAGGTCAACACCACGCTCAAGATCGCCGACAAGAGCGGCAAGATCAAAGGATCTTGGAACGAGAGCGTCTACGACGCCAGCGGCACCGTCACCGGCACGGCCAAGGGCGACACGGTTCATGCCCTGATCGCCGGGGACAAGTTCTCAGGCCGCATGAGCATCAAGCTCCACGATGCCGATCACACCATCAACATCGTCAAGCTCAACAACAAATCCGGCACCTACAAACTCGCCACCAGCCTCACCTTCAAGCGCTAGCGAAAGCTGATCCAAAGCAGCTAAAGCCGGTCCAATTCACCGCCGAAGCAGCTATAACTGAGTGGCAAGACTATCTCTCGGGAGGAGATGGAGACGAGCCATGATCAGTCTACTGGGCTGCAGCGATCAGGCCATTGCGGTCGCCAACGGCGTGACCACCGTGGCGCTGCTCGAGCATCTGGTCGAACGCAAAATCCTGACTTGCGCCGACGTGCGCGCCATTCTCGAAAGCGGCATCAAATGCCTCGAACCGCGCACCAATGTACGCACCATCGATCAGGCGGTGCATTTGATGCGCGACCGCATGCTGCCGCTATTCAACGAATAGAGCGCCGCACCGTTGGCTGCCGGCGCGGGGCGCGAGCAAGAATCTTCGCCCCGGCTTTGGCCGGGCGGCGCCGTGCATGGTTGATTTGTGAGTTGGATTTGATCTAGCGCTACCCGGTATCCTCGCTGGGCTCTCCCCCAGTCCCAACCCCTTAGGAGCGCGCATGACCCGTCTGCTCTTTGCCGTGTTTCTTGCAAGCCCGCTGCTCCCCGCTTGGGCCATCGCCGAGGACGCCGCCCCGCCTCGCGCCGTGACGGTCGCGCGCGCCACCGCGATCCCGAGCTGCGCATTGTACGTCGATGCGTCCGCGGCCGAGGGCGACGGAACCGCGGGCAAACCCTTCAAAAGAATCGTGGACGCAGTCAACGCGGCGCAACCGGGGGCGGTCATCTGCGTTGCCGAAGGCACCTATGCCGAGCAGATCGCGCCGGGCGAGAAATATTTCGCGCTTGCCGGCGGCTTCCAGAGCGGCAGCTCGTTCAAGGTTCGCGACAGCGCCAAATATGTCAGCAAGGCCCAAGGCAAGGGCGGCTCGTTCATCCGCATCGTGGACCCGGGCCCCAAGGCTGGCCAGCTCACCGCGATCGACGGTTTCGAGATCGTCGGCTATTCGCAGGCGATTTTCCGCGACTATTACGAGTCGCAGCGCTTCGACGTCACCAACAATTTCATTCACGACAATATTTGCGCCGACGAGTCGCTTGCCGGCGCCGGCCTCGCGCTCAACAACGTGTCGGGCGCCATCAAGGGCAATGTGTTCGTCAAGAATGCTTGCGGCCGCGGCGGTGCGGTTTTCCTTAACGACACCACCAACCAGAACTCGGTGTCCATCGAGGCGAACCGCGTCGACAGCAATTCGGGCACCGAGCCCGGCGCCGCGCATGGCGGCGCGCTCTATCTGTTCGGCAACACGCTCAGCATCACCGGCAACGAGATCGCCAACAATAGCGTGACGCAATGGGGCGCCGGCGTCTATGTCGGTGCCTTCACGCCGGGCAATCAGCCGACCACAGCCAGGCTCGCTTGGAATTTCTATCGCGGCAACCGCGCCGGCGATGGCGGCGGCGGCTTCTTCTGCGACGACGGCGCAAAATGCACCAGCGAGCACGAGGTCTACTACCGGAATTGCGGCGGCAACATCCTAGTCGACGGCGGCTCCAATGGCTCGGGGCCGACCGTCGCCGCATTTGACCATCTCACCAATGTCGAGGCGCTCGACGTGGACTGCAAGGCGCCCGGCGCCGGCCTGTTCATCGACACTTACGAGGGTGTCGCGCCCGACGCGTACGCGGTCACCAACGCGATCTTCTTCGGCAACGCGCCGGAGCGCGACATCGCCGCCGCATGCGACAGCGGCTGCGCCGCGATCAAGGCCGCGGTGTCGTATTCGATGGTGCAGAGCAAATCCGTCGACGGCAGCATTGCCATAAAATTCGGCCCTGGCATCGTCGCTCCGGCCGACCCGCTCTTCGCCGACGCCGCCCAGTTCGATTTCCGCCTGCAAGCCGGCAGCCCCGCCATCGGCAAGGGCAACGGCGGCAGCGACCTCGGCGCATATGGCGTCGGCGGCGAGGCCCAGCCCGAGGCGAGCGCTCCAGCCGAACCGGCAGCGCCCGCGCCCGTTCAGACCGCTGAAGCGGACAGCCCCGCTCCGGCTGCCGACCCCGAGCCGGCAACCGCTGTCGCCGCTCCGGCCCCTCCCGTTGCCGTCCCCCCCGACAACAGCGCGTCATCCACCGAGGACGACATGTCGGCCAAGGACGCGTTCGCGGCGGCCAAGGAGCTTGGCACGGCGGACGCCTGGAACGCGTTTCTCGCGAGCTATCCCAAAGGCTTCCTCGCCGACCTCGCCCGCGCCTATCTCAACAAGCTCGGCGCCGCTCCCTCTGCCGCCCCTACTGCCGAACCTGCCGCCGAGGCGGCGCAGGCACCTGCTGCAGCCGATACTGCTCCGAGCATGTCCTCGACCGATCCGGCACAGCCCGCGGTCGCGCGCGGCGGCGAATTCATGGGCTTCCCGGAGAAGTTCAACCGCTATTACACCGACCCGGCCTGGAAGCCCTCGCAAACTCTGTATGTGAGCCCTGACGGCAGCGGCGACGGTGCGACCCGCGATACGCCGATGTCGGTCAAGGATGCGGTCGTCGCCGCGCGCCCGGGAACCATGATTTATTTCCTGCGCGGCGCCTATACCGGCTGCTTCGAGTTCACCAAGGAGACCAGCGGCACCTATGACGAGCCGATCGTTCTGTTCGGCGAGCGCAACGAGGACACCTCGATCGGCGTGAAGATGAAATGCTGCACCAGCGGGCGGCAGACCTGCTTCAACCTCGAGGCTGCCGACTATATCGCCGTCGACGGCTTCGAGCTGATCGGCGGCAAATACGGCGTACGCGCGGTCGGCGCGGGCTATCCGGCGAGCGAGCATTCGCGCGGCATCGCCGTGCTCAACTGCGACGGCCACGATCAGGACCGGGATCCGATCCTGTCCGGTCAAGCCGATTGGTCGGTGTGGGAAGGCAACGTCGCTCACGGCGCGAAGAAAGACGACGGCCACGGCATCTATCTGTCGAACGGCGGCGACTGGAACATCGTCCGCTTCAACGAGACCTACGGCAATCTGTCGAGCGACTTCCAGATCAATGCCGATCCGGCCTCGACCTGCGCCGAGCCCGGCATACCGTTCGACGATCCGCGCTGCGACGCCTATGCCGGCGAGGGTGAAGGCGGCCAAGGCGCTAGCGACTACTTCCTCGTCGACGGCAACTATTTCCATCACGGCCTGGCGAACGGCCCGAACTTCACCAGCGTGCGGCGGAGCGTGGTGCGCAACAATATCTTCGGGCCTCAGGTCCGGCACAATGTCAGTTTCTGGCAGGAGACCGACAATCCGAAGCTCGGCTCGAGCGACAACAAGATCCTGCACAATCTGTTCGTCACCACCGCCAAGCACGGCGTCAAGTTCGAGGCCAACTCGACCCGGAACGAGTTCACCAACAATTTGCTTCTGGGCGTGCAGACCGAGGGCGGCAAAGTGACGGCGAACCCCAAGGCGCTGCTGATGGAGGTCGACGACACGGCCGGCGACAATGTGTACCGCGCGAACCTCTACGTCTCGGGCCACCTCGAAGGACGCGAGCCGGCGGCCGAAGAGACCGCGCGCGAGGATTTCTCGATGGGCTGGTTCGCCAACTTCCCGGTCGCGCTGAACCACGACCCGAACGCCTTCACGCCGACCGCCGAGGCGCCCTTTCTCGGCATCGGCACGCTGTCCGCCGACGCGCCCGCCGACCGCAACGGCACCGCGCGCAAGGGCAAGGTCGATCTCGGCCCGATCGAGCTGCCGTGATGCGAAACGAAACCAAGAGCTAAGATCGTTCAGTCGCTCTGGCAGCCTGCTGCGGACAGGATTCGGCGCGTTGCACTGGTGAGGCGTCAGCCAAAGCCTGATAGGGACTTCCAGTAGTTCCGGCGCGAGCTGGGTGCCGCCCGAAACAAGGAAGGGCGAAGTAGATCGCAAGCCCGCGTCGCGCCTGTAGACAGATGTCGCGTTCAGCGGCAGGCCGCGACTGACTGCTCACGCGGGAACGCCCTTCTTCCCCCATACATTCGATTCTATGTCTTGCCGATGTCGATCATAGTCCAAGCGGCCACGCGTTAGGATGATGAGCAGCACTGCGACCGCCCCAAAGCCGACCACAAAGGGCAGGAGACTATCGGTCACGCTCGGAGCGAGAAAAAGCTGATTTATGAAAAACGCGTCGTTAGACGCGTGCACAAGGATGACGATGAGCAGGCTGCCCTTGGTGTTGTTGAGGACCCACGTATAGACAACGGTCAGGGCGATACCAGCCAACACAAACCAAACGATATCGAGGACAGTGCCTTTGGGCGTACCCCATTGCGGCATCCAGAAGTAGGGCAGATGCCAAAACGCCCAGAGCAGCCCCAAGACGAGACTCCCAAGGAAGGGGCCTTGAGTCCTCTCGAGGCGCGGCAACGCGAAACCACGCCAGCCGATCTCTTCGCCCAGCGGTCCGCCGATGATGAGCGAGACAACAAAAGTGACGGGATAGGTCAGCAGCAACGAAGCCGCCGGCGTTTGCCAGGACCCAACGACTCCCGGCAGGACGATCGCGCCCAGCACCGTGATTGCGGGAATGCCGACGAGGGCGAACAGATACCACCAAACCCCTACCCGCCACAGCACGAGCCGACGCACCAAATTGCGTATTCCAGCGCTCCCTTGGGTTACGCCGGTCATGATGAAAGCCGCCAAACATGGGCCCGCAAAGGGCGCAAGCGCGGCAGAGACCGCGAAGGGTATCGGCCAATCAAACGGTAAAAGCCCAACACCGCCAGGGGTGCGCAGATAGGGCAGCACCACAAGCCATGAACCAACATACGCAATGATGAAGTAGAAGATTAGCGGATAGCGGGCGAGCACACCTTTGTCGGGAACGAGCTGTTGGCCGCGAACAGAACGCCACATTAGGAGTCACCGAAAATGAAATCGTGGATGGCCGGGACAAGCCCGGCCATGACGATCTTCTTGTAGCGAGGGACCTTCTACATCCCCATCGCTTTGGCCTTGTTGAGCAGGGCCTCGGCCTGGCGGATCGAGGCGATGTCGATCAGCCGCCCGTCGAGCGACACCGCGCCCTTGCCTTCCTTGGCCGCTTGCTTCATCGCCTCGACGATGCGCTTCGCCTTGGTGACCTCGGCCTCGGACGGCGTGAACACCGTGTTGGCGAGCTCGACCTGGGAGGGATGGATCGCCCATTTGCCCTCGAAGCCGAGCACGGCGGCGCGCTTCGCCGCGGCGAGATAGCCGTCGGGGTCGGAGAAATCGCCGAACGGTCCGTCGATCGGGCGAAGCCCGTAGGCGCGGCAGGCGACCATCATGCGCGACAGCGCGTAATGCCAGGGATCGTTCCAGTAGAACTCGCGCTTCTTGTCGCCGTCCTTGTCCGACAGGATGCCGTAATCGGGGTGCGGCGCGCCGATGCCCATGGTGCGCGCGCGGGTCGAGGCGGCATAGTCGGCGACGCCGAAGCTCATCGCCTCGACGCGCTTGGAGCTTTGCGCGATCGCCTCGACATTAGCCATGCCGAGCGCGGTCTCGATCAGCAGCTCGAAGCCGATCTTTTTCTCGCGCTTCTTGTATTGCTCGATCTGCGTGACCAGCATGTCGATCGCGTAGACGTCCTGCGGCACGCCGGTCTTGGGGATCAGGATCATGTCGAGCCGCGGGCAATTCTCGACCACGTCGACCACGTCGCGATAGGCGTAATGGGTGTCGAGACCGTTGATGCGGATCATCATGGTCTTGTTGCCCCAGTCCATGTCGTTTAGGGCCTGGATGATGTTCTTGCGCGCCTGCTCCTTGTCGTCGGGAGCGACCGCGTCCTCCAGGTCGAGGAAGATGATGTCGGCGGCGCCCTTGGCCGCCTTCTCGAACAGCGACGGGTTCGATCCCGGCACGGCCAGCTCCGAACGGTGCAGACGCGGGGTTGCCTGTTGGATCAGGGTAAAGCTCATGGTTCTCCCTCCTACTCTAGCCTGTGGCGCCGAGACCGGCGGCAACGGTGTTGATGGATAGCAGCACTGCGGATTTGTAAGCTTCACGCTCGTGGTCGTCCGCCGCGCCCCTGAAACGGCGCAACAATTCGACCTGCTCGCGATTGACCTCGTTGATGGTGGGGAGCCGCCCGGCGAGGGCGGCGCGGAATTCGGGGAAACGCTCGGCGACGCGTGCGCCGCCGCTCACTTTCAGCACCATCTCCCGGGTCAGCGCAAGCTCAGTTTCGATCAACCCCAAGATGTTGACCCGGACCCCTTCGTCGGCAACCAGGCTGGCATATTCCCGGGCAATGTCGAGATCGACCAGAAGCAGCGTCTTCTCGACCTCGTCGATGATGAGCCGGAACAGGCGCGAGTCCTTGAACATGCGGCGGAGCAGCTCGAGCCCTTCGTCGCCCCTCACCTCGAGAAAGCTTTGCAAGGCGCTGCCCACCCCATACCAGCCGGTGATCACGTGGCGGTTCTGCGACCAGGCGAACACCCAGGGGATCGCGCGAAGGTCCTTGAGCGAGCGCGCGCCGAAGCGCCGCGCCGGGCGCGAGCCGATATTCAGCAGCGAGATCTCCTCGAGCGGGCTCGCCGCCTGGAAGTAGGATACGAGGTCGGGATGGCCGATCAGCCCCGAATAAGCGGCGCGGCTCGCCCCTGCCAGGGCCTCCATCGCGTCGTCGAACTCGCGGCTCGGCTGCAGCGCCTCCTCGCGCTCGGATTTCAGCGCATGCTCGAACACGCTCGCGGCGAGCAGCTCCATCTGATAGAGCGCGGTGCCCCGATTGGCGTATTTGAACGACACCACCTCGCCCTGCTCCGTGACGCGGAAGCGGCCCCGGATCGAGCCGGCGGGCTGCGCGGCGATCGCTCGCCCGGTCGGCGCGCCGCCGCGTGAGACCGAGCCGCCGCGGCCGTGAAAGAAGGCGATGGCCACGCCGGCCTCGGCGCCGACCCGGGTCAGCTGCGACTGCGCCTTGGCCAGCTCCCAGTTCGAGGCGACGTAGCCGCCGTCCTTGTTGGAGTCCGAATAGCCGATCATCACCTCCTGCACGCCGCCCTGCCACTTGGTCGAGCGGCGGATCAGCGGCACGGCCAGCGCCTCGCGCATGATGGCGGGCGCAGCGCGGAGATCGGCGATGGTCTCGAACAGCGGCACGATCGGCATTGCGCAAATCTCGGTGCCGGCCGCATCGAGGAACAGGCCGCCCTCCTTGGCGAGCAGATAGGCGCCGAGAATGTCGTCGACCGAACGGGTCATCGACAGGATGAACGAGCCGAACGCGTCACGGTCGACCTCGCGCCTGACCTCCCCGGCCTGGCGGAACATGGCGATCAATTCAGCGGTCTCGGGCGACAGCTCCGGCACCAGCCTGAGCGCGGTGAGCGGCCGCGACAGCTCGCGAAGCAACCAGGCTCGCCACTCGCGGCTGCCGAGCTCGGGCGGCGTCGCATCGCCGTGGCCCGCGGTCGTCCACCACAGCGATTGCAGCGCCTCGGTGGTGCGCGTCGTGTTCTCGCGAAGGTCGAGCCTGACCGTGGAGAAGCGGAAAATCTCGACCGCGCGGCGCACCGGCTTGACCAGGTTGCGCGCGATCGACGGGCTGCCTGCCTCGCTCAAAGCGTCCTCGACGATGCGAAGATCGAGGATCAACTCGTCGGCATTGGCATAAGGGCCGCCCGGCCCGGCGATGTCCATGCCTTCGATGCGCGCCAGCGTCGCGTCGAGCTTGCGCAGCACGAGGGTCAGATATTGCCGGTAGGGTTCACCCGGGTTGCGCGTCCTGATCGTCTCGCCGTCCTCGCTCGCATCGAGCGAGCGGGAGAGCTCCTCGCGGAAGCTGTCGGGCACGGGAAGCGCGCGCTCGGTGATCGACAGCGCCTTGGCGAGCTCGACCAGCTTGTCGCGATAGTGACGGAGCGAGGCGAGCGCGTTCTGCTTCAGCGTCCAGCCGGTGACGCGCGTAGTGACCGACGGGTTGCCGTCGCGATCGCCGCCGATCCACGAGCCGAACTGGAAGAACGGCGCGAGCTCGAAATGCGTGCCGGGGTAATAATGCTGGAGCGCGCCATCGAGCCGCGACAGCATCTCCGGCGCCTTCTCGAACAGGCTCTCGTCGAAGAAGTGCAGACCCCGGCTCACCTCGTGCTCGACCGTCGGCTTCTGGAGATGCAGCTCGCCGGTCATCCACACGAGCTCGATCTGGTCGCGCAGATCGCCGATCAGGGCCTCGCGCTCGCGTTCGGTCCAGCGCGGCATCTCCAGCTCGCGCAACAGCAGATAGATGCGGCGATACTTCTCGAGCACGGTGACGCGCTTCGACTCGGTCGGGTGCGCGGTGATCACCGGGCGAATGCGCAAGCTCGATAATAGCGCCTCGATGATGCGCGGCGGCACGCCCTCGGCGGATGCCTCGGCGAGCACATGGTCGAAGCTGCCGCGCAGGCTCGCTCGGCCGCGCGTCCGCTCGATCTGGCGGCGGCGGCGCATCGCGGCGTTCTGCTCGGCGATGGATAGAAGCTGAAACCAGATGCCTTGCGCCTGGAGCGCGCGGGCCATCAGCTCCGGCGTGAAATTGTAGATATTGGCGCCGCCCTTCAGCACCGGCTCGAGCTCGGGCTGATGCTCGCGCACCACTTCGACCAGGAGCTGAAACAGGAGATCGGACGCCTCCTTGGCGGAGGTGCCGCTGACCAGGGCCTGCGGCTCGGCCGCGTGACGCGGCGCCTGTTTGATCTCCTCGCTCATGGCAGGCTTACGCACTCCCGATCGCGTCGATCGGCTCAACCCGGCTTGGGCCGAACGGCTCCAACCGACCAGCATCCCTTATAACGCAATCCATCCGGAAGGGATCGTCGTGCCCGCCTCAAATGCCGAGCACCCAGCAATAACAATATCAAAAACGTGCATGGCCGGGCCTTCACCCGGCCATCACGCGTTTGAATAGGCAGCCCGTCGCGCGACGGCCGCAGATCAGGCGAAGGCCCGGCGCTCCGGGCGCGACGCGAGCACGCCGGCAACCGTCGAGCCGAATTCGCTCGGATTGGGCGCAACCGTCAGCCCGCAGGACTTCATGATCTCGGCTTTCTCCGCCGCGCTGTCGCCGGCGGCGGAGATGATGGCGCCGGCATGGCCCATGCGCCGCCCCTTGGGCGCGGTCAAGCCCGCCACGAAGCCGATCACCGGTTTCGACATGTTGTCCTTGATCCAGGCCGAGGCCTCGGCCTCCTGCGGCCCGCCGATCTCGCCGATCATCAGCACGGCGTCGGTCTCGGGGTCCTCCTCGAACAGCGCGAGATGGTCGAGGAACGAGGAGCCGTTGATCGGATCGCCGCCGATGCCGACCGAGGTGGTGATGCCGATGCCCTCGGCCTTCATCTGCGAGGCGGCTTCGTAGCCGAGCGTTCCCGAGCGCGAGATGACGCCGACGCGCCCCTGCAGATAGATATGGCCGGGCATGATGCCGAGCATGGCCTTGCCGGGGCTGATGATCCCGGCGCAGTTCGGGCCGACCATCATCGGCCGGCGGTCTTTGGGATAGCGCATCAGATAGCGCTTCACCCGCATCATGTCCTGGGCCGGGATGCCGTCGGTGATCGAACAGATCAGTCTGACGCCGGCATCCGCCGCTTCCATGATGGCATCGGCGCAGAACGCCGGCGCCACGAAGGTGATGGACGTGGTCGCGCCGGTCTGCTTCACCGCTTCCTTGACGGTGTTGAACAGCGGCAGGCCGAGATGGCTGCCGCCGCCTTTGCCGGGGGTCACGCCGCCGACCACCTTGGTGCCGTAGGCAATCATCTCCTTGGTGTGGAAGGTGCCCTTGTCGCCGGTCATGCCCTGCACGAGGACCGGCGTCGTTTCATCGATCAGAATGCTCATGATTGTTTCCTCCCGACCGGCCTAGGCCGCCTTTCCTGCCACGCTGCGATAGGCTGCCACCGCCTTGTCGGCAGCTTCCGCCAAGGTCTCGGCGGTGATCAGCTTAAGCCCGCTATCGGCGAGGATCTTGCGGCCCTCCTCGACATTGGTGCCGGCGAGGCGAACCACCAGCGGCACTTTCACGTCGACCGTCTCGCAGGCCTGCACTACGCCCTTGGCCACCCAGTCGCAGCGATTGATGCCGGCGAAGATGTTGACCAGCACGGCGCTGACCTTGGGGTCCGACAGGACGAGCTTCAGCGCCGTGGCGATACGCTCCGGGCTTGCGCCGCCGCCGACGTCGAGGAAGTTCGCGGGCGTGCCGCCGGCATGCTTGATCATGTCCATGGTCGCCATTGCGAGGCCGGCGCCGTTGACGATGCAGCCGATCTCACCGTCGAGCCCGATATAGTTGAGATTGTGCTCGGCGGCTTGCGCCTCGCGCGGGTCCTGCTGCGAGGGGTCGTGCATGTCGGCGACGTTATGGCGCCGGAACAGGGCGTTGTCGTCGAACGACATCTTGGCGTCGAGCGCGAGCACGCGATCGTCCTTGGCGACGACCAGCGGGTTGATCTCGAGCATGGTCGCGTCGCAATCGCGGAAGGCGCGATAGGCGTTCATGATGGTCGAGACCGCGCTCTGCGCCTGCTTGATGCTGAGCCCGAGCTGGAAGGCGAGTTCACGCGCCTGGAAGGCCTGCAAGCCCACGGCCGGCTCGACCACCACCTGAAGGATCATCTCGGGCTCGTTCTTGGCGATCTCCTCGATCTCCATGCCGCCCCGCTGCGAGGCGATGACGCGGATGCGCTCGGCTTTGCGGTCGAGCACGTAGCCGAGATAGAGCTCGCGGTCGAACGGCTCGGCGACCTCGATATAGACGCGCTGCACCGGCTTACCCT
>JADMIO010996645.1_pt1 | contig 15767 bp, 10 predicted proteins | sample 8958161 | NCBI WGS metagenome assembly JADMIO01 (sample SAMN16585339, study PRJNA669376) | soil metagenome | isolation source: Crop rotation soil | place: USA: Cullars Rotation, Alabama | collected 2011
ATCTGCGTCTCCTTCTCGCCCCCGACGTCGAGCAGCTCCGAGAAGTCCGCGGTCCGGTTTCCGAGCGCGAGATACACCGGCTTTCCTTCCGCGATCCACGATCGTACGCGGGCGGCGACGTCTTCTCCGGCCTCGAGCGACGCGACCGTGCACGAGTCGTCCGGCGATTCTCCCGCCCGGCGGACGGCGTACATCTCGACGTCGGAGAAATACTGCGCCTCGGGGAACGGGCAGCCTAGCGTCAGGAGGACGCCGTTCGGCGCGACGAGCTGCTCCGCGAAGCGCACCTCGCGCAGCAGCCGCGAGCCGCCGTCGCCGCTTTCCCCCCAGCCGACTTGGACGCTCTGCACGATCAGCAACGGCGCGGCGACCCAGCAGAGGTTCCGGAGCGCGCGCGGCGACCGATCGGCGACGACGGCGATGGCGGCGGGCACGAGCGCCAGCGCCGCAAACACGAAGCCGTTGATCGCGCTGTTGATGATGAAGAAGCCCGCCATGCCGCCGAACATCGCCGCCGCGACGCAGACGAGGCGGCGCTCGACGGCACGCTGCGCAGCATCCGGAGACTGCAACAACGCCCGGCGAACGGGGAACACGGCGACGAGCGCGCAGGCCGCATACTTGAGGACGTCGCCCTGCATGACGCTCGCGTACAGGTAGAGCTGCGTGAGCCAGCTGTGACTCGAGTAGATCGACGTGCCCGGCGTCTGCTCCGCATCGAGGAGCATCCTCGTGACGTCGGGACGCTCGCCGAGGAACTCCCAGTGCCACCACAGGAAGAGGAGCACGGACGCGGCGACGGTGACCCCCATCGCTACCGCGAACGCGCGGAGGCGCGGCGCGACCGCGCTGCCCGCCTCGTAGCGCTCGAACAGCGACGTGACCGCCGCGACCGGAAGCAGCGTGATCGCCCCCGCATGGAGGCCCGCCCCGATTCCGGCGAAGACGCCCGCCACGGCGTAGCGACGCGGCGCGACCCCCTTGCCCGACACGAGGAGCGCGGCGCTCGAGAGCACGCAGAAGAACGCCGGTGCATACGGCGTCGTGCGGAGCGTGCCCATCCAGAACGTCGTGCACAGCATCAGCAGCAGCGCCCCGCAGGCCGCGGCGAGCGGATCGCGCACGACGCGGCGGCAGAGACGGTACATGACGACGATCGCGGCAGCGCCGAACGCGATGTTCAGGATCTCGATGGGAACGAGCATGCGCCCGTGCCAGCCGAACGCGCCGAGCACGACGCGGAGCCCCGCGAGCAGCGGCACCCACAGCGGATGGACCCAGTCCTGACTCGTGCCGCGACCCGATTCGACGGCGAAGACGTAGCAGAGATCCCCGGTGTCCGTCGGCAGCAGCGACAAGCTCTGTCCGACGAACAGGGCCGTGCCGGCGGCGACCAGTGTACTCGCGACGATGCGGCGGGAATGCAGGGCACCCATTCTACGGCAGAACCACATGGGACGAGACGTCGTCCGTCTCGAAGCGCCCAATCGTAGATCGCACGCGCTCCGCGCGTCCAGCATGGCGGTGATCGACGCCATCGTCCGCGGACAACACGCGAAGAGAGCGCAGAACCGCGAACGCCACGACGAAAACCTGGACGGCACCGCTTGCGAGGCCGTACGGGCGCGGCGCCGACTCGGGAACCACGATGATCCCGAGCTCGTACGACGTGATCGCGAGCGCTCCGGCCACGAGGCCGAGCGCGATCACCATGGTACGCCGTGTCGATCGCTCCGGCTTCACCACGACGCGCGCTCCAGTAGCGGCTCGACCTGAGCCACCGTCTCGGCCGATCCAGCCGCGAGGAACGGAAAGGTCAACGTGTCGTGGCTCCGGCATTCGTCGCCGCCTATCGTCCAGACGAACGTCACGATGCGGGGCTCGGCATCGCCCGGTTGCGCAACCAGCCGGGCGCGCGCCCCGTCCGCCTGGATCGCGGAGCCTCGGGGCACATCCGCGATACGCCCCGCACAGCCGTGGGAAGTCTTCGGCATCACCAGGGTCTCGACCGTCCCTGGAGGCGCCGTCCAGCGAACGTGCGCCGCGACGGGCCCTCTGTCCGGTAGCTCGCCGATCATGGAGTAGTCGCCCGCCACGCGTGAACAGGTGGCCGGACTTTCGGCGCGGCAGATCTCGATCGAGCTCCAGTCGAACCACGAAGGCAGCGTCGCCATCAAGAGAACCGCCCCCGACCCCGAAGGGTGAATCGACCACGACGACGGTTGGCTCGGCGGCACGGCGCTCGTCGGCACGAGGAGGACGAGCACGCTGGCGGCGTCTCGACGCAGCGCGGTCGTAGCCCACGGCTTTTCGACGATCGCGAGCGCCGGGAGAACGAGGTCGCGTACGAAGAATTGCAGCACGACCAGCGCCGCGCAGGTGCCGAAGACCGCCCGGCGCAGCATCGTCGAGCGCCGCCGGACCACGACGTCTTCCGACCAGCTTTGGACGGCTGCGGCGACGGCCATGGCCATGGCCCCGTGCACGTGCACGACGTATTTCGTCTCGGTATCGGTGACGCCGCACGCCGCCATCGCCACGAACGGGACGAGCACGGGAACGAGGAGCGCGACGAGGACGTCGCGCGTCTCGACGGCTCGGCCGCGCAGCGAACGTTCATGCATCGTCGCCGCGACGACGAGCGCGGCGACCACGAGCAGTCCGCCGGCGACGACGTGTCCTCCCGGCGCGGCGTGCGACGCGCCGCGGTCGAACGCGTATGCGACGTCGAGCACCCAGCCGGCCGGCGCCATCAAGAAGGATGCGACGACGGCGGCCGCGACGCCGACGCACGCGAGCCACCGTCGGTGTGCGGGCGCAAGCATCGCGAGCCAGACGATGCTCAGCGCGGACGTGCCGCACGCCGAATGAACGTTCGCCGCGATCGCGACGACGAGGCCGAGCACGACGAACGAGCACGTCGTCGGACGCCGGACTGCAGCGAACGCGGAGACCAGCAGCACGCTGCCGAGGAAGGGAACGGGGGAGCTGTTGTGGAGTACGTCGAGCCGCGGAACGTGGACGAACCAGTAGCTGCCGAACAGCAGGGCGCCCGTATACCACGCCCCGCGCCCGCCCAGCGTCTTCCCTGCGACGTAGATCGACATGCCGAAGCTCAAGACGAACGAGAGCAGCATCAGCGCATGCGTGCCGTCGAGGTCGAATCCCACCCACTCGAGGAACGACCGGAACTGCAGCCACCCGGCGGCGTGCACGGTACCGGCTATCGACGTGCCGATTCCGACGAGAGTGCAGCGGCCCTCTCGAAGGCACGCGTCGACCGACTGCTCGTCGTAGTAGGTGTCGTTCCATATCACCGGCGATGAGCCGCCCTTGAGGGCGACGAGGGCGACGGCGAGACTGAGGCCGCTCACGACCGCGAGCGCCAGGTGCAACGGGCGACCGGCGTGCGGCGGACGGTTGTCTCGGGGCGACCTCATCGTCTGAGTCGAGCGTTCGCGAAGCGGCGCCAGCGGCCGGTGGCTCGTAGTGCATGACCGGGCACGGTTCCGCCGTCAAGGTCGGCGGCGCCGACTCGACGCGCAGCCGCCCGCCGCGGTATTGCGGCGGATCCGTGCGCCCGGCGCCGCGCGTGGGGCGGTTCACGGAGATTGGCTGCCGAAGGTCTCATCGGGTCGTGTCTACCACTGGTTCGTCCGGACTATCCGCCATCGGCGCCGTGCTCCTGGCGGTGGCATGCATCGTCGTTCCGCTCGTGGGAGGCTTTCTCGCCGGAGCGCTTTCCGCTCGACTCGTCGGGCTGGACGCGCGCTCGTGGAGGCCTCGACTCGTCGTTGCCGGACTCTCCGCGTTCGCCGTCGCACTCACGCGCGAACCAGGACTTGTGCTCCTCGGCATCGCCGCCGCCCTCACCCTGCTCAGCGCTCGGCTGCGACGCTTCCTTTCCGCGCCGGCGCTGACGGGCGTCGCGGCCGGTGTCGTATCGCTGGCGTGTCCGCTCTCGGCGATCGCCATCGTCGCGGCAGCGTGCGGGGCGACGGGTCCGATCGATTCACGCCGTTCGCCATCGTCGTGGCGCGGCGCCGCCACGATCGTCGTACCGGCGGTCGCGGCGGTCGCGTTGGCGCCGTCGCTGATGCAGTTCGGGATATGGGACATGCTGTCGTTCGGCGCCCTCGCCGGCGTCGGTGCCCTGCTGGGGTCCGGGCGACTGACGCCGCGTCGCGGCGAATGGGCGATCGCCGCGACGAGCGCGCTCGTAGCCTTGATGATCGGCGAAGTGGTTCTCCGATACTTCACGTCGGCTCCGGCGTTTCCGCCGATCGGCGCGGCACGCCTCCGCATCGGTTACTTCGAGTCGGGGATGGCGAACGGATGCGAGCAACTCTTTGGCGCGATCGATCTACCCCCGCGACTGCCCGGGATTCGTCGCATGATCCACGTGGGCGACTCCATGGTGGAGGGTGTCTTCGTCGGCAAAGCCGAGCGGTTCACGAACGTCCTGCAGCAACTCGAGCCGGAGTGGCAGCACGTGAACGCCGGAGTGTCCTCGACGGGTCCGGATTTCTATCTCGAGTATCTGCGCAAACATCTCGACATCGCGCCGGCGGACGCGGCGGCGATGTACATCCTACTCGCGAACGACGAACGCGATCTCGACACTCCATATCGATGCTGCGACGACGGACCGCTGTTGGAATACCGCGACGGTGAGGTCTTCGAGCGGTGCCCGCATTTCCCGCAGCAGTCCCGGACGGAGGTGCGCCTCGACTGGCTGCTTCGCCACAGCCCGCCGCCCTATCCCCTGCGCGTCGCCACCGGGTTTTCCCACACTGCGCGCCTGATCGCGGGCCTCTTCGCCGACACCGTGGACAGACTCCAGCGCGGAAGCGTCGTCTCGAGTCCTCGAGAGCACATGACGCTCGTCATAAACGCGTTCGCAAAGGAGATGATCCGTCGAAACATGAGGGGAGTCGTCGTGCTCCTGTACTCCGTGTCCGATCTCACGAACTCGATCGACGCCGCTCACGCGATCGCCGACGTCGCGACCGCCGCCGGCCTGCCGGTACTCGATGCGGCACCGGTGTTGCGCGCCAATGCCATCGGCGGAGATCCGAGGTCGCTCTACGTCGATGATCAACTCCATTTCAATGCCGTCGGCCATCGCGTGATCGGTCGCTGGCTGCACGAGGCGCTTCCGGCGGCGTTGACGGACGCGCACGACCCCCGTCGTCGAGGGACGGCCGGCGACGGCCTGAGCCGCGCGCCTGCCACCGGCGAAACCTGGACGGGAACTGCGGCCTGTGCAAAGTGACCCGGCACGCACTGGTCCGAGGTGATTGTCATCGTAATGCCGTCGTGGGCGAGCCCAGATGCGTTCACGTGGCTCGGCGCAACGAGCCTGGCCGTCGCCCTCGTGGCGGCGATGCTCGCGGAATGGGCGCGACAGCGGCCGCTGGTTCGCGGCCGCGTGATCGGCGGCTGCGCGTGCGCGTTCCTCTGCGGCGCGCTCGTACTCGTGCTCGTCGACAGGACCGGCGTCCCGACGGGGTGGATCACCGCCCTGCAGGAAGGTCGCAGCGTGCGGAACATCCAGCAGCTGTACGGATCTGCGACGCATGCGGGCCAGGGATTCTACGCGCTGATCGAATGGCTGAGCGGCCACGGTCCGACGACGTTGCCGGCCTTGGCCCGTGTGAACCTGTGTCTGGCGGCGATCAATACCGTCGTGTTCCTCTTCCTCGCCGCCCACGTACTGCGCTCGTGGTGGGCCGGCGTCGCCTTCGCCGCGGCGTACTCGTGCAATCCGAACACGATCAACGCCGCCGTCTCGGAAACGCCCGCGATGGCATGGACGCTTCACTTCTGGCTCGCATGCATCGCCGCCGCCGTGGTCTCGGATACGGGCGCTTCACGTCGACTGCGCACTCTCGCGCTCGCGTGCCTCGGCTTGCTCGTGATGCTCGCGGTTTGGCTGCGCACCGAATTCGTCGTGCTCGGCGTTCCGGGGCTCGCGATCGGCTGCGCGCACCTCGCCGGGGCGGAGGAGTCGATGCACCGGGCGGTTCGAAGCGTCGGACGGAAGCTGCGGACGATCATGACCGGCCCGCTGGTCGTCTTTCTCCTCGTCGCGGCCGGTCTGCTCGCCTTGGAGTACGTGCCCGCACCGGAGGGCGTACGTTACGCCGTTGCCGCGCTTCGTCCGCTCAACTTCTCGTTCCTGACCTGGCTGCAGGCGATCACCTTCTTCTCCCCGTTCGGGATCATCGTGCTGTTCGTGCTCGGGGTGATCCACGGTGTACGGAGATGGCTCGCGTTCTACTTGCTCCCGATCGGCGTGTTGACGCTCTTCAAGATGTACGCCGCCGGATCGCACGGAGCGTTCCTGGACAAGTTTCGGTACGTGACGTTCGTCACCCCGCTCGTGCTGTTTCTCGCGCTCTTCGGCTTTCGCGAGCTGTCCGACTGGGCAGAGCGGCTTCAGTGGCCCGCGTGGTGGAAGCGCGCCGCCGTGTTGCTGCTCGTCGCGACGGTCCCGGCGTGGAACCCGTGGCAGAGGGAGTTCTTCGGTCGCCGCCAGGAGTTGCCCGGCGTGTCGACGCCCGACGTGCTGCTCGCACGCAATCAGCAGACGGAGGTGCGGTACCTGCTCGATCTCGTCGCGCGCTATCCGCGCTGCGTCTTCGTGGCGAAGACCGCGCGCGCGGACAGCGCATCCGACGTCAAGACCGGCTACCGCTGGTCGGCGTTCGGAAAGCTCGTCCCTCACCTCGTCCAGAAGGAGGACGCGAGCGGAGGCGTGGATCGGATCGCGGCCGAGCTCGCTCCCGGGTCGCCGTGCGTCCTGTTCTACCGGAGCATGGATTGCGATCTCGTCGGTCTCGACGGCTGCAGGCCGGAGACCGACGGCCGCATCCCGGTCGAGGAGCGGGTGCTCGAGAATCTGCCCTACAGCGAGGTCCAGGAGTTCGGCGCCCACCGCCCGGAGATCCGTCTCGGCGTGTACCCGATCGTGCCGGCCCGCGGACCTCTCGCCGAATCGACCGTGGAGCGGGCGCCATGATGATCACGGGCGCGGGTGGGTTCGTCGGCCGAGAGGTCGTCGCGCAGCTGCTGGACGCCCGGCGTGCGGAGGTCACGTGCCTCGTTCGGCGCATCGAGCCCGCGCAGCGGGACGCCTGGCAGCGACCGGGCTGGCGCGTCCACGTGGCGGATCTGCTGAATCCACCCGCCTACCATGGTTGTCTCCAGGCGGGGTCGACGGTGATTCACCTGGCCGCGCTGACCGGCGTCGCGTCGGCGCGCGCGTTTCAACGCGCCAACGTGGAAGCTACGAAACATCTCATCGAGGGAGCCCGAAAAGCGGGCGTCGGGCGACTGGTGCTGGTGAGCTCGATCGCGGTCGGCTTTCGCGACCGGCGCTTCTATCCGTACGCGGCCACGAAGCAGGCGGCGGAGCGCGCCGTCATGGAGAGCGGCATACCGTGGGTGATCGTGCGTCCGACGATCGTGCTCGGTCGCGAAAGCCGCATCGGGCACGCGCTCAGGCGTTTGGCGAGTGGGCCTGCCGGCATCCTCTTCGGGTCCGGGCGCGTCAAGGTCCAGCCCGTTCACGTTCGGGATCTGGCAACCCTCCTGCTCGCGATCGCGGAGGCGCCCGATGCCGAGGGGGAGGTCGTCGAGGTCGGTGGTCCCGATGCGGTGTCCTTCGCCGACCTGCTCGGCCGGATGAGGATCGCCGCCGGAAGGAGCCGGGGGCCGTGGGTGCGTGTCCCCCTCACGGCCGCGCGTCTCGGCTTGGCAGGCGTCGAATCGCTGCTCGGTCCGATCCTACCCTTGACCGCCGGCCAGTTGACGTCGTTTGCGAACCACGGGACGCCGCTCGCTCATCCCCTCGTCGGTCTCGCGTCGCCCCGGATCGGGGTCGACGCGATGGTCCGAGAGCTCGCCCGGGCGGAGACGGAACACGGCGAAGTTGAACACCGATAACGTCAGCGGCGCGATTCGCGCGGAGGCAGCGCTGTTCTGCCGATACCTCGTCGGCGCATCGGCGAGCAGCTACGTCGTAGCGAAATATGCGAGCGGCCAGAAGGTCCTGCCCGGAGCTACCGGTCGAGCGCGCGGGGATGCTTTCGGTGAGCGGCTGGTGCGGTTCGCGTTGCGCGGGCGCGTCCACACGCAGCTCGCGGACACCTACGCCCGCTTCTTCGCGCCGTACAGCCTGTTGCGGCAGAAGCTCGTGCTCATGCTCGCGATCCTGGAGAACTCGCCGGAGATCGGGCGCGCGCTCAACAGCAGCCTCTCGGCGTCGCGAATCGCGACCTGCGTGTCACTGCTGCAGCACGCGCTGGGCACGGCGACGTCGCTCGTGGTCGCCGTACTCCTTCTCGGTCCGTTGCAGATCTACGTCGGACTCCGCGGCGAGGCTCCGACCGATGGCTGAGATCGTCGTCGTCGGATCGGGCCCGAGCGGCGCGCATTTCGCGCTGACGGCCCTCCGGAAGGGCCATCGCGTGGTGATGCTCGACGTCGGGAACGAGCGTCCGCCCGTGCCCCATCCGGGAGCGAGCTTCGACGACTTGAAGGACGAGCTCCGAGATCCGGTGGCGTACTTCCTCGGGGAGAGCGCGGATCAGACGCTCTTCCCTCGGCCCGACGCTCTCTTCTACGGCTTCCCGGCGAGCAAGGCGTACGTGTTCGCGCAGCCGAAGCCGTTTCGCGCCGAAGCCTCGGACATGGAGCCGCTCTTCTCGTTCGCGCGCGGCGGTCTCGCCGAGGCGTGGACGGGAGGTGTGCCCGTCCTGAACGATCACGAGCTGGCCGAGTTTCCGTTCGGCTACGACATCCTGCGTCCGCACTACCAGGAGGTCGTGCGTCGCATCGGCGTCAATGGGGCGCGGGACGATCTCGAGCGCTTCATGAGCTTCGACGCCGATTACCAGCCGCCTCTCGCGCTCGACGACCACTCGGCGGATCTCCTCGCCGAGTACGGACGGCAGAAGCACCGACTGAACGGACGGCTCGGCTTCTACATGGGGCTCTCCCGCATCGCGACGCTCACGCGCGACGTCGGCGACCGCAAGGCGTGCAGCGGTCTCGGGAGATGCTTCTGGGGCTGTCCGACGGAGTCGATCTACCGGCCCGCGTCGACGGTGCGCGAATGCGAGCGCTATCCCCAGTTCGAGTACGTCGGCGGCCACTACGTCACGCACTTCGAGTTCGATCGCGATCGCCGGGTTCGCTGCATGCACACGATCCGCTTGGCCGACGAGAAGGCGTGCTCCCGCGCCGCCGACCTGTTCGTCCTGGCGGCCGGAACGCTCGGCTCGTCCAAGATCTTCCTCGACTCGTGGCATCGCGCGACCGGAGAGATTCGCAAGCTCCCGGGGCTGATGGACGTGCAGACGGTGGTGATTCCGTACCTCAACCCGCGCCGGCTGGGGCGACCGGTCGATCTCGCCAGCTACCAGTTCCACCAGCTGTCGATCGGCGTCGAGGCGGAGCGCCCGGAGGAGTACATCCACGGGCAGATCACGGCGCTCAAGTCGGCACCGATCCATCCGATCGTGCAGAATCTGCCGACCGACTTGCGGCGCGCGGCGATCGTATTCCGAGCCATTCGGTCCGGTCTTGGCGTCGTGAACGTCTGGTCCGCCGACCGCAGGCGAGATGCGAATTACGTGACGATCAGACCATCCGGCGATTCCGGTCACACCGAGCTCGTCGTGCGCTACCAGACTGGCGTGGACGAGGACGCGGCGAGGACGACACGTCGGACCGTCACGCGCGCGCTGCGCATGCTCGGCTGCATCGTCCCGCCAGGAATGACGCAGATCCTCGCGAAGGGCCACGGGATCATGTACGGCGGCACCTTGCCGATGCGGCGCAAACCGATGGGCTTCTGCACGTCGGCGGACGGTCGCTGCAACGGATTCGAGAACCTGTACGCGGTCGACGGCGTCGTGTACCCGTTCCTGCCGGCCAAGAACATGACGCTCACGTTGATGGCCAACGCCGTCCGGGTCGCGGAGCAGATCCGCTGAACCGCTAGAAATACGTCTCGAGCGTCCCGCGCCGCCGGACGTCGAGCGTCGCGCAGTGGAACGAGCCGCCGAACGGCTTGTAGTTCATGAACGGGCACGGCACCGCCGTGAAGCCGTGGCGTTCGAGAAGCCGCATCATCGAGACCTGGGACTCGTCGACGACGACGCGCTGCGGATCGAGCATGAACACGTTCATGCTGATCCATTTGCTCACCATCGAGAGATGGAGGCTCCGCCAGCCGCGGACGGGGTCCGGCTCGGGCGCGACGAGCACGTCCCAGCCGCGAAGGACGGGCGGGAGCTCGGCCGGCTCGACGTACTCGGGATTGACGAGCACCTTTCCCGGCGCGAGCGGCACGAACGTGGTGTCGATGTGCAGCGGCTGCGGGGAGCGGCTCCGGATCTCGTGGATGCGGAACCGCGGCCCGAGGTGGCGCCGCAGCCACTCGATGCCGGCGCGGTTCGTCGCGTTGCTGCGGGTGACGAACAGGTCGGTTCCGCAGCGGACGAAGTCGGCAGCGTCGAACACGGGCTCGAGCTCGTTCGTGATGTAGCGGACCGGCTCGCCTTTAGCCGGCGGCACGAATCCGGACTCGTAGAGCTCGTCGCGGAGCTCCGGCTTCGGCGCCGACACCCACCGGGCGCCGCGCGCCCAGTAGTCCTTCAGCAGCGTCCGGTACGCGTGCACCTCGAAGTACCGGGAGCGCCACGCCATCGGCGTCTCGATGATCTCGTCGCCGACGATCAGGATGCCGTCGCGTGGGCTCGCCGTGCAGAAGCCGTTCGACCGCCAGTGGGGCGTCGCGAAGCGGCGCGCGAAATCGGCGACGTCGGGCCGGCGGACCGTGATGCCTTCGCCTTCGAGGAGCCGGACGAACGCGTCGAGCTCGCGCTGCGCCGGACGCACGAGGAGCGGCGGATAGCGCCGGCCGGCGAGCAACGGATACAGCCGCGCCGCGCGCGCCGGCAGATTCCCGACCATCGTCACGTGCGCGGGCGGCGCCGCGGCGCCCTCGAGCCGGCCGACGACGACCTCCTCGAGCGGATCCCACTCGTTCCACGAGTGGACGACGCACCCGGCGGCCGGGTCGCTCGCGAGCGCTGTCGTCGTGGTCGGGATCGACACGGGCGTGCTTGCCGCGGCGGCTACGCGGAAAAGCTCACTGCGCCCGTACTGCCGTGCCATCGATCGCGACGCCGTCCGCGGGCCGACGTCGCGCGCCGTCGATCGCTCGTCGCGGCGGCACCCGGCGCGCGAGCGGCGCCGTCAGCCTCGCCTTCAGCACCCTGCCGGCGTAGTCGACGGTCTTCCGGAAGAGGCGCGTCTCCGCGTTCCAGAATGGGATGCGTTTCATCGTGAACAGATGCAGGAACAGCGCGAAGCCGTACGTGAGCCGGTCGGCGGGCCAGAGCCGATAATACTTCCGATCGATGATGATGCGGTTCAGCCAATCCGGGAGGAACACCACCCAGTTCAGGTACGCGAGCAGTCGGACCGATGCTTTGTCGTGGCGCGACGCTTGATTGTAATACGTCGTGCCTTCGACGCTCGCGTCGATTTCGCGAGCCTCGTCCGTATCGACGTAGCCCTTCTCCTGCGCGATCGAGAGAATCGACGTGCCCGGGAAATACGTGAGCCAGTAGATGCCGAGCTTGTCCGGCCGGTGCACCGAGTAGTAGCGGGCCATCTCGACCAACTCGTCGTTCGTCTGGCCCGGCACCCCGGCGATGTTGTCCACCTTCACCGAGATCGGCGATTTGCGCAGCAGCTCGATCGCGCGGGTGATCTGGTCCAGGCTCTCGTGGCGAAGCATGATGTCGCGCCGGACGTTCGGCGACAGCGATTGCACGCCCATCTGCACTTCGTAGCAGCCGCTCCGAACGAGATTCGCGACCATACGCTCGTTGACGACGCTCGGGTACACGAAGCACCAGTACGGGAGATCGACCTGCTGCTTGTACGCGTCCGCGAACTCGCCTAACCATTCCTGATCCCATCCGAGGATGTCGTCGAAGAACATCACGTGATTGAAGCCGTAGCGCGCCTTGTTCTCGACCAGCTCGGCGATCACGTCGTCGACGGGACGCGCGCGTAGATACGCCTTGTGGTTGCGTGTCCCGCCGTCCGAGAGGCCGGACAGAAAGTCTTCGGTGCAGAAGGAGCAGCGCATCGGGCAGCCGCGCGACGTCTGGATGTAGTAGCCGTGGCGGAAGTGCTGCGACTCGCGAACGAAGAGCTCCTTGTCCGGCCAGGGAAGGGTCGCGTAGTCCGGAAAAGGTCCGAGCGGATTCTTGATCAACGCGCCGTCCCGCCGGTACATCAGGTTCGGAACGGTCGCGAGGTCGCCGCCCTCCTCCAGCGCCTTCACCAGCGCGAGCAAGGGCGCTTCGCCCTCGCCGACGACGCCGAAGTCGTATTCCGGATGCCGCATCGTCTGGTCGGGCGCGCCCGACACGTGGACGCCGCCGACCACCACCGGCGCGCCCGTGGCGGCCTTGAGATCGCGCGCCATCTCGACGGCCCACGGCGCGATGTAGGTGAGGACGTTGATCGCCAGCAGGTCAGGCTTGAACGCGATCGCTTCCTGGATCAGCGAGCGCTTGTAGCTGAGCAGCCGCGACAACGTGCGGCTGTACGCCTGCGGGTTGTCGAACAACGCGGGGTCGAACGCCAGCTTGGTCACGTGGCCGTGCCGGCGCAGCACGGCCGAGAGATACTCCAACCCGAGCGACTCGTTCTCCTTGCAGACGAAGAGGACTCTCATCGCGCCACCGGCGACGCCGCCTCAAGCCGCTTCGCGATTCCGCAGCGGGCGAGCACGGAGGGGCGCGCCGGGCTCCCCGGCGTGATCGACGGATTGTTCGGGCAGCTCCAGCTCCGGACGGAAGCGGCGTAGCCGGCGCCGCCCCGGATTCCCGACGTCGCGGCCGAGGATGGCGATGCCCAAGAACTGCCGGAGCACGTGTCGCGCGTTCCAGAGCGGGATCGTCCGCATCATCCGGAACAGACGTCCGGGCGCCAGCAGATAGAAGACGAGGAACGCGAGACTCGCGACGCGGCGGACGGGAAAGCCGGTGGCGAGCTCGTACCAGGAGCGCCCCGCGTAGTAGTCCTCCTGGTCCACGCGCGCGAGCGCTTTCGCGTCGGCGCTCTTCGCGAGGTCGTACATCGGCGTCTCGGGCTGCGGCACGACGTTGAAGAACGTCGCGAACGTGAGGTGCGAGCGAAGCGCGAACCCGATCGTCGAGAGCAGCTCCTTCCTCGTTTCCGTCGGGAAGCCGAGCATGAAGAAGCCGCGCGCGAGGATGCCCTCCTGGTAGCAGAGGTCGATGAAGCGCTTCGTCTTCGGGATGTCGAGGTCTTTCTCGATCAGTGTCTGCAGGCGCGGCGTCACGGTCTCGATCGCGAGCGACAGCGCGTACGTGCCGCCGCGCTTCAGCGTCTTCACGACGTCGTCGGTGAGGATGTCGGCGCGCAGCCCGTTCGGAAAGATGAAGTGGAGTTTGCCGACGCCGTACCGCTCTTCGAGCGCGGCGAAGATCGCCTTCAGGCGCGGCTTGTGGAGGTTGAAGATGTCGTCGACGATCTGAAACTCTTCGACGCCGTACGTGTCGACGAGATGGTAGATCTCCTGCAGCACGTTGTCGGCCGAGCGGAACCGAAAGCGCTTGCCGAAGATGTCGTGGCAATAGGCGCATTTGTAAGGACAGCCGCGCGACGTGAAGAGGCTCGCGTAGCGGCGGCGCTTGCGCCACACGTTCATCGCTTCCGCGTGCTCGTACGCCTCGAAGTCGACGAGGTCCCAGGCGGGGAACGGCAGCGCATCCAGGTCCTTGATCGTGTCGCTGCCGGCCGGCTCCGCGATGCGCCCGTCGCGGCGATGGTACATGCCGAGAATGCCGTCGAAGTCCTCGCCGTCGAGGTGGCGTCGCACCGCCTCGGGAAACACGCGATCGGACTCGCCGTCGAACGCCCAGTCGACGTCGGGACAGCCTTCCAGTACCTCCGCGCACCGGTGGTGAGCGTACGGACCTCCGACGACGACCACCTTCGTCGGATCGTTGCGCTTGATCAGCTCCGCGATCTCCCGGGTCACGCGACCCTCGAGGTTCTCCGCGCTGATGCCGACGATGTCGGCGTCGCGCGCGGCATGGGCGACCTCGCGGGGCGTGAGGCTGTAGAGCCGCGCGTCGAGCGCCTCGACGGTCACGCGATCCCCGAGCTGCCGACGAAGATTGCCGGCGAGATAGAGGATGCCGAGAGGTGGACTCATCCCGGTGCAGACCGCAGGCTGATAGGGCTTGACGAGGAAAACCTTGGCCATGGTGCCGATCCGCGAGCTAGCGGCCTCGGGACAGTCGCGTGAGCGAATACACCAAGTGCGAACCGGGTGTCGAGCGATTCTTCCACGGCCGAGATCCGACGCTGGCGCGCGTCCCGGCGCGTCGGTAAGAGGGCAGGTTCGCGAAGCCCCTCCATGCTCTCGGCTCGACGTCGCTCGCTCCCTGTCTCCCTCGTTCGACGGGTCGTCGCCGTCGCGCTCTGGACCGTCCAGACTCTGAGTGTGGCGTCGTGGGTGCGCGCGTTCCAATTCGCCGACGACGACTCCGGCAACGCCTTGCGCCTCGCGCGTGAGTGCCTGGAGCGAGGCGCGTGCGCGGCGGCGGGCAATCCGACCTCCGCGCTCGGCCTCTCGCATGGCGCATCATGGACCCGGCTCGTGCGGTACTGCCTCGCGCTCGGAGGTGGACTCGCGACGGTGCAGGCCGTCGTGATCGCGTTGCTCGCGGCGACGACGATCGTGACGTCCATCGTCGTATGGCGGACGGTCTCGTGGCACGCCGGCATGATGGCGTCCCTGCTCGTGCTGCCGTGGACGCTCGCCACGTTTCGCTTCGACAACCTGTCGAACGGGACGCTGCTGCCGCTCCCGTTGACGCTCTACTATGCCTCGACGCTGTGGTTCGTGACGTCACGACGCACGCGCGCGGCGCTCGTCGCTTCCGTCTTCCTCGCCTTGTCGATGAGTCCCGATCTCGAGTGCATCGTGGCGCTGCCGTTCCACGTCGCGCTCGTCGCGCTGCTCGCGACGACGCCGCTCTCCGCCGCGACCGGCGCCGCGCTCACGACGGCGGTGACGTTCGCCATCGAATCGCCCGCCGCCGCAGCTCAGCTGGAGCGAGGGCTCTTGCGGCCGAGTCTCTTCGTCCTCGGCCTGCTCTTGGTGACGTGCGCCGGAGCGGCACTCACGCGGTCCGGACGCCGCCTGCTCGCTCGAGTTGCCGAATGGGTCCGCCTGTGTCGGCGACGGTTGCTCGACATGCCGGCGGCCGCGCGAGCCCGGGTCGTGATGAAGCTCATGGCCGTCTACCTGATCGCGGCAGTGTGGATCGGGCCGATGATCGCGGTGGGCTTCCGCATTCCCGACGCGCACTATTTCGCGCCGGCGCTGTTCCCCCTCGTCTTTTTCGTCGCCGACGCGACCGCGTCGATGTCCGATCGAGCGGCATCGCGCTTGATCGGCATCCTCGCGCTCACCCCGCTCTCGTTGCTGTTCGCGCCGATCGCGGTGGGCATCGGCGGAATGTTTTGCACCTGGATCATCGCGGTCGCGGTTCTCCTATCCGTCGCCGATGCATTTCGGTCTGCCCCTCGGCTCGTGGACCGGCTCGAAGCCCGGCCGTCGCCGCGCGTGGCGATCGCGGGCGCGGTGCTCGTCTGGCTGATGACCGCCCCGGACACCCTGCTCTATCCGCGCATCC
>JADMIO011418064.1_pt1 | contig 15766 bp, 12 predicted proteins | sample 8958161 | NCBI WGS metagenome assembly JADMIO01 (sample SAMN16585339, study PRJNA669376) | soil metagenome | isolation source: Crop rotation soil | place: USA: Cullars Rotation, Alabama | collected 2011
AAACCGACCGTGACGGGCGAGCCGGCGGCGACCGGTTTCAACAGCGAGACATTGACCAACCTCGGCGTCGTCGGGCCGCGATCAGGCGTGGCGTCGTATATCTCGGCGAGCACCGACCCCACGGCAGATCCCACGCCTGATACTCGCACGGAAGTATCGCCCGCCGGAACTGCCGGATTTAGAAGGGCTGCGTCGGTAGAATTGGCACTGATGTACGCAAACGCACCCACTTGGGTAAATGCGCGTGCTGTCGTCGCGTCACCACCCCAATCATCATTAGCTCCAACTTTCGCGGGGCCCGCGAATACTTCGAGCTGCGGGTTTGAGTGCGCATCGGCGAGGCCAAATTGAGCGAGTGATGGCCCCACGGCACGGACCAACAAAGGAATCGTGCCACGAGTGCCCGCGCCGCCAACAACGGTGCCCATCGTGAAACTCGCGCCAGCTGCATTGAGCGCCGTGAGAATCGACAGATTCACGATCCGTCCAACGTCGGCAGAATCGGAAACGGACAGTGCTGCGGCGGAACTCGTCATTGCACCGGAAGCATTGGTGGCAACGCAAGTGTAGTTGCCCGCCGCGAGCGACGTTACGACGGAGAGGACAAGAACGTTGCTCGTCGCGCCGGCGATTACCCCGCCGTCCTTTCGCCACTGGAGGGTTGGCGCCGGACTTCCCGTGACATCGACATTCAGTACCACCGTTTGGCCCCGTGCGACCGTCAATGGCGTGGGCTGAACGCTGAAAGCGGGCGGGGTTGGCGCGGCGCTAATGGTCAATGCGACGGCGGTACTCGTGGTCGTTCCCGCTGCGTTGGTGATCTTCACTGCGTATGTGCCCGCGTCGGAAAGTTGAGCCGATTGAATTGTCACCGTCGCCGCCGTCGCCCCGGCAATATCGACGCCGTTCTTTGTCCACTGGTAGGACGTCGCACCTGTCGCCACGACCGAAAGCGAGACCGACTGTCCCGTGGTCGCGCTCGTCGCTCGAGGCTGAGTGGTGACCACGGGCGGAACGGCCGTGGGATCGCTGAAGTCGGGAATACCATTTCGATCGGCATCGTTCGAGTCGGTTATCGCCAACACATACTCAGTGAAATCCGCCCACGGCGTCTGCGGCAAACCATCGACTAGACTGAAGTTGCCGCGATAGGCAGTGCCCGAACGATTGAGCGTGCCCGCCCGCACTTGGTATGAATCGCCGGCGTTGCTTCTAATCGTGAAGGTTGGGTAGGAAACTTGATCGGCACTGGTGACGGTGTAAGTGGTGGAGCCCGTGAGCGTCACATTTGGAGCCGACAAGATCGTAGCCGTGATCGCCATCGTGTTGGTCGATCCTCGGCTGTAGCTAATTGTCCCCTGATAGCTCAGCAGCTCGTACACACCATTGACGGTGTTGGTTTGCCCGAGGCTGTTTTGGGTTGTCGCGGCATAGCTGCCCACCGCGGCACCGGCAGCGCGCGTGAACCGGACAGAAATCGAAAAGGTAAGATTTCCGAGGGCGCTGAAACCGGAACCGTTCGCAGTGAACGAACCGTCGCGGTCGAATTGCAGGACATCTGGAATCCCGTTCGAGTCGGCGTCCGTCGTCGGAATGGATAGGGTGTACGATCCGTAGTCCAGCACGACGAGCGGCGTTGATTGCGCGTAGCTTCCTTCGTAAAGGCCGGGCGTCGAAGTTCGCGGGCGTAAGTTCACCACTCACTATTCCCGCACTCGTGACTAGCGGCGTTCCGGTCGCACCATTGAACGTGGAAAAGTACGTGGTAACATTCCCCACGCCCGGAACCACGATCGGGTTGGATGGTAAGAGCTGCACGGATTTCCCGTGCGCAATCAAAGACGCCGTTCGGGGCTGGCCGAATACCGCGCCCACGAACACCATCGCGAGGGAGATACAACCATACACGCGAGGGGTTGTTTTCATCTGGCGGCGCCAGCGCATCCAATCGACCACCCAGCCGCAATGTTAATTGTCCCTCACCGCAGAGGGGTGACCTCATGCAATCGTCCACACGCCAACACGGCGTAGGATTTCCGTAACGAGCACGACGATGCCATCGCGTCGACCATTTCCCCTGTTACGGAAATATTGCGGTTTTGGTATCGCGGCCAGGCGCCGATCAGCCGCGGCTCCTTGTGAATAATTTTTGCTTGCCGCCGCACGTGTTCGCCCGCACACTCGGCATCGAAGTCGCAAACCGGCGTGGTCAGTCCACCGCGTCGGCCGACCTGCGCGGTTGAAACCGCGGGCCGCACTCCGGCGCTCCGGGGCAACACGGACAACCCCTGTCCTTGGGGTGATACTCCTATGTTATGCCCTCCCCGAAGCATCGTGTCTTCAATCCCGACGGGTTCTCGACAAATTCGCCGGTCACGAATCCCTCCTCGCCGCCCATCTGCTAGTGGACGCACCAAGCGGTATGAGGAAAATCGGGGGCCTGCATTGGTCCTTCGCAGCGCGGCCTTCGATGTGTTTGGGGGCGCGGGGACAGGGACGAACCATCGGGCAGCAGATCACACGGCGTGGGGCTTTCTCCAAGCGATCACGGAAATGGAAGACTACCGCTGTGGCAGTCCCATCGGCGGCGGGACTTTTCGCGTTGTCCGCGACAGCGAGTCCGCCCTTTTCGGCTCGCGGGCTGTCGCAAAGGAGCGCGCGATGGCCGAGGCGCTCGCAATGGCGGGGATTGACGTGCGCACGAATCGGGCGAGTCGAAACTAGGCAAAGTCCAACCTTTAACGTCACGAGAAAACAAGAGAGTCAGATAGGAAAAGCATGTTTACCTACAGGCGAGGAGTCTGGACTTTGCCCCTCCGCACCATCCGCACCCGCGCTCGTGCCGCTCGACGCACCTTTCGTTGACGGCCAACGCTACCGGCTCGCTGGCGCAACTGAGCGCAGCCGTCTCGACCTTTACCTCAAATCGCAGACGAGTTGAGACCGAACGGATGCCGGTCCTACCCACGTAGGCGTTCCGCCCGCGAACGGAGCATTCAGCCCGACGCCGGGTTGGGTTGGTCTCGCGCAGTCCGTTTGGGAAATTCGACTCCTCCCCTATGCCACAATATGCAACGGCTACGTGCCGGTGTGGTGGAATGCTAGAAAACCCTTCCTGCGTTTGTCTGCTCTGACTAGAAAAACACTCGGGGGAATCCTTTCTTGGCTTCTGGGGCGCGGGGGCTAGGGGTATGCCTTCTCCACTCAACTTTATCGACTCCTCAGATCGATCGGCGGCAGATCGATCGGCGGCGCGATATGATGAAAGAAATTCGCTGCCACACGTTCGGGCCAGTTCGGCAATTGCCACAGTGGGTCATCGAGTCCCTTTGAGCGAAGCAGTTGATCGACGTACGCCCAAAAAACCAGTTTTCCAAACACTGTCGCGAGAAAGTCTCGGTGCTTGTCTAACACTTGCCCATAGGACGAAACATTAGCGGAGGTGCGGCGAGGCTCCATCGTATTAATGGCGTAGACGCCGCGCGCCATTACAACAAAGTCATCTGCACTCAGGTCATAATCGCCCTCCTCCAGAACCTGTCGCACGAGTGACATGTAGTTGGCCGCCCATTTCTGTCCGTTGGCGATGAGCGGATATTGCGCGAATGCCTTGGATATTTGGCCGCTCGAAATGGCGGCTTGAAGCTTGTTGTCCGCTCTAATCCGGCGAATGCGCTCTGCCTCGCGCTCGCGTCGCGCGTCGGTTCGCTCCTGCTGTTCTTTCCTTCGAGCCTCGCGCGTTAGTTGATCGACTGAGGATTGAAGTTGGTCAATTTTGGATTGAAGGGGTCCAAGGTCGACGCCGCCCTGCGCGAAAGAAACTCCGCAAGCTAGAATTAGCGTTGCTAGGGATTTCATAAGCGTGCCTGCCAAGATACGGAGGTCGATGCGACCCACAAGACTCCCTCGAAATGCCCTGGGAGAAACAAGCGCCAAGCCGGGGCGTGTGTTCATGGCGAAGGCAACTCAAAGCACTGCTACCTCTAGTATGTCGAACTAAAAGTCTCATCCGGATAGCATCAAGTCACGCACCTGATGCCTCGTCCGACGCAGAGATCCAACGAAGAGGAATTGCTCCATCGCTTTGGTCGTGGCATTCGGCGCCTGCGAGAGAAAAGGAACTTATCGCAGGAAGACTTTGCCGAGCTGGCTGACGTGCACCGGACCTACGTGGGAATGCTCGAACGTGGTGAAAAATCACCGACACTCGGAACGGTGGCCGCATGGGCCCGCGCGTTTGGACTTCGACCGTCAGACCTTCTGCGTGAAGTAGGTCTTTGAACGAATCACGCCGTTTAGGTGGTGCCGGTTCCAGACGTCAGCGCGCGCGCCCACCGCCATGGCATTCTTCGAAAGGCTCGCCAGCAACACGGCTGTTTCTGATTCTTGGACGAATCGCACGAGGCCAGAGAACGTAAAATGAAATTGCTGCCCTCAGAAGTGCCGTGGTGCCCGGAGAATTATCCGGATCACGCAATCATCCTGGGACTCGAGGAACGTCCTCCACACGACCAGGAGGCGTATCTCCTCAAGGAGGTGGAACTGCTAAAGCGCCTAGTGCAGGAGGCGTCCGAAGGGGAAATAGAGAACGCGAACCGGATGCTGGCGGACCTGCCGGACGAGGACCAACTGGGCCTTCCACTCGACCCAATGTCGGACCCACGCGGCCCGCGAGCCCTCCTCACGAACCCGGCGTCTGAGGGAAGCCGACTGCACGAGTGGAAAACGGACATCGAGGAGGCGCTGAAGGACAAGCCGATGTCACCGGAGGAGGCGAAAGATCTGGTAAAGGAAATGAGCCTCGAAAGCTTTCTCAGCCCGCTTCGCTGACCGAGAAGCACGTTGGTCAAATGGTAACTGGACGTGACAGAACAGGAAGACTCGGCCTGATCGGATCTTCGCGAACGTCTTCGATTTTGTGATGGCGGGGAATCGCAGAATGCCGAACCCATGCCAGCATATCTCTCCGTTCGAGATCGAACCGCTTCACGAGGTCCGAAACCAATCCGCTGTCGCTGAGATTGTGCAGGAAATGTCTGAGAACGGTTGGCGGGGGAGGCCGCTTCTCGTCATAAGATCAACGGGCCGATTTGTCGCGTGGACCGGCAGTCATCGAATTGCCGCCGCCCGTGACGCCGGGCTGGCAACAGTTCCGTGCTACGTGCTCGATGAAAGTAGACTTGCAGCCTACGATGTCGACGCGCGATGGGGGCACGTCGACGACACGGACCGACTTCGGATCATCCAAAAGGTTGGCGACCCGGAGGCCCTTCACCTCATGTGGCAAGAGGGGCGAAGTAACTGAAAGTCCCAGCGAATGGCTGCGGCGGAGGAGGTCCCATCGCGGCGCATGCCGGATGCTTTTGGGATGACGTTTGCCCGAGGCATCCAGAATCGACTTTCGCGTTAGCATTTTCGCTAAGGGGTAAACTGTCCACACGCTCAAAGGGAAAACGGGCCGTTTTTCCCAGCCCGTTGCATTGCCGGCAGCGTCACCAGCACCGACACCAAGACCGACGAATGCGGGGCGAAGCGCGCACCATTGGCCCCGTATTACGGCGCGAGGATTTCGCCTAAGATGACGCCGATGACCACACCCGGCGCACCACTTCTGCAAAACGCAGCGGCGTTTCGTGATAAGGAGGACGCCCTTCCCCTTACGCCCAGGCGTAACGTTTGGAATTTCGTAAATTACGATCGCAAGGGCGCCGCCGCCGAGATTACTTGCGAAACGCAGGCGCGTTTCTTTGGTGGTAGGACACCGTTCTCCTTACGCTTCCGCGTAACGTTTCGAGATGCGCAAATCGCACCGCCGTGCGCCTCGATTTTATCACCGGCGGGCAAGCTCCGCTCCGCTCTCCAGCTTGCCGCCGGCATCGGAGGCGCAGCTAACAGGGGCGGTGCGGAAAATGGCGTGCCCAGAATCCGACACATGTGTCGGACGGGCACCCGTGACACGCGTGTGTCACAGTTCGGTTGATCTGGCGCCTACGGTATGAGCACACAAACCCTGATCGAGTTGAAGGCGACGAGCTTTGATCCAGCCTGCGCGACACGCGTGTCGCGGGGAAGCAAGGCCACGGGACTGCCGGAGCTTCGCCGGTTCAGTCGACCCGCTGTCATTGCCGCACAGCTCGGCATCTGCACGCGGACGTTGCGGCGATGGGCCGACCGCGGGTTGATCACTCGACACAAAATCAACGCGCGAGTCGTGTTTTTTGACGAAACTGAGGTATCGGCGGTCATTACCGCCGCGTCGATCGTACCCATCCACCAGATCAATCGGGACGGTTCAAATCGCGGCGTACCCCACCGAAGATGTTACTGATAACGTCCGGCCAAACGCCCGCCCAGAGTTTCTGTCGCTGCAGCTCGACAGCAATTCTGCTGATTGTAGCACCAACTTTCATCAGGCGCTGCTTGTCAGGCTTTCTGGTAACCGTTTCGAAATCTCCCCCGGTCGCGGCGTCGGTGAGTTCGAGCATGAGCCGTGCAAGTTCGTCGGAGGCGTGACGCCGCTTGTCGCTCACCAGCTGAATTAGCGATCCTATCAAAATGATCTGGACTTTGATTTTCGCCTCGAGTGCGCCCTGCGCCGCGAGCTCTTCCGGTTTCGAACTGTAACCAACGGACCAATACATGCTGCAGTTCTCTCCCAGATTGTCCAGACAGTCGCAAATCCGTTCGATGAGGCTGGCCAAGTTGGCCCGCCCAACGAAGAAGCGGTTGAGCCAGTAACTGCCGACGACAAGCGTCAGGAGGGCTGGAGCAATGGACTTGAGGACCTCGATCCCCAGAGTCTCAAACCTTCATTGGTTCCCGTGCAACCTCTTCCTGCGCTTGCCGGATATAACGCCATGCAAGTTCGACGTACATTTCGAACTCTCGTTGCGTCGTAACCACAGTCAATCGCGACTTCAGATCGCTCTCGGTAGCGTGACATTTGCGCACTAAGCCACCGAAGGTTTCGTCGAGAAACGACGATCCCAAGCCCTCCACTCCGTCCAGATCTACTGTAACCGCCTCATGCGTTTTCAGCGCAGGCGCTAGGAATTTCTCGCGGAAAATTTGGCCGCAAAAATCCCCATCCGAGGGAAAGCGGCCCCACGGTACGTCGGAAAATTCTTTAGCGATCGAAATTCGCATTGGCTGCCGTGTCTGTGGCTTGGATTGGATTGAACTGCCATTCAATTAATGTACCCCTCAGGCTCGTTTCAAGCACGTCAGACCGATATTGGATGCGGTTGTTACCCGGGTTAGTCACCGTTAACACCCCATTGCGGCTGAAGATTTTGAGCCGGCTATGTGAATGCACGGTAATCAGTTCCAAGAAGTTTCGCAGGCCCTTTCCTCGACCTTTTTTGCCAGTGGCCGAGCGGCCAATTGTCATTGCGGCGCGGATTTTTTGTCCATCGTCCCAAAGTCCCAGCCGGTGTCGCCATCGCTCCATCTTCTCAGAGGCGGGGAGCGTGCCAGGAATCGTGAGCCCATGATCGTAAAAGCTAACAGTGATTCGGTTCGAATCGCGACTGAATGCGGCGAACATCCACCAAGGGCGGTATCGGCGCTTGTTTCGCCCGCGTTTCCGATAGGCGTGGTGACAAACGTTCGTTACCGCCTCGGTTAAACCGTCAAACAGCAGATGTTTTTTTATCTCCGTGCCCGCAACTTTTTCGATCTGTTGGCGGAGCAGTTTGGCGCGTTCGCCGGCATGCGTGCGGTCTTCCACGTTTCCGCGCATGAACGGCAAGAATGTCGTGTTAACTGCCGCCTCAACACCGGCCGGACGCTTCAGATTCAAAAGCTCGAAAAGCCCCATCTCGCAAAGAAGACGTTTCACATCGGGATCCCACGCAGCATCCTGAGCGCGAATACGTCCGCCGATTGATTCGTTCCACCGGTCAATTTCGCTCGCCAGAAGTAAGGCCGCCGATGGAGATACGAGTCTTATTTGATCGAAATTCAGGTAGCTCAGCCGGTACCGCCGCTCGGACGCCCCTCGCACCTTGTTGAAGCTACGGACAGTTGCCGAATAATTATCATCGAGGTCCAAATGTGCAGGCAGCGCAATTTCCGCACCGCGCGGCCGGGATTTTTTCTCGACTGGTGTGGCGACCTCGCCCCTTGCTGCGATTTCGACGTACTGCCGGTTGCGGTGCCTTCGGCGATTTTGGATCTGGCGTGCAAGCTTTGCTCTCTTACGGCACTGACGAAGCAGCCACTCGTCTCGAGCACGGTTCTGTTTTTTCAAGGGCGGCGGGGTATATGTGGCGCCGGGTATTTGTTGGCGCGTAGGATGACGGCAAATCCACGTGGTATCGAACGCCGGAGTCACGGCGAACAAGATTTTGACGGAAGCTCGCCACGAACTTGGTACGCCCGCTCACATGGTGGGTCCAGTCTTGGCAAAAAGCCCCGCATTGTGTGCGCTTTGGTCTGTCGCCTTAGTCCTCGACCATCGCCGCCCGGTGCACCCACCGCAGACTGATGTCGCAAAGGCGAGCGATTGAAATACGGGACAGTAACGGGACAGTCACTTTTATAGGGAGAAGCCCAACAACACTTAAGTCGTTGGGCTTCATTGGCTGCCCGGGCTGGGATCGAACCAGCGACCAAGTGATTAACAGTCACCTGCTCTGCCACTGAGCTACCGGGCATCACGTTCACAGGGCTTGGAACCTCGCGAAAGATCCGATGAAAACAGGACCCCGCGCCGGATTGTCAATGCCGGTTTTGATTTCCACCCAACATATCAATAACCCCAAACGAGGTTGCGTTACTTGGACACGCAAGTGGTTGGTCGCGATGGAAATCACGACCCTGCGCCACCGTCGCCGAGCGACGTCCGCTTACTCGGCTTCCTTGGTCCGGTCGTTCCACTGCCAGTCTCGGATCTCCGGCAGGTCGATGCCATGCTCGGCCACGTATCGCTTGTGCTCCGTCAACTTGTCGCGCACGACCTGCCGCACGTACGCGGCCCGGGGACCCAGCTGCGGCACGCGGTCGATCACGTCGCTGACGAGGTGAAACCGATCGAGATCGTTCAAAACCGTCATGTCGAAGGGGGTCGTGGTCGTCCCCTCCTCCTTGAAGCCGCGGACATGGATGTTGCGGTGATTGGTTCGGCGATACGTGAGCCGGTGAATCAGCATCGGATATCCGTGATAGGCGAAGATCACCGGCTTGTCGGTCGTGAAGAGCACATCGAATTCGCGATCGCTCAGACCGTGCGGGTGTTCGCTCTGCGGCTGGAGCTTCATCAGATCCACCACATTGATCACGCGCACTTTCAAGTTTCGGAAGTGCCGCCGTAGCATCTCCACCGCCGCCAGCGTTTCCAGCGTCGGCACGTCACCGCAACAGGCCATGACGACGTCCGGCGCGCCGCCGCGGTCGTTGCTCGCCCACGGCCAGATCCCGACGCCGGCGGAACAGTGCTTGATCGCCGCATCCATCCCGAGCCACTGCGGCGCCGGCTGCTTACCCGCGATAATCACATTCACGTAATTCTTGCTCCGCAGGCAGTGGTCCGTGACGGACAGCAGCGTGTTGGCATCCGGCGGCAGATAGACGCGGATTACCTCGGCCTTTTTGTTCACCACGTGATCGATGAATCCCGGATCCTGATGCGAAAACCCGTTGTGATCCTGGCGCCACACATGCGAGGTCAGCAGATAATTCAACGACGCGATGGGGCGCCGCCAGGGAATGTGGCGCGTGACCTTGAGCCATTTCGCGTGCTGGTTGAACATCGAATCGACGATGTGAATGAAGGCCTCGTAGCAGGAAAAAAATCCGTGCCGCCCAGTAAGGAGGTAGCCTTCGAGCCAGCCTTCGCATTGGTGCTCGCTCAGCATTTCCATCACCCGGCCATTGGGCGAGACATGATCGTCGTCCTTCCTCACCTCGCCGGTCGAAACGCGCTGCGTGACCTCGAACACGGCATTCCACCGGTTCGAGCTCGTCTCATCGGGGCTGAACACCCGGAAGTTCGCTGGGTTGAGCCGGATTACCTCTCGGATCAATTCTCCTTGCACGCGGGTGGCCTCTCGCAGCCTGTGTCCGGGCTGCGTCACCTTCACGGCGTAGCGGCGGAAATCCGGGAGGAGCAAATCGCGCAACAGAATCCCCCCGTTCGCGTGCGGGTTCGCGCTCATCCGGCGCTCGCCCTGTGGCGCGAGCGCGGCGAGCCCGGATCGAAGCCGGCCCGCTTCGTCGAACAGCTCCCGCGGCCGGTAGCTCTTCATCCATCGCTCCAGGATTTTCACGTGACCGCGCCGATTCATCTCACCCATCGGCACCTGGTGCGCGCGAAACGTGCCTTCCACCTTCCGGCCGTCCACCATGCGCGGTCCCGTCCACCCCTTGGGGGAGCGCAGGATGATCGCGGGCCAGCGCTGGCGCTTGGTGAACCCACGCTCGCGCGCGTCGAGCTGGATCTTCCGGATCGACGCCAATGCGCGATCGAGCGCCCCGGCCATGAGCCGGTGCATCCGGACCGGCACCTCGCCCTCGACGAAAATCGGCGTGTAGCCGCAGCCGATGAAAAATGCCTCGAGCTCCTCGTGCGGAATCCGCGCGAGCACGGTAGGCCCGGCGATCTTTGCCCCGTTCAAGTGCAGAATGGGCAGCACGGCCCCATCGCGCGCCGGATTCAGGAACTTGTTCGAGTGCCAACTCGTCGCGAGCGGTCCGGTCTCCGCCTCGCCATCACCCACGACGCAGGCCACAATCAAATCGGGATTGTCGAAGGCGGCACCGAACGCATGCGAAAGCGCATAACCAAGCTCGCCCCCCTCATGGATCGAACCGGGCGTCTCGGGCGCAACGTGACTCGGAATTCCTCCCGGGAATGAGAACTGCTTGAAGAGCCGTTTCATGCCGGCTTCGTCCTGCGCGATGTTCGGATAGATTTCGCTGTACGTGCCTTCCAAGTACGCGTTGGCCACGAGACCGGGTCCGCCGTGCCCCGGTCCGGTCAGGTAAATCATGTTCAGGTCCTGCGCCTGGATCACCCGGTTGAGATGCGCGTAAATGAAATTGAGTCCCGGCGTGGTGCCCCAATGCCCGAGCAACCGCGGTTTGATGTGCGCCGCGGCCAGGGGGCGCTTCAGCAGCGGATTGTCGTAGAGATAAATCTGGCCGACCGAGAGATAGTTCGCCGCCCGCCAGTACGCGTCGATTTTTCGCAGCAAGGCTGCGTCGAACGAGGCTGATTTTGTTTTCATCGCTGGTCTCCGGGTTGGGGCGCGCTTTGATCCAGCAGGGCCGCGGCGGCCCGGGCGATCACTGTTTCCTCGTCGGTATGCAGCATGCGCACCGTCAGCGGGCTGCGCTCCGCGGAAATCACCGGGGCATTAGCGGCATTGCGCGCCGCATCCAACGCCAGTCCGATGAACTCGAATCCTGCGCAAATCCGCGCCCGGATGGACGGACAGTTTTCGCCAATGCCCCCGGCAAACACGAGAGTGTCGACTCCGCCCAGCACCGCCGCGTATCCGCCGATCCATTTCCGAGCCTGATGGCAGAACACCGCGATGGCCTCCGCCGCGCGCGCATCGTCCGCCTCGCGCGCCAGCAATTCCCGCATGTCTCCGCTGAGGCCGGACAGGCCCAGCAGCCCGGATTCGCGGTTCACGAGTTTCTGGAACCCGGCTACCGTCATCCCCTCGGTGGCAGCCAGATATGCCACCAAACCCGGATCCAGGTCGCCCGAGCGGGTGCCCATGACGAGCCCGGAGGTGGGCGTAAACGCCATGCTGGTGTCGACGCATCGGCCGTCGCGGATTGCGGCGAGGCTGGCGCCGTGGCCGAGGTGCGCGAGGATGACTCGGCCTTGCGTCGCTGCGCGATCGCCGAGCCGCTGCAATTCACCGAGCAGGAACTGATAAGACAGCCCGTGAAACCCGTACCGCCGCACGCCCGCGCTCTCATAACGCCGCGGCAGCGGCAGCAGCCGGGCGACGCGCGGCAGCGAATGATGAAACGCGGTGTCGAAACATGCGATCTGTCGCACGACCGAATCGCGTTTCCGCATTGCTTCGATCAGACCGATTTCCGGCGGGAGATGTTCGGGGTCGAACGGACTGAGCCGGCGCAGCTCATCGATTAACTGCGTCGTGACCGTCTGGGGCTCGAAATAGGTTGGCCCGCCATGGACGATGCGGTGCGCCACGGCGGAAACTCCCGCCCCCGCGTGGGGCTGGGCTTCCGCCCAGACTTTTTCCAGGGCCGCAGCATGATCGCGCACGCGCTCGATCTTACCGGCGTGAATCCGACGGAGCACCGGCCTGGTATGAAACACCGCGAACTTCAGGCTTGAAGAGCCGGCGTTGAGCACAAGCACCGGTGAGTTCATGGCCGGGGATGAAAACCAGTTGGCGGCCGGCTCGCCGGCTGGTGAGAGGGCAATTTCATATCAACGGGCACGCAACAATCAGCCGGTAGCACCGTGAGCATGATCGGGATCCCCTCCGATTCAACCTGCGTCTCTAAAAAGCGCTTTGCTTCTGCACCGTGCGCGTCGATGAGGAGCGTGGATTCTCCTTCACCGTGCCATGGCGGAGGCGTGGTCCGCAGCTCGCCCTACCTTGGTTGCCGCTCTTCGGCCCTACTCTTTCTTCGCCGGCGGAAGAAACTTTTCCTCCGCGGAACGCCAGGTCTCGCGATCCCGCTCCAAACTCCAAGGCTGGGAGGATCCGGCGGACAGCCGGTCTGCCGTCCGCGCAATGTTCAATTGCAAGCGGGCCAAATCATCGGTCGCGAACTCCGCATCAGCGTTTTCCATGACAATCACCAAGTCAGGTAAACACAGACCCATCGAATGGAATGTAGTTCATTACCGGATTCATAATCGCAGCCGGCGTGGATGGGTGATCCGCCCCGCTGTTACAAATACCCACCGCCTATCGCGGCGGCGACATACGGCTTCGCGCGGCCTCCAATCTCTCGCGACACTTGCTGAAAAACGCCAAACCTGTCCCGATTCGGGCCGTAATCGCCATCCGTTCCAATCTTCACCCGTATGAGGAATCACCCCCTGAACGCTTCGCTCTTCCGATCCGCTCTCGCATGGACCTTCGCCGGCTTGGTTCTGAGCTCGACCGCTGCAAACGCCGCGGACTCCGGCACGAATCGACCGGCTCGTAGTGCAACGGCGGTCCCGACTCCGGCCGAGGTGCGCGCCGACCCGAACGTCTCGCGCGATGAAACCGTTCGCATGTCGGCGTTTCAGGTCGAGGCGGATCCCGATACGAGCTATGGCGCCCTGAACTCAACGTCCATCACTCAATTCAATGTCGAGCTGTTCAAGCTGCCGGTCACCGCGGAAATCTACACCGAAGCCTTCATGAAGGATATCTCGGCCACGAGCGTCGAGAGCATGCTGATCGACTACAATCCGGGCAGCGGAATCGCGCTGACCTCACCGCAGGGCGTGCCGAACGTGGAATCGTATGAACGACTGGCAGACAGCTCGATTTCCATTCGCGGGCTCTACACCCCGAATTACCAGCGCGACGGGCTGCTTCCGCTAAACACCTACTCGACTTCGAGCACGACGGGCACGGGCTTTAGCAGCAATTTCGATCTCGAGCGCGTCGAGATTTTGAAAGGTCCGCAGTCCATGCTCTACGGCAGCGGCGGCGGGGGCGGCGTGATGAACATGGTTTCGAAGCAGGCCCGATTCGGCAAACCTTCGTCGGGCTCGTTTCGCTTCACGGTCGACCAATACGGACACAAATTGGGGCAGGTCGACTACGGCGCCGGCTCCGAAAAGTTTGCGGTCCGCTTGGCGGCAATCCGCCAGACCACCGGCGCGCGTCGGGTCGATATTGGCGGCCCGCTGCAAGGCTACTATATTCAACTCGCCGCGAAGTTGCGGCAAAACACCGTGATCCGCGTCCTCGGCAACTGGACCCGCTATACCACCAACGTTCCGCTCAACACAACGCTGACGGCCGTCAGCACCGCGAACGACAGTCGCAATGGGAAATCACTTCAGTATTTGCTGGCGACGAATCAAATCCAGGCCAGCGCCAATGGACCGAGCGGGGCGGGCGTCATCGACAACGGCAAAATCACGTGGGACAACGTGAATTCGTTTGCCGGTGATCAGCGCCAGGAGTTCACGAAGGACAGTTTCGCGACCATCGCGGTGGAGACAAAATGGGCGCCGTGGCTTTCGACCCACGTGTCCGCCGGCTATAAGGACTACATGACCAGGCTGGCCGCCGCGACCTCGGGCATCATCGCGCCAAACGTCGCGAGCAATCCCCTCGGGGTCTGGGCAGCGCAACGCGCGGGAGCGGCTGATGATCGGCGCGGGGCCAAGACGAAGGCGGTTCGATTCGCGGTCTACGCCGACAACTGGCTGTTTGCGCACCGCGTCCACAGCCAGAGCGTCCTGGGCACCGATTATTCGCGCGTCACGCCTTCGTTTGAATCGTTTCTTTACTACAAATCCGGCACCACACCCTTCAGCACGCCGCGTGTGACCATTCCGGCGATCTACTACTCGGTCGCCAACGGCCCGGTGAAATATCCGCTGTCGTTTCCGCCCTTCGCGCAAAAGGTCGTCGTGAATGGAGACGAGTATTACATGGATTCCCAGAATCCGCCGGACCCGAGCAAGATTTCGCCGACCAATCCACTCGGGCTTATTCCCGGCGGCGGTTCCTTTTACCGCCTGAAAACGCTCTCCTGGGGCACGTACGGGGCGAACAGCATGGATTGGATGGATGGTCGGCTCACCACTCTCGCCGGCTTTCGCCTCGCGAGCTACAAACAACAAATGCTCTACAATGGCGTCGCGCCGCAGGCCGGAGATCCGAACACGTATCCAAGCATCACGAATGAACAGCGGAACAAGCTGAGCGTCGAGGTGGGCGCCAACTATGCCGTGCGAAGATGGCTGCGGCCTTATATTGCGTTGTCCAGCTCGTACAATCCAACCGTCGTGCAGCGCTTCGGTCCCGTGGGCGATGTTCCCGCCAGCGGCGAAGCGCTGGGCGAGGAGGTCGGTTTCAAAGTCCAGAGTGCGAAAAGCGGCATCTCCGGCTCCGTGGCCGTTTTTCACGTGAAGGGAAAAAACGAGCTGCTACAGACTCCCCTGCGCACATTCATCAATCCCACCGGGCTAAACGGCGACCAAGGCGCGCCGGGCGCCTATTTCAACGGTGATCGCGATGTGCGCGGACTCGAGGCCACGTTGACCGCTGCACCATCGCAGAATTTCAGACTGCGTTTCACCAGTGCCTGGACGAATGGCAGAATCGGGACAACGAAATCGTATGCCCAAGTCTATAATGACCAATTCTACCAAAATTCCCAGGGGCAGGTGACGTATAAGGATGGCACGGTGGTGTACGTGAATTCGACGGCGATCAGCACCACCACGCCGGCGGTCGCGTCGACTGCAGCCGGCGCCATTCCGCTGACCGTCGCAGCGATGAGTTCGCCGACGAATCTTTATTACGCTAACCCCGCGCCAATCACCGGGGCGATCAATACCGCGTCGAACGCCGCCCGGGTGCTTCGTGTCATCGACCCCGCGCACGGTCCCATCCTGACCGGGGCGAACGGATTGCCGATCTCGGCGATGCAAATCAATCCGGGCTTTACCCCGCCGGGGCGCATCCTCGTCGCAGACAATGGCGACGTGACCGCCAATCATGCGGAGTACAGCCTGAATTTCACCGGGGTCTACACGATTCCCAGCGGCCGGCTGCGCAATTTTCGGATCGGCGGGACGACCGCGCTGGCGTGG
>JADMIO010846047.1_pt1 | contig 15762 bp, 9 predicted proteins | sample 8958161 | NCBI WGS metagenome assembly JADMIO01 (sample SAMN16585339, study PRJNA669376) | soil metagenome | isolation source: Crop rotation soil | place: USA: Cullars Rotation, Alabama | collected 2011
GCCGCGACTTCAAGTCACGTGAATTCCAAGCTTCGGATCCCACTGTGCTGGAAAGCGGCCTGGACGCCGAAGCGAAGCGGCTGGCCGAGGCGTTCCTCGACGCGGTCGACCAGCCCGATCCCCGCGGCACCCGCGAGACGCGCACCGCCTGACGCGCTACGGCGCCCGGTACTCCAGGACCAGGAAGCCGTCGATGAAGACGTCCGTGCCTTCGGTCTCCATCGCCATCGCATGCGGCCCGTCGGTCGTATCGATCTGGACCGGAGACTTGAACTGCTCCACGCCGGCGTTGGTGTCGATCCAGTGGTCGTCGCCGCCGTCGATGACCGCGTTGATGCGGCCGTAGAACGGGCCGAGCTTGGTGACGATGGCGACGATCCGGCCGGTGAACGAGAAGCTCGCCTTATAGCCCTCGTCCGGCTGGTGGGCATTGCCGCCCCAGAAGCCGGGGTCCGAGGCGATCGTCCACGAGTCCTCGTAGCTCGCTGCGGCGTCCGCGTACTTGCTGACGATCCATTCGCCGCCGGCGCGCCACGGGCCCAGGTTCCCCGCCTCGTCGACCGCACGCGCCCGCAGCGTCACCGACCCGTTCCCTGCGAGGTGGTACTGGCGCTGGCCGCGCTGCGGGTCGAAGTCCGGTGGCACGTCCTTGTAGCCCGCGCCCGTGCTCGCCTGGAGCTGGAGCCGAGTGATGCCTGCACCGGTGTCCGTGGCGCCCGAGAAGTCGAGCGAGAGATAGGAGCCGTCGATACCGAGCTGCGCCGAGGTCAGCTCGAACGCGTCCGGCTGCGTGGGGTTCGTCCGGTCGACGCGCACCGAGCGGGCCATCGTCGTGGTCGTCCGCCCGGAGGTCTCGATGAGCGTCGCTGTGACCGTGGCCGCGGTGCCGGTCGAGGTCCACGTGACGCTGAACGGCGGGGCCGTGTCGCTTCCGACGAGCGCGCCATTCACCCGGAACTCCACGCGCTTCACCGAGAGCCCCGAGGCCACCGCCGCGCTGAGCGTCGCCGTCCGCCCGACCCACGCCGACGCGCCCGGCGAAGTGAGCCGGATCCGCGCCGCCGCCGGATCCTCCTTGATGAGCGTCACGACGCCGCGGTTGGCGTAGCTCGGGGTCGTGGTCTGCTCGTAGCCCGCGATCGCGACCGCGGTGCCTCGGGCGGCAGCACCGAGCCCCTCGTCGGACCCGTTCCCGCCGCGCTGCTGCGTCCAGAGCTCGGCGCCGTTCGCGTCGATCGCCCGCACGAACTCGTCGCGCGGTCCGCCGGCCTCGGGGTAGCCCGGGAAGTGGCCGTTGGTCGCGCCGGTGAGGTACACCTTCGACCCCGCGGACGCGACGCCGCGGATCCGGGTCGTCGTCGGCCCCAGGTTCGACGGTGCCGTGAACCGCTTGAGCCAGGTGACGGCACCGGCTTTCGACAAGCGCCAGACCGCGGCGTCGACCGCCTTCGGCGAGCTCACGCCGGGGATCGTGGTGTTGATCTCGCCGCCGACATAGACCGCTGTGGCGGTGACGGTGATGCCGCCTGCGTCGTCGTCGTCGGCCGTGCCCGTCTGGGTGAGCCAGCTCTGGACGCCCGTGGTCGTGTACTTCGCCGCGAAGATGTCGTCCTTGCCGGCGCTCGACCCGCCCGGCAGTGAGAGGTCGGCGTCGCCGGTGATCCAGACCGCGCCGTCGGCGACCGCGATGCCGCGCCCGTGGTCGTAGCCGGTCGTGCCGATGTACCGCGTCCAGCGGGCCGGCCCCAGGTCGAGCGCATAGGCGACCAGGTAGGCGTCCCACGCCCCGGCGCTGCCCGGCCCCGTGCCGACGACGTAGACGCCCGTGGAGTCGGCGACGATGCCGCTGGGCGTCTCCCAGTCGCCGGGCGTGCCCCAGGTGATGGTCTTCTCGATCGCACCGTTCGCCGCATCCAGGCGGGCGATGAGCGTGTCGTCCTGGCCGAACCCGAGCTGGACGGACGGGTTGGTCGACGCCGCGACGTAGACGCTCCCAGCGCCGTCGACCGCGATCCCGGTCGGCAGGTCGTTCTTCGATGTCCCGACCTGCTGCGTCCACGCGACACCGCCGCCGGACGTGAACTTCCGGACCCAGATGTCGGCCAGGCCGGCGTTGGCGACCCCGGTGACGAGGCTCGAGCCCGTGCTTCCCGCGACATAGACGTTGCCGCTGGAGTCCATCGCGATGGCGCGAGCCGTCTCGACGGCCTGCGGGGACGCGACCTTCTTCTGCCATGCGGCCTCCTGTGCGGCCACCGGGCGGGGCATCGCCACCGGCGCGGCCGCCACCGCCATCAGCACGACTGCCAACCACCTGCGCACGACGTTCCCCTTCCGGCTCGACCTGTTCGACGCACCGGATGCTCGCCCGCGACCGTTAAAGCAACGTTTGACGGACGCCGTGAAGCCCGGGCGCTCGGCCCGGGCTTCGTGACGGTTGGGGGCTGGGAGAGTCGGCGCGCCTCACGATCCGATGTAGACCCACCCCTGACCGGTGCTGCAGGTCCGCGTGGTGTTGCAGCTGTAGTCGCCGGTCTGGTTCATCGAGCCGGCGAACGACCCGAGCACCCCGCCGATCTGGCTCGTCCAGGTGAGCGAGAACTGGACGTGGTAGTAGCCGGCGCCGGCGTTCGGCAGCAGCGACAGGGCGGGAGCGCTGGCGGAGCTCGCGTTCGCCGCGATGGTGACCGAGCCGGAGGCGCTGGTGTAGCTCGCCCACGAGCTGCCGTTCCAGCGGTAGACGTCGTAGCGGATCGAGACGGTCTGCGAGCCGCTGCCGTTCACGCGGCTGACGGTGGGGCCGCGCTGGTAGAGCCAGGGCTTGAGCATCGGGCCGGTGACCTGGCTGCCGATGTCGTAGTGGCGGCCCTGGACCTTGAAGACGGTCGGGGCGGTCGGCACCGACTGGCGGGAGGTGATCGTGTAGGCGTCGACCGGGCTCGCGGCCGCCAGCAGGAGGAGCGGCGCGACCAGGGTGAGGAGCCGAGCGCGCTTCGAGCGGCCGGGCTGTCGCGTGCCGGAGGCGGTCGTCCGCGCGCTGGTCGTGGTGGTCGCCGTGGTCGCTGTGGCGATCGTGATGTCCATGGTGGTGACTTCCTTTCGTGTCGCTGGCCACATCTCCGTGGTGTCACCACTGTCGATCCCGGGAGGTCCCCGTCACATCGGGAGGTATCCCTGTTCCAAGGCGCCGCACATCCCTATCGCGGGGCCGCCGCCCCGTCGTCGGTCGGACGACCGATGACAGCCGGCTCGCGTCGTGGTCCCATGCGCGTCTGCGTACCCGATCGGGTCGCACGGGACCAACGGGGTGTCGCCATGGCGATGTGCACCGATCCAGACCACGTCTCCGCCGAAGCGCGGCGCACGCGACGGCCCGGCGCGCCGCTGGTGATCTCGCTGCTCGCGCTCGTGATCGCGTCCACGTCGGGCGCGTACGCCGCGACCGGCGGCACGTTCATCCTCGGCCGCTCGAACTCCGCGGACTCGGTCACCAAGCTCACGGGCACGACCGGCACGCCACTCTCGCTGGTCGCGCCCTCAGGCAAGCCGCCCCTGGAGGTGAGCAACGCCGTCCGCGTGCCGCTCCTCAACGCGAGCTCCGTCAACGGGTACAGCGCCCAGGAGCTGCGGACGGTCACGAGGTTATCCGCCTCGAACGGGCCCGTCGCCGCCCCGTTCGTCGAGACCTACGACACGATGCCATGGCACGGCTCCGGGTACTCCGGCATCCCGTTCATCAAGCGGGTCGAGGGGTCGTGCATCACCGCGCAGTTCTCCGCGTCGAACTACCTCTACGGCGCGACGAACATCCGCGTCGAATACTTCGTCCGCGTGAAGTACGGCGACAAGACGTTCGACACGCAGCCGGTCCGGGTGATGTTCAACCAGACGTCCGTCCACGAGATGTGGTCCGGCGCCGGGTCATTCAGCGAGGACTACAAGGGATACGTCTTCCTGTCGCTGATGGTCCGGCTCGTCGACCGGCCGACCGGCGCACGGATCATCACCGACTCCAACGACGCCGCGACGATCGTGATCACCGAATCCAGCTGTCTCTGAGCGACCGGCCCGCGACGTGCGACGAGGGCGACGGCGAGCCGACCTTGCGGCAGGAGACGTACCAACCTTGACAACGGTATTGACAAGGTTGGTACAGTAGTGATGTGCCGGACGGGGGTACCGGTCCGGCACGCCGACCCCCTTTGACACCCACCTCGCCGCACGTGAGAACGCACGCACGATGAAGCTCGATCGATACACCCAGAAGGCGCAGGAGGCGATCGTCGCCGCCCAGCGCATCGCCACCGAGGCGGAGAGTCCCGTCCTGGACGCGGAACACATCCTCGCCGCGCTCCTGGAGGACCCGGACGGCACGCCCGCCCAGACGCTCCGCCGGATCGGCGGCGACGACCAGCAGACCGCCAGCCGCGTCGCGCTGGAGCTCGGCGCCGCACTGTCACGCCGTGCCCGGATCCGGGGCGGCTCGCTGAGCCTGGATCCTCGGACCACGCAGCTCATCCAGCGCGCCGAGGACGAGGCGAAGCGACTCAAGGACGAGTACGTCTCGACGGAGCACCTGCTGATCGCGGCCGCCGAGGCGGGCGGGGACGCGCAGCGGATCCTCACCAACGCCAGCGCGACCAGGGAGGCCATCCTCAAGGCGCTCCAGGAGGTCCGCGGCGGCCAGCGGGTCACCAGCCAGAACCCCGAATCGACATATCAGTCACTCGAGCGCTACGGCCGCGACCTCACCCGCGACGCGCGCGAGGGCAAGCTCGATCCGGTGATCGGCCGGGACGAGGAGATCCGCCGCGTCGTCCAGGTGCTCAGCCGCCGGACCAAGAACAACCCCGTGCTCATCGGGGAGCCGGGTGTCGGCAAGACCGCCATCGTGGAGGGGCTCGCCCAGCGCATCGTGCGCGGTGACGTGCCCGAGGGGCTGAAGGAGAAGCGCGTTGTCGGGCTGGACCTCGGCGCGCTCATCGCCGGTGCCAAGTACCGCGGCGAGTTCGAGGAGCGGCTCAAGGCCGTCCTCAAGGAGATCAAGGACTCGGACGGCCAGGTCATCCTGTTCATCGACGAGCTGCACACCGTGGTCGGTGCCGGCGCAGCCGAGGGCGCGATGGACGCGAGCAATCTGCTCAAGCCCATGCTCGCCAGAGGTGAGCTCCACACGATCGGCGCCACGACCCTGGACGAGTACCGCAAGCACGTGGAGAAGGACGCAGCGCTCGAGCGGCGCTTCCAGCCCGTGTTCGTCGATCAGCCGACCGTCGAGGAGTCGATCTCGATCCTCCGCGGCCTCCGCGAGCGCTACGAGAACCATCACGGTGTCCGCATCACGGACTCGGCGTTGGTCGCGGCGGCCGTGCTGAGCAACCGCTACATCAGCGAGCGCTTCCTGCCGGACAAGGCGATCGACCTGGTGGACGAGGCGGCCAGCCGGATGCGCATCGAGCTGGACTCGATGCCGACCGAGCTGGACGAGCTCGAGCGCCGGCGGATCCAGCTGGAGATCGAGCGTGAGGCGCTGCGCAAGGAGAAGGACGACGCGTCGAAGGCCCGCCTCGCGATCCTGGAGAAGGAGCTCGCGGAGATCGGCGAGCAGGCGCACGGCCTGAAGCAGCAGTGGGAGGCCGAGAAGGCCGCCATCGCCGGGCTGCGCGCGACGAAGACCGAGCTCGAGAAGGTCCAGCACGAGATCGAGGTCGCGGAGCGCAACTCGGACCTGGCGCGCGCCGCGGAGCTGAAGTACGGCCGCCTGCCGGAGCTCCAGGCACGCCTGCGCGAGCAGGAGGCCGCCATCGCCGCGGACGCGGGGGCTCGACGCCTGCTCAAGGAGGAGGTCGACGCCGACGACATCGCCCGCATCGTCGCCTCGTGGACGGGCATCCCGGTCACCCGGCTGCTCGAGGGCGAGCAGGCGAAGCTGATCCGGATGGAGGAGCGGCTGCACGACCGCGTGGTCGGGCAGGACGAGGCGATCGAGGCGGTCTCGGACGCGGTGCGCCGCGCCCGCGCCGGGCTCAAGGACCCGAAGCGGCCCATCGGCTCGTTCATCTTCCTGGGGCCGACCGGCGTCGGCAAGACCGAGCTCGCCCGCGCGCTCGCGGAGTTCCTGTTCGACGACGAGCAGGCGATGACCCGCATCGACATGAGCGAGTACATGGAGAAGTTCTCCGTGTCGCGGCTCATCGGTGCGCCGCCGGGCTACGTCGGCTACGACGAGGGCGGCCAGCTCACCGAGGCGGTGCGCCGGCGGCCGTACCAGGTCGTGCTGCTCGATGAGATCGAGAAGGCGCACCCGGACGTGTTCAACGTGCTGCTCCAGGTCCTCGACGACGGCCGGCTGACGGACGGCCAGGGCCGCACGGTCAACTTCAAGGACACCGTGCTGATCATGACCAGCAACGTCGGCTCGCAGGTCATCGGCGGCTTCGCCGGTGAGCGGGACGACGCCGGGTACGAGCGGATGAAGGCCCAGGTCACGGACGCGCTGCGGCTCGCCTTCCGGCCCGAGTTCCTCAACCGGATCGACGAGGTCATCGTCTTCCACTCGCTGACCGAGGCGGAGCTGTCGAAGATCGTCGACTTCCTGCTGCGCGATCTGCAGCGGCGGCTGTCGGACCACGACCTGTCGCTGGAGCTCACGCCCGCGGCGCGGGCGCTCATCGCGGCGGAGGGCCACGACCCGGCATTCGGGGCGCGGCCGCTCAAGCGGTCGATCCAGCGGCTGGTCGAGAACCCGCTCGCCAAGGCGCTGCTCGAGGGCCGGTTCGCACCCGGCTCGGCGATCGTCGCCGACGCGGACCGGATGAGCGGCACGCTTCTCTTCCGTTCGGGCGACGAGACGGTGGTGGCCTCGGCCGGCGACCGGCGCGACGCCCGGTCGGCCAACCGGGGCCAGTCGAACGGCGACGATCTCGAGGCGGTGGGTGCGGGCGCGGGCCGGCGTTCGGATGACGGCAGCCTGCTCAACTAGCCGCGCGGCCGTGGGTGGCTGAGCGGCGCTGGGTCAAGGCGCGCATCACCGACGATGGGCGCGTCGAGCCGATCGTCCGGCCACTCCACCCGGACGGGCCGGACGGCACCGTCGCCGCGGATACCGCGGACACCGGCGACCCCGAGCTGATCGAGGCGATCCGTGCCGAGATCGGCGCGGCCGGCGGGCGCATCACGTTCGCCCGGTTCATGGAGCTCGCGCTCTACCACCCGGAGCGCGGCTACTACGCGACGTCGGCCGAGCGGCCGACGCGCAGCGGCGACTTCCTGACCGCACCGGAGGTCCACCCGGTCTTCGGCCGGCTCATCGGCCGCCAGCTGACCGAGATGTGGGAGCGGCTCGGCCGGCCCGAGCGGTTCGACCTGGTGGAGCACGGCGCCGGGCGCGGCACGCTCGGCATCTCGATCCTCCGGGGCTTGGACCTCGACGGCTCCGGGCTCGCGCGCGTCGTCCGCTATCGAGCCGTCGACATCCCCGGCCGCGCGGCCGTCGCCCACGAGCGCGTGCGAGCGGCCGGATACGAGCCGATCCCCGACTCGGAGGACGCCGGCCCATCCCCCGGCTGCGTGCTCGCGAACGAGCTGCTCGACGCGATGCCGGTCCACCGCGTGGGGATGCTGGACGGGGAGCTCGTGGAGTGGTTCGTGACCGCGGCCGGCGACGGCTTCGGGGAGGTTCCGGGGGAGCCGTCGACGCCAGCGCTCGCCGCCCGGCTCGAGCGCGAGGGGGTCGTGCTGCGCGAGGGGCAGCGTGCCGAGATCTGCCTCGCGATCGAGGAGTGGCTGCGCACCGCGCGGCTGGACCGAGGCTATCTCCTCGTGATCGACTACGGCTACCCCGCCGCCGAGCTGTACGGCCCGCGGCGGCTCGGCGGGACGCTCCGCGCGTTCCGCGGCCACCACGTGACGGCGGATCCATTCCGCGCGATCGGCCGCCAGGACCTGACCGCGCACGTCGACCTGACAGCGCTCGAGCTGGCCGCCGCGGACGCCGGTCTCGACCACCTCGGCCGAACGACCCAGGCGGAGTTCGTCATCGGGCTCGGCCTCGGCGACCTCCTCGCGGCCGCACAGGCCGACCCGTCGACCACGTGGGACGAGCTCCTCGCGCTGCGGACCGCGGTCGCCCGCTTCATCGACCCTGGCGCCCTCGGCGGGTTCGCGGTCGAGCTGTTCTCGCGCTGCGTCGAACGGGGCGAGCCGCTCCGGGGCCTCTCCTTCCGGGTGCCGCGCGCCTAGGAGAGGATCAGGATCGGCTGGACGTCGGCCAGGAGGCCGGAGCGGTCGCGTGGCGGCAGCGCCGGCTCCGGCGATTCGGCCGCGAGCGCGGCGCGTTCGGCCGCGTCGAGCGCGAGCGCCTTCTCGAGCCCCTGGCGGCTCTGCTCCACGATCTGCGCGAGCAGCCCGCCCAGCTCATCCCAGATCTTCTTCTCCTTCGCCGTCGTCGGCGCGGCGAAGCGCATGTGGACGATCGACCCGGTCGCCGTCGGCTCGACCTCCGTCGTGGTCAGGAAGCGGATGGGACCCATCGGCGTCTGGAGCGTCGAGCGGTCGGTCACGTAGTCGTACGGCCGCCAGTCCAGGATCTCCTCGATCACCGCGTCCGGCCCGTGGAGGCAGTGGTTGGTGGCGCCGACGCCGCGCCGGTTGCCGGTCGACTCGACCAGGTCCACGCCGGTGACGCCGGCCTGCCACTGCATCCGCCGTCCGGGCGAGGTCACGAATTCCCAGGCGACCTGCGGCGGCGCGTCGGTGGCCATCGACATCTGGTAGGCCGCGGTCTTCGCCGTGACGATGACGCGCTTCCGCTCGTCCTCCTCGCGCCAGCGGGCCTCGAGGTCGTGGACCCAGCCCCGGACCTCGCCGACGTGCTCGTATGTCTCGGTGTGCGGGCGCATCCCCAGCGCCTCGGCGTCCAGTCCGCTCACCGCCACGCACGCCTCGCTGATCAGCGCATACGCGGCGATCCCCGTCCTCGCGACCACCTCGTTCTTGAGCATCCGGTGGACCACCACCACGTCCGAGCCGAGGAGCTCCTCGCGTCCCGCGACCTTCTGGCGGATCACCGAGCCGTGATGGACGACGAACTTGAGATCGAGGTCCGGGATCCGGACGCACGCGTCGCATGGGCACGACGTGGCCTGGCGCACGTCGCGCCGGCGGCGCCGGAACCCGAAGTAGCAGCGCTCGATGGTGTCCAGGAGCAGCGAGCCGTCCACGACGGGCGTGGCCGCCCATGTGAACGCGGCGTCACCCTCGAGCTTCGCCAGGCGGAAGCGCGGGCGGAGCGCCGAGACGACCGTGGAGATCAGGTCCGCGAGGATGTCCTGGGCATGCTCCAACTCGACACCGGCGAGGTATCCGGTGTAGCCCGAGATATCCGCGATGAGGAGGCAGGCGGGCTCCGCCTGGAGCGAGACGGGCATCGCATCCCAACGATAGCGCGACCCGCGGCCGGTGCGACCGTGCCGCGGGAGCTACGGGCAGGTCAACAGCGTGTTCGAACCCGGGCCGCCGTCGCAGGTGTCGGTACCGGGCCCGCCGCGGATCGTATCGCCACCGCCCTCGCCGTAGAGACGGTCACCGCCGGCGTCGCCCCAGATGTGGTCGTTCTGCCGGCCGCCGCGGATGACGTCGGCGTCGCCGTTGCCGTGGAGCATGTCGATGTCGTCGTCGCCCCAGATGGTGTCCGCCCCGAGGCCGCCGCGGACGGTGTCGTTCCCCGCGTCGCCATGGACGCGATCCGGGCCCGCTCCGGAATCGATGGTGTCGTTGCCATTGCCTCCGCTGATGCCGTCCCTGCCCGCGAGGGTGGTGACGGTGTCGTTGCCGCCGCCGGCGCACACGAGGTCATTGCCGCCGTTGCCGTTGATCACATCGTTGCCGCCGTAGCCGAAGATCACGTCGCTGCCGGGGGTGCCCTCGATCGTCTCGCCCACCCCGCTCCCCATGATCGTCGGGATCGCCAGACACGGCGTCGTGTACGAACCGGGCTCCGGGCAGCCGTCGCCATCGCGGTACCCGTCGAGGTCCTCGGCCACGAGCGGGCAACCGTCCGCTGCGTCGAGCACGCCGTCGGCGTCATCGTCGTCGTCGCACGCGTCGCCCAGGCCGTCGTCGTCGGTGTCCACCTGGTCGGGGTCGTAGGCCGTCGGGCAGTCGTCGCCCGGGGTGGCGACGGCGTCGCCGTCGTCATCGGTCGTGCAGCCGTCGGTGAGCGACGGGTTGCCGGGCTCGGTCAGGAGCTGGACGCAGACGCTAGGCGCCGTCGCCTGGGTCAGCCCTGTGACCGCGGACGTCACCACGGTCGCGGTGTACGTGGTCATCCCCGGGTCCGCGTACGCCTCCCCGCTGTACTCCGGGACGCTGTAGACGCTCTCCAGGCCGCCCGGCCGCGGCTCGATGTAGCGATCGGTCAGCTCCGTGCCCGGGAGCAGGTCGACGCCGCCCTCGAACGCGGTCTTGGCCAGCACCAGCGTCGGCGATCCGCCCGTGCCGAGCGGCGCGACCGAGCGGCTCGACCCGGACGCGATGAACCCGTCCGCGCTCCGCACGACCTCGTTGAACTGATCGTCGCCGCCGCCGTCCCAGGTTCGGAACCACTCGACCCGGAGGTCCTCGCCGAGCTTCAGCATCCACAGCGCGGACGGGTCGGTGATGCCCGAGGTGACCGAGGTGCGGCCCGCGACGACGAAGCCACCCGGCGCGAGTGCGACGCCGAAGCCCGCGTCGTACGGTGTGCTGCCGCCCTGCGTGTCGTGGTACGGGTCGAAGGCGGCGCCGTCGCCGGTCTCCCACGCCACATCCTGGTCGTAGACGTGCGTGTCGATGGACGAGCCGTCGGCTGCGATCGAGCCGACCAGCAGCGCGCCGTCATCGAGCACCGTGCCCGACCCCTGGCCGGCCACGTACCAGGTGCCGTCCGGCGCGATGACGACGTCCGTCAGGCTCTCGGTGCGGTAGACCGTCGTCACGAGCGAGCGCGCCCAGGCCAGCGTCCCGTCGCCCGCAAGCTTGAGCGCGAGCAGGTTGCCCGTGTGGTACTGGTCCGGGCCCCAGACCGTGCTTCCCACGACCGCGAAGCCGCCGTCGGGCGTCCGCGCCACGGCATGGGCGTACTGCACGCCGTCGTCCGCGTAGACCTTGGCCCACACGACGCCGCCGGCCGCGTCCAGCCGCACGGCGCAGATGTCGTACGAGGAGGCGTTGTCACCGAGGATCCGGCCGACGAACAGGAAGCCGCGCTGGCCCGCATCCTCGAACGTGATCGCGTCCTCCAGGGCGCACTGCTGGTTCGGTCCGCCCAGGCTCCAGGTCACGGCGTACTTCGTGGCGCCGAGGGCGTGCCCGTCGGACGCGGCGATGGTGCCGAGCGTCGCGAAGTTGTTGAGCTCCGAGAGGCCGATGCCCACAGTGTCCGCATCGACCTGGTAGAGGCTCTCCGCCTGGAAGTTGGTGCCCGCCTTGAGGCGCCTGCTCCACTCCAGCTGTCCGTCGGGCGTGAACGCCGCGATCAGCTGGTTGCCGGACAGCACGATGGAGCCGTCCTCGAGCTCGACCACGGACGTGTCCGCGTAGCCCGACGGCGACACGAGATCCTCCAGCGAGAGCGCCCACCGCACGTCCTCCCCGGAGGTCGCGGTCGTCGGGGCGGCAAGAGTCGGGGCGCCGGCGGCCGGCAGCGCACCGTGACCTTCGCGCGTCTCGGAACCCAGCAGCTCCACCGTGGGCGCCTCGAGGCCGACGAGGTCGTAGCCGAGCACCGAGAAGTCCAGCCCCGCGCTGAGCGACGCACCGTGGCTCAGCGTCCACCACGGGTCGTGGTCCGGCTCGACCGTGAGCTCGCCGAAGATGTCCGCGCGGGCGTGGGCGCCGGCCGAGATCAGGTCCACCGGGCACGGGTAGCCGAACGCGAGCCCGAGCTCGAGGCCGGCGGCCGCGCGGAGCGTCAGGCCGCTGTCGTCGGTCAGGCGCGGCGGCGTGAACTCCGTCGGGCTGGGCGTCCAGAAGGACTCCGAGAAGAACCGCTGGCCGACGGGCAGCCGGGTATCGAAGCCCATGCGGTAGCCACCATCGAACCGCTTCTCGAACCCGACGACGGCGCCCGCCACTGCATCGCCCGACGCCGTCACCTCGTGCTCGAGGTTGATCGCGCCCTGGATCGTGGTGATGCCCACCGGGATCGAGAGGATCGGGAAGCACACGTCGATGAGATGCGCGGTCGCGTCGACGTGGGCGGTCGCCTGGGCCGTCAACTCGAGCGCGAGCGTGGCGTCCATGCCGATCGAGAAGTCCCAACGGCCCTGCCCGTCGCGCACCGACAGGTCGGTGTCCACCTTCAGCAGCTGACCGGCGACCTGGCCGGAGACCGAGACGGCACCTAGTTGGACGTCGTTGAAGCGGACCGGCCGCCCCTCGTCCGGATCGTGCGTGGCGCTCTCGGCGCAGAAGGTGCCGCTGACGATGACCTCGTCGATGTCCTCGTGCTCCCAGTCGAACGCGCCGAACTGGGTCTTCCAGATGTGCTCCTGGTCGTCCCAGACGCCGTCCTCGTACTCGACGTACCACGAGGTCGACGGGATGTTCACGGGTGTGTAGTCGTCCTTGATGACGAACACGCGGTTGCCGTCCGGCACCTCGCCGATCCCGAACGGGGGATCGGCCTCGCTCGTCCAGACCGGGAAGTGCGTCGGATTCGCGGCATAGAAGTCCTCGACCGAGCTCCACCGGACGAGGTACGTGTTCGGGCGCAGCACGAGCCGCTCCCGGGCGTGGACGGTGAACGACACCGAGCCGTCAGCGAGCGCGGCCTGGAGCGCGGGCACCTGCGCCGTGGGCAGCCGGAGCCGCATCGAGTCGAGGCTCGCCGCCGCGCCGTGGGGCGCGATGTCGTCGAAGTCCATCGACTCGACCGGCGGGATGGTCGCGACGCTCAGGCCGGGTGCCCCCGTGAAGTCCGGGATCGCGGCCGCGCGGTCGAACGAGCCGACGTCGCCGTTGTGGATCGTCGCGTCCACCTCGACATCCGATTGGCCGCCGCCCGCGTCGGTCGCCGAGACCGCGAAGCCGTCGAGTGTCAGCTCACCCGATCGATCCAGGATCGGCTCGCAGGCATCGGTCTGGACCAGGAACTCGGGGTCGTACGCCGGCAGCGCCGGGCGCGCGAGGGCCGTCGCGGTCGCCGGGGCACCGCCGGGGAGCGCCGATGTCGCCAGTGCGACGGCGGCGGTGAGGCTGAGCAGGCCGCGCATCGGTCCCTCGGCGGTCAGAAGTCGTCGTGCCAGTCGAAGAGCCGGGTCGCAGCGCAGGCCACGAGCGGCCCGCCGGTGACCGCCCCCTTGACCAGCCGGAACGAGGCGCCCTCGTGCGCGATCTCGATGGTCTCGATGGCGACCTCGCCGCCGGCGGCGTCGGTGGTGAACCCGAAGATGAAGTCGAGATCCGACTGGTGGTGCTGGGAGCCGCAGGCCGCGTCGGTGCCGAACAGCGTGTAGCCGGTCGACGGCTCGAGGCCCTGCAGCGCCAAGGTCAGCCGTGCCGTGTCGTCCTCGACGGTCGTCCGCTCGATGACGAGCCCCTGCACGCTGGATCGCTCGAGGCGCGCGAGCGCGCCGTCGATCCCCGGCGACCCGGCCGCCAGCTCCTCGTACACGAACGCCGGGGCACACGCGAGCTGCGCGCCGCCTGTGCCCGGGTCGAACAGGCGTACCGAAGCGAGCCGGGGGAGTGGCCTCAGGAGCGGCAGGAGCAGCGCCTCGAAGCTGCCATCACCGAACCGCCCGGCGAAGACCCGTGACGCCGACGTGAACGCCGACGTGCACGGCTTCCCGCTGCCGACGATGCGCACCGCGTCGAAGTCGGGGCCCTCCCACTTCCCGATCCAGCTGACGCGCACCTTGTCGTCGGCGCGCAGCTCCGCGAGGACAGCGCCTCGAACGCTGCCGCCCGGGAAGGAGGCGAATCCGCCGCACATCGGGTAGACGCACCGACGTTCGTCCGTGGGCGTGGCCGCGCTCGTGAGACCGGCCGGCCAGACCGTGAGCGCGACCAGCACGCCGAGCACGGATCGCCACATCCGGTGATGCTTCATTCGGTCCACACGTCCATGCCGGTGACCGTGATGTCGAAGCCCTTCTGGCACGCGACCTGCTCCCCGCCGAGCGTCTGACCCTTCACGATGCGCACCGACTGGATGCCACCCGGGTCCTGGGTTTCGATGAGCCCGGAGCCGAACGCGCCGGCACCCTCGGACGTGACGGTCTGCCGGAAGATCGTGTCGGCAGCCGTGTGGGCAGTGCCGCACGCCTTGCGCGACCCGAACAGCGTGTACTTGGTGCCGATCGACTCGACGACGCCGAAGTGGAGCGCGATGCTGAGGCGCGCCTTCGGCTGGGTCTTGCTCAGCACCTCGAGCACCAGACCGTCGGCGAACGGCTGGGTGATCCGGCTGTAGCTTCCCTCCGCGCCGGACGGCGTCGACGCGATCCCGCTCTCGTGGCTGACCGCGATGACCATGATCGACTTCGCGCACGCGAGCTCGTCATCGGTCCCCTGCCGGTAGAGCCGGAACGACTTCAGTCCGCCCATCGGGTGCTGGAGCGCGACGCGCGCGGTGAAGTACTCGAACGTGACGTTCTGGAAGCCGAACGAGATGATCCGGGTCGCCGGGGTCACCTCGGTCCCGCACGGCACGGAGCTTCCGATGCCGCGCACGGCGTCCACACCCGGAAAGGCGATATCGGTGAGGATGCTGACGCGCGCCATGCCATCCGGCAGCCGCTCGGCCAGGAATGCGCCGCGAACGTCGGTCGTGGCGAAGGTCGACCAGCTGCGGCACGTGCCGACCGGGCAGGAGCCCTCGGCAGCAACAGTCGGATGGGCGCTTCGCGGCCCTGGCGCCGCCGCCGCGGCCGCTGCCGCCGCTGGCGCCGCGATCAGCGCGGCCAGCAGCACAGCGCACAGCGCGGCGAACGCGACCCGTGCGGTCGCGTGCTCGGTTCGACGTGGCATGGTGTCCCTCTCCCGTCTGTGCGCGCGCGGCCCGGCTTCGCGTGGAGGCATGGTGCGGACGTGTGTCCGCGGTTGCATCCGTGAAACCACGGATTCGAGCGGGATCGCGGCCCTTGTCCGCGCGACTCGCGGTCCCTACAGTCGCCGCGTGCTGATCGGTCGCGTGCTGGAATCGCAGCGGATCGACGCCCTGCTGGCGGACGCGCGGGGGGGACGCGGCGGCGCGCTCGTGGTTCGTGGCGAGGCGGGGATCGGCAAGACGGCGCTGCTGACCGAAGCGTGCGTGGATATCCCGGGCCTCCTGGTGCTCAGGGCGCGCGGCAGTGGAGCGGAGAGCAGCCTGCTGTTCGCCGGTCTCGCCGACCTGCTCACACCGATCCTCGGCCGGCTCGACAGCGTCGCGCCACCGCAGGCAGCCGCGCTGCTGGGCGCGCTGGCACTCGGCGCGCCCGCTCCCGGCGACCGGTTCGCGGTATCTGCCGCGACGCTCGCGCTGGTGAGCGCGGCCGCGGCGGAGCGGCCCGTGCTGCTGCTCGTCGACGACATCCACTGGCTCGATCCGTCCTCGCTGGAGTGCCTCGTCTACGTCGCGCGGCGCGTCGCCGACCAGCCCGTCGCGGTGCTGCTCGCGCTCCGGTCCGGCTCGCGCGTGGAGCTGCCGATGGCGCTGGACCTGCCGACGCTCGAGCTCGGGCCGCTCTCCGCGGACGAGGCCGCCGCGCTCCTTGCCCGGACCGCGCCCGGGGAAAG
>JADMIO011096056.1_pt1 | contig 15762 bp, 16 predicted proteins | sample 8958161 | NCBI WGS metagenome assembly JADMIO01 (sample SAMN16585339, study PRJNA669376) | soil metagenome | isolation source: Crop rotation soil | place: USA: Cullars Rotation, Alabama | collected 2011
GAGTGGGAGCGTGCGGTGACCGGCCTCACCGCCGCGGCCGAGCGCGCGGAGGCGCTCGGCGTCCGGCTCGCGATCGAGCCGCTGAACCGATTCGAGACCGATCTCGTGAACACGGCCGAGCAGGGCCTCGCGCTGTGCAACGACATCGGCTCGCCGGCGGCCGGCCTCCTCCTCGACACGTTCCACATGAACATCGAGGAGAAGTCGATCGGCGAGGCGATCCGCGCCGCGGGCGACCGTCTCCTGCACGTGCACGCCTGCGAGAACGATCGCGGCACCGTCGGTGCGGCGCACATCCCGTGGCCGGAGGTGTTCTCGGCGCTGGGCGACATCGACTACGACGGGCAGGTGGTGATCGAGTCGTTCACACCGTCGGTCACGACGATCGCCCGCGCGGTCTGCATGTGGCGCCCGCTCGACGCGACGGGAGATGCGCTTGCGACGGCCGGGCTCGCGTTCTTGCGACAATCGGCCGCATGACCTCCGTGCTCGACCTGCCGCTCGTCGAGCTCGCCGCCGACGACGGCGCCGAGTTCCCGATCGACGATCCCGCCACCGGCGACACGATCGCGACGGTGCCGCGCATGGGCACGGCCGAGACGGAGCGCGCGCTGAGGGCGGCCGAAGAGGCGCTCCCGGCCTGGCGCGGGATGCTCGCGAAGGATCGGGCCGCGATTCTGCGGCGGTGGGCCGACCTGATGGCGGAGAACGAAGAATTGCTCGCACGGCTCTTGACCACCGAGCAGGGAAAGCCGCTTGCCGAGTCCCGGGTCGAGGTCGCCTACGCCGCGTCCTTCCTCGAGTGGTTCGGCGAGGAGGGCAAGCGCGTCTACGGCGACACGATCCCGACGTATCTGCCGGATCGCCGCATCGTCGTCACCAAGGAGCCGGTCGGCGTCACCGCCGGCATCACGCCGTGGAACTTCCCGGCCGCCATGCCGACGCGGAAGGCGGCGCCTGCGCTCGCGGCGGGCTGCACGATGGTGCTGAAGCCGGCCGAGCAGACGCCGCTGACCGCGCTCGCGATCGCGAAGCTCGGCGAAGAGGCGGGCCTGCCGGCGGGCGTGCTCGGCATCGTCACCGGCAGCGCCGAAGACGCACCGGTGATCGGCCGCGCGATGACGTCGAGCCCGATCGTCCGCAAGCTCGGGTTCACCGGGTCGACCGAGGTCGGGAAGCTCCTGATGGCGCAGTGCGCCGCGGGCGTGAAGAAGGTCTCGCTGGAGCTCGGCGGGAACGCGCCGTTCATCGTCTTCGACGACGCGGATCTCGACGAGGCCGTCGCCGGCGCGCTGCTCTGCAAGTTCCGGAACTCGGGCCAGACCTGCATCTCCGCGAACCGGATCTACGTGCACGCACCCATCTACGACGAGTTCGTCGAGCGGCTCACCGACGCCGTACGCGGCCTCAAGGTTGGTTCGGGCCTCGAGCCGGACTCGAAGGTCGGGCCGCTGATCGAGCGCCAGGCGGTGGACAAGGTCGAGCGGCACGTCGCGGACGCGCTCGACCGGGGCGGCGAGCTGCTCGTCGGCGGAGAAGCGCTCGGCGGCCTCTTCTACGCACCAACCGTGATCACCGGTGTTACGGCCGACGCGGCGATGGCGAGTGAAGAGACCTTCGGCCCCGTCGCGGGGATTGCCTGCTTTGACACCGAGCAGGAAGCCGTGCGCCAGGCGAACGACACCCCCTATGGGCTCGCGTCGTACTTCTACAGCCGCGACGTCGGTCGCATCTGGCGTGTGTCGGAGGGCCTCGAGTACGGGATCGTCGGCATCAACACCGGTGTCATCTCGACCGAAGTCGCGCCCTTCGGCGGCGTCAAGGAGTCCGGGATCGGGCGCGAGGGCTCGAAGTACGGCATCGAGGAGTGGCTGGAGCTCAAGTACCTGTGCATGGGCGGCATCGAGGGCCGGCCGTGATCGTCGAGCAGCGCGACTACCACGTGACCACGGGCAAGTTGAACCAGGTCGTGAAGATGTACGCCGACGAGGGCATCGCGCTGCAGGAGGAGCACCTCGGGACGTTCCTCGGTGCGTTCACGACCGACATCGGAGCGCTCTCGACCTACACCGCCCTCTGGGGCTACGAGAGCTACGCCGAGCGCGAGGAGCGCCGCGCGAAGCTGCAGGCCGACCCGCGCTGGCAGGAGTTCCTCGGCCGGCTGCAGCCGTTGCTCCACAGGCAGCAGAACCGCATCCTCGTTCCGACCGCGTTCTCGCCGATCCGCTGATGCTCGACGGCAAGGTGGCACTCGTCACGGGGGCGGCCCAGGGAATCGGCCGCGCCATCGCCGAAGGCCTCGCCGCCGCGGGTGCGCGGATCGCGATCGCCGACCTGCGCGGCGCCGACGAGGCAGCGGCAGCCTTCCCGAACGGCGTCGGCGTCACGGGCGACGTCTCGAACGAGGACGATGTCACGCGGCTCGTCGGAGAAGTCGTCGACCGCTGCGGCGGCATCGACATCCTCGTCAACAACGCCGGCCTCTACGCGTCGCTCGAGATGCGGCCGTTCGACCAGATCCCGCTCGAGGAGTGGCGGCGGGTGATGGACGTCAACGTCGCGTCGATGTTCCTCATGTGCCGGCAGGTCGTGCCGGTGATGCGCGAGCGCGGCGGCGGGAAGATCGTCAACATCTCGTCCGGCACGCCGTTCCGCGGCGTGCCCTTCCTCCTTCACTACGTGACGTCGAAGGGCGCGATCGTCACGTTGACACGCGCACTCGCGAAGGAACTCGGCAAGGACAACATCCTCGTCAACTGCGTGGCGCCCGGTTTCACGATGTCGGCGGGCGTGGAAGCGCATCCCGAGGTGATCGAGAAGCTGCGCAATGTGTCGGTCGCGGCACGGACGCTGCAGCGCGACCAGGTCCCCGAGGACGTGGTCGGGGCCGTCGTATTCCTGTGCGGTCCCGGCTCGGACTTCGTCACCGGGCAAACGATGGTGATCGACGGGGGCCAGTACTTCAATTGATCTTGCAGGTCACGGATCATCGCGACGGTGTCGAGACAGGGGCGGGCGACCACGTGGTGTACGACGTCGACGGCGACCGGGCGTACGTCGGCGCCGGCCGCGTCGAGGGTCGCGCGCTCGTGTGGGAGTTGACCGAGCGGCCCAAAGGAGCGCAGCTCCTGCGCTGCGACCGCGTCGACTTCCCGCCGGGCGGCGTCGCCTACCTGCACACCCACCCGGGCCCGGGCCTGCGCGTCCTCCTACACGGCCGGATCCGCATCGAGACGCAGGGGAGCGCGCACGAGTACGGCCCGTTCGACTGGTGGTACGAGACCGGGCCGGACCCGGTCTTCGCGGCGGCTTCCGAGACGGAGCCGACCGCATTCGTGCGCGTACTTGTGCTGCCGGCCGAGTGGGAGGGGAAGCGGACGATCACGTACGTCGACCCAGCAGACGCCGAGAAGCCGAAGCTCCAGAGCGCGCGCATCTATCTCGAGCATCGCCTGTGACCCGGCACGGCGGCAGGGCGCTGGCCGGCCAGCTCGCGATTCAGGGCGTCGAGGTCGCCTTCTGCGTTCCCGGCGAGAGCTACATTGCGTTGCTCGACGGCCTGCGCGACACGACCATCCGGCTGATCACCTGCCGCAACGAGGCAGGCGCCGCGAACATGGCGGAGGCCTACGGAAAGCTCACCGGGCGCCCCGGTGTCTGCATCGTCACACGCGGTCCCGGCGCGACGCACGCCTCGGTCGGTATCCACACCGCCTTCCAGGACTCGACGCCGCTCGTGCTGCTCGTCGGGCAGGTCGCATCGGACCAGGAGGAGCGCGAGGCGTTCCAGGAGATCGACTATCGGCGCATGTTCGGGCCGATGGCGAAGTGGGTCGCCCAGGTCGACCGGCCCGACCGCATCCCCGAGCTCATTGCGCGCGCCTTCTCCACGGCGAGCTCGGGGCGCCCGGGGCCGGTGGTGCTCGCCCTGCCGGAGGACGTGCTCTCCGCCGCCGTCGACGTCCCGGATGCGCCGCGGGTGCGCCCTGTCCACCCGGTCCCGCCCGCGGCGGCCGTCGCCGAGCTCGAGCAGCTGCTCGGGGAGGCCGAGCGCCCGCTCGCGATCCTCGGCGGCGCAGGCTGGACGGTGAGGACCTCGGAGCTCATGGCCGAGTTCCTCGCCGCGAACGAGCTCCCGGCGGGCGCTGCGTTTCGCCGCCAGGACACGCTCGACAACGACGACCCGAGATACGTCGGCGACGTCGGCATCGGCATCAACCCGAAGCTCGCGGAGCGCGTCCGCGACGCCGACCTGTTGCTGGTCGTCGGGCCGCGGCTCGGTGAGATGACGACGTCCGGTTACACGCTGCTCGACGTCCCCGCGCCGGCGCAAGCGCTCGTGCACGTGCATCCCGGCGCCGAAGAGCTCGGGCGTGTCTACCAGCCGGCGCTGCCGGTGCTCGCGTCGCCGGAGTCGTTCGCAGAGGCGATCTCGGGGCTGCGCGTCACGCCACGCTGGCGCGAGTGGGCCGCCGATGCGCGTGCGGACTACGAGGCATGGCAGCGCCACGACCCGATGGTGGGCGATCTCGACATCGGCGACTGCATCGCGCATCTTCGCGAACGCGTCCCTGACGCGATCGTCACGAACGGCGCCGGCAACCACACCGTGTGGATCCATCGCTTCTGGCGCTTCCACTCGTTCCCGTCGCAGCTCGCGCCGACGAGCGGCGCGATGGGCTACGGCCTCCCGGCCGCGATCGCCGCGAAGTTGCTGTCCCCTGAACGAATCGTCGTCTGCTTCTCGGGGGACGGCGACTTCCTGATGCTCGGACAGGAGCTCGCGACTGCGATGCAGTACGACCTCCCGATCGTCGTTCTCGTCGTCGACAACGGGATGTACGGGACGATCCGCATGCACCAGGAGCGCCACTTCCCCGGTCGCGTGATCGGCACGGACCTCGTCAACCCCGACTTCGCCGCCTACGCCGAGGCATTCGGCGCCTACGGCGAGAACGTCGCGCGAACGGCCGACTTTCCGGCGGCCCTCGACCGGGCTCTCAGCGCCGGGAGGCCCGCGGTGCTCGCGCTGAAGACCGATCCCGAGACGATCACCCCTCGCGCCACCATCACCGCCATTCGCTCGGCAGTCCGGTGAAAGGGCGCGAGGAGATCCGCGTGCCCGAGCTCGCCGAGCCGGTGAGCCACTACACGGACGCGGTCCGCGCCGGCGATCTCCTCTTCGTCTCGGGATGCATCGCAGTCGACGGTGACGGCCGTCTCGTCGGTGGAGACGATGCCGCGGCTCAGACGCGTCAGGTGTTCGCGAACCTCGAGGCGATCCTCGCGGCGGCGGGCGCGTCGATTCGCGACGTCGTGAAGGTGACCGTCTTCCTCACCGACGTTGGCGACCGGGCTGCGGTCAACACCGTTCGTGAGGAGATCTTCGGCGGCACGCGGCCGGCGAGCACCCTCGTCGAGGTGTCGAAGCTCGTCGTCGATGGTGCGCGCGTCGAGATCGAAGCAGTCGCCATACTCGCGTGACCGACGCCTACAACGCCCTCGTCACGGAGCTCGAGGCGGCGGCTCCGCTGCCGGGCCTGCTGCACGGGAAACGGCTGGTCGTCAAGGATCTGATCGACGTCGCCGGCGCCCGCACGACCTACGGGTCGCGCATCTATGCCGACCACGTGCCGAAGGTGACGGCTTCCGCGGTGTCGCGACTCGTCGCTGCCGGCGCCGTCGTGACGGCGAAGGCGAACCTGCACGAGTTCGCGTGGGGCGTGACAAGCCAGAACCCGTGGTATGGGACCGTCCAGAACCCGCGGCTCCCGGGACGTACGACCGGTGGCTCGTCGGGCGGCAACGCCGCGGCGCTCGCGGCCGGGATGTGCGATCTCGGGCTCGGCACCGACACTGGCTGCTCGATCCGGCTACCCGCATCGTGCTGCGGCGTCGTCGGCCTGAAGCCGAGTTGGGGCCGGATACCCGTCGACGGCGTCCATCCGCTGTGCCCGAGTTTCGACACGGTCGGGCCGATGGCGCTCACGGTGGAGGACGTCGCGCTCATGTGGTCCGTCCTCGCAGGTGCGCCCGTGCCCGAGCCGCGTCTCGCCGGGCTTCGCGTCGGCCTGCTGACGCAGGCTCCGTCGGTGGGCGGACCGGCGCTCCCGCCGAACGACGCGGCCACGGCGTACGTCGACCGGCTCGAGGCGCTCGGGGCGATCGTCGTCGACGCACGGATCCCGGAGCCTGCGGCCGACACCTGGCCGCTGTTCTTCCACGAGGCAGCGGAGGCGCATCGCGCCACGTTCCCGTCCCGCGCGGACGAGTACGGCGACAACGTTCGCGCGAAGCTCGAGCTCGCGCAGGCGGTGGATCCGGCCGACGTCGAGGCTGCGCGCCGAGCGGTCCGCGACTGGCGCGCGTACCGCCCCGACGTCGACCTGTACGTCGCGCCCGTGCTCGGAGTCCCCGTGCCGCCCGTCGACTGCGACGAGCTCGAGGTGCGGATCCCTGCGACCGCGTTCCTCCGTCCGTTCAACGTGCTTGGCTGGGCTGCGCTCGCGATCGGGGACCTCCAGCTCGTGGCGCCTCGCGACGAGGTCGTGCTCGCCGCCGGGCTCGCATGGGAGCGCGCGGTCAGCCCTTCGGCGTGATGTCCTTGATGCTCCGGGCCGGCGGCAGCTTCGTGTTCACCGGTGCGCCGAACGCGCTGTAGCTGGTGTCGACTGCGACCGGCGTGCCGCCCGGCGTTGCCCAGGCGACGATCACGCGACGGAGCCGGTCGTGTGAATCCACCCAGAAGCGCGCGTTGAAGTCGCCGCTCGGATAGTCGCTCCGCACGGCCTTCTCGATCTTCGCGGCGCGCGCGGCGGGCACCGTGCTCAGCACGAGCTTCGGATCGATGCGTGCCCAGAAGATCGCCCCATCGCGCACTCGTCGTCGGAGCGTGACGTGGCTGGCGCCGAAGGCGAGATAGGCGGGCGCGAGCACGTGCGACAGCTCATCGGTCTGATTCGTCGCCGCCTTCGCGGAGAGCTTGCGTGTGTCGAGCTTGGTCCACGGCGGCACCTCGGGTGACTGGAGTGACGCCTGGACGTTCGCGTTCGTGTACGTGAACGGCCCGATCACGATCACCTCCCCCGGGAACTGGGTGCCTGGGCTCAGCTTGTAGATGTGCGCACGCGAGCCGTCGTATGCGATCCGGCCGGTGTCATGCGCCTTGATCTCCGTGCCGTTGATGACGATCGTCGTCACCTGATCGAGCCTCGCCGTGGTCATGTGCAGCACGTTTGCCCGCGCCTTCGCGAACGACGGCAACGGTGCCGGCTGAATGGTGGTGGCGGCCGTCGCCGCCTTCTTCGAGTCACTGCCGCAGCCGACGAGGAGCAGCGCCAGAACGGCGACGATCAGGGAGCGGCGCACGCGGCGCAGTCTAGAGACGGATCGACCGAACTCCCTCCGGGCGCGGCTGGCCGGCCGAGCGAACCACGTCGACGAACGCGATCGCGGTCGGAGAAAGCGGAACGCGCGCGTACACGGCGATGTCGCGCAGCACGCGGGGCTCGATCGCGAGCACGGCGCAGTCGATGCCGCGGACGACGACGTTATCGGGGACGAGCGCGATGCCCAGCCCGGCTGCCGCGAGTCGGACTGCACCCTCCGCCTGCGACGTCCGAACCGTGCCGCGTGGCGTGAATCCGGCGTTGCGGCAGAGCTCCTCGACGATCCCGGCGAGGCCATGGTCCGGGTGGTAGAGGACCCACTGGAGATCGGTGAGCTCCTCCAGCCTCACGCGTTCCCGCCCGGACAGGGAGTGCCGTCGCGGCACCACGAGGACGAACTCCTCCCAGCCGACCAGCTCGAGCGGGCCGTCCCATTTGCGAACGGGCATCGGCCCGAGGGCGAAGTCCGCCACCCCCTGTTCCACGGCCTCTTCGAGCAACGATCGGTGTACGTACTCGTGCAACCTGATCGCGACGTTCGGATACAGCTCGTGCCACGTACCGATGAGCTTCGGCAGCACGCCGACTGCCATCGAAAGCACCGTCGCGATCTCGAGCTCGCCGCCGTCGACGGCGAGCGTCGAGCGTGCGCCGCGCATGCCGCGCTCCAGTGCGCGAACGGCGATCCGCGCGTCGGGGAGCAACGTGCGCCCGGCCGGCGTGAGCGAGACCGCGCGCGGAAGACGGTTGAAGAGCGCCCCGTCGAGCTCAGTCTCCAACGCACGGATGTGCTGTGAGAGTGACGGCTGGGTGATGCCGATGCGTCGTGCCGCGCGGGTGAACGATCCCTCGTCCACTACTGCGACGAAGCACTCGAGCTGTCGCAGGTTCATAGGTAGAACCTATCGGTTCGATGGCTTTTGTGCTCACTTGACCTATAGGATGAAAAACAAGAAACTCGATGGCGTGCGCGTGACGGGGATCAATCACGTCAGCATCGCCGCTCGCGACCTCGAGGAATCGACCCGTTTCTACGTCGAGGTCTTCGGAATGGAGCCGATCGCGACGCCGATCTTCGCGACACCCGTTCAATGGCTTCGCTGCGGCTCCCTCCAGCTCCACCTCTTCCTCGACGAGACGGGCGAGGCGCCGCCACGCCACCACATCGGGCTGACCATCGACGACTTCGGTGCTGCCTTCGACGCGGTGGCGAATTGGACGTCGAGCGAGTGGGGCAATGACCTCGTCGAGCTTCCCTCGGGGCAGGTCCAGCTCTACTTCCGCGACCCAGCCGGCAACCTGATCGAGCTCAACTGGCCGGACGCCTCGACGCTCGACCGGTCTCGGTACCCACAACTCCGCCGGCTGGTCGACGTCGTCCCGCAGTCGGAAGAGTCGCTGGCCGCCGTTCTCTACCTGGAGGAAGCGCCCGCATGAGCCAGGCCGTCGGCATGCGGCGTCCCGGCGGAAGCGGTGCTCGGGCGTTCGCCGCGCGCGTACGGCTGCTTCGCATTCTCGGTCTGGCAATGCTCGCGGTGATCGTCGTCGTACCGGCGCTCTGGGTGCTGTTCTTCGCCCCGACGACGGGCAAGTGGGCGACGGCATTCGGATCGGCGGTGCACGACCCCAAGGACTTCCTGATCACGCTTCTGAACGGCGTCACCGCAGCGGCGCTCTACTTCGTGGTCGCGAGCGGCTTCACGCTCATCTTCGGACTAATGCGCGTCGTCAACATGGCGCACGGCGCGTTCTTCCTCTTCGGCGGCTATGTCGCGATCAAGTTGCAGCGCAACATGGTCGGCGAAGGCGGCTCATTCGGCTTGTCCAGCTCGCAGGTCAATCTGACCCACTGGATCGTGCCGGCGCTCGTCGGAACGCTGATCGTCGCCGGCATGGGGCTCGTGATGCAGCAAGTGTTCCTGCGCTGGAACCAAGGACAAGACCTGCGTCAGGCCCTGATCACGATTGCGATCTCGATCATCCTCGCCGATCAGATGCTCGCGCACTTCGGCGGCGTCGCAGAGGACATCGCGTGGCCGCGCAACTGGGACACGTTCGTCAACCTTCGCGTGCAGGGCATCCAGTACACCGAGACCCGTCTTGTGATCCTCGCGATCGCGGTGGCGATCGGGATCCTGCTCTGGGTGTGGCTCAAGCGGACGCGCACAGGCATGGTCATCCGAGCCGGAGTCGACGACCGCGCGATGGTGTCGGCGCTCGGCATCAACATCCAACTCACGTTCGCGATCGCGTTCGTCGTCGGATCGGCACTTGCCGGTCTCGGCGGTGTGATCGGCGGCTCGTTCGCGAGTCTCGCACCCGGTGTCGACGCGAACTGGCTTCTCTATTCGCTCGTCGTCGTGATCATCGGCGGCATGGGCTCGCTCGGAGGAGCCGCGATCGGCTCGCTACTCCTGGGCGTGACAACCAACTTCGCAGCCGCGTACCTGCCGTCGAACTACACGTACTACTCGATCATCTTCACGTTCGTGCTCGTGGCGATCGTGCTCGCCGTTCGGCCGCTCGGCCTCTTCGGGCGGCCGGCATGAGCAGGCTGATTTCTCCGGATCGTGTTGTGGGCCTCGGAGCGCTCGTCCTCGCCGTGCTCGCACCGTTCTATCTGTCCGGCTATTGGGTCGGGACGTTGCTGACGCAGATGCTCATCCTCGGCATCGTCGCTGCGAGCCTGATCTTCCTTTCGGCGTACGGCGGCATGGTCTCGCTCGCCCAAGTTGCCGTCTACGGCATTGCCGGCTTCGTCGTCGGCAACGCGACGACGAACGGCAACACGAAGGGCTTGAACCTCGGCTGGAGCCCCTGGTGGGGAATCGTCCTGGCGCTCGTCATCACCGTCGGCGCAGGGGCCCTCTTCGGCGCGCTTGCGAGCAGGAGCGTCGGGATCTACTTCCTGATGATCACGCTCACCTACTCCGTCATCGCCAACTTGACGTTCGGGCAGGTGACCGACATCTCGGGGTTCGGCGGGATCAGCGGGATCCCCGCGCCCTCCTTCATCGGCGCCGTCGACGCGCACCAGAACCGGCTCTACTACACCGCGCTCGTCGTCGCCCTCCTGGTCTACTTGCTGCTCCGGTACCTGGCACGGACCCCGTTCGGCCTCACGTTGCAGGGGGTGCGAGACGACCCCGTGCGGATGGCATCACTCGGGTACAACGTCACGCTGCACCGCGTCGCGGCGTTCGCGTTCGCGTCGTTCATCGCGGCGATCGGCGGGATCTTCTTCGTCTGGTGGAACGGCCACATCGACCCCGCATCGATCGATCTCGGCGCCACCATCGACGTGCTCGTGATCGCGGTCGTCGGGGGGCTCTACCGGCTGGAAGGGGCCTGGGTCGGCGCGCTCTTCTTCGTGATCGTCAACAACTACTCGCAGCAGATCAGCTTCATTGGACCACGGTTCCACACGTTGATCGGGGCGATCTTCCTCGTGATCGTGTTGGTCTCGCCCGGCGGCCTCGTCGGTCTCTGGGAGCGCGTGGTCGACCTCAGCTTCGGGCGGCGCCGGGGTCCGACGGATCCGAATCCGATCGACGTCGGACAGGTGGAGCCCAGTGTCTGAAAGGAGGCGCCGAAACCCCACACCCCGGCTCGTGCCGCACACAAGGTAACCCCCCAGATGTTCTTCGACATCAACCGGTTCGAAAGGAGGAGGGCATCCGTATGAATGCTCTCAAACGCAGGTGGAGGCTTCTTCCGCTCGCAGCGCTCGTGTTGGTCGCGGCTGCAGCGGTGGCGGCGACGGCCACCGCTCGTACGTCCGCCTCACCGATCAGGATCGCTGTCCTGTCGGACTGTCAGGGCGCGTTCGGCTCGTTCGACAACCAGGACCTCGCTGGTGTCGTGACGGCGATGGCCCAGTTCGCAGGGGCCAAGGCCAAGAACCCGAACAAGCCGCGTGCCGGATGGACCGGCGGGCAGATCAACGGTCATCCGTTGAAGCTCGTCGGCGTCGGCTGCTCCAACGATCGTGCCGACACGGCGATCAAGGAGACGAAGCGCCTGATGGAGCAGTTGAAGGCCGACATCTTGATCGGCCCGCTGTCGGGCGACGAATCGATCGCAGTCGCCAACTACGCGAAGCAGCATCCCACGAAGACGTTCGTCGACGGCTCCGCCGGCGCTCAGGACACGACGCTGAAGGTGCGTGCGCCGAACTTCTTCCGCTTCAACGGTGACGGCGCGATGTGGAACGCCGGTCTGGGCGACCTTGCCTACAACAAGCTCGGCTGGAAGACCGCAGCCGTCGTCGCGGACGACTATTCGTTCGCGTGGACGTCCGCTGCCGGCTTCATCGCCGAGTTCTGTGCCGTTGGCGGGAACGTGACCAAGCGTGTCTTCCCGCCGTTGAACACGACCGACTACTCGTCGTATGCGCAGCAGTTGCCGACCAACGTCGACGGCACGTTCGTCGCGGTGGGCGGTGCCGGGCTCATTCCGTTCCTGAAGGCGTACGAGCAGGCCCACGGGCCGATCGACTCCAAGAAGTTCATCGGGAACCTGTTCTGGGGCACCCCGGGGCAGTTCGAGCAGCTGTCGACTCGCGTTTCGGGCGTGTACTTCGGTGGCGCGGGCACGGCCGGCGACCTCGCGACGAAGGCCGCCAAGGCCTACAACGCACAGGTCGGCAAGGTGTTCAAGACGATCCCGCCGTTCGGCGCAGCCGCACCGCAGGCATCGTCGACGTTCACCTACGGCTTCTACATCAACACCTGGGGCCTGCTTGCCGGCCTCAAGGCGGTCAAGGGCGACATCTCCGGCGGCCAGAAGAAGCTCCAGGCCGCGATCGGGAAGGTGAAGCTCGCGACGCCGTACGGCCCGCTCCACCTGGACAAGAACCGCCAGGCGGTGATCAACGTCTTCTACGGCCAGCTGTTCACCAAGGATGGCAAGCTCGCGACGAAGACGGTGGGCGAGATCCCGGGCGTCGACCAGACGTTCGGCGGCACCTTCTCGACGAAGACGCCGGCCCCGGGCCGCAACTTCCCGCAGTGCGTGAAGCGCTCGCTTCCGTGGATCGGGAAGACGATCCATCCACCCGTCAGCGGGTAACCGATTGACGGACGCGGCAACAGCCGTTGACGCCGAGCCGATCCTCCGCTTGCGGGGGGTCGGCCGGCGTTACGGCGGTCTCCATGCCGTGCGCGACGTCGACCTCGACGTCGCGCACGGCGAGAGACGTGCCATCCTCGGGCCGAACGGCGCCGGGAAGACGACGCTGTTCAACGTCATCTCGGGCGACGTCGCTCCGAGCGCCGGAACGATCGAGTTCCTCGGCGCCGACATCAGCATGCTGCCACCGCGTGCGCGCACGAAGCTCGGGATGGGCCGCACCTACCAAAAGTCGCGTTCCTTCCTCGGTCTGTCGGTCGAGGACAACGTCTATCTCGCCCTGCTCGGTGTGCAGTCGGGGCACCTACGGCCCGTCACATTGCGTGCGCGGGACGGCGCGCTGCGCGAGCGCGCCGTCGAGCTCGTCCGCACCGTCGGCCTCGGCGGGCGCGAGCACCTCCTCGTCAGCTCGCTTTCGCACGGCGAGCAGCGCCAGCTCGAGGTCGCGATGGCACGCGCCTCGAGCCCGCAGCTGATGATGCTCGACGAGCCGGCATCTGGGTTGTCCCGCGGCGAGCGGGTTGCGCTCACCGAGCTCCTGCTCTCGCTCGACCCGTCGATCACGCTGATCCTGATCGAGCACGACATGGACGTCGCACTCCGGGTGGCGGACCGAGTGACGATGATGCACGACGGCCGCGTGATCGTCGAGGGAACGCCCGACGAGATCCGCGCCAACCAGGTCGTCCACGACCTGTACCTCGGGAGGCACGGCGGTGAATGACGCGCCCCTGCTGAGCGTTCGTGGGGTGAGCGCGTTCTACGGCACCGCTCGCGCGCTCGAGGACGTGTCGTTCGACCTCGTCGGAGGGTCGACGTCGATCATCGGGCGAAACGGCATGGGGAAGACCACCCTGTGCAACGCGATCCTGGGCATACCGCCGGCGCGTGTCACCGGGTCGATCCGCTACCGGGATCAGGAGCTCGTCGGCCGGCCGTCCTACAAGATCGCGAAGCTCGGCATCGGCTATGTCCCGCAGGGAAGGCGACTGTTTCCCTCGCTCTCCGTCGACGAGCACCTGCGGATGATCTCCCGCCGCGGCGCGGGCCGGAAGTGGACTCCCGAGGCGGTATACGAGCTCTTCCCCCGTCTCGCCGAGCGGCGTCGCAACGGCGGCGGACAGCTCTCGGGCGGTGAGCAGCAGATGCTTGCGATCGGCCGTGCGCTCCTCACGAACCCTGATCTCCTCGTCATGGACGAGCCTTCCGAGGGTCTCGCGCCGGCGATCGTCGAGCACCTGATCGAGACATTTCGACGCTTGGCCGAGGAAGGGCTCGCGATCCTCTTGATTGAGCAGAACCTCGGGATGGCGACTGCGGTCGCCGACCGCCAGCTCGTGATGGTCGCAGGCTCGATCTTCGCCGAGACGACGGCAGCCGAGCTGTCGTCCGACATGGAGCTCCAGCGCCGGTTCCTCGGCGTCGAGCCTCTCGCGGAACGCGGGTAGATGGCCACCGTCGTCTGCGTCGGCACGCTCGACACGAAGGGTCGCGAGTACGCATTTCTCTGCGACCGGCTGCGCGAGCACGGCGTCGACTGCGTCGTCGTCGACGCGGGCGTGAACGAGCCGGTGGGGCTCACGCCTGACATCGCGCGTGACGAGGTTGCCCGTGCGGGCGGCGCGGATGTTGCGTCACTCGCGGCGGCGGGCGACCGCGGTGCCGCGGTGACGGCGATGGGGGCGGGCGCCGAGGCAGTGGTGCGTGACCTTTTCGCTGCCGGGCGCCTCGACGGCGTGGTCGCCCTCGGCGGCTCCGGTGGATCGTCGATCGCTGCGCGGGCCATGCGCGCACTACCTGTCGGTGTTCCGAAGCTGCTTGTCTCGACGCTCGCGTCCGGAGACACACGGCCGTACGTCGGAGCGGTGGACGTGACGATGATGTACTCAGTCGTCGACATATCCGGTGTGAACAGCGTCTCGGCGCGAATCATCGCCAACGCCGCCGCCGCGATCGCCGGGATGGCGCAGGCCACGCCGCCGCGGCTCGACGGCAAGCCGCTCGTGGCCGCGAGCATGTTCGGGGTCACGACGCCGTGCGTGACGACGGCACGTGAGCGACTCGAGGAGCTCGGCTACGAAGTGCTCGTGTTCCACGCCACCGGCTCGGGCGGCCGCTCGATGGAAGCACTCGCGAAGGACGGCTTCCTTGCCGGCGTTCTCGACGCGACGACCACCGAGCTGGCGGACGAGCTCGTCGGCGGCGTGTTGTCCGCCGGGCCGGACCGGCTCGAGGCGGCGGGTGCCGCGGGGGTGCCGCAGGTCGTGTCGCTCGGCGCGCTCGACATGGTGAACTTCGGTCCGCGCGAGACCGTGCCGCAGCAGTTCGACGGGCGGAACCTCTACGTGCACAACCCGACGGTGACGCTCATGCGCACGACGAAGGAGGAGTGCGCCGAGCTCGGGCACATCATCGGACGCAAGCTCGCAGCGGCTGCTTCGCCGACCGCTGTGTTCGTCCCTCTCGGCGGCGTGTCGATGATCGACGTGCCGGGGCAGCCGTTCCACGACCCCGATGCGGACGATGCGCTCGTGCAGGCGCTGAAGGAGGAGCTCGGTGACGGCGTCGAGCTTCACGAGCTGCCGGAGGACGTCAACGCGCCGTCGTTCGCCGTCGCCATGGCCGACCGCCTGCACGAGCTGATCCAGGAGCAGGCGCGGTGAGGCGCGACGAGGCGCTCGCGCGCCTTCGGGCACAAGTCGAGCAGCGGAAGCCGATCATCGGCGCCGGTGCCGGCACGGGCCTCTCGGCCAAGCTCGCAGAGGCCGGCGGCGCCGACCTGATCATCATCTACAACAGCGGCCGCTACCGCATGGGCGGCCGCGGCTCGCTCGCCGGGCTGATGCCGTACGGCGACGCGAACGAGATCGTCGTCGACATGGCGCGCGAGGTGCTCCCGGTCGTCAAGGGGACGCCGGTCCTCGCGGGCGTCTGCGGAACCGACCCGTTCCGTCTGATGCCCGTCTTTCTCGATGAGCTCCGCCGCATCGGATTCAGCGGCGTGCAGAACTTCCCGACCGTCGGTCTCGTCGACGGGACGCTCCGTGCCGGCCTCGAGGAGACCGGCATGGGTTACGGGCTCGAGGTCGACATGATTCGGCTCGCCCGCGAGCGCGACTTCCTCACCGCGCCGTACGTCTTCGACGACGACCAGGCTGCGGCGATGGCGGCGGCAGGCGCCGACGTCCTCCTTTCCAGCACAGTGGGATCCGAAGCTTGGAATTCACGTGACTTGAAGTCGCGG
>JADMIO011449865.1_pt1 | contig 15762 bp, 10 predicted proteins | sample 8958161 | NCBI WGS metagenome assembly JADMIO01 (sample SAMN16585339, study PRJNA669376) | soil metagenome | isolation source: Crop rotation soil | place: USA: Cullars Rotation, Alabama | collected 2011
GTGCCGCGGCTGTGCAACTCGAGCGCGGTCACGATCGCCGACACCGTTCCCGCGCTCGCGCCGGCGAGGACGAGCCGAGGCGGACGAGGTGCCGACCGGACGACCTCCTGGAATACGTACAGCTCCCCGGCGAGGTAGCTGCCGAGCGAGATTCCGCCCGACACGACGATGACGACGGGTGGCGCGTTCTCGCCGGAGCTCGCCCCCCGGGCAGTTGCGACGAGAAGAGGAAGGATCACTTCGTCTCCTATGCACGGATACGCTTCCGCGCATGTGGATCCTGATCCTGGCGTGTACCGCGCGGGATCCTGCTCCTTCAGGGGCGGATGACAGCGATTCCGTTGCCCCGGACACGGGAGACTCCCTGCCCGACTCGAGCGACTCGGTGGCGGAGCACACCGGAGACACCGGCGACTCGGAGACCGGCGAAACGGGCGAGACAGGCGAGACCGGAACGCCTCCGCCCCCGCTGCCGTGCGGCACGTTCGTGGGCGCCTCGTCGCTCGGTGGCGCGGGGTTCGAAGGCGGCATGTCGAGTGCGGTCACCGCGGACGGTGCGCGCTACGCCATCGTGTATTTCCAGGACGGGGACCTCACGTTCGACGCCGGCGGCGCGAACGAGATCACGCTCACGCCGACGGGAACCGTCGACGCGGCGCTCGCGCGCTACGACGCGAGCGGCGAGTTCGAGTGGGTGCGGCAGGTCGCGTCGGTGGAGTCGGCGACCATCGAGGCCGTCGCGCCCACGAGCGATGGCGGCGCGGCGATCGTGGGCGACTACTTCGGCGGCGTCGACATCGCGTACGGCCAGCCCGATCACCTCGCGATGGGGAACGACGGCGAGGCGGACGCGTACGTCGCCCGCTTCACGTCCGACGGCGCGCTCGTGTGGGCCCATGGCCTGCGCGGCGACGACGACGAGATCGTGACCGATGTGGCCGTGCTCACCGACGACACGGTCGTGGTCGGCGGTCTCCACCGCGGTGACACGATGGTTTCGGACGAGGAGCTGCTCGAGTTCCCGGTCGGCGCGAGCGAGGCCGGGTTCGTCATCGCGTTCGACGACGGCGGTGCCCTCCTCTGGGTGCAGCGACAGCTCAGCACGGACTACGGGCGGGTGCACGCGATCGCCATCGACCCGGCCACGGACGAGATCGTCGTGGGCGGCATGTTCACCGAGGAGACGACCTTCGGTTTGGGGCAGCCGGACGAACTGACGCTCGTCTCCGACACGTACACGGGTTTCGTGGCTCGGTACCACACCTCGGGAACGTTCCTCGGCATCGCGCAGCTCGATCACGCGAGCGTCAACGATCTGAAGATCGCACCGGACGGGCAGGCGCTCGCCGCAGGCGACTTCTACGAGGAGGCCGTGCTCGGCGCGGGAGAGAAGCACGAGACGCATCTCGCCACGACGGCGTACAGCGATGGGTTCGTCGCGCGATTCGATGCGACCGGCGGGCTCGACTGGGCCGGGCAGAGCGTCTCACCGGAGCTGCGTACCGCGGTCGTCCGCGCGCTCGCGTCCGATGGCGCCGGCGGGATGGTGGTGGTCGGCGATTTCACCGAAGCCGTCACCCTCGCCAGCGCGAGCGCGACCGAGGTGAGCTTCGAGTCCGCGGGCACGTACGACGTCTTTGCCGCGCGCTACGACGAGACGGGCGCGCTCGTCTGTGCGGTCCAGATTGGCGGCGCGAAGATCGACGCGGGTGTGGGGGTGACCCTGCTGGCGGGCAACACCTACGAGCTGATCGACCAGTTCGCCATCACGACGACCGTCGACGCGGGAGAACCCACCGAGATGACCGTCACGTCCGCCGGAAAGACGGACGTGCTCTACGCGAACTACGCGTTCTGAGCGCGCGGCAGTTCTTCCGTGGACGCAGGCACGCGCTCGAACGCGAGCTCGCCGCCCTTCACGTCCACGCGCACCGTGTCCCCCGGGCCGTAGTCGCCGCCCACGATCGCCTTCGACATCGGGTTCAGCAGGTGCTGCTGGATCGCGCGCTTGAGCGGGCGCGCGCCGTACACGGGGTCGTACCCGAGATCGCAGAGCATCGAGCGCGCGGCGTCGCTGACCTCGAGGTTCAGCTGGCGATCCGCGAGCAGCTTCTTCACGTGGCGGAGCTGGATGTCGAAGATCCGATCCATGTCCTTCCGGCTGAGCGCATCGAAGATGACGATGTCGTCGACACGGTTCAGGAACTCGGGACGGAACCGCGTGCGTAGCTCACCCAGCACGCCCGCTTCGGCCTTCTTGGCGTCGCCGCCGGCCTCCATGATGAGGTGCGAGCCGACGTTCGATGTCATGATCAGCACGGTGTTCTTGAAGTCGACCGTGCGGCCCTTGCTGTCGGTGAGCCGACCGTCATCGAGCACCTGCAGCAGAACATTGAAGACGTCGTTGTGCGCCTTCTCGATCTCGTCGAAGAGGATCACCGAGTACGGACGGCGCCGCACGGCTTCGGTGAGCTGGCCGCCCTCGTCGTACCCGACGTAGCCGGGCGGCGCGCCGATGAGCCGTGCGACCGAGTGCTTCTCCATGTACTCGGACATGTCGATGCGCACGATGTTGTGCTCGTCGTCGAACAGGAACTCGGCCAGCGCGCGCGCCAGCTCTGTCTTCCCGACGCCCGTGGGGCCGAGGAAGATGAACGAGCCGATCGGGCGGTTCGGATCCTGGAGCCCGGCGCGGGCGCGACGGACGGCGTCGGACACCGCGCGGATCGCTTCGTCCTGACCCACGACGCGCTCGTGGAGGTTGTCCTCCATGTGCAGGAGCTTCTCCTGCTCTCCCTGCTTGAGCTTCGTGACGGGAATGCCCGTCCACTTCGACACGACGAGCGCGATGTCGTCCTCGGTCACCTGCTCGCGCAGGATTCCGCCGTCCTCGCCCTGGAGCTCGGCGAGCTTCTTCTGCTTGGATTCGATCTCGCGATTCAGCGCGGGGACCTCGCCGAACTTGATCTTCGAAGCGGCCTCGAAGTCGCCGTGCCGCTCCGCGAGCTCGAGCTGGTGGCTGAGCTCTTCGATCTTCTCGCGGCTCTTCTGGATCGACTCGATGGCGTCCTTCTCGGAGAGCCAACGGGCGCGGAGCGCGTTCGCCTCCTCTTCGAGCGCGGCGATGTCGTCCGCCATCTGCTCGGCACGCGCAACCGCGGATCGATCCTTCTCGCGTTGGAGCGCGTTGAGCTCGACCTTCAGGGATCGGATCTTCCGCTCGAGCACGTCGATCGGCTGCGGGAGCGACTCGATCTCCATCTTGAGCCGGCTCGCGGCTTCGTCGACGAGGTCGATGGCCTTGTCGGGAAGCTGCCGGTCCGAGATGTAGCGGTGCGACAACGTCGCGGCCGCGATGATCGCGTCGTCGGTGATCTTGATCCCGTGGTGGACCTCGTACTTCTCCTTGATGCCGCGGAGGATCGAGATCGTGTCTTCCACGGAAGGCTCGCCGACGTAGACCGGCTGGAAGCGGCGCTCGAGCGCTTTGTCCTTCTCGATGTGCTTCTGGTACTCGTCGAGCGTCGTGGCGCCGATGCAGCGGAGCTCGCCGCGCGCGAGCGCGGGCTTGAGCATGTTGCCGGCATCCATCGAGCCCTCGGCCTTGCCCGCCCCGACCATCGTGTGGAGCTCGTCGATGAACAGGATGATCGTGCCCTGGGCGGCCTCGACCTCCTTGAGCACGGACTTGAGCCGCTCCTCGAACTCGCCGCGGTATTTCGAGCCGGCCAACAGGGCGGAGAGATCGAGCGAGAGCACGCGCTTGTCCTTGAGGCTCTCGGGCACGTCGCCCATGGCGATCCGCTGCGCGATGCCCTCGACGATCGCGGTCTTGCCGACACCGGGGTCGCCGATCAGCACGGGGTTGTTCTTGGTGCGGCGAGAGAGCACCTGGAGCGTGCGGCGGATCTCGTCGTCGCGGCCGACGACCGGATCCATCTTGCCGGCCCTGGCGACCTCGGTGAGGTCGCGCGTGTACTTCTCGAGCGCCTGGTACTGGCTCTCGGCTTCCTCGCCCTGGACCGACTGCCCGCCGCGCAGGATCTTGAGCGCGTCGCGGAGGCGTTCCGCGGTGAGGCCGTGGTCGTGGAGGAGCTGGCGCGGCTTGTCCTTCACCGACTCGATGGCGAGGAGCAGGACCTCACTCGAGATGTGGGTGTCGCCGAGCTCCTTCGCGATCTTGTCGGCCTGGTCGAAGACCTGTTGGAGCTGGCGGCTGACGGAGGCTTGCGCGCCGCCATGGACCTTGGGGAGCTCGTCGACGAGCTGGGCCGTTTCGCGCTGGAGCTGCTCGACGGAGGTGCCGACCTGCGTGACGAGCGACGAAACGACGCCCTTGTCCGCCGTGAGCAGGACCATCAGGAGATGCGCTGGGCGGATCTCGGGGTTGCCGTATTGACCGGCCAACGCCTGGGCGTCGCCGATGGCTTCGCGAGACTTGACCGTGAATCGTTCGAACTTCATGCCTCGAACTCTAGGCACGGTTCGCGCCGAGTCACGGGGGTCTCACTCTTCCGCGTTTACCAGCCGGTAGCGGCCTTCGTACTTTCGGGACGGGACCCCCACGACGATTTCCGCCACCCTGCTGTCGGAGTACGGCCACGCCACGTAGATGGCGTCGGCTCGCCACTCGTTCAATCCCGATCCCCAGTCCAACCCGTGGATGTGGTTGTAGATGTCGGACTTCCCGCCGTCCAGAACCGTGACGTCCCCGCGCGGCGTGATGCGGAAGAAGGTTCTCGACCCGTAGTCGGACACGTAGACGTTTCCGCACACGTCGACGCCCATCGCATCGAAGAGCGAACCCAGGCCTTCCACGAACACACGGGCATCGCCGATAGGCTGCAGCTCGTCGTCGAGATCGATGACGAACAGGTCGGAGCCGTTGGCGAAGTACATCCGCGAGTAGTCCGGACTGAACTCGAGGACACGGGCCCCGCCCTCGATCCATTCCTCGGCCAGTCCTGTTTCGGGGTCGAGCTTCATGATCCGCTGGTTGCCACCGACGTAGACCATGCCGTCGGGCCCCACGACCAAACCGTACGCGCTGCTGTACGTCTGGCTGATCGCGGACGTGATGACCGACGCGCCCGTCGACGGGTTGATTCGCGCGATGTCGTATTGGCGCACGGCCACCATGTCGCCGTCGGGCAGCCAATCCAGGCCCTCGACGTACCCGACGCCGGGAACCCAAATCGAGCTGTCGTTCGGGTACTGGGAGGCGATCAGGTTGTTCTGGTAGCTACCGATGAGGTTGCCCTCCGTGTCGAAGATCACGTCGTGCCAGGCGCGGGGTGCTAGCAGGAGCGTGATGCTGGTGGGCTTTGCGGGGATCGCCGCACAGTCGATGACCGGCGTTTCGAGCTCTTCGAACCACGGCGGGATCTCCGGACCGCTCACCGACGGTTCCGAGCCGGGCGCGGCGACACCGACGCGGGGAACGTAGCCGTCATCGTTCGGCCGCGAATCGTCCGCCCCCGGCCCGACCGGGTCGAACGGGTCGCGCGCATCGTTATTCGCGGACCCGGGGGGCCCGGCGCACGCGACGATCACCGGAAGCAGCAGTGGGCACATCCGCTTCATTGGAGTGAACATACCTCTACGCCCGCCGGTCGCGCGCTCGGGACAGGGCACCGCTGTGCGTCGCCGGCGATACACGAACACATGCTCCGCGACGTCGTCGCTTCCGACCTGCCGATCTTTTTCGAGCAGCAGCTCGACCCGCAAGCCACGCGCATCGCAGCGTTCCCCGCGCGCGAGCGCTGGGAGGACTTCCTCGCGCACTGGGACACGAAGGTCCTCGGAGAGCCGGCCAACGGCAAGCAGACGATCGTTTGGGAGGGTCTTGTCGCGGGCAACATCGTGAGCTGGACTTCGCAGGAAGGGATGCGGCTCATCGGGTACTGGCTCGGCCGCGAGTACTGGGGCCGCGGCATCGCGAGCGCGGCGCTCGCCGAGTACCTCGAGCACGAGCGGACGCGCCCGCTCCACGCGTACGTGGCGGCGCACAACGTGGCGTCGATCCGCGTGCTCGAGAAGGGTGGCTTTCTCCGGGAGAGCGCGCACACCGGCACCGACGGAATCGAAGAGCTCCTGTACCGCTTCGGCTAGGCCGCGGTAGGGCCACAGGGACGGAGTGGGCCATGGAAACGCGCATGCTCGGACGGAGCGGCCTCGAGGTCTCGGCCCTGGGCTTCGGCTGCATGGGCCTCAACTTCGGCATCGGCGCCGGCCTCGGGAAGGGCGAAGCAGTCCGACTGATCCGCACGGCCGTCGACCTCGGCGTGACGCTCTTCGATACCGCCGAGGCGTACGGTCCGTTCACGAACGAGGAGATCGTCGGCGAGGCGCTCGAGCCCGTTCGCGATCGCGTCGTCATCGCGACGAAGTTCGGATTCAAGGACGGCCTCTCCGGATCGGGTCTCGACAGTCGACCGGAACGCATCCACGCGGTGGCCGACGCGTCGCTCCGCCGCCTGCGCACCGATCGCATCGATCTCTTCTACCAACACCGTGTCGATCCCGCGGTCCCGATGGAGGACGTCGCGGGAGCCATCACGGAGCTCGTGTCGGCGGGCAAGGTCCGTCACTTCGGTCTGTCGGAGGCCGGTGTGCCGAGCATCCGACGCGCGCACGCGGTCCACCCGGTGACCGCGCTGCAGAACGAGTACTCGCTCTGGTGGCGCGAGCCGGAGACGACGGTGTTCCCGACGCTCGAGGAGCTGGGGATCGGGTTCGTGCCGTTCAGTCCACTCGGCCGGGGCTTCCTCACGGGTACGATCGACGCGAGCACCAAGTTCGAGAAGGGCGACATCCGAAGCGTCGTGCCACGGTTCGCCCGCGATGCTCTGGAGGCGAACCAAGCGCTCGTCGATCGCATCGCGGCGATCGCGCGATCGAAGGGGGCGACGTCCGCGCAGGTGGCGCTCGCATGGCTCCTCGCGCAGAAGCCGTGGATCGTCCCGATTCCGGGCACGACGAAAGAGCACCGACTGCGCGAGAACCTCGGCGCGGCGTCGCTCGAGCTCTCGCCAGCCGACCTCCACGAAATCGCGGACGTACTCGCGGAGGTGCCGGTGCAGGGCGACCGCTACCCGCCTTCTCTCGCGGCGCTCGTCGGTCGCTGACTCATCAGCCCGCTGCCGATCCGTCGCGGACCCTAGGCTTCGGCCGCCCGTTCGATCGGCGCCGTGCGCACGTCCTTCAGGTACGCCATCAGCCCCTTCTGATCGAGCACCTCGTGCTCGAGGAGCGCCATCGCGAGGCGATGGAGCACGTCGCGGTTGAGCTCGAGGATCTCGAGCGCTCTGTCATGAGCGAGCTCGAGCATGCGTCGGACCTCGTCGTCGAGCTGCTGGGCCGTGCCCTCACTGATCGGCACGTCGCCTTCCTGCACGAATCCGTAGGGGCTCTTGCGCACGTGGCCGTAGTCGATGGCGCCCATGGTGTCGCTCATGCCGAACTGGGTGACCATCCGACGCGCGAGGTCGCTCGCCTTCTGGATGTCGTCAGCGGCGCCCGTCGTGATGCTCTGGAGCATGAGCTCCTCGGCAGCGCGGCCGCCGTACAGCGTGACGAGCCGGCCCTCGAGCTCGGTGCGGCTGGCCAGGTTGCGGTCCTCGAGCGGTGTCTGGAGCGTGAAGCCGAGCGCCGCGACGCCGCGCGGGATGATGCTGATCTTCTGCACGGGGTCCGCGCCGGGGGATGCGGCCGCGCAGATCGCGTGCCCCGCTTCGTGGTGCGCGACGATCTCGCGCTCCTTGTCGCTGATGCGGCGGCTCTTGCGCTCGAGACCGGCGACGAGCCGCTCGACGGCGTCGTCGACGTCGATCATCTCGACCTGCGTCTTGCTTCGCCGCGCGGCGAGAAGCGCCGCCTCGTTCAGGGCGTTCTGCAGATCGGCGCCGCTGAAGCCCGGCGTGCGTCGCGCGACCTCCTCGAGCTCGACGTCCGGTCCGAGCTTCACCTCGCGGGCGTGCACCTTGAGGATCTCGCGGCGGCCGCGCAGGTCCGGGAGATCGACGGCCACGCGGCGATCGAACCGGCCCGCGCGAAGGAGCGCAGGGTCGAGCGTCTCGGGACGGTTCGTCGCCGCCATGATTACGATGCCCTTCTTGCCGTCGAATCCGTCCATCTCGACCAGGAGCTGGTTGAGCGTCTGCTCGCGCTCGTCGTTGCCCGTGAGCGGACCGGCGCCGGCGCGCGTCTTCCCGATCGCGTCGAGCTCGTCGATGAAGATGATGCACGGCGCGTGCTTCGTCGCCTGCTCGAAGAGATCGCGGACGCGCGCCGCGCCCACGCCCACGAACATCTCGACGAAGTTCGATCCCGAGATGCTGAAGAACGGAACGCCGGCTTCGCCGGCGACCGCGCGTGCGAGGAGCGTCTTGCCGGTCCCCGGCGGTCCCACCAACAGGACACCCTTCGGGATGCGACCGCCCAGCTGCGTGAATCGTTCGGGCGTCTTCAGGAACTGCACGATTTCCTGCAGCTCCGTCTCGGCCTCGTCGATGCCCGCGACGTCCTCGAACGTGACGCCCGTTCCCTCTTCGGGAACGAGACGCGCCTGCGACTTGCCGAACGTCGCGACGCCCGGCGGCGTGCCGGTGGGGTCACGACGGGACAGTGTCACCCAGAGCCCGACGAGGAGCAGCACCGGTAGGAGCCACACGCCGAGTTGATCGCAGTTCGACGGCGCGCTCGCGGCGTACGGAACGTTGTTCTGCTCGAGGAGCGGGACGAAGGTCTCGTCGGCTGCCACGCGCGGGATCTGCTGGACCTTGGGGCTCTTCGCGCCGTCCTTGTCCTTGTAGTAGAGCTGGACGAACTCGTTGCCCTCGAAGACGACGCGTTCGACCTCGCCCGACTTGATCTGCTCCTTGGCCTCGCTCCACGTGATCGTGTCCGTCATTGCCTGGCGCGCGGCATTCCAAACGATCCCGCCGAGGGCGAGAAGGAAGAGGAAATTCAGTACGAGGAGTCCGACCCGGTTGCGATCCACACGCCCCGACTAGTGCCCGGGAGCCCGATCGGCAACTCTCGTGGACCGACCGGTACAACTGGCCAGGGGATCGGAGTATGAAGACTCGGTGCCTCCGCGGGAGGATCGATGACCTTGCACGCCCTGTTTGCGCTCCTCGCCTGCTCTTCCGACCCCGACGATTCGGGAAGGATCGCGCCGGTCGACGCGGACAGCGACGGCTTCCTGGCGGACGATGACTGCGACGATCGCGATCCGTTCGTCAACCCCACCGCCGTCGAGAGCTGCGACGGCATCGACAACGACTGCGATGGCACCGTCGACGCGGGCGCGGTCGATGCGGTGCAGTACTACAGCGACACCGACGGGGACACCTACGGGGACGTTCCCGTCGAGAAATCGTGCCAGCCGGTGGCGGGCGCCACGGCGATTCCCGGCGACTGCGACGATGCGAGCCCGAGTGTGCACCCGGACGCCGCGGAAGTGTGCGACGACCTCGGGACGGACGAGGACTGCGACGGACTCGCGGACGACGACGACGACAGCGTCGACACGGCGTCGATGCACATCGTGTATGCGGACGACGACGGGGACGCGCACGGCAACGCCGCGGTTTCCGTGTTCCGGTGCGAGGCGGCCGTCGGCTGGTCCGACAGCGCGGACGACTGCGACGACTCGAACGCTGCTGCGTATCCAGGGGCCGTCGAGGTCTGTGACGACGCTGACAACGACTGCGACGGCGACGTGGACGTCGGCGCCATCGATCGGGTGGCGTACTACGACGACGCAGACGGCGACGGGTACGGTGCCGGCGATGCGAGGATGCGCTGCGAGCCCGGTCCCGGAATGGTCAGCGACGCGACGGACTGCAACGACCTGAATCCGGCGATCCATCCGGGCGCTGTCGAGGTCTGCGATCACTACGGCCTGGACGAGGATTGCAACGGGCTCGACGACGATGACGACCCGGGTCTCGACCTGTCGACGGCGGAGTATTCGACGGACAGCGACGGCGATGGCTACGGCGACCCGTCGTCGCGGTTGTGCGAGGGCGGGAGCGATCGAGCGGAAGACTGCGACGACTCGGACGCGGCCGTCAATCCGTCGGCGGTCGAAGTGTGCGATGCCGTCGACAACGATTGCGACGGGACCGTCGACACGGATGCGATCGACGCCGTGGAGTATTTCTCCGACGCAGACGGAGATGGGTACGGCGCGGGTGCCGAGACGCTCTCGTGCACGCCGCTGTCGGGTCAGGTCGCCGACGGGACCGACTGCGACGACGGCGACGCCGCGATCCATCGCGGCGCGAGCGAGGTGTGCGACACGGTCGACAACGACTGCGACGGCAAGACGGACGTGGGCGCCGTCGACACCGACGAGTACTACCCGGATCTCGACGGAGACTCGTACGGCGACGCACGAGCCTCCGTCGCGTTGTGCGCGAGTGCGTCGGGATACGTCACGGACGCGAGCGACTGCGAAGACAGCGACGACACGGTGCACCCGGGCGTCGACGAAGTCTGCGGAAACGGGCTCGACGACGATTGCGATGGCTCGGCGGGCGATTGCCCGTGGCGTGGAGACTTCGACGTGGCGGACGCGTCGGCGACGATCACCGGCAAGGACGACCTCATGCTGGGCATCAGCATTGCTCCGGCTGGCGACACGAACGGGGACGGAGTCGCGGATCTCTGGACGGGCACCAACGGCGGGAGCGCCTTCCTGTTCGAGGGCCCGGTCAGTGCGACCACCGTGGACGATGCGACGGCGACCTTCACCGGACCGCTCGACGATGCGATCGGGTACCACGTCACGAGCGTCGGCGATCAGGATGGCGACGGCTACGACGATGTCGCGCTCCCCGCGCTTGGGCTCGAGAGTGTCTACATCGTGCGTTCGCCGAACACCGGCGAGGCCATCACGGCAGACGTCGCGAGCGCCACGATCACGGGCGATACCAGTTGGTTCGGTTGGGCCCCTGCATCGGGCGATCTCTCCGACGACAAGACGCCAGATCTGGTGTTCGGGTCCCCCTACGCGGAACACGCACGGGGGGTCGCATATCTCTTCTACGGTCCCGTCAGCGGCGTGCTCGGACCCGCGGACGCCGACGCGAGCGTGACCGGCGAAGACGAGTACTACGCCGAGTACTCCGGGTCCTTCGTCGGGGCCTCCAACGTTGCCGACGGCGACGTCGACGGCGACGGGGTGAGCGACTGGCTGATCGGAACCTGGGTCCAAGAAACGATTGGTAGCGCCCTCCTGTTCTTCGGCCCGGTCTCCGGCGCATTGTCGGAATCGGATTGCGACGTGTCCGCGCCCGGGACTTGGGTCGACGGGTACACCGGATATTCGACGTCGATCTCCGGCGACGTGGACGGCGATGGCCGCGACGACGTCGTTCTCTCTTCGCCCTGGGCGGGCACGCATCGCGAGGACGGTGTCGTGTCGATCTTCTCTGGAACGACGGTGGCCGACGACGGTGTCATGGACCTCGACGCACCGGACATCGAGATCCTGGGAGACGCAGACGATCTCCTCGGCCGAGCACTGGACAGCGCGAGCGACTTCGACGGAGACGGCTCCGACGATCTGGTCACGATCGCGGGGACGGATGTGTTGGGCTTCTACGGGCCGCTGTCCGGAAGCCTTGCCGTCAGCGATGCCTCGTTCGCGATCGCGTCGTCGTCTACGTACTATTTCTACTCCGTCCGCTACGTGGGCGACGTCAGTGGCGACGGGCCGAACGACCTCGCCATCGGGGACGTCTGGACGCCGACAGGCAGCCCCTCGGGGCCCGTGGACGGCGCCGTGTACGTCTTCTTCGCCGGTGTGTATTGAGCGCCTGTGCTACGGGGAGACGCATGCTGACGACCCTCTTCCTCCTCCTGGCCGCCTGCGATGGCGGTAGCGACAGCGCCCCCGAGCCCGTCGATGCGGATGGCGACGGGATCACCGCCGCCGAGGACTGCGACGACAACAACGCGCAGGCCGCGGATCTGAAAGAGATCTGCGACAACATCGACAACAACTGCGACGGTCGCGTCGACGAAGGTCTGATGGCGACCTACTACGCGGACTACGATCGCGACGGGTACGGCGATCCCGAACACCCCTACGCGCGGTGCATGGCCGGGGACGGTTTCGTCACCAACGACGACGACTGCGACGACGACGACGACGACGTCGGTCCCTGCAAGGACTAGGCGGTCCTCGGTCCCACTTCCTGGTCGAGCACCGTGACGACGCGCCGGTAGAGGAACCGCGCCTGCTGCGGGTTGTCGCCGATGCAGACGACGCCGAGCTTTCCGTACTGGCTCAAGGCGCCGACGAGATGGAACACGACGCCGCGCTCGGTCGCCGAGTGGAAGTGGAGGTCGTGGTAGACCATGATGTCGATGAGATCCTCGGGAAGGAGCCCGATGTACCGCTCCGACTCGAGGTTGTCGGACGTGAAGTAGCAGCGCGGCTTGCCGCCGGGCGTGAAGAACTCGCCGCTCGTCGGATCGTAGGCGCCGTCGGTGAGGAAGCGGAGCGTCGCGAACGGATGCGTCGTGCCACCCTTTCGGAGGTTCACTTCGATCGCGTAGTGCTGGAACGTGTTGTCCGGGCCCGGCACCGTCACGAAGTCGACGGCGAAGCGGCCGAGCGCCCCGCGCCTCGCGAGCACGTCGGCCACCTTCATGCCCGCGCTCTGGATCTGCAGCCGGTACGAGGCGTCCGCAGGGAAGGTCGCGCCGAGGAACACCTGGCCGCTCGGCCCGCCGAGCACCTGATCGTGCGTCGAGATCGCCTCGGGCCGGCCCACCGCGTTGATCCGGAGCTGCGCCGACGGTGACTTCTTCCCCTGTCCTTCGACGAACGCTTCGACGACGCCGCCCATCTGGCAGAACTTCTCCTCGTAGCCCTCCCAGGTCTCCGTCGGCGCTTCGAAGACGAGGAACGGGAGGCGCTCCCGGATCTGGTGGAGGCGCGCGTCGTCGTTCGAGCCGTCGATGCCCGCGTACTTGAAGATCGCGTTGCCCTCGCCGGAGAAGCCGTCGTTCAGCTTCACGACCGCGCGCTCGAGCTCGGGGTTCTGTCCCTTCAGCGCCGAGAGTGCCTGCGCGATCTCGTGCGCGTCCTTGAGCCGTTCGTAGCCGGGTGGCATCAGGACACCGGCCTCCTTGAACACCTCGCGCGAGCCGCTCTTCGATCCCAGATCGTTGAGCTCCGGGTCGTTCGCGTAGAGCGGGATGCCGAGCTGCACGGCGAGCGTGCGCTCGAGGTGGGTGCTGTTGAAGCAGATGAGGTGCGCGCCAGCGTCGCCCAGCGAGTCGCGGATCCGTTCGACGAGCCGGGGGCGCGAGAGGATTTTCTGGGTGAGCGGAATCGCCGACGCGTCGGCGCAGTGGAAGTGGACGAGCCGCTTCGCCGCGTGGCTCGTCGGCACGCCCGACAACAAGTGCAGGTAGTAGTCGACGACCGTCGGCGACATCGCCTGGCTGGTCACGTAGATGAGCCGTGTGCGCGGCCGACGGAGCAGCATCAGGAAGAAGAGGAGCCGCTCTTCGTAATGGTGGACACCCTTCACCTTCGCGAGCTCGCGCTGGTCGAAGGAGAGGCTCGGCACGACGACGACCGTGTGCTCGGCGCGCGGGTCGTGCGCCATCTTCCGGTACATCGGTGCGAGCTGTTGCTTGAGCGCAGCGAACGCAGCGAGCTCTTCAGCGGAGCCTGGGAGGGGCGTCACGGGAGCCCCCTAACCCCTCAGCGCGCGCCGGTTCCCAGGAGGACCACCGGAAGTGTCTGGAACATCAGCTTCACGTCGAGGAACAGCGACCAGTTGTCGATGTACTGGAGGTCCTGGCGCATCCACGTGTCGAAGTCGACGTCGTTCCGCCCGGAGACCTGCCAGATGCAGGTGAGGCCGGGCTTCATGGAGAGCCGCCGCATCTGCCAGCGCTGGTACTTCTTCACCTCGGCCACGATCGGGGGGCGCGGCCCGACGATGCTCATCTCGCCGCGCAGTACGTTCCAGAGCTGGGGCAGCTCGTCGATGCTCGAGCGCCGGAGGAAGGCACCGAGCTTCGTCACGCGGGGGTCGCGGGCGATCTTGAAGACCGGCCCGGTCATCTCGTTCTGGGCCTCGAGCGCGGCCCGCTGGTCCTCGGCATCGACGACCATCGAGCGGAACTTCCACATCCGGAACGTCTTGCCATAGAGGCCGCTCCGCTCCTGGCTGAACAGCGCCGGCCCGCCGTCGAGCCGCACCAGAATCACGACCAGCAGGAGGAGCGGCGAGAGCACGAGGAGCGCGAGGGCCGACAAGCCGACGTCGACGATGCGCTTGATCAGCAGCGCCTCGACGTCCGCCGGCGTCGACGAGAACGTCAGCACGCTCCAGCCGTCGAAGTCCTCGAGCTCGGCCCGCGCGACCGAGAGCCCGAGGAAGTTCGCGTCCATCGAGAACTTGACCCCGACCTCCTCGCAGGAGTCGGCCACCTTGCGGAGCGTCTCGGTGTCCCACGCGCGCCCGGTCATCAGCACCTGGTGGATGGGCTCGTGGAGGAGGAGCGTCGGCAGCTCGGAGACCGTGCCGAGCCGCGGAATGCCGTTGCCGGGCGACGTGTCGCCGTCCGGGGCGACGACGCCGATGATGCGGATGCCCCACTCGCGGTGGTACCGCGTCGTGCGGACGAGCTCGCTCACTTCCTTGGCGGCGCCGACGACGACGATGTTCCACGTGTCGGCATCGCTGAACCAACCGCGGAGCATCGCGCGCAGGACGAGCCGCGAGGTGAACACGGTGAAGACGGTGAGGGCCGCGAAGCCCGCGAGGAGCGTCCTGCTCACGCCGCCGGCCTGCACGGCGTAGAGGCCGCCGACGAGAACGAGCAGCGCGACGGCGACCGCGCGCGCGATGCGGATCAAAAGGACGTCGGTCCGGAGCCGCCGGAGGTTGTCGTAGCACCGGTGGTAGTGGAGGCTCCAGATCCAGAGCGGCACGATGACCGGCACCAGCGCCATGTGCCGCGTGACCGAGGTCGTCCGGAAGACGTCGGCGCCCGGGATGAGGTCGAAGGTGTAGACCTCGCGGAAGACGGCCCGCGCCCACGCGGCCACGAGGAACGTGGTGACGATGGCGACCGTATCGCTGGCCATCGCGGTCAAACGAAAGGCGACCGCACGTTCCCGCAGCACAACGGACCTCAGGGGGGAAAAGGACGGGACAACTTACCGTGAGCCATGGGCGCTTGCCGGACCTTGTGAAGAGGTCGCGGGGTTACGCTCGGGGTGCTCGGAGGTGGCCTCGTGTTGAGCCCGGTCGCGCGCCTGGACGTCGGGAAGAGCGACGTTGGCGCGGTCGCAATCGGAGGCGGCCGGTCTCTCGTCCTGATTGCCGGTCCGTGCGTGATCGAGAGCCTGGACCACGCGTCGCGGATCTGTGCCGCCATTCAGGCCGTCTGTGCCTCGGTCGGCATCGACTTCATCTTCAAGTCGAGCTTCGACAAGGCCAATCGGACCTCCATCTCCGGATTCCGGGGACCGGGCTTCGAGGACGGGCTCTCGGTGCTCGATCACATCCGTTCGACCTTCGGCGTGCCCGTCACGACCGACGTCCACGAGGCGGACCAGGCGGCGACCGTGGCCGAGGTCGTGGACCTGCTCCAGATCCCGGCGTTCCTCTGTCGACAGACCGACCTGCTCGTCGCCTGCGCTCGGACTGGCTTGCCGGTGAACGTGAAGAAGGGCCAGTTCATGGCGCCCTGGGACATGTCGCACGCGGTCGCGAAGCT